>SESB01000004.1_pt1 | contig 179961 bp, 134 predicted proteins | sample 3171441 | NCBI WGS metagenome assembly SESB01 (sample SAMN06051867, study PRJNA518727) | freshwater metagenome | biome: subpolar coniferous forest; feature: holomictic lake; material: water; isolation source: holomictic Lake 227, 6 m depth | place: Canada: near Kenora, Ontario | collected...
CAAATCATTTTGCCTCACTTCCAAAAGGATGGCGTCGGACGAGGTCATCTTTTGGTTGGAACAAAAGATAGTAAAAGGATAAACAAAGTTCAGCAGGATATGAATTTTTGGGCTGAAGCCCATCTGCAAAGCTCCTGACTGCTGTCCACGGGCTGAAGCCCTTGGCAATTCAACCGGTTTCACTAAACTCTCAAACAATTCCTTTATCTTGTAGCACTCCCCGAATTGCTTAATTTTGCATTATTGAAAACCAGTGTCCGCCGACCGTAAGGTCAGCCATGGAAAAAAATTGTCGCTATGAAACTCATATCCCTTATCCTTGTGTTGCTTATCTCTATTCACACCGCGTCAGCCGGCGGGAACCACGAAGGAGAAATCCAGCCGAAGCTGGTCGTCGGCATCGTCGTTGACCAGATGCGTTACGACTACCTCTACAGGTTTTACGGGCAATATGGGGAAAACGGCTTCAAACGGCTGCTGCGCGAGGGGATGAACTATACCTTTGCCCAGTACAACTACATCCCCACCTATACCGGTCCCGGCCATTCCAGCATTTATACCGGAACCACGCCCTACTACCATGGCATCATCTCCAACGACTGGTACGATAAAAAACAGAGAAAGACCCTCTATTGCGTCAAAGACACCAACGTACAGACCGTCGGCGCTGCCAACAGCTCGGGCAGGATGTCGCCGGAGAACCTGCTTGCCACCACCATGACCGACCAGCTGCGGATGTCGGACAACGGCCTCTCCCGGGTTTTTTCCATCTCGCTCAAAGACCGCGCCGCCATTCTCCCCGGCGGACATATGGCCAATGCCGCCTACTGGTACGACGGCAAAAGCGGGAATTTCATCACCTCCACCTGGTATATGAAAGCGTTGCCTGCCTGGGTCGACAGCTTCAATGCGGAGAAACTCCCGTTACAACTGATGCGTTCCGACTGGGAAACCGAACCCGGCAAAAACTATGAAGTCTCCATGCCCGATAACGGTCCCGGCGAAGAGGATGTATTCAGGGAGGGGAAAACCACCTTCCCGCACAAGCTCTCTGCCCTGCCCGACAGCCTGAAACGGGAGCTGATCCGCAGCACTCCCTTCGGGAACGAGTTGCTTGCCCGGTTTTTAAAGGAGCTGCTGAAAAACGAGAAACCCGGCCAGGGCCGCTATTGCGACTTCCTGGCCATCTCCTTCTCCTCCACCGACTATGTGGGTCATGCCTATGGTCCCAACAGCATGGAGGTGATGGATACCTACCTGAAGCTCGACCGCCAGATCGCCCTGATCCTCGACACCCTCGACAGTTTTGTGGGAGAGGGGAATTACCTCCTGTTCCTTACGGCCGACCACGGCGTAAAACCCAACGGCGCCTACCTCGAGGCGCAGGGCATCCATGCGGGACATGAGCGGGTTAAGAGTATCAAAGAGCAGTTGTCATCCTGGTGCAAGGCGCAGTACGGCACCTCCCGGATCCTCGAAACCCTGGCCGATAACCAGCTCTATCTCAACCACCCGTTGATCGACTCGCTCCGGCTGAACGACGGGGAGGTCAGCAGTAATCTCATACGCTTTATGAGGAGCGCCTTTCCCTTCATGGGGCTGATCCTGACCCGCGACCAGCTGATCACGGCAACGCCTTCGAGGTCGATGAACAGCTGCCTGCTCAACGGCTTTAACATCGGCCGTTCGGGCGACATCCTGTTCGAGATGAACCAGAATTACCTTAACGCGGGAACCGGCGACAAGGGGACGACCCACGAATCCTCGTACGACTACGACACCCATATCCCCGTCATCTTCTTCGGATGGCATGTCAAACCAGGTGAATCGGGCCACGAGGTCTACGTGGAGGATATCGCCCCCACCATCACCAACCTGATCCATATCCAGGAACCCGATGCCACCATCGGCATGCCGCTGTTTTAACCTGTGCCGGCCATGCGAAAGTCGATTTTCGGAGTTGGCATATCAAGGTCGCTGATGCTTCAGCTTTCAATATTTGTGCTTTTGCTGTCGGGTATATACCTGCTGTCGGGATTCACCTTCAGGTTATGGGGGAACCATGAGGAACCCGGTAATGCCGACCCGGTGATCACAGGGCACATGACCGTTTCGGAGTACGGTCGCTGCAACCGCCTCCCGATGCCGGTCGTGGTGAAAGTTTTCGGTATCAGCCCCTATTCCGACACCTCCAGGCAGGTTGGCAGCTTCGGGTACGACGAAAGGGAGGTGATCCGAAGAACAACTGTAGAACTTGCCGCCTACCGCGAGGAACATTCGAAAAACCCCACCCGGTATACCCTCCATTTTATCCTGGGATTGCTGGTGATGTCAGTTGTTTTCTGCCTTTTCCGCACTTCAGGGATAACCCCGGCCGCCAGGAAATCGCTCTATTTGTTGTCGCTGTTGGTTTTCGGACTTGGGTTCAATGCAAGTCCCAGTCCGATGGGGCCGGTCAAAGACACCCTCTCCCTGGTGGGAAATATACCTGAACTCATACATCCCCGGCTGTTCGCCATCCTGACCTACCTGGTCACGGGTGTCATCGCCCATAAATTTCTCTGTGGCTGGGTATGCCAGCTGGGCGTTCTCCAGGATCTTATCTTCCGGCTGAACCGGGATGGTGCCGACAGGATGGGTATTGCCAGGCAATACAGGATACCCTTTGCCTGGTCCAATACCATCCGGATCATCTTCTTTATCGCGACGGTAGCCTCTTCCTTACTTTGGGCCCTGAATGTGATCGACTCCATCAACCCCTTCGCCATTTTCGGGGGTATTGCGCTGTGGTGGCCCGGGTGGGTGTTTGCCGGAGGCATCATGGTCATGAGTCTTTTCGTGTACCGTCCATGGTGCCACCTTTTTTGTCCCTTCGGACTGCTGGGCTGGCTTTTCGAAAAAGCGACCATCTTCAGAATCAGGGTGAATCCCAATACCTGCACCTCCTGCGAGGCCTGTGCAGAGGAATGTCCCACGCATGCCATGAGCGCCATTCTTCACAAGCAACCGACCCGACCCGATTGTTTTTCCTGCGGCACCTGCATGAATGCCTGTCCGAACGGCTCGGTTACATTTGGTTACCACAGGGTTCGCTGAACCTTTTTTTTTTATCTTTGTCAGGAAGTTTACTGGCCAATCCTCTCCTCCAGGGAGAGGGCCGGGGTAAGTTCATTTACAGGCAGATGAAGATCACCTGATTCTGTCAGCCACAATTTTGATTGATAATTTAAAAAGTCTGATCCATGAAAAAAATTCATCTCATCCTCCTGCTGGCCATACTGCCGGCTGCCTCCCTCCTGGCCCAGATTCCCAACAGCGGTTTCGAGAACTGGACCAGCGCGGGCAGTTACAATACCCCGGATAGCTGGGGTACGCTCAACCCGGTCACGGCGGCAGCATCCGTTTACACCTGCCTGAAGGGCACCCCGGGCAATCCCGGGACGGCTTACATCAAGCTGATCGCCAAAACCGTCGCAGGTACAGGCGTTGTGCCCGGCATCGCGGTGAGCGGCGTGCTCAACACCACGACCTTTAAACCCGTTTCAGGTTTTCCCTATTCCAGCCGGCCTTCAGCACTCAGCGGGAAATGGCAGTTTATGGCCTATAGCCCCGACCAGGGATATATCGCTGTTTATCTCACCCACTGGAACAGTGGCACGCATAGGCGCGATACCATCGCAGGCGCTTACAACCCATTGCCCGGTATGGTGATGAGCTGGCAAAGCTTTTCCATACCCCTGACCTATTTCAGCTCCGCCACGCCCGACTCGGCGATTATCATCCTCTCGTCAAGCGGCGCCACACCGGTCAACGGCAGCTACCTCTATGCCGACGACCTGCTGTTCACCGGCGGCAATGCAGGGATCGAAACCAGGAACCCGCCGGCAGGGTTAACGCTGTTTCCCAACCCTGTTAACCTCAACACACTGGTACTCGACTACCGGAACTTTACAGGTACTGTCGGCCAGATCGAGATTTTAAACCTGAGGGGCGCCGTGGTTGCCAGGTGGGATTTTACCAGCAGGCAATTCCCGGTAACCCTTGATATTACAACACTGCCGGCCGGGGAATATCTCCTCAGGGTCAGCACCACGGCAGGCCGGTTTGGAAGCAAATTCATACGGCAATAAAAATCTCCTTGATTCCATGACAGTTAATTTTAATTTAAATCCTAACCATAAAAGAATGAAAACAAAACCGATGATGTTCCTGGTGGGCATGCTTTTCCTGAGCATGACCACGGTATTCGCCTTTGGCGCAAAGACAGAAAAAATCAAAGTATACGGCAACTGCGGGTCATGCAAGACCCGTATCGAAAAGGCCGCCCATTCGGTGAAAGGGGTAACCCAGGCATCGTGGGATAAAACCGACGGCATGCTAACCGTTACCTTTGACGAAACGAAGGCATCTGTTTCTAAAATTGAAGAAGCGGTTGCCAAGGTCGGGCATGATACCGACCACTTCAAGGCGGATGACAAAACCTATGACAAGCTTCCAGGCTGCTGCCAGTACGACCGACCTGCGAAAAAATAGACCGCATTGAAAATTGGAGCTGTTTCTCAAACCGGGAAACAGCTCTTTTTTTTTTGGGGGGGGCATATCCGAAAGTTCAGGAATTTCGGACTTCGGGTTTCACATCTGGCAAAAAAAGTGAACTCTGAAATGTGAAATATGAAACCTTGCGAATCCAGTTTTGGGATGATTTTTCCCATTTTGGGAAAACACATGCCAATCATCAAAATCATAAAGATTTAAATCAGTGTTTATTACCCGGATTATCAAGGGTGGTATGGTTATTGTTGGTATTTTTTCTTTTATCCGTACTATGGAAGATCATGAATTCGAAAGCCTGAAAGGACTGCGCGTTTTGGTGGTGGAGGATAACTCCATCAATCAGCGTCTCTATTCCAGGATCCTGATGCAATGGGAGGTATCGGCCGATATTGCGGTGAATGGAAAGGTCGCCCTGGAGATGGTTGAAAAGAGGCCGTACGATGTGGTATTGATGGATATTATGATGCCCGAACTGGATGGGTATGAAGCGACGAAGGCGATCAGAGCGATGAACGACCAGTATTTCAGAGCATTGCCGATATTTGCCTTCAGCGCCTGTCCCGACCCTGAGCAGATCATCGCCTGCGCCATGAATGGTCATATCACCAAATCGCCGTTGGATAAGGCTGAACTTTACCGGAAAATTTCGTCCTATCTCAAATCGTAACGCAGCCAGAGCGGGGGGCGGGAGTTGTTGCGCATGCCGCCGGTTTTTTTTATCATCATGCATGAACATTTTCCCGGATATCCTGAACCTGAAGGGAATGCCTTTCAGCTATTTAATTTTCCAGGTTGCCGGAACATATTTTACCATTATAACCTATCTTTGTAAGAACCTCACCTGTAATTCTTCAAAGAGATATGAAAAAGATATTTTTTCTCCTTCTCATCGTGATGCAAAGCACGGTGTACGGTCAGCTGGGCTGGGTGCAGAAATCCAGCCTCCCCTCTTCGGGCCGCTACAACCACGTATCTTTCGTGATCGGCGACATCGGCTATGCAGGCCTGGGATCCACCGATGCGGCACAACGCATATATTCGCCCGAATTATTCAGGTATACGCCAGCCAGCGACACCTGGCAGCGGCTGGCTGATTTTCCCGGGGGCGGGCGGTACGGTTCGTGCGCCTTTACGGTAAACGGAAAGGGCTATATCTGCCTTGGCGCTGATACCACCCATCACTGGAATCATGACCTGTGGGAGTATGATCCGGCTGCCGACAGCTGGACCCTCAAAACACCCTTTCCCGGATGTGACCGGTACAGTTCCTGCAGCTTTGTAATCGGCGACAAGGCCTATATCGTTGGAGGATCTTACAATGCCGGGCAGAACTATCTCAACGACGTGTGGTGTTACACCCCTTCGACCAACAGCTGGGTGCAAAAAACAAGCCTGCCGGCAGCCCATAAATCTGACGGGGTTGCCTTCAGCATCAACGGCAAGGGTTATGTCGTCGGCGGAGCCTCCGAGACCTACCAGCCCACCGGCGATTTTTATGAATACGATCCGCTGACCGACAGCTGGACCCAACTACCCGACCTGCCCTCCGTCAGGACCGGGGCCATTGGCTTTGTGCTCGGGAATACAGCCTATGTGGGAACCGGCACCGACCTGGCCACCACCTTCACCAATTTCTGGACCTACACCCCCGGGGCAACAGCCTGGAGCTCGCTTGCCGATCCTCCTGCCGCATTCAGCAAGCGCATCATGGCGACGGCCTTTACAGTGGGCAATACCGCCTATGTGATGGGCGGCCGTTCAGAACCCTTTGATCCCTTTTATACCAGCGGCCACGAGCTGAACGACACCTGGGCCTTTACCCCTTGCCAGGCACCGGCAGCAGGATTCACCTGGCAGAAAAACAGCTTTACGGTGGCCTTCACCGACACCTCCACCAATGCAACCTCGTGGCACTGGAGTTTTGGCGATGGCACCGCCTCGACTGACAAAAACCCTGTTCACACCTTTACCGCCGGGACCTTCAACGTTTGCCTGCGGGTTAGCAACTCCTGCTGGCAGGATTCGGTGTGCAAATCCATCCAGGTCGTTTGCACACCGCCTGTGGCGCGGTTTTTCAGCACCTACGGGTATCCTGATGCACAATTCACCGATTCATCCCTCACCGGCACGCTGATCGCGAGACTCTGGAACTTTGGCGACAGCACCACCTCAACGGAAAAAAACCCGCTACATACCTATACCGCTCCCGGCACCTATCACGTATGTCTCACCGTAACCGATTCATGCGGTACCAGCACCGCCTGCGATTACGTGTATATGATGCTGCCCCTGACGATCAGCATCAACATCACCCCGGAGCCCAGCAACGATTTGAAGGCCCAGTTCACAGATCTTACCCCGGGTACAACCTGGTGGAAATGGAAATTCGGCGACGGCGATTCTTCGCAGCTGCGGTCTCCTTCGCACCTTTACAAGAGCTATGGCACCTACCGTGTTTGCCTGACTGCCGGCAACAACCAGTCAGCCGGAACCCTCTGCCAGGATCATCTTTTTGCCATAAACCCGGCTCTTCACAGCGCCGAACCTGTGGTTGTCTACCCGAATCCAACGGCAGGAAAGGTCTTTGTGCGGTTTTACGACAATTTCCCGGCAGCCTTGATTTATGCGGAGGACCAGTATGGGAAACAGGTCTTTACCCGCCAGCTGGCCGATCCAGGTACTGGCTCAACTACCGAAGCCGACCTGTCAGCGCTTCCGGGAGGCACCTATTTTTTACATGTGAACTGCGGCGCCTATAAAAAGATATGGAAGATCGTGGTATTGTAGCTGTTCCGTTTTCAGAGATCAAACGGCAGGGATATTTTTTAAATTAAAACAAACGTTATGCCAACTGCATTAAGCCCTCATTTTTCGCTCGAAGAATTGACCTTCAGCCAGACCGCTGCTCGCCAGGGGATCGACAATTCCGCTTCACCCCAGGTTGCAGCCAACCTGGTCCTGGTCGCGGGTATACTGGAAGATATCCGCAGCCTGCTGGGCGATGTCCCTATCCATATCAGCAGCGGGTACCGCTGCCCTGCGCTTAACACGCTGATCGGCGGTTCCAGGACCAGCGCCCATATGAACGGGCTGGCAGCCGATTTTACAGCCCCCGATTTCGGATCGGTTCTCGAGGTTGCCCAGGCCATTGCCGCCTCCGGGCTCGTTTTCGACCAGCTTATCCATGAATACGGCACCTGGGTGCATGTCGGGATGGCTGCCGCCGGGGTCGCCCCGCGCCGGCAATTACTGACCATCTTCAAGGGAACACCCTACATGCCCGGGATCCTGGCGGCACCCTGAACATCTGCAAATCCCGGATAATTATTCGTCAACGGTTCAACCTTTTTTTAACCGGTCGCCATGATCCTTTAATTATCCGGAAATTGACCTTGATTGATCGGAATTGAACCTTAATAACCTGGTTATCGTTGATAATATGATAAAAAAAACACATAACATCGTGTATGCCATGCTTGTTGTGGCCGTATATGGGACTTTCATGCAGCGGTGACTTTTCGTTGCTACTTCTTTTTGTGGCAGAAAAAGAAAATAGAGGTAGTAATAAAATAGGCTGCCGGTTACTTATGAGACAGGCCTTTAGCAGGCAGAAGAAGTTTGCAGGATGTTACTGGCCCGATTCTAATTTATCAAATCAGTAAAATACCAGGTATAATCATCATTCATGAAGAGATCTCTATTATTCGTTTTCATCATCATCGTCATATTTGCCGGTTGCCGCAAAATAACAGGAACCACCGCCATGCCCGACACCTCCGGCCTGGCGGCACCCAACCAGTTCAACTGGTCATCGGTCAATAACGTCGTGGTTCATCTGTCGAATCTCCCGGCAGGGGTTATCCGGATCTCTTCGGCCGACAATTCCGAACTTTACCTGAAGGCGATGGCAGATAGCATTACCACAACGATGGAGATGACCGCGGTGGTTCCCTCCTTCACCGATTCACTGATGATCAATGACTTCCCGGTAAAGATCAATGCCGGCAACGTCGTCTTTACCTTTCCTTCAAGGAAGAAGGAATCGATGGTTACAAACTACTCCATGAATTTCAACGGGACCACCTCCTGGATCAAGGTATCGGGCGCCACCAATCTCAGTTTCACCAGCCAGTACAGCGTTTCGGCCTGGGTGAAGCCGGGTCTGCAGCAGACTGCAAAAATCATTGAAAAGGGCGACTGGGACGGGCTAGGGCTCGGGCAGGACTATTGGAACGGCTGGCAGACCAGCGTTGCATTCACCGATGGCACCTCCTCGGTGGTCGACTGGGGGGCGGGCAGGCCGGTCCTGAACCAATGGTATCACCTGGCCGGCACCTATGATGGTGCCCATATCAAACTGTATGTCGACGGTGTCCTGAAAAAAACCGTTGCCGCCACAGGCGCCATCCGCTCCAATGGCAGGATCACCTCCATCGGCTCCGATGCGGGGGCACAGAAATTTTTCAAAGGGCTGATCGACGAGGTCACCATCTGGAACACGGCGCTCACCGCCGCACAGGTCGCCACCGGCCGTACCAACGGCTACACAGGGGGCGAAAGCGGGCTCAAAGGCTACTGGAAATTCAATGAGGGCAGCGGGGCCACCTGCCTTGATGTAAGCACAAACCACTTCAATGGCACCAATATTTCAGCCATTTACTCCACAGATGTGAGCTATGCGCTCACGGTTGACACCGACCAGGACGGTGTGCCCGACACCTATGACGATTATCCCCTCGACCCTGCCCGTGCCTTCAACAATGGCCTCCCCTCCACAGGTTACAACACCCTTCTTTTTGAGGATCTCTGGCCCGGCCAGGGCGACTATGACTTCAACGACCTGGTGGTCGGGTACAGGTTCAATACCATCACCAACGCACAGAATAAAATTGTTGAAACCTATGCCACCTTCGTGATCAGGGCGATCGGCGGCAGCTTCCAAAACGGGCTGGGAGTCCAGCTCACGGGCAGCACCATCCCCCAGGCGGCCATTACCTGCACGGGTTACAGCCTGCACGAAAATTATATCAGCCTGTTATCCAACGGGCTTGAAGGATCCCAGGCGCACCCAACCTTTATCGTTTTTGACAATGGCTACAAGATCATGCCCGGCCAGGGCGGCGTGACAGGCGTGAATGTGGAACCGGGTGTTCCCTGGATCACCCCTGATACCATCAGGATCCACCTGGTCTATCCCGCCGGCACCTATACCCTCGGCCAGCTGAACCTGGCTGCCTTCAACCCCTTCCTGATCGTCAACAAAACCCGCGGCAGGGAGGTTCACCTGGCCGACTACCCGCCTACCTCGCTGGCCAGCCAGGCCTACTTTGAAACCGTGAACGACGACAGCAAACCCGCCTCAGGCAGGTATTATAAAACAAAGTCGAACCTGCCCTGGGCCCTCAACATCCCGGGCACCTTCAGCTATATGAGTGAAAGGAAAAGCATCCTGAGCGGCTACCTGAAGATGACCCCCTGGGCGCAATCGGGTGGGACACAATACCCGAACTGGTACCTCGACCTCCAGGGATACCGCAATAATGCCAACCTATACCAACCGTAATTCCTTGTCCCCCGATCAGCAAGGAGCGCAACGGGTTATATACTTGGCAGCTTTACCTCGATCGTGGTACCCCGACCCACACTGGTTGATACCTGTATGGTGCCGTTGTGCAGGGTGATGATCCTGCTTACCAGCGAAAGCCCGATGCCCGAACCCTTGTAAGCCACGGCATTGGTTGCCCTGGAAAATGGCTGGAACAGGTTTGCCAGTTCATGCTCGGGTATCCCGATCCCGCGATCGGTAACCCGGATCACGATATTTTTCAGCTCTGTCCTGAGGGTGACATCCACCCTGTTTTCATTGGAAAACTTCAGGGCATTATCCATGATGTTGGTGATGGCAATCATCATAAGGCTGGGGATCCCCGAGATGGTGATCAGCTCAGGCAACCCCGGCAATTCCGGGTAATGAATGTCGATCCTGCCCTTATACGCGGTTTTCTCAAAATGGTCCCTGATCTCCCAGATCAGCTCATCCATCCGGATCTCCTCCCTTTTTGCACCCGTCATCTCAAACTCTGTCTGGGCCAGGCTAAACAGGCTCCTCGTAAGGGTATCAAGACGCCCGGCCTCGTATGAAATCCTGTTCAGCGCCCCGGTATACTCCTCATTGGTTCGCGATTTACGCAGCGCAATTTCGGTCTCCCCAAGGATGGCCGTTAAGGGATTCTTTAACTCATGCGAAGCGTTGTGGATGAAGTTCCGCTGCACATTGAACGAATTCTCAAGCCTGTCGAGCATCTGGTTGAATGTCGTGGCGAGTTCCGACAATTCGTCGTTGCGGTCGTTCTCCTTCAACCTGAGGCTCAGGTTGGTCGCCTTGATCCGCTTGATGTTGCGCAGTATGCTGGCGATCGGGAACAGAACATTGGTGGCATACAGGTTTCCCAGCAGGAAGATGAAGATCATGCTGCCAAGGAAGATGATAACCAGTAATTCCAGCAATTTCCGTTGTTCCAGGCTCCCGAGTTTATTGACTGCCGTGACGACCACGATAAAAACACCCTGGTTGTCGGGATAGTAGATCCCCACGGCCTGTTTTTCATGGTTCCTGTATTGTACGTTTTTTCCGGATAACAGGTCCGATACAAGATCCTCCGGGAAGATCTGCGCCAGCGAATCGTGTATCCTGGCCTTTTGTTTCGTATCCAGCACTGTTTCCGAAGCCTCGGGCAGGATTTTAGCCCCCTTTTCGATCATTTTCTGATACAGGGCATCGCTCATTTCGTCCTTCTCGAAATATTTCCAGGCGGTCAGGGTTGCCTTTTCGGATACGAGATCATAAAAATCCCTTTCGATGAATCGTTTCGAAAGATAATAGATCAGGGTAAATGAAAACAGCATCACGAACGATACCAGTCCCGTAAAGGTGAACACGATCTTATTTCTGATCTTCATCGCTACCCTCCTTTAAAACATAACCCATCCCGATCACCGTATGAATCAACTTTACAGGGAATCCCTTGTCGACCTTATTCCTGAGATAACTGATATAAACCTCGACGATATTGGTGTTAAAATCAAAACTGGCATCCCACACCTGCTCCAGGATGGATGTCCGGGAGAATACCCGCCGGGGGTTTGAAATCAGCAGTTCAAGCAGCCTGAATTCTTTGGAGGTCAGGCTGATATTTTTCCCATCACGGGTCACGGTTTTACTGTCGGTATTGAGCATGATCCCTTCAAATTCATAGGTTTTGGCAGTATATCCCTTACCCTTGCGGCGCAGCAACGCATTGACGCGGGCCACCAGTTCCCTGAATACAAAGGGTTTTACAAGGTAGTCGTCGGAGCCGGTTTCCAGGCCTGTCACGATATCTTCCGTTGAGCCCAGGGCGGTAAGCATCATTACCGGCACGTCATAACCGCGGTTTTCGCGGTATTTCCTGCAAACATCCCTGCCGTTCATCTGCGGCAGAATCCCGTCGAGGATGATCAGGTCATAATCGCGCGAACAGGCAAGACTTAAACCCATGGCGCCGTCAAAGGCCACATCCACATGATGTCCCTCCTCTTCAAGCCCCTTCCTGATGAAGGAGGAGACATTGACTTCATCTTCAACCAACAGAATTCCAGCCATCGTTACATAGTTTTCAGCCTGCCGAAAGTTACTCATTTGCCTGGAATCATCCATACGCTAAGCCCGGTTTTTTACCCTGAATTTATAAACGCCCTTAAAAATTATCGGAAAGATGAACAGTGTCAGGATGGTAGAGGTGATGAGCCCGCCGATCACCACAATTGCCAGCGGACGGGATGTTTCCGACCCGATGCCAGTCGACATGGCGGCCGGCATCAGACCGATCATGGCCAGGGTTGCCGTCATCAGCACCGGCCTGATGCGCGTGATCACGCCTGACCTGATCGCCTCGTCGAGGTGCAGCCGCTCATGCAGGTTCTTCTTAAACCTCGACAGCAGGATCACGCCATCCTGGATACAGATGCCGAAAAGGGCGATAAAGCCGATGCCGGCGGAAATGCTGAAATTGATCCCGGTAAGATGAAGGGCCGTGATGCCCCCGATGATGGCAAAGGGCACATTCAGCAGGATCAGGCCGGCATCGGTCACATTCCCGAAAAGGACGAACAAAATAAAGAAGATAAGAATCAGGCTGATGGGGACCACGATGGCCAGCCTGGCCGAGGCCCGCTGCTGGTTTTCAAAATCGCCCTGCCACTCGATCGAATAGCCCTTCGGAAGGTGGATCGCCGCATTGACCTTTTCCTGCGCCTCGGCAATGGTCGATCCCATATCGCGGCCGCGTACCGAAAACTTGAGCGCCACGAACCGTACATTGTTATCACGGAAGATCAGGATGGGCCCGGTAACCTTGTTCACCACGGCAATCTCCCTCACCGGGATCTGCCCGCCCGACTCGGTAGGGATCATCAGGTTGCCGATCTCCTTTTCGGTCATCCGGTATTCGGGTAAAAACCGGATGCGGATATCAAATTTCTTATAGCCTTCATAAAACGTCGATGCAGCCTTCCCCCCGATGGCCATCTCGATGACCGCATTGCAGTCGGCAGTGGCAACGCCGTACATGGCCATCTTTTCCTGGTCGAGCTCAATCCTGAATTCAGGCTGTCCCAGGCTCTGGATCACCCCCAGGTCGTCCACCCCCCTGATCCGTTGCATAATGGCATAGATACTGTCGGCCTTGTTGTCGAGATAGGGCAGATCCTCCCCGAACAACTTGATGGCGATCGATCCCTTCACCCCCGACACCGCCTCCTCCACATTATCCATGATCGGCTGGGAGAAGTTGTAGACCACTCCGGGGAATTTCTCCAGCTTGCGGTTCATCCTGTCGATGAGCGCCTCGCGGTTCTCCTTGTGTTCCAGGGCCCTGGTGTGTTCCAGTTCAATGAAAAATTCAATGTTGTAAAAGCCTGTTGCATCGGTCCCGTCGTCGGGTCGTCCGGTCTGGGATATCACCTGCTTTACCTCGGGGAATGACTTCACGATCTTCCTGATCTCATTGGCTGTTTTAACCGATTCCTCCAGCGAGACACTCAGCGGCAGCGATGCCCTCATCCAGATCGCCCCCTCGTTCAGCTGCGGCAGGAATTCGGTTCCAAGGTACCTGAAAGAAAAGATACTGACCGCCAGCACCACGGTTGCTATTGCCAGACTGGTTCGCTTGTTCCGGTAACACCTGTCAAAAAAGGAGAGTGCCCTCGAGGTGATGAAGTTGAGGAAGGGGTTGTGTTTTTCCCTGACATTTTTACGGAGCAGCAGGCTGCTTAATACGGGTACCAGCGTCAGGGCGAAGATCAGGGCGCCGGCCAGCGCAAAACCCAGCGTCCAGGCCAGGGGTGAAAACATCTTCCCCTCCACCTTCTGAAAGGAAAAAATCGGAAGCAGCGCCGTGATGATGATCAGCTTGGAGATAAAGATGGCCTTCCCCATTTCGGTGCCGGTCTCCTTGATCAGTCCCAGTTTTGACAACGGGTTGAACCGGGCCATCCCGATGGCGGCGGCCTTCCTGTCAAGCGCGACGAAGACCCCCTCTACCATGACCACAGCCCCGTCGATGATGATGCCGAAATCGATGGCCCCTACCGAAAGCAGGTTGGCCGACATGCCCTTGATGCGCAGGCAGATAAAGGCAAACAACAAGGCAAGCGGGATGATCAGCGAAACGATCAGGGTGGTGCGCCACTCGGCCATGAACAAAAACACGATCAGCGTCACCAGGATGATCCCTTCGATAAGATTGTGACGGACGGTACCCGAGGCATAATTGATCAGCTCCTGCCGGTTGTAGCAGGTTTCAATCCTGACATCGGCAGGAAGAACCTTTTCGTTGAGTTCGTCAATCTTCTGCTGCACCTTCCTGATCACCTCGCCCGGGTTCAAACCCTTGCGCATCACGATGATCCCCTCCACCACATCCGGCAGCGAATCCCTGCCGACCTGGCCAAGCCTCGGAAGGTTGGATTCAATAACCCTTGCCACGTGTTTTACCAGGATCGGGCTGCCATTGATCTTCTTGATAAAGATCTGGCCGATTTCATCAAACTTATCCAGGATTCCAATCCCGCGGACAACATACGCCTGCGTATTATGGGTGATCACATCGCCGCCAACGTTGATGTTGCTCCGGTTTACCGCCTGGAATACATCCAGCGGCGTGATGCCGTATTTGATCAGCGACTGCGGATCGACCTGGATTTCATACGTTTTGGCCTCGCCGCCGAAACTCACCACATCGGCCACACCCGAAACTGCCAGTATCCGCCGCTCCACCACCCAGTCCTCCAGCGTTTTCAGCTCCCTGACACTGCGGGACCTGCTTTTCAGGACAAACCTGAAAATCTCACCCGTCGGGCCGTAGGGAGGTTCAACACCCGGCTTGACGCCATCGGGCAGGTCAAGGTTCATCAACAGGTTGTTGACCTGCTGCCGGCCAAAGGCATCATCCACATTGTCTTCAAAAATGACCTTGACGACCGACAAGCCAAAGAGGGTGGTCGACCGCACATCGGTTTTCCCCTGCGCCGAATTCATGGCTATTTCAAGCGGCATGGTCACATACCGCTCAACCTCCTCGGCACTGCGGCCCGGCCATTGGGTGATGATGGAGATCTGCGTGTTGGTCACATCGGGAAAGGCCTCGATGGGTGTATTGTAGTAGCTGACGATACCCGCAATGACCAGCAGGAGGACCGAAAAGAAGACAAAAAACCTGTTCCTCAGTGAGAAGGCAATGATGTTCTTTATGAATCTGTTCATCTTAAATCATTTACGTTTTTCAGCGGTTGCATGCGGGTCGCGACGGGTACTATTGCACCAGGGCGTTGTATATCAGGAGCTGCCGGTTGGTAATGACACGCTCTCCCGGCTTCACGCCGGAACGGATGTAGGTAAACAGGTCGGACGACATGACCATTTCGACCTGCCTGACCCTGATATCGCATGGCGAATTGTAGACCAGCACCCAGTAACGGTTCCTGTCGAAAACCACCGAATTCGCGGGAACCGCCAGCATGGCCGTATCCCTGACCTGGTGGACCATGACATTGGCAAACATTTCAGGTTTCAGCAGGTTGTCCGGGTTATCAAGCCGGATCCTCACCCGGAGCGTTTTATTGTCGGGATCAAGCACGCTGTAAATCTTATCGATCGAGCCATTAAAAACCTTGTCGGGATAGGAGATGGTGGTGACGCTGACCGGCTCCCCCTCTTTAATTCCGGCGATATCCGACTCATACACGTTGGCCAGCACCCAGATCTTCTTCAGATCGGAGATGGTGAACAGCCCCGTGGTGTTATCGGGCCGAATCTGCATATCGGGATTGATGAACTTTTCGACGATATAGCCGGAAACGGGCGACCGTACAATATAGTTTGACTGGTTTCCCCCGTAAATCGACAGCACAGTTTTTACCTTGTTCAAGGCCGACCGCGACTTTTCAACCTGTTTCAATGCCTCAAGATATTCCTTTTCGGATGCGATGCCGCTTTTGTACAAGTGGTCGGAAGCGGCAAGGTTTTTTTCGGCAACTGCCAGGTCGGCTTCGGCGTTCACGATGTCGTTTTCGGCGCCGGCAATTTCGACGCTCCTGATCACGGCCAGCACCTCCCCCTTTTCGACCCTGTCGCCCAGGGCGACCTTGACCTGTAATACATTGCCGCTGACCATCGGGTACAGTTTCACCACCTTGTCCTGGTCAAAGGTTATATTCCCGGTGAGCTTCAGCTCTTCGGTCACAGGCCGGAAGGCCACGGTGTCGGTTGTGACCTGGTTTCTCAGGCTGTCGGGAATGCAGAATTTTGGCGTTGCATTCGGTATGGTCTGCGATTCACGTGAATGGCATGCAGTCATGAGGATCATGAATATAAAAATGACAATCCGGTTTTTCATCTCCGTCAGGTTATTTGTTAAGGATATCTTTTCCGACCGTGAAGTTGAGCGCCTCAAAGGCATTGGCCCGGGCATTCTGCAACGTGTTCAGCTGAACCAGGTTGCTTTTGCAGGCATCGTAAAAATCAAGGAATTCAAGGGTGCTGATATTCCGTTGTTTATAATTGTCGACCATCTCCCCCATCAGGGCCTGAAGCTCTCCCACAAAGCTGTTGTCAAAACGCCGGTAAAGCCGGTCAGCCTCGGCAGCATTGGCATAAGCCTGCAGCACATCTGCCTGCACCTTCTCCATCGTGCTCTGCAGTTGTACCTTGTTGCTTTCCAAATCCATCTCCGCTGATTTGATATTTCCCTGGTTGCGGTTAAGAAAGGGAAGGTCAATCTCCATCCCGAGGTAGTTGTAGTTATGCACAAAACTGCCATTCCTGTCCCATCCCGCCATCAGCGTAAGGTCAGGAACCGCCATGGCCTTTTGTAAATTCAGGTTTGCCTGGCTGATCTCCATATCCGACCGTGCCATCAGCAGATCGTACCGGTGCAACCTGGCTGTATCGGTAATCGACTGAAGGTTCATCCGGGCTGTGGAAAATGCATCAAGGGCTATGGAATCGGGCACGGGCAGATAATCTGTATTCCGCGTACCAAGCAGCAGGTTGAAGTCCGACAGGGCAGCGATGAGTTGTGTTACATAACCGCTTTTCTCGTTTTCCAGCGAAAAAAGCGAGGATTTAAGCCGCAGCGCCTCCTTCTTTGAGACGAAACCCATCGATGACTGCTGCGCAAAGGCATCGGCAAGGCTGGTCATGGATTGTATCTCCCTGTCGTAAACCTTTAATATCTGCTTCAGATAGAAGATGTTGTAAAAGTCGGTCCGCAGCTCGTACTTAAGGGTGCGGATCATATCAAAATAGTGTTGTTCCTCCTTTTTATAGGACAAACCGGCAACCCGGATCCGTTTGTTTCTTTTCCCTGCAAGCAAAAAAAGTTCCTGGATCGATGCGGCCGTCTCCCCTGCATCTGAAATATCGAACCATTCGCGGGTATCGGGATTATAGATATTCTGGGACAACGCAACGGTGGGGTTGTTGAACAGCTTTGCCTGGATAACCTGGGCCCCGGAAGCCCCTACATTGAACTTTTCCGCCAGCAGGAGCAGGTTTTTGGCCAGGAACAGGCTGTCGGCCCCGGCCCGGGTGATCCGCTCTGTTGCCGCACTCGACGCCTGTCCGGCTGCAACTTGAACCCGGGTCAGGAACAGGAAAAAAACGATGATCAGAAGCCATTTGCACCACATATGAATTGAGTTCATTTGTTTCAGGGCACAAAAGTAGAACCGGGATATTAAGCAGGCTTTAGAACCAGATTAAAATTGCATTAGATTCACATTTCACATTTCAGATTTCGCATTTTCTGCCAAGATGTGAGATGCGAAAATTCACATTTCACATTTCAGATTTCGCATTTTCTGCCAAGATGTGAGATGCGAAAATTCACATTTCACCTTTCAGATTTCGCATTTTCTGCCGAGATGTAAGATGTGAACTATGATATCTGAGATCCGAAATAATTCACATATCACATTTCAGATTTCGCATTTTCTGCCGAGATGTGAGATGCGAACTATGATATCTGAAATGCGAAATTCATGGAAATTCCTCCTGATCCCCACTTACGTTGACGTGCGGATCGTGTCCATGTATGTACTGGAGAATGAAAATTAAAGGGTGGTGAAAAGGGGTCCCGGGAAGAGCTGGTAACCGTTTTTCCGAACCGGTCAGCCTTTGATCGTAAGAATGTTGTTGCTGCGGGTTACGGTATATTTCTTAACCGGGCTGGTAGGCGGTCCGCCCGTAACATTGCCATTGGCATCGTAAGTACCGCCGTGACAGGGACAGACGAACATCATCGAGGTAGCCTGGTAGGCAATCGTACAGCCCTGGTGGGTACAGGTTTGCGAGAGTGCAATGAACCCGTCGGTAGCTGTGCTGATGCGGGAGATCACAACCCCGTTCGAGTAGGCATACCCCCCCATGGTGTTAAGCGCCGCAAAGGCGGCCTTCGAGAGGTCAACGGTAAAATTCACCGATGGCCCCTGGGGAGAGGTGTTGGTTTTCGCACAACTCTCCAGGAATGCGGATCCGACTGCCGCACCAGCCAATGCCAGCGCCGTGGCCCTGAGAAATTCTTTTCTGTTCATTGATTCTTTTCAGGTTAGTATTAAAATTAACAACATTGATGAATCCTGCATGTTTACCGCGAAAAAGCCCGGAGGACAACCAAGGAAAAACCTATCCCGGTTACCCTCCGTGCATTTTGATGGTTATAGGCATCACCGGGGGCAATCTCCCGGGTGCGGCTGGGAATGGTCAGAACTTCCCGAAACGGATACTGAGCCTGGCAGTCAACTGGTTCAGGCTTTCAGGCGAAGTAACCCTCCTGTCCCGTTCGGGCGAATAACGATAGCTGACACCCAGTCCGACCCTCAGCTTCTTTATCACATTTAATTCAAGTTTCACACCGGGTTCAAGGACGAAAAAGTGTTCGCCATGGTAGAAGTGATGCGTAAATCCATCCTGTACCAGGGCTGAGTCGGGCGGATTCATCGGCCTTGATTCGGAAACCATCCCCCCGCCAATCACAAGCGGGAAACTGACATGCACCTTTGACCTGGGAAAAAGCGTGTATTCGAGCAACAATCCTCCATATCCCCCGTGCATACTCCGCCCGTGCATTCCTGGCCCGGCAGTGTCGTTCGGCAACGGATGATCATAGGAACCCGCCATACTGCCGAAAAAATTTCCGGTAAGGCCAACAGTCCAGTGATGGTTGAGAATAAGCCCGCCGCTGATACCGGGAAGGAAGTAGCCCCTTTTTCCAAAGTGGGTGTAACCGGCGCTCAGCTCTATGAAATATCCCAGCTGTACCTTGTGGGTTCCGTCGCCCTTATGGAAAATGGTATGGAACTCGTTCGTGTCGGCAGGTACAGCCTTATGCTGCGCACCCTGCGCATAAATCTGCGAAGCGCTGGCCCAGCAGATCAGGATGATCATGATTTTTTTTATGTTCACTGCTTTTTAGGATTTAATCCTGGCAACCATTTGACAGGGAGTAGCGGTTTTTCAGTTCCTGGTTTTAAGGTGAATTATGATGCTTTAGCATACATTAACGAGGTTACAGTAAAATAGTATTTGTATACTTTAAATTTAACAATATTTTTTTGATCAAACACAATTGTACCAGTAGCAATACTGCAGCCCTCCACTGGCTTGGAAAGGACTGTCTCAATGGTAACCGGCATCCTCTTTTTTTACTACATTTACTTTCCTTTTCTACCACAAAAAAAGGTAGCAAAGAAAAGTCACCGCTGCATGAAAGTCAGTAAAAACCTTCGTCATTCGCTAAACTGCGGAAACTCTTTGCTCCGCTCCTCATACAGTCCGCAGTTTTACGCTCATTCCCCGATTTTTTTAACGTGACTTTCATGAGGCGGCTTGCCTGCTTAGCCTGGGTTATTCCAAGCAATAACTGTCCAATAAAAGGTCACGCAATAACCTGCCAATATTTTTAACTGTTAAAACTGTTGTGAAAAAATAGTTAACTTCCTGTAATTGACCACACAACTGACTCTGAAACAACCAGGCAACGATATGGCCACGGCCCGGGTATGACTTTTCTGTGTTGCTTTTTCTGTTTCGAAAAGCAAGAGGTTGAAAAATAATTATTGGTGAGACGGGCCTGCTACCGGCAGGAGAGGGTTGAAATATAAACCGTCTCTTTCCTTTTTGTAAATTTGCATCCTTAAACCGTTATCGAACCTTCATGGTTTTGGGGAATCTTATTGCCTCCTTCACCAGCTGACCGATTCACCAAGCCTATGCCGGATATCTTCATCCATATTTATCGTCTCTTTCAGCGCCGCAAATGGCTTTTTTACCTGTTTCTCTCCCTGTTGACCCTTTTTATCCTCTTTTTTGGTTCCAGGATCCGGTTTGAAGAGAATATTGCAGGCAGTGTTTCAGGCAACAAAAAGGAAGGTTTGTATGAAACGGTGATCAGCAATTTCAAATTTGCCGATAAACTGGTGGTCCACCTGTCGCTGAATGACCGCAATGCGGCGCCGGATCCCGATTCACTCATTGCCGTTGCCCGTTCGCTGCGCGTGGCACTGTTGTCGCGGCTGGATACGGGTACTGTCAGGGAGGTTTTACTGCAGCAAAACGATACCTTGTTCCAGTCGGCCCTCGATTTGATGGATCAGCATCTGCCCCTGTTTCTCGACGCGGCCGATTACAAAACCCTCGACAGCCTGATGCGTCCTGAAAACCTTGCGCCGGTACTGCTGCATGATTACAGGATGATGATCTCGCCCGCCGGCATGATGATAAAACAGCGGATTGCCCGCGACCCGCTTGGGATTTCGGGATTGGCGATGAAAAAACTGACCTCCCTCCGCGCGGGCGATAATTTCTGCCTCTACAACGGTTCTGTTTTTTCGGCAGATAAAAAGCACCTGCTGATGTTCATCACCCCCGCCCGGCCCTCCAACGAAACCGACCGGAATGCAAAACTGGTCTCCGCACTTGAAACCTGCGTAAATGAACTCCGGTCAGGTCATGGCAGGCTTGTAAACGTTGAGTTTTTCGGATTTGCCGCGGTAGCCGTGGGAAATGCCCGGCAGATCAAGCTCGACATCTTCCTCACGCTGCTGGTGGCGGTCGTCCTGATCTTCCTGCTGACCGGCTGGTATTTCAAAAATATTTTCGTTCCCCTGCTGGGCTTCGTTCCCGCCTTTTTTGGCGGCGGGCTTGCCCTGGCGCTCCTTTACCTCTTCAAGGGCAGCATTTCCTTTATCGCCCTGGGCATTGGCTCTGTGGTCCTGGGGCTGATCATCGACTACGCCCTTTATATGATCAACCATTACCGCACAAAAAGCTCAGCTGAGCAGACCCTCCGCGATATGAGCCTGACCATCCTTATCTGCAGCCTGACCACCATCGGGGTTTTTCTCTGCCTGACCTTCCTGGGTTCTGCCGTGCTGCACGACCTGGGCTGGTTTGCTTCTATCAGCGTTTTCGGCGCCTCACTCTGTTCGCTGGTAGTCCTGCCCCAGTTCCTGGGAACGCGCCTGCTGCCCGCTCCAGGCCAGCAAAGGGAAACCTTTATCGATAAAATCGCAGCCATCGATCCGGGGAAAAGCAGGTGGCTGCTGGCCGCCTTAGCCATTGCCGGGATCGCCAGCCTCTTTGCCATGCATAAGGTATCCTTTGAACAGGATATGAATGCCCTGAACTTTATGACCCGGCCTTTGAAGGATGCCGAAAAGAACATTGAACAGCTCTCAGGGGGAGGCCTGAAAAATATCTACGTGGTGGCGACAGGAAGGAACCTCAACGAGGCGCTGAAACAAAATGAAACCAACCGTGAGAAACTCGGCCTGTTGAGAAGACAGGGAAAAATTGCAGGTTTTTCCGGGATCGGCACCTTGCTGTTTTCCGATTCGACGCAACGGAAACGGCTGGCAACATGGAGCCATTTCTGGACTCCTGAGCGAAAATCGCTGCTGGCCCTGCGGCTTAAGACCCTGGGAGAGGAAGCCGGGTTCAGCGACCAGGCCTTTGCCGGCGCGGGCAACCTGGTGAATGCCTCCTACACGGTCATCCCGGGCTCGCAAACGCGCGAGATACGCCGTATCCTTTTTTCCGACTGGATCAACGAAACACCCGGGATGACCATGATATCCTCCGTTGCCAGGGTAAGGGATACGGGGATGCAGGATATCTACCAGTCATTCTCAAGAGAACGGAAAGTGGTGGTATTCGACAGGCAAAACCTCGCCACCCGGTTCGTCCTGAATGTCAAAAAGGATTTCGACCTGCTCGTCAGTCTTTCCATGATTTTCGTCACCCTGCTGCTGCTCCTCCTCTTTGGCAGGATCGAGCTGGCGCTGATCACCTCGCTTCCCATGTTTTTCAGCTGGCTGATCACCCTTGGATTCATGGGGATCACCGGCGTCAGGTTCAACATCTTCAATATCATCATCTCCTCCTTTATCTTCGGCCTTGGCGTGGACTACAGCATCCTGATGATGCGTGGGTTGCTCAGCCGTTACCAGACCGGTGTTGACGATATGAAAACCTACCGGGTCTCCATCATCCTCTCCTCCGCAACAACCCTGATCGGCGTGGCAGCCCTCTTCTTTGCCCGCCATCCCGCGCTGAATTCCATTGCGCTGATCTCGGTGATAGGGGTCGTCAGCATTGTCATCATCTCCTTTTCCACACAGTCGGTACTCGCGGGGTGGTTCCTGCTGACCCCGCAGAAAAAGGGGCGCTATCCAAAAACAGCCCGAAACATCCTGCAGGCAATCTTTATCGCGTGGATCCCCATCTCCCTGATCGCCCTGGCGCTGGTCATCTACAGCACGCTGATCTCGCCCCTGCTGCCTCTTCCACGGAAGCGCAGGCAAAACCTGTTTCACATGCTTTTCAGGCTGCTGAGCAGCCTTTACATCAAGCTGAATTTCCCCCGCTATCATGCCATTGAAAATATGAGCGGGGACCTTTTTCGAAAGCCGGCCCTGATCATTTGCAACCACCAGTCGCTCATCGACACCCCTGCCATCTTGCGGCTTCATCCTAAGATCGTGATCCTCACCAGTGAATGGGTGTTCGGGAATATGGTCTTCGGCCCCGTCGCCAGGGTTGCCGGATTTATCCCTGTTTCCGACCACATCGACAGCTCCCTTGAACTGATTCGTCAGCGCACGGAGGAGGGCTATTCCATCCTGATCTTTCCCGAAGGCCATCGTTCACCCGATGGACAAATTGGCCGGTTTCACAGGGGCGCCTTTTATATTGCGGAGAAGCTGAACCTCGACATCCTGCCCGTGGTGATGTACGGCGGGGGGGAATTTCTTCCGGCAGGGATCTTCTGGGGAAAACCAAACCGCCTGTTTACCAGGATCCTGCCCGTGATAACGCCCGGCAACCGGAGCTTTGGAACAACCTACCAGGAGCGGGCAAAAAGGGTGAGAATTTATTTAGCCGGAGAATACGGGAAGTTCAGCCGGCAACACAATACCGCGGCCAAAAACGCGGTCAGCCTGCGGCTTAACTACCTTTTTAAAGGACCACTCCTGGAATGGAGCCTCCGCGCCAGGATGATGCGCGAACATAATTTCGACAGCTATTGCCACCTGCTCCCGCAGAAAGGGAATATCCTTGACCTGGGCTGCGGTTACGGGTTTATTGCCTATATGCTGTTGCTCACCTCGGCAGAACGTACGATTACCGGCGTCGATCCCGATGAGCAAAAGATCCTCACGGCGAACAACGGGTACCTGAAAAACGACAGGATCTCCTTTATCCATTCACCCATTCAGGATTATCCCTTGAACCCAATGGACGGAATCCTGGTCGGGGATATCCTGTCTGATCTGCCTTACGTCACCCAGGAAGCGCTGATTGGCAACTGCTTCAGGAACCTGAAACCCGGCGGCATTGTCCTGTTCCGCACCCGGTCCGGCCGACAGCATGTTATCCTTCTGCCCCTGATCCGAAAAATGGCTGCACACTACCGGCTCACCCAGGAAATCACATCCATCAAACATTTTAACCCGGGAAGTCTTGTTCTGTTGCGCAAACCGGTTGAAAATCAAGAGTAAAGAATTTAACATGCGAATCAAACCTTTGACATTTTAGTTTTAAATTCGCGATGATTTAAGAATGTGAAAAAATAAGCAGAGTTCCAACCAGGGTTCACCATAATTCCAGATCATGCTTAAGCTTCTCTCCAAAAACCTCCTGCGTGTCATTGATGGTGCGTTATACGGATTTATCGGTCCATTTACGGTTCTTTACATCATTCCCCATTTCCTGATGAAAATCACGCCGGTACATGCCGAGGAGGGGTTCGGTATCCCCGGAGTCAGGATTGGCGGCATTATCCTGATGTGGTTGGGCGCCATACTCGCTACATGGTGCTCGGCGCTGATGTTTTTATATGGCAGGGGAACCCCGCTGGTAACCTCGGCGCCCCAAAAAATCATGGCGCGGAATATCTACGGAATGATCCGCAACCCGATGATGTGGGCTCTTTTCCTGGTGGTATGCGGGGAAATTTTTCTCTATGGCCATTTTATCCTGATCATCTGGCTGGCTGCTATGTGCCGGATCATCTTCCTGGTTGTGGTTAATTATGAAGAGCCCCAGTTGGAACGCCGGTTCGGTGAAAACTGGGATGAGTATTGTAAGTCGGTCCCCCCCTGGTTCCCAAATTTCGGCAGTGCGAAAATGAAATGATAACCATATTGACTCTTTGAATTTCAAAACTGAATCCATATTTAACCACAATGATACAAAGAAGGCACAAAGGACACCATGAACTCCCTTGTGACTATTTTGTAATCTATTGTGAACTATGTGGTTAAATGAAGTCGTTGATTTTGGGAATACAGACGGCCTGGTCAAATCTAACGCAGAAGGCAATTAATCACGTGTAATGACAAACTGGGAAGGCAAAAGCCGGGGGAATGTACTGGGATACAAGATATTTATGTGGAGTCTCACCTGGCTTGGGCTGAACTTTGCCTATTTCCTGCTGCGTTTCGTAACCGCCTATTTCGTATTCGCCTCCGGGAAGGCCTTCCGGGCAAGTTATTACTTTTTCCATGCCAGGCTGGGGCAAAATGCCGTCAGGGCAGTCATAAGCATCTTCAGGAATTACTATCTTTTTGGCCAGGTTCTGATCGATAAAACGGTTGTACTGTCGGGGATGAAGCACAGGATCAGGTTTGTCCTTGAGGGGAAAGAGCACCTGTACAGCATGCAGAACGGGGGGATCCTGATCAGCGGACATATCGGCAGCTGGGAAGTTGGCGGGAAGGCGCTCGATTTCCTGGAAAAGAAGATCAACCTTGTGGTCTTTGATGCAGAACATCAGGCCATCAGCCAGTACATGGAGGGAGTCCTGACCGAACGGAATGTCAGCTTCATCAAAATCGGGGATGGTCTCTCGCATTTGATTGAAATTAAAGAGGCCCTTGCCCGCAAGGAGATCATTGCCCTGCACGGCGACCGCTTTCTCGACGGCAGCCAGACCGTAGACATCGATTTCCTGGGTGAAAAGGCCTCCTTCCCTACTGCTCCCTGGCACATGGCATCCTACTTCAACGTGCCTGTCTCCTATGTTTTTGCCATCAAGGAATCGCGGTTTCAGTACCGTTTTTATGCCTCACCGTTAAAAACCATACCTTCATTGAAAAATCCGGTGAAACGGGCAGAGCAGGTATCCGGCTCCATCCGGGAATACGTGTCCGGCCTGGAAGAGATGACCCGCAAATATCCGCATCAATGGTATAACTTTTATCCTTTCTGGAAATGACGCATCATAGAAAATATCGCCCCATTCTTTTTGCCGCCTCCCTGGCCGGGGGTCTTTTGCCGGCATGGATCCTGTTTTTCCTTTTCCTGTCGTACACGCCTGCACACGGGCAGGACCAGAAGGTCGTCAGGGTCGGCATCTTCACCGATTGCCAGTATTGCGACTGTAACACGGATGGCAAGCGCCACTACAGGCTTTCACTTTCGAAACTCGACAAATGTGTTCAGGAGTTTAATTCCCAATCGCTCGAAGGGGTTTTCCACCTGGGTGATATGATCGACCACGACTACAAAAGCTACGACAGCGTGCTCCCGCGGTTCAGGCAATTCAACGCTCCCCTGCACCTGGTGCTGGGAAATCATGACTACATGATCAGGAAAAAGGTTAAACCCGGCCTGCTGGAACACATCGGTATGAAAGAAGATCATTACGTGGTTGACCTGGCCGGATGGCGGTTTATCGTGCTGAACGGCGACGACCTTAGTTTTTCGGCGCCCCAGGACAGGGAGCATAAAAACGAGCGCTACGATATGGTCAACGACCTTTACAGCCAGCTTGAATTTAACGCATTACCCTGGAACGGCGGCATCGGCAAAGCCCAGATGGCCTGGCTGGAGAGGCAGCTCGATTCCTCCCGCGAGGCGCATAAAAAGGTGATCATCCTGTGCCACTTCCCGCTGTTTACCAAGACCAACCATAACCTCTTCAACAACAAGGAGGTGTTTGCCCTGATCTCGAAATATGATTGTGTCAAAGCCTATTTCAACGGTCATTACCATTCCGGCGACTACAAGGTGATGAATGGCATTCACCTGGTTAATTTCAGGGGGATGGTTGATACCGACAAGAATGCCTTTGCGGTGGTGACGCTCACCGACGACAGCATTCTTATCAAAGGCTACGGCCGCGAGCCCGACAGGGTATTAAAGATCAGATAGGTTTCACTATTGTCTCCTACTGTGGTAAAAAAAACCTGGCAATCCTTCCCTACCCTCTCCCGACAGTTTTGGCAATATCCCTATGTTTTCATACGTTTGTAAAAAAATAACTTAACCATGCAACGTATCCCCGGATTCCTCTTCCTGGCCCTGCTTTTATTTTCCCTCGGATCGTGTCACCCTGCGAAAGAGGCAAACAACGGCGGTGCAGATACCGATTCAATATTAACCCCAGCCATTATGAAAGAACACTTTGGAAAGATCGGGGAGAGAGAGGTTTTTCTCTACACCCTCGTCAATAAAAACGGGATTACGGTAAAAATCACCAATTACGGCGGTATCGTCACCTCCATCCTGGTTCCCGATAAAAACGGGAAGATGGGCGACATCGTGCTGGGGTACGACAGCCTGAAGGACTATCTGGCAGGCAGCCCCTACTTCGGTGCCATCGTCGGCCGTTTTGCAAACCGCATCGCCAAAGGGAAGTTCACCCTTGACGGCAAGGGATATACCCTGGCCGTTAACAATGGGAAGAACAGCCTGCACGGCGGCCTGAAGGGTTTTGACAAGGTGGTATGGGAAGCTGCTGAAAAGAGCGACACCGCCTCGGTTTCCCTGGTGCTCAGCTACCTGAGCCACGACGGTGAAGAGGGCTACCCGGGGAACCTGAAGGTACAGGTGACCTATACCCTCGGCAACGACGATGTACTCTCGGTGCTTGCCGAAGCCGAAACCGACAAGGCTACCCCGCTGAATATCGCAAACCACAGCTATTTCAACCTCAGCGAGGCCGATACAAGTATCCTGGGCCATCAACTAACGCTGGCTGCCGACCGCTATACCGAGGTAAACAATGAACTCATCCCCACCGGGAAGTTGCCCGCAGTAAAAGGGACTGCCATGGATTTCACGACGCCTCACACTGTCGGCGAACGCATCGCTGCCGTCGAAGGCGGCTATGACCACAACTACGTGCTGAACAAACCCGCCGCCGGGGCCATGGCCGTCGCAGCCCTGCTCTATGATCCCCGCACCGGCCGCCATGTGGAGGTATCCACCACGCAACCCGGCGTCCAGTTTTACACGGGTAACTTCCTCGATGGCACCCTGCATGGAAAAGGCAATAAAGTTTACAGGAAGCACTGGGCACTGTGCCTGGAAACCCAGCACTTTCCCGACTCCCCCAACCAGCCGGCCTTTCCCAATACCATCCTGCACCCGGGCGAAAAATTTGCCGAAAAAACCGTCTATAGGTTTTTCACCGGCAAATAACACACGACCACCTGCAGCCTGCTGCCTATTGCCTGCTGCCTGCTGCCTATTGCCTGCTGCCTATTGCCTGCTGTCTATTGCCTATTGCCTATTGCCTGCTGCCTACTGCCTATTGCCTTCTCTAAAAGTGCTCAATCCGCTTGATTTCACCATGCAAATAACTTATCTTTGTAATGACGGGTTCTTTCCGGTTTCTGACGTTTTTCGGATAAACCCGGAGCACCATGAAAAAACCATCGCTGATCCCCCCGATCCTTGCCTTCGTACTCTGGTTTTCCTGCGGTTCCCTCGTCTCCGCCCAGCAGGGAAAATACCGCTATGCCGAAACAAACCGCATTGTTGATATGGTCAATGATGCGGCGGCCCTCATCCGTCAAAGCGGGGAGGCTGCCTTTGCCACCCTCATCAAACGGGACAGCCGCTGGAGCAGCAACCAGTCGTATATCTTCGTGATCGACATCCAGGGCAGGTGTTATGTACACCAGGATACCAGCCTGGTCGGCAAAAGCATCTACGATGTAAAGGACCCCAACGGCAAGCCGTTTGTGCAGTGGTTTATCCGCAAGGCCCTTGGTCCAAGCCAGTCGGGCTGGACCCATTACCGCTGGGTAAAGCAGGGCGACACGTTACCCTCGTGGAGAACCACCTTCACCCACCTGGTGAATGCCCCGTCGGGTAAGATCTACATCGTGGGGGCCGGCTCCTACAACCTGAAGATGGAAAAGGCCTTTGTGGTCGAGGCGCTCGACGATGCCGTCATCCTGGTGCGCCAGATGGGGGTTAAGGCTTTTCCTCTACTAAGGGACAAAGGCTCCGAGTTCGTGTTCAAGGACACCTACGTTTTCGTCGTCGATTCCAGCTATAAAGTGCTTGTGAACCCTGCATTCCCGGGCGAAGAGGGGCAGAATGTGTATGACCTGAAAGATGTGAACGGCAAGTACTTTTTCAGGGAGCTCTTCCAGGTGGCCGGTGAAAAGGGCAGTGGCTGGGTCGATTATGTGTGGCCCAAACCGGGAGAGGCAAGGCCATCGCCCAAATCGACCTATGTACGGAAGATCGTCGTAAAGGGATCGACCTACCTGGTGGGCAGCGGGATTTATCCCGAATAGAATGGCTGGCAGCCGTTAACCGGTTGTTTGCCTGATCCCCGGTGCTGTTATTCCATTTTTATGGATATATCTGGCAAAGCACAACAACCGCACCGGGGTTATCCGGGTAACCAAATACACAAAATCATTACCTGGAACTTTGTTCTATCGTTGCATTACTTCGAGTAAATCCTTTGTTTTCAGGATATAAACACTGCCCACGGCCAGGAGCATGAAGGCAAAGAGGATCAACACCCATTGAGAAAGAGTGGGCACGCCTGCCGGGACCAGCGGTGTAAGTTGAATATCGGCAGGGGTAATGACACCCATTTGGTTTCCGTATTCGTCGGACCAGTATCCTGAAATGAAAACAATTGGGCCGGGGCCTGCTGTTGCGACATCAAAATCACAGTATTGGCCTGCCTCAACCACATTGGTTTCCGGCCGTAACCAGTCAATTCCAACCCAGTCTGATCCTGACCCCATAGCTTTGTACATAGGAGTCACCGTTGGGTTATTGACGATTAAAAAAGGCCCCGTTCCACCGCCCAGATACAAAAAAAGGTGCCAGGCATCCTGAGCGTTCGGATTATGTACTTTGCAGTGAAACCAGGTATTTGCCATGGACCCGGTGTTGGCACCGGCCAGAAGCACAAACATGAAAACGATTGTAATTAATTTTCTTGTCATACGATTGCCCTTTCGTTAAGATTAATGGATACTAATAATTAAACAGTTATCAAACATGGAAATTATCAATCCGGTTTATCAGGATGTATTACCTAAAATGTATCTAACATAACGAAAACGACCATCAGCATGCCGGTAGAATTAAAAAAATGAGGGCTCATCCATTTGTACCTGGTAATCAGGGAATAAATGCCGCCAGCACAGTAATGCCTTTCAAATATACTATTCTTTTATACAATCTAAAAGGATTCCGGAATTATTTATCAATTTCAGCTGTTAATTTCGGGGTATTACCACAGATTACCATAGCAATTATCCGGTAAAGCCAATATTGATGAAGCTTCCGGGATGCGCAGGTATGGGTGCTTTTGGAAAATATCAGGGCTGTGGATTTACGACCGGAGCTTACCGGATCGGCAAATTCATCCAGCAACATAGCCTGTGTGTGGTATGAAAATTACGAACAGCAAAGGGATTAGAGGAAGATCGAAGAATGCGGGGTACGCTGATGAAAAGCCTATTTCCCGCCAATCCAATGGTGGTTGATGCAAGCACCGTCGTATCGGCAAATATCAATACTTCTGCGGCACAAAGGTCTGCTCCGACATCGGCGGGCGGACATACGATTTGTCCTTCTCCAGCGGCGGCAGGATGATGGTTTCGCGCGGCACCTCTTCGTACGGCACCTGGCTGAGCAGGTGGCTGATACAGTTGAGCCGCGCCCTGCGCTTGTCGTCGGCCTCCACAACATACCAGGGCGAAACCTTGGTGTCGGTGTAGGAAAACATCTCATCCTTGGCCCTGGAATAGTCGACCCAGCGGGTACGCGCCTCCATATCCATCGGGCTGATCTTCCACCTGCGCGTGGGATCGGTGATACGCTGCCTGAAGCGCTTCTCCTGCTCCTTGTCGCTCACCGAAAACCAGTACTTGATCAGTACGATTCCCGACCGGATCAGCATGGATTCGAAGTTCGGACACGACCTGAGGAAATCCCAGTATTCCTGTTCCGTGCAAAAACCCATCACCCGCTCCACCCCTGCCCTGTTGTACCAGCTCCTGTCGAAAAGCACCAGTTCGCCCGCGGCGGGAAGGTGCGACACATACCGCTGGAAAAACCACTGGGTCTTCTCCTTCTCCGTAGGAACACCAAGGGCCACCACGCGGCAAACACGGGGATTCAGACTCTCGGTGATCCTCTTGATGGTGCCCCCCTTGCCGGCGGCATCGCGCCCCTCGAAGAGCACCACCACCCGCAACCCCTTGTATTTGATCCACTCCTGCAGCCTTACAAGCTCCAGCTGCATCCTGGCAATCTCCTCTTCGTATTGCTGCTTGGGAAATTTATCCGCGCCTTCATCCTCGTGACCCGATAACCCGGTATCACCTACCACGGCAGACTTATCTTCAGATTTCGTTTTTTTGGTTTTCACCTTTTCCTTTGATTTTTCTTTTTTGTGGGCCATAATGGTGGAATTAAGGTTTGTTTGTAGAGAGACAGACAAATATAAGGGAAAAAAAGGCAATAGGCAATAGGCAGCAGTCATTCGTTATTCGATATTCAATATTCATTATTCATTATTCAATTTTCAATATTTCTCTGACACCGTCGGAGGCTGCGGCCAGGTAGAAATCGGCTTTAAGGCCGGTCTTTGCGAGATAATTGGCGCCAACCCGGGCGATGAATGTATCGGCAATATTTTCGCGTACCAGGTTCACGGTACAGCCGCCGAAACCGGCGCCGGTCATGCGGGCGCCAACCACGCCATTGATCTTCTGCGCCTCTTCGACCAGGGTATCCAGTTCGAAACCTGTCACCTCGTAATTGTCGCGCAACGATTCGTGCGAGGCATTCATCAGCGCGCCGAATTGCCCGATATCACCCTTCTGAAGGGAGGAAACGGCATTCAGCACCCGCTGGTTTTCAGAGATGACATGGCGTGCCCTGCGGCGGATCAGCTCATCGGGGATGGAATCCTGCATCTTGTAAAATTGCATGAAGCTGATCTCCCCCAGCTTTGAAACCGGGTTTTGAAGGGCCAGGTAGGTCACGGCAAGCTGGCATTCGGCAACACGCTCGTTGTATTTTGAATCGGCCAGCCCCCGCTGCTTGTTGGTATTGGCAATGATCAGACTGAAGCCATTGAGCTCAAGCGGAACCTGTTTATATTCCAGCGTGTTGCAGTTCAGGAAAATCGCACGGTCGCGCCTGCCCATGCCCACCGCGAACATATCCATGATGCCGCAGTTAAGGCCGATGAATTCATTTTCCGATCGCTGGGAAAGCCTGGCAAGATCGGTCATCCCCAGTTCGCCGGCATGCAGCATTTCAGCCAGCATGAAGGCCGTTACCATCTCGATGGAGGCTGACGATGACAGGCCCGCGCTGTTGGGAATATCTCCCGAATAGAGCAGGTCAAACCCCTTCAGCGGGATGCTGAGTTTCAGAAACTCGTTGAAAATACCCAGCGGGTAATTCACCCATTCGTTGCCAACCTTCCGGGTAATATCCTCCGGCTTGATCTCCGTTCGGAAGGAGAGATTGGTTGAGGCAAAACGCGTAACCCCGTCGGATGAAGGACGCACCAGCAGGTAGGTGCCGTATTGCAGGGCGCAGGGAAGCACAAAGCCGCCGTTGTAATCGGTATGCTCGCCGATCAGGTTGACACGGCCAGGGGCGAAAAAGCATCGGGGTTTCTCTTCAGGATTGCCGTAGAGTTCAAAAAATCGGGTGGACAGCACTTTGAGATCGATCATCGGGGAAGGGGTTTTTACGGCTAAAGTATGGAAAAAATTAATTCAATAGAATGAGGGAATGCTGGAATGAAGGAATGCGGGAATGCAGGAATGCGGGAATGCGGGAATGCAAACAATGCAGACAATGCAGGCAATGCAGGCAATGCAAATAATGCAAGAATGCAGGAATGCAGGAATGTGGGAATGCTGGAATGCGGGAATGCAGGAATGCAAACAATGCAGACAATGCAGGCAATGCAGGCAATGCAGGCAATGCAGACAATGAAGACAATGCAAATAATGCAAATAATGCAGGAGGGCAGGAATGGTGGCAATGGAAATTATGCGGGTAGTTGCTGCCAGGGCTCATTTATTGTTAATCTGATGCCCCGGGGTAACCGTTAAAATGATAAATTTGCCGGGTTAAAACATGGCTTTATGAATCGTTATTACACTCCCCTGTTTTTTATGTGGATACTGCTTAGCTGCAATGCTGTTTCCGCGCAGGAGATCAACACCTTTTCACTCGATGGCAACTGGAAATTCCGGAGGGCCGGAACCCATGAATGGATGCCTGCCAAGGTACCGGGTGTGGTTCATCTCGACCTGATGCGCAACAAGGCGATCCCTGATCCCTACCTGGCCGATAACGAGCCAAAGGTTCAATGGATCGGCGATGTGGGCTGGGAATATATGAAGACCTTCCAGTATGGCGCCGACAATTTCGAAGCACGGCATATCGAGCTGGTTTGCAAAGGCCTCGACACCTACGCCAACGTCTACCTGAACGATTCGCTGATCCTGGTCTCCGACAATATGTTCCGCGAATGGTATGTCGACATCAAACGTTACCTGCACATCGGCGCCAACGTCCTGAGGATCCAGTTCCCGGCGGTCAACCCCGAAAACAAATCGCGCTACGGACAGCTGCCCGCCAGGCTTCCCGGCGACGAGAAGGTGGTTTGCCGCAAGGCTGCCTATCATTTTGGCTGGGACTGGGGCCCCACCCTGGTGACCAGCGGCATCTGGCGCCCGGTTTCCATACGCAAATGGGGAGCGCTGAATGTGATCAACGTTCATTTCATCCAGAAAGAGCTCTCCGACACCCTGGCAAAACTGTCGGCCCAGTTTACCATGTTTGCCGAACTCGACAATCCCTGCGAAGTCAGGATATACCTCGACACGGCAGAGGTGATGCGGCAATCGATCGTGCTGGCCCGTGGCGCCAACATCCTTCGGGGAGATATCATCCTGAAAAATCCTGAACGGTGGTGGCCCAACGGCATGGGAAGCCCGAAACTCTATGATTTCAGGTACGAGGTCTATTTCGACAACAAGATCATCGACAGGGGACACCGGAAGGTAGGGTTACGAAACCTCGAACTGGTGCAGGAAAGGGACTCGGCCGGCAGGTCGTTTTATTTCAAGGTAAACGGCATGCCGGTATTTATCAAGGGCGCCAACTACATCCCCCAGGACAACTTCCTGCCCAGGGTGAAGGATTCGGCCTACAGGGCGCTGATCCGCGATGTAAAAGAGGCCAATATGAACATGCTGCGGGTGTGGGGTGGCGGTATCTATGAGAACGATCTTTTTTACGACCTCTGCGATGAAAACGGCATCCTGGTATGGCAGGATTTCATGTTTGCCTGTGCCATGTACCCGGGCGGCAAGAAATTCCTGGACAATGTGAGGGATGAGGCTATCCAGAACATCGTCAGGCTGCGGCGCCATCCCAGCCTCGCGCTGTGGTGCGGCAACAATGAAATGGACGAGGGTTGGAAGAACTGGGGCTGGCAGAAGCAACTGGGCTATTCTGCCGACGACTCAGCCAGGATTTATAAGGATTACAAGATGATCTTCAATGTCATCCTTCCCAACAACGTGCATGGCTTCGATACCCTTCGGCCCTATATCCCCTCTTCGCCCCTGTTTGGCTGGGGACGGCCCGAAAGCATGACCAGCGGCGACTCCCACTACTGGGGCGTTTGGTGGGGCAAGGAGCCCTTTTCAACGTACGAAAGAAAGGTGGGGCGGTTTATGTCGGAATATGGTTTCCAGAGTTTTCCCGACCTGTCAACGATCAACAGGTTCACTTCTGAAGCCGACCGAGTGGCCGGTTCACCGGTGATGAAGGCCCATCAGAAACATCCAACAGGTTTTGAAACCATCGATGAATACCTGTTGCGTGATTATAAAAAACCGAAGGATTTCGAATCCTATGCCTACGTGAGCCAGCTCCTGCAGGCATCGGGGATGAAAACGGCCATCGAGGCCCACCGCCGTGCAAAACCCTGGTGCATGGGTACCATGTTCTGGCAGCTTAACGACTGCTGGCCCGTGGTCTCCTGGTCATCGCGCGACTACTACGGAAAAAAGAAGGCACTGCAATTTCTCCTGCCCCATCTCTATGCAAAGGTGCTGGTATCGCCCGTGGTCGAAAACGGCCATGTCAGGGTCTATGTCAATTCCGACTGTCTCTTTTCCCAAAAGGCAACCATGACCTTAAAACTCATCGGCTTTGAAGGTAAAACCTGGTTTGAAAAGAAAATCAACACCGACATCCCTTCAAACAGCTGCAAGGTCTATTTTGACACGCTGCAGGCAAAGCTTACCGGCGTTCTGAATCCCGAGGCGCTGGTGTTGCAGGTTACGCTGGAAGGTGCCGATCCGCATGCCGAAAAACTGAACGAACAAAGCCTGCTCTATTTTGTCTCCCCAAAGGATATGCGACTCCCTGCGACGGTGATCAACAAACAGGTTGTTGAAACGGCCGACGGTTACACCATCAGGCTTTCCAGCGATAAACTGGTAAAAAACCTTTTCCTCTCCACGCAGGCCAGGGGTGATTTTTCAGATAACTATTTCGATTTGTTGCCGGGAGTGCCTGTGGAAGTGCAGTTTGCCACCAGGAAAAAGCTTCCCGGCATGGGCGACCTGATTACGATCAGGAGCCTGGCCGACACCTATTGATAACCCAACCCTATGTTCCTGAATCAAAACAGTAAAAAAAGTATTTCGGTCCTGCTGCTGGTATTCCTGCTGGCTGCCATTGCACCATCATGCCATTCCCAGAAGCCCGCGATACTGACCGACCGCGTCAACCCATTCATCGGAACCGGTGGCCACGGCCACACCTTCCCGGGGGTGAGCGTGCCGTTCGGGATGGTGCAGCTCAGTCCCGACACCCGTCTCGACGGTTGGGACGGATGTTCGGCCTACCATACCAGCGATTCGGTAATCTATGGTTTCAGCCATACCCATCTCAGCGGCACAGGATGCTCCGATTACGGCGACATCCTGATCATGCCCGTTGCCGGCAGTGTTACGCTGCATAACTATGATTATGCCTCCACCTTCAACAAGAAGGATGAGGTGGCATCACCCGGATTTTACCAGGTCGACCTGGTAAAGAACAGGGTCACCGCCAGGCTTACCGCCACGGCGCGGGCCGGTTTTCACTGGTACACCTTTCCTGCCTCCGGCCCGGCCAATATCGTTATCGACCTGAAGCACCGCGACAAGGTGCTGGAGTCGGGATTAAAGATCACTGGTCCCTCCGAGGTGGAGGGATACCGTATCTCCCAGGCCTGGGCGGCAAAGCAGATGGTTTACTTCGTGGCAAGGTTCTCCAAACCCTTCCAGACCCACACCATCTCCTCTTCGGGAAAATTGTCGCAGGAAACCATGGAGGCCAATGGCGATGATATCAAAGCCCTTTTTAACTTCGAAACGAAGGGAGGTGAAAACATCCTGGTCAAGGTAGGCATCTCGGGAGTCAGTATCGAAGGGGCCCGCATGAACCTTGATGCGGAAATACCCGGTTGGGATTTTGAGGAGGTTGCAGGCAAAGCCGCTGAACTCTGGAACAAGGAACTCTCCAAAATTACCGTAGAGGAGGGCACGCATGACCAGCAGGTGATGTTTTATACGGCGTTGTATCACACCATGCTGCAGCCCAATATCTATTGCGATGTGGATGGACAATACAGGGGCCGGGACCTTAAGGTGCATAAGGCAGAAGGCTTTGATTATTATACCGTGTTCTCCTTATGGGATACCTATCGTGCCGCGAACCCGCTCTATACCCTGATCCAGCCAAAGCGGGTCGGCGATTTTGTCAACACCTTCCTGACCCAGTTCAAAGAGGGTGGCATGTTACCCGTTTGGGAACTTTCGGGCAACGAAACGGGATGTATGATCGGCTATCACGCAGTGCCGGTGATCACCGATGCATGGATGAGCGGGATCCGGGGCTTTGATGGCTTCTGGGCCCTCGATGCCATGAAACACAGCGCCGAACAGGATCATCTCGGGCTGAAGGATTATAAGACAAAAGGCTATATCCCCGCCGACCACGAAGGGGAATCGGTTTCGAAAACCCTTGAATATGCCTACGACGACTGGTGTATCGCCATGATGGCCCGGTCGCTCGACAAACAGGACGACTATAAAAAATACCTGGTCCGTGCCCAGAACTATAAAAACGTCTACGACCGCATCACCGGCTTCATGCGCGCCAAGTCGAACGAAACCTGGTTCACCCCCTTTGACCCCGCCGAGGTCAATTTCAACTATACAGAGGCCAACAGCTGGCAATACAGCTTTTATGTGCCGCAGGACCTGGCCGGGCTGATGTACCTCATGGGAGGCCGTAACAATTTCAAGCTCAAACTGGATGCTCTTTTTACGGCCGATTCAAAAACCACCGGCCGCGACCAGGCCGATATCAGCGGGCTCATCGGGCAGTATGCCCATGGCAACGAACCCAGTCACCATATGGCCTACCTTTACGATTATGCAGGAACGCCCTGGGAAACCCAGCGGGTGGTGCATCGCATATGCCGCGACTTTTACAAAAACAGCCCCGACGGGCTGATCGGCAACGAGGATTGCGGCCAGATGTCGGCCTGGTATGTCCTGAGCGCCCTGGGCATCTATACAGTTACACCGGGTTCGGGCATCTATGCCTTTGGCACCCCTGTCTTCCCGAAGGCGGCGATCAACCTTGACAACGGCAAGAAATTCGTGATCAGGGCCAACAATGTCAGCGATCAGAATTTCTATATCCAGTCGGCTAGCCTGAACGGGAAACCCTATACCAAATGCTTTATTAAACAGTCGGATATCAAACTGGGCGGGGAGTTGGTTTTCAACATGGGGCCTGAGCCCAACAAGGCCTGGGGCAGCGGGTACGGGGGATTCCCCGATTCTTACATTTCCGAATTCCAGATCACGCCTGTACCATCGGTACACCAGGGGAGCCGCACCTTTATGGACTCAACCGTTGTTGGACTTTCATGCGCCATGCCCGAGGCTGAAATCCACTTTACACTCGACGGCTCGGAACCTTCGGACAGATCCAATATTTACCAGCGACCGCTGCTGATCAGGAAAACGACCACCTTAAGGGCTTATGCCAAGGGGAAGGAGACCTCCAAAAGTTTCCTGATCGAGGCACAGTTTACCAGGATCCCCAAGAACCGGAAAATTACCCTGAACACCCATTATGCAGGCCAGTACTCGGCAGGCGGCGACCTGGCGCTGATCGACTTCATCCATGGGTCGACCAGCTTCAAAACAGGCGCATGGCAGGGTTATGAGGGCGAAAATATAGAGGCCATCATCGACCTGGGCACCGCCATTCCCGTGCATCATCTTTCCATCGGCTGCCTGCAAGACCAGGGAGCCTGGATCTTCATGCCCGCAGAGGTGACCTTCTGGCTTTCCGACGACGGCCTGAACTTTACAAAGGCAGGCACCGTGGTCAACGATGTGGATGAAAAGCTCGAAGAGGTCAAAACAAAGGAGTTTTCACTGGATATGAAGACCGCAAGGACGAGATATGTAAAAGTTGTTGCGAAAAACCGCGGCCTCTGCCCTGCCTGGCATCCAGGGGCCGGCAGCAAATCGTGGATTTTTGCGGATGAAATCACAGTTGAATAGACCATGAAGCTACGATCCGACCTGATCCTTTTCCTGGCTGCCATTATCTGGGGCTTTGCCTTCGTAGCCCAGCGAACCGGCATGAACTATGTAGGGCCCTTCACATACAACGGCGTGCGGTTTGCCCTGGGAACCCTGGTCATACTGCCCTTCCTGATTTACAATGCCTCAAAAAGCACCCCGCTGGTGAAGATCTCTCACCCGGCCGACCGCAGGAAGATCCTGGTGGGCAGCCTGATGACCGGCTTGCTGCTGTTTGGCGGGGTTTCGCTGCAGCAGCTGGGTTTGCAGGAGACCTCGGCCGGCAAAGCAGGATTTATCACGGGACTTTACGTCGTTTTTGTGCCAATCGTAGGACTCCTGTTTGGCCAGCGCCCACACTTCACCATCTGGATCGGCGCGGTGTTGTCGGTTACCGGGCTCTACCTGCTGAGCATGACCGGGGGGTTCTCCATCGCCCACGGCGATAAGCTTGTGCTGTACTGTGCCATCATCTTTACCTTCCATGTGTTGTTCATTGCGTGGTTGTCGCCCCTGATGGACAGTTTCCTGCTGGCCGCAATCCAGTTTGCCATCTGCGCCGCGCTGAACCTTATCTTTGCCTTTGCCATCGAACCGGTAAACCTGGTTTCAATCATACAGGGGTGGATCCCGATCGCCTACGGGGGCATCCTCTCGGTTGGAATAGCCTATACCTTGCAGGTGGTCGCCCAGAAAACGGCGCATCCAGCCTACGCCTCCATCATCCTAAGCCTGGAAGCCGTGTTTGCCGTATTGGCCGGATGGCTTCTCCTGAACGAGCACCTTACCGAGCGGATGATGATCGGCTGTTTTTTAATGCTCACCGGGATGATCGTCGTGCAGGTACGCGACCTGGTTAATTAACGGAATGGGAGGTCATAGGAGGGTTCCTTTTAGGGCAAAATAGTTTAAGGTTCATCACTGGTTCATTTGTGATCTATCAGATTTAGAAATTTAATAAACTTCAGGATATGAATATTTTAAAATCAGGATTGGCCATGATGGCCGTTGCAGCGATGACCTTGCCGGGAACCGGTTTTTCACAGAAAATCAATACCGGCCTTGTGACTGCCGTGCCTGTTACCGACGACGCAACGTCATTCAAAACGAATTTCAAACCCTCCACTTTACGGATCGACTATTTCCTGGCCGGCGATGCGAAATCGGAGATCGTCTATTTCAGCCAGATGAAGGAGGAACCCACTTGGGGCGGACCGCATAAGAACCTCACGGATCCCTTTAACTACGGCAGTTACCGCTACATGGCCTTCGATTCAGCAACGAACAAGCTGCTCTTTTCAAGAGGGTTCAGTTCTCTGTTCCAGGAATGGAAAGGCACGGCAGAGGCCAAAAAGATGAAAAGGGCCTTCCCCATGACCGCCGTGTTGCCCTATCCGAAAAACACCATCCGTTTTGTCATTGAAAAACGGTCGTACGATACCGATAAGTTTGAAACCCTTTTCGAACGGTTCATCAATCCTACCGATTATTTCATTAACCATGAACTCATTCACACCTATCCCTTCAACAAGATCAAAGATTCGGGTGATCCTGAAAACCATGTCGACATTGCCTTTATTGCCGAGGGGTACACCGCAGGCGAAATGGAAAAATTCAGGAAAGATGCCGCAAGGATGAGGGATTATTTCATGTCGGTAGAGCCCTATGCCGGCAATAGCGATCAATTCAATTTCTATGCCATTGAATCACCCTCCGACGAATCAGGGATCACCATCCCGGGTAAGGATGTATACGTAAACACCAATATTCACAGCAGTTTCTACACCTTCGACATGGACCGGTACCTGACCACCTTCGATACCAAATCGGTATATGATATCGCCGCAACGGTACCCTATGATGTCATTTTCGTGCTGATCAACAGCAGCCGTTACGGGGGAGGCGGGTTTTACAACCATTACGGGGAGGGAACTGTGAACCATCAGCTGTCGCAGATCGTGGCCATCCATGAATTCGGCCATGAGTTTGCCGGCCTTGCCGACGAGTATTATACCTCCGAAATCACCTACAGCGACTATTACAACCTCAAATTCGAGCCCTGGGAGCCCAATATCACGACCAATGTGAACTTCGACTCAAAATGGAAAAAGATGGTGACCCCCGAAATACCGCTTCCCACGCCCCGGACCGACAAATTCAAAACGGCCACGGGTATGTTTGAAGGCGGCGGATATCTGTCAAAAGGGATATACAGCCCGATGATGGATTGCCGCATGAAAAGCAATGAAGCAAAGGGATTCTGCCCGGCCTGCAGCGATGCCATTGTCAGGATGATCAGGTTTTATACCGAACAGTAAGCCATGATCCCAGAAACAGGCCTGGTATTTGACATCCGCAGGTTCTGCGTGCATGATGGCCCGGGCATCCGAACGACTGTTTTCTTCAAGGGATGCCCGCTCTCATGCTGGTGGTGCCATAATCCCGAAAGCCGCGACCCCTCTCCCGAGACCTCTGTCAAACACCTGAGTCTCGGCGGGAAAGCCTTTGACCGCGCGGAGATTGCGGGAAAATGGATGACGGTTGACGAGGTGATGACCGAGGTCGGACAAGACCGGGTCTTTTACGAAGAATCATCAGGCGGGGTAACCTTTTCGGGCGGCGAGCCGATGCTGCAGGAGGCATTCCTGGCTGAATTGCTGCAGGCCTGCCGGCAAAGGGGGTTCCATACCGCCCTCGACACCTCCGGCTATGCCACGCCCGAAGCAATGGCACATACGGCAAGCCTTGCCGACCTTGTGCTGTTTGACCTGAAAATCATGAATAATGAACTTCACAGGAAATATACCGGCGTTTCAAACCGGGTCATCCTCGAAAACCTTAAATACCTTCATCAGTCGGGGAAACACATGATCCTCCGGTTTCCCGTTATCCCGGGAATCACCGATACACAGGAAAATATCCGCGACATGATGGCTTTCCTGGGTAACGAACTTGCCGCGCCGTTACCGCCTCTCAGCCTGCTGCCCTATCATTCGATGGCAAAAGAAAAATACCGGAGATTCTGTAAAACCAATCAGCTGCAGCATCTTCCCGACCTGAAGGCGGAGGAGCTGTTACCGCTGAAAAAACAGTTTGAGGATATGGGAATGAAGGTCAGTATCGGAGGATGAAGCTATCGCGCAGGCAACGCCTGCAAAAAAGAGTGGTTTACTTCAGCCTGACCCTGTAACCGGCTGAGATGCCAAATGAGGAGCTCCTCCCGATGACGTAAGGATCTTCGAGCACATCACTCAGTCCGTAATGGTAGCATAACTTAACGAAAAAGTCGCCGGGGCCGGATTTAAAGGTGGGTCCGGCTTCGACTGCGACCGAAAGGTCAGTTTCACTAAACCGGCAAAAGGGCATCAGCAAATTGGTCCCTTTTCCTGAATAAAGCACGCCATTGTTTGGTTTTCCAACAGCAAAGTCAATCTGCGGGCCTGCCCCGGCGAAAATTCCAAACCTGCTCTTTTTAAATTTGTAACGATACTCGATCAACACCGACAATCCGACATAGTGCTGGGTTGCTTCAACAAAGTAGGTGGTTGCGGAGTCGCTGAAGGCAACCCTGTTCATCCCCTTCCTGGCATAATGAAATCCCGTTGAGAGAAAGAGTCCTTTACCCAGGTCGATGTCAGTGGTAAAGGCAGCCTGGAATGAGCCGTTGTCGGGGCTGATACTCACCGAATCCAGCAGGCTGGTGCTGCGGCCTGACCGGATGTATTCGGCAATGCTGATGTGGGTTCTCAGGTACCCGGCATCGAATCCGACAGCGTTCTGCGCCATGATCTGAATGGCGGAAAATCCCAGGAGGAGGATAAAACATATTTTTTTCATGGAGGTAAGGGTTAGGCGATTTCCGGTGCAAATTTATCATAATTCCAGGACATGGTGAAACTACGGGGTTCGGGGTTCCGGTGTGAAAAAAAACACAAAAGGCACATAGGACACATTAGAAAAGTTTGTTTTGCTAATGTGCCCTACTGTGCCTATTGTGGTAAAAAAAGCCTGCAACCCCGGAGCTGCCCCAAGCAAGCAAATCCAACCTAACCTATCTGAAATTGGATCCTTTATCTTAACTTTGCACTTCCCGGCCTCGTGATCGCCCGGAGCTCCAAACATCCATCCTATGACCGACCGAATCAGTTTTCTCCGCGCCGCCAGCCTGAAGGCGGTTAACCGTATCTCAGCCGAGCGGGCGCTGCTGGTAACCCGGTTTTACGACTCCGGTATTGACCGTGAAGTGTCGGTGCCGGTAATGCGCGCCATGACCCTCGACTATATCCTCACCCATAAGGAGTTGTGCTATAACCCCGGGGAATTGATCGTCGGGGAACGCGGCCCCGCTCCCAAAGCCTGTCCAACCTATCCCGAGATCTGTGTCCATACGCTGGACGACCTGGATATCCTGGATCAGCGGAAAAAGGTCTCCTTCAGGGTTGACGGCGAAACCAGGAAAAGCTATGAGGAGGTGATCATCCCCTTCTGGGATGGCAGGAGTAACCGCGACAGGGTGATGCGGTCGGTTTCACCCGAATGGCTGGATGCATACAGGGCCGGCATATTCACCGAATTCCAGGAGCAGCGCGGACCAGGACACACCGTAGCCGGAAATAAGATCTATCGCAAAGGGATGCTTGATCTGGTTGGGGAGATCAGGGAAACCCGTAAGCGTATCGACTGGCTGAATGATCCCCTCAGCCTGCAAAAGGATGAGGAGCTTAAGGCCATGGAGATCGCAGCCAATGCTGTTATCCGCTTTGCTAACCGGTATGCGTCCATGCTCGAAAGCCAGGCTACAGCTATCACAAACCAGGCAACGGACAATGCTTCGCTCGCCACGCGCGATGATCTTCTCGAGCTTGCCCGAATTTGCCACAGGATTCCTGCCAATGCGCCGGAAACCTTCCACGAAGCCCTTCAATACTACTGGTTCGTGCATCTCTGCGTGATTACCGAGCTAAACCCGTGGGATTCCTTCAACCCGGGCCGTCTCGATCAGCACCTCTACCCCTTTTACAAACGGGAGGTCGAACAGGGTACCCTGACAAAAGAGGGGGCCACGGAGATCCTGCAGAGTTTCTGGATCAAATTCAACAACCACCCTGCCCCTCCCAAAGTTGGTGTAACGGCGCAGGAGAGCAATACCTATACCGATTTCTCGCTGATCAACCTCGGCGGGGTTAAAGCCGACGGGTCGGATGCCGTAAACGAAATGACCTTCATCCTGCTCGATGTGATCGAAGAGATGCGGCTGCTGCAACCCAGTTCAATGGTCCAGGTGAGCCGTAAAAATCCCGACAGCCTGATCCACCGAACCCTGCAGATCACGAAAACCGGGTTTGGCCAACCCTCCTATTTCAATACCGACGCCATTATCCAGGAGCTGGTCAGGCAGGGAAAAGATATTGCCGATGCCCGCAACGGCGGAGCCAGCGGCTGCGTGGAGGCAGGGGCCTTCGGCACCGAAGCCTATATCCTGAGCGGCTATTTCAACATCCCCAAGATACTTGAAATCACGCTACACAACGGCTACGATCCGCGAACGGAAAAACAGGTCGGACCGTTGACCGGGAATCCAGAAGAGTTTACCTCCTTCGATGAACTGATGACCGCCTTCGGCAAACAGCTGCGGCATTTCATCGATATCAAGATCAGAGGCAACAACGTCATTGCACAGATCTTTGCACGGTACCTGCCCGTGCCCTTCCTTTCCCTGATCATCGACGACTGTATTGCCGGCGGCACCGACTACAACGCCGGCGGCGCCCGTTATAACACCACCTACATCCAGGGCGTGGGTCTCGGCACGATCACCGATGCGTTGACAGCTTTGAAATATCATGTATTTGATAAGAAGAGCATCACCATGAAGGGGATGCTGAAGGCGCTGCAGGATGACTTCAGGGATTTCGGTGAATTCCGTGCCGGGCTGGTCTACGACACACCGAAATACGGCAATGACGACGACAGCGCCGACGACCAGGCCAGGGCCGTATTTGAACTCTACTACGATTGCGTAAACGGACGGCCCAATGCCACCGGCGGCGCCCACCGGGTCAACATGCTCCCGACCACCTGCCATGTCTATTTCGGCAGTGTCATCGGGGCGCTGCCCGACGGCCGCAAGGCCGGCGAACCGTTGTCGGAGGGTATCTCCCCCGTCCAGGGCGCCGACCGCAAAGGCCCTACCGCCGTGTTGAAATCAGCCGCCAAGATCGACCATATCCGCACGGGCGGAACACTGCTGAACCAGAAATTCTCCCCCGGCTTCTTTAACGACGAAGAGAGCATCAGCAAGGTAACCGCCCTGATCCGCTCCTATTTCAAGATGGACGGGCACCATATCCAGTTCAATGTAGTCTCGGCAACCACGCTGCGGGATGCCCAGAAACATCCCGAAAAGTACCGCGACCTGATCGTCAGGGTTGCCGGATATTCCGACTATTTCAACGACCTGGGCGAGGATCTTCAGAACGAGATCATCAACCGTACCGAACAGGGGAACCTGTAAATCTTCATCCTGCCGGGATGATTATTTCGGGGATGGTGTTCGAATTTCTTTTTAAATTTGAACATGTTATAAAACCCCCTGCCCTATGTTCCGAAAACTCATTCTCACGTTTCTTTTCATAACGCCATTCCTATTGAAGGGACAGGGCGACCTGGCCGTTTTCACAGGAAATGTAAAATCGGTGAAGCAAACCGTTCATGGAATTGAAGTGAAAACGGTAAACGCCTTTGCCAGGATCGAGGCATACAGCGCCGGCGTGATCCGCCTGAGGATCACCCGGAACGAGCCAAAGGATGACTTTTCCTATGCGGTGGTTCAAAACCCCGGCGCCGGCTTTAAAAAACTTGCTGAAAACGGCGATTCCCTGCAGCTGGCAACCGATTCGCTGATCGTGGTTGTTTATAAGACCCCCTTCCGTGTAGCGGTTAAAAAACTTTCGGGCAGTGTCATCTCCGAGGACCAGCCCGGCATGCCCGTTTCATGGCTGGGAACGGAGGTTTCCTGTTATAAAAAGCTGTTTGCGGATGAGAAATTCCTGGGGCTTGGTGAAAAGACCGGGAACCTTGACAAGCGGGGAAACTCCTTTGAAAACTGGAACTCAGACGTCCCGGCCTACTCCACGAAGGCTGATCCGTTATACCAGAGCATCCCCTTTTTTATCGGTATCCATGACCATGTCACCTACGGTATTTTCCTGGACAACTCCTACAGGACAAAGTTTAATTTCGGCGCCTCCTCGGATGAGAAATTCTCAGGTTTTTCGGCAGCAGGCGGAGAGATGAACTACTATATTTTCGGTGCCTCCACGGTAGCCGGCGTCATCCGCGATTATACCTGGCTCACGGGCAGGATGCCCATGCCTCCCATCTGGAGCCTGGGCTACCAGCAATGCCGCTGGAGCTATTTTCCCGAATCGGAGGTGATGGGCATTGCTGCGAAATTCCGCGAGAAAAAGATCCCCTGCGATGTGCTTTACCTCGACATCGACTATATGGACAAGTACAAGATCTTCACCTGGGATAAAGAACGCTTTCCCCAGCCAAAGGCGATGATCGGCAAACTCAACGACATGGGGTTTCATGTGGCCACGATCGTCGACCCGGGGATCAAGGTCGACAAGGACTATTTTGCCTATAATGAAGGGGTTGCCAGCGGTTACTTCGCCAAATATCCCGATGGCAGCAACTATATCGGCAGCGTCTGGCCCGGCAGGTGCCATTTCCCTGATTTCACCATGGAGGCTGTGAGAAAATGGTGGGGCGCCTCCTTCAGCCGGCTTTCAGAGCCGGGTGTCGAAGGGTTCTGGAACGATATGAACGAGCCAAGCGCCTGGGGACAAAGCATTCCCGGCATCGTCCAGTTTTCCTTTGAAGGCAGGATGGCCGCCATGGCCCAGGTGCATAACATTTATGGCCTGGAGATGGCACGCGCAACCTATGAGGGGACGCGGGAGCTGCTCAAGGGCAGGCGGCCGTTGATCCTGACCCGCGCGGGCTATGCCGGCATCCAGCGCTTTTCGGCCGTGTGGACCGGCGATAATGAAGCCACCGACGACCATATGCTGTTGTCAACCCGGATGGTAACCGGGCTGGGGCTTTCAGGCATCTCCTTCACCGGGGCTGATGTCGGCGGGTTTATGGGAAACCCCTCTGAACAGCTCTTCGCGCGGTGGATGTCGCTCGGGGTTTATACTCCCTTTTACCGCAACCATTCGGCCTGGGATACCAAAGCCAAGGAGCCATGGTCGTTCGGACTGAATACAGAGCGGTTGGTAACCCCTATGATCGCCCAGCGGTACCGGCTGATTCCCTATATCTATTCGGCATTTTATGAATCAACCGTGTCGGGGCTGCCCGTTTCGCGCAGCCTGGCAATCGGGTATACCTTTGATGAAAAGGTTTTCTGGTACAGTTACCAGAATGAATACCTGTTTGGCGATAACCTGCTGGTAGCGCCGGTTTCCTGTAACCAGGATGCGGCAAAGGTATATCTTCCGGGCGATGGCTGGTACAGGGTAAGCAGTGGCGAATATTACAAGGGCAATACCGAGGTTACCGTTGACGCACCATTAAATGACCTCCCTGTGTTTGCTAGGGCTTCGGCGATCATACCCATGCAGTCGGACGTTCAGTTTACGGCACAGAAACCCTCTTCCACCCTGGATATCCATATCTATAACGGATCCAAATCAAACAGTTTCACCTACTATGAGGATGACGGTTTGACCTACCAGTTTGAAACCGGGCAGTATCTCCGCAGGGTGATCACCTTTGATCCTGTTCACAGGCAGATCATCTTTGCAAAGGGCGAGGGGAAGTTTGTCTCCAAATTCACCTCGGTCCGCCTGGTCCTCCATTCGTTCGACGACGTGATGACAGTCCGCTCGGCCGATAACGATTATACCCTGAAACTGCGGTCGCTCCACGAGCGGGCTGCCGAATTTCCCCTTAAGGACGGGGAGATGGTGTTCAGGTACTAATAATTGTTTTTTTAGACCTGAGGTATATTGATGACTCTCCATTTAACCACAATGGCACAATGGTTTACACAATGGCACAATGCAGGAAACTGGCCTTTCTGTGCAATGCCATTCATGTTGAGTTAATAACAATGATTCAAAAAAGGTCATTCCTACATACCAACTTATAATGACTTATGTGTCACAAGTTTAAAAATCATTGCCATTAAACTTACCTTGTGTCCATTGTGCCTTCATTGTGTCATTGTGGTTAAAAATCCTCCAGCGATCCATAAATGACTCTTCTTATCCCTTGCTTCAAAAGTGCTACATTGAAATTTATCAGCAATCCAAGTTTGAAATTTCCAAGTTTCATATAGGTTAATATTTGAGCAAGGTGAACATCATTCAGCGAGTCAACGCTTTTAATTTCAACAACAACCTTATGTTCGATCAGCAGATCAATCCGGTAGCCGCACTGAAGTTTAACCCCTTCAAATACCAAAGGCATCGGAACCTCCTTTTCAATTTTCAATCCAGCCTGCTGAAGTTTATAGGCAAGGCATTCTTTATAGGCACTTTCCAGTAATCCCGGTCCCAATGATTTATGAACTTGCAAGGATATCCAGAGGACTTTCCTGGCTATTTCATTTTCATCCATGACATTTTTTTTATCCTTAATCCCCAATTCACCAAAAAGTAATAGGTTTGTGCATAAGTTTTCCCTCGTCATATTAACGCAAACTCAATTCAGTCACACACCATGAAAACCCTGCTCATCCCCGGCATGTTGATTTTTCTTATCATTTCCGGCTGCCGCAACGACCATTTTATTACAGATAAGAGCTACCGTGAAAAGGTTGAAAAGCAGTTTGAGAAACAAAAAGAGCTCGCCAAAAACCGTTCGCAACAGCTTTTCGGTGTTTTCGGCCAGCGCCTGACCCTCAGGGAAAAAGAGGCGCTTGAATTTCTCTATGCCTACGCGCCGCTAAGCGACCTGGCCGACTACGACGGGGAGTTCTTCCTGCATAATGTCAGGGCCTCCTTTGCCGCGAAGGATACCTTCAGCTGGGGAAAGACCGTTCCGGAGGAGCTTTTCCGCCATTTCGTTCTGCCGGTCCGCGTAAACAACGAGAACCTCGATTCCTCCCGCTGGGTCTTCTTTATGGAATTGAAAGACCATATCAAGAAACTGCCGATGAAGGAGGCCGTGCTGGAGGTCAACCACTGGTGCCACGAAAAGGTGACCTATCGCGGGTCGGATGGAAGGACCTCCTCCCCGCTGGCCTCCGTAAAAACAGCCTATGGCCGGTGTGGCGAAGAATCGACCCTCACCGTTGCAGCCCTCCGCTCGGTGGGCATCCCCGCCCGCCAGTGCTATACCCCGCGATGGGCCCACAGCGACGACAACCACGCCTGGGTAGAGGTGTGGGTCAACGGGAAATGGCACTTTATCGGCGCCTGTGAACCCGATGTAGATCTCGACCTTGCCTGGTTTACGGCTCCGGCCAAAAGGGCCATGCTGGTAAATACCAATGTTTTCGGCGATTACCAGGGTCCCGAGGATGTCCTGGTCAGGGATACGCGATTCACCAGGATCAACGTACTCTCAAATTATGCCGCCACCAGGCGGATTGTCGGGAAGGTGGTCGATGAACAGAAAAGGCCCGTTGACAGTGCCACCATCGAATTCCAGCTTTATAACTATGCCGAATTTTACACCCTGCATAAAACCGTCACCGACAAGCAGGGGCTTGCCTCCTTCCAAACCGGTCATGGCGACCTGCTGATCTGGGCAGCCAAAAAGGGGGTGTTTGGATTTACAAAGGTCACGGTTGCGAGTACTGATACGGCCCTCATCGTCCTCTCCCTGAAACCTGGGGCTGTATTCACCCAAACCCTCGACCTGGTGCCGCCTCCGGAGATCACCACCGGCGTGAAGGTCAGCGATTCACTGAAAGCGTTGAATACAACGAGACTTGAATTCGAGGACAAGCTTCGTGCCGATTATGAATCTACCTTTATCGATTCGTCAAAAAGCTTCAGGCTTGCGCATACCCTTAAACTCAACGGTGACACGTTGTGGTCCTTCCTGAAAAAATCGCGCGGAAACTGGCGCGGGATCATTGATTTCATCACCAGTACACCTGAAAAGCTACAACCGTACATCTTTCCCCTCCTGGCCAATGTTTCGGAAAAGGATCTGCGCGATGTGACGCCTGATGTTTTGACTGACCAGGTCTCCGGTATCCCCGATATGGCAATATCCGGCGTCAGGCAGGATATGTTCAGGGAGTACATCCTGTCGCCCCGGGTAGATAATGAATGGCTTAAACCCTTTAAAACGCTGTTCAGGGAAAAAACCGACGCTGCTTCCATCGGTAAGTTCAGGAAAAACCCTGAAGAACTCGTTAAATGGATAAGATCATCCATCACGGCCGACAATACCGCAAACTGGAGCCGCGCCCCCCTTACCCCGGCCGGGGTCTTTGAGCTGAAGGTTGCAGACGGCCATTCCCGCGATATCCTCTTTGTAGCGATGTGCCGGAGTTTTGGTATACCGGCCCGGCTGGAGTCAGGAACCAGGGTTCCCCAGTATTTCTTTCTGGAGACCTGGCACGATGTTTTCTTTGAAAAACACGAGCAGGAAAGCAACAGCCGCGGCAGTATCGTACTTACCTCTGCTCCGGCAAATGAAAGAAAACCTGAATATTACACCCACTTCACCATTGAAAAATATGATGACGGATTTTTCAGGTCGCTCGATTACGAGACAGATCCCCGGCTTGGAAATTTTCCCTGTACCCTCTCGGTTGCTCCGGGCAGCTATATGATGGTCACCGGCAACCGCATCCAGGGAGGCACCGTGCTTGCAACCCTCCAGTGCTTCACCCTGGGTCCAGGGCAAACCGTGCCATTGGCCGTATCGTTGAGAAAAAACCAGATTGCTCCCCCTGTTTATGGCAGGATCAATACGACACTGCCAGGATATACGGTCACAAAGGGAATGATCCTGATATGGGTGGATCCTGATAAAGAGCCAACCAAACATCTTTTTGCCGACCTGAGGCAGATGAAAACTGAATTTGAAGGCTGGAAGGGAACCTTTGTCCTTGTTTTCCCAACAGAGGATCAGATGAAAATTTTCAGGCAAAAGGAGGCTGCCAGTATCCCGTCAACCATCAGCTATTCCTTTGAGACAATCTTTCCGGTCAAGCTTGCCGACTGCAAACTTGCCGTCAGCAGCATTAAAAATTCCCCGGTTGCCCTGTTCATCAGCCCCGACGGCGTGATCAACTATCTTTCGGATGGTTATAAAATCGGGATTGGCGAGGAGCTGATGAAAATGATAAAATGGCAAAACGGAAAGTTATCAAGATAGCTTTCCGTTTTGCCATTTAAATTTACTCAGAATAAGGCAGGCTGTAGTTTCTACCTGTTAACCATGATTTTGCTGACTACCTGGTTATCGCTGTTTTTCAGGATTACCGTGTAAAGCCCGGCGGGGACAGGGCGAAGATCAACCTGGGTTACCGTAGTTCCGGAAATATCAATGGTTTGTTCACCATAAACCTTTTCACCAAGGGTATTGAATACCGCGAGCTGATAGGATTTTTCCTGTGAGCCGCTGATGGAGATGCTAAACCTTCCGTCGTTGGGAACCGGGTAAATACTGACGTTTGCAGCAGCCTTCTCATTGATCCCTACGACGATATAGATTTTATTGGATGTATCCGACACACAGCCGTTCAGGGTTACCACGGTTGTATAATAGCCGGGTAACGTGGCCACTATGGATTGGGCGGTAGCGCCTGCAATGGATGCACTGTTCCGATACCACTGGTTCCCGGCCGGAGCGCTGGAGGTCAGTGTATAGCCGTTGGCCGTGATCACCGGTGTCGCCGGGATCGGGTTGACGGTTACGCTGAGACTCGAAACAGTACCATTTCCGCAAAGGTTGTTCCCCGATACGGTGACGGCGCCTGAAACCGCGTTATTGGCATAATTAACCGTGATGGCGTTGGTTCCGAATCCCGTGGCAATGGTTGCCCCTGTCGGAACCGTCCACACATAGGAAAGGGCGCCGGCAACGGTTGCCACCGAGTAGGCGACTCCCTGGGTACCCGCGCAAAGCGTGGCAATACCGGTGATGGTGCCGGGGGTTGCGGGAGCCCCGTTAACCGTCACGGGGAAGGAGGTCGGTGTCAAAGCCGGGCAACCGGCAGCACTGTTATAATTGACGGTAATGGTCTGTGCGCCGGCGGTATTCCATTGGATGGATATCGCATTGGTGCCGGTTCCCGAAAGGATGGTACCCCCGGCAGAAACAGTCCAAACGTAGTTACTCATACCGGCTTCGGTGGTATAGGTGTAGGTTCCCGAACCGATACAGAGGGTCGAGGTGCCGGTAACTGTCGGTACGGGCAGTGTGTTAACCGTGACGGCCAGTGAGCCGGTAGGTCCTGTTGCACATGAGTTTGTACCAGTAACGGTAACATTCCCTGACACAGCCGTCGGTGAATAGGTGACCGTGATGGAGTTGGTACCGGCTCCCGCGGTGATGGAAGCACCTGTTGGAACGGTCCAGGTATATCCGGTGGCATTGGTGATGGCAGGAACCGAATAAACCACACCGGCCTGGTTTTGGCAAACACTGGTGGAACCTGAGATGGCACCCGGAGTAACTGGTGTCTGGCAACCTGTTGTAAAGGTCATGTCGGTGCCATAAATCGTACCGGCTGAGTTGACGCCGACACAGCGGTAATGATAGAGTGTGAGGGTAGGCAGACCGGTCAGGGTCGCCAGGACAGCCGTCGGCGTCATGCCCGTAACCGTTGCGGGTGTGGCGGCAATGTTACTCCCGTAAGCAACGGTAAGTCCATAGTCAAAGGAAACCGTCGTGGTTGAATTGTTGGCAGTGACCGTACCATTCATCGTGGCGCCGGTTACCAGGACATTGGTTGCGACATTTGTGACAACCGTAGGCGCAAGCGCCGGCGTGGTAAAGGTAAGATCGCCGCCATTGGTGGTACCCACTGCATTTGTTGCTGAAACCCTGAAATGGTAAGTGGTGGCGGGTAACAAACCTGTGAGATTTGCCAGCACGGGGGTGGCAGAGTTACCGGTAACCGTTCCGGGGGTTGCTGCAACCGTATTTCCGTAAGCAACCGTGAGACCATAGTTGAAGGTAACGGTGGTCGATGCCGAGTTGGCGTTTACCGAACCATTCAGGGTTGCGGTTGTTCCCGCTACAGCAGTGGCGGCCAGTGTGATAACGGTTGGGGCAAACGACGACTGGTTTGAAATGGTTACCAGCAACGAGTCCTTTACCGTAACATCCTGAACAGCGGTCGCTTTCGCGTAAACCGTTCCATTGCTAATCGCGGTAACCAATCCGCCCGCAGAGATGGAGGCGGAGCCTGTGCCGGGAACAATGCTCCAGGTTACATTCTGGTTGGCAGTGGCGGGAAACACGGTAGCCACCATCTGTAATGTGCCAAGCGGAGTGGTGATGGTTGCAGGGACTGCACCCTGCGTAGCGACGGTAAGTCCGACAAGACCTCCGATGGAAACGCCCTGTGCATAACCCATATAGCTACCTGTCCTGTTTTCGGTCCACACCCCTGCGCACCTGTTGGGGCCATCCGGGGTAAAACCGTTCCGCATTTTGGGAGTACCCAGGGTTGCCGTGGTCGAACTGAGTTCAATCCGGCCGCCGGGCCATAAAAAGTTGCCGCTGGCATCAAGCCGGGTGGCATAAATTTTGTAGTTGACATCCTCTTCCATGAACATAGGCGTGTCATTAACCAGTGCCAGGCTGCCCCATTGCTGGTCGGAGCTCGCGCTGATGGCAAAGACGACCTTCGCGGCATCGGTGAACATCCTGGCGCCGGTAGTCTTCAGGAACTTCTGGATATAAACGCCATAGACTGTCTGGTTTGGATCGCTGAAGGTACAAACCGACCAGGCATAATTCGATCCCGGCGTCATATTGATATTGGTGGTTCCCTGGTAATTGTCGGAGGTACTGACAGCCGTGTTGAAATTTGAACCGTTTACTCCCCATGGAAGCGTACCGGCAGGGTTGATCCTCTGCAGGTATGAATTAAACCGGTTGCCAACGGAGGCATAATAGCCGAAGTAAGTGGTATCGACTTCAGCAACGATCGAGTAATACCGGGCGCCGCTGGTGGTAAGGTTGCATATCTGCAAGGGACCGTACAGCGCAGTTCCTGAATTATCATACATCTGGGTATAGAGGGTGGTTGAAATCCCGACGCCGCGTTTCTGGTAAACCATGGTGAACTTTCCGGCCGTATTGGCCACGATCTGCCCGCGGGTGGTATAGGCCGTTCCCACCATAACGGTAATTGGCGTGCCCCAGGCAGCAGTACCGCTGGTGGTTATTTTCTGCATCTTCAGCGTGTTGCTGGTGGATTCGTTCCAGGCAATGACCGTCTCCCCGTTGCTCAGGGCGCAGGGATAGGGAGAAAGACCAGCACCGAGGACGATCCCCGTAGCTCCCCATAACTGTGCGCCGGCCTGTGATACCTTGTACACGACCGCCTGGTCGCTTCCCGTACGTTCATCCTGGCATCCGATGATCAGGTTATTGGATCCGTCAACACATACATTGAATACAAAGGTGGCAGAACCGGAAGTCTGGTTGCTGACCAGCATGCCGTCGGGTCCCAGGAGCTTGTATCCGTTTGCATCCACCAGCTGTGCCCTCATATCATAGTTGCCCCCATTCTGATGGTAAAATGCAATCCACGTCTTGCCATCAGTGGTAGCGACCGATTCGATATCGGCAGTGGGAAGTCCTGAAATCTGGATGTTGACGGAGGTATTGGTATTCCACTGTGCCCTTGCCTGACCCGGGAAAAAGGAAAGGAGAAAGAGCATGGCTAACGCAGCTATGCCAGTCAGGCACGCTGTCTGATCGGACAGAATTCGATTCGTTTTCATTTTTTTAATGATAAAGTTGAATGATTTTTAAAATTACATGTAAAAATAATCAAAAATCGGGCTGAATAAAAATAAATATGCCATATCCATACTACGGCATTGATTGCTTTTCGTGGGATTTTACTACGGCAATAAATAATATATTACTGAATACCAGGCATTAAAATTGCGACAGAAAATTCTGGATATTCACATCGGCGGCAAGCCCTAGTTTTTTCCGAAGCCTGTTCCTGGCCGACTCAACGCTGCGGAGTTCCCTGAAGGTGATGGCGGCAATTTCCTTGGTGGATAAGCCCAGTTTTAACAGCGCGCAGATCTTTCTGTCGTTTGGGGAAAGATCCTTAAAGGCTGCGCTCAGGTTTTTTTCAAACGACTGGTGTACCTCTTCGAAATAGAGGCGGAATTCCTCCCAGTCGTGCCCCGACGAATATTGCTGAAGGTCGGAGATCATCTGCCTGACCCGTTCCGACCGGTCCTTATCCCGGGCATTGATTCCCAGCGATATCTGTTTCAGTTCATCCGTCGTTTTAATGACAAATTCATTATTCCTGGCAAGGTGCATCGCATAGGAGGTCAGCTGCCTGTTTTTGTAATCAAGCTCCAGTTCAAGGGTATGTTCCTTGCTGATCAAGAGGTTTTTTTCCTGCTGGTGAAGCAACTCCGCCTGCTTCATGATCATCTGGTTCTTCTCCCGTTCACGGCGGTTCTGGCGTATAATATTGAAAAGAAAGTAGATGAAGAACAATACAAGCGTACCGGCCCCGATCAGGACGATCCGCTGACGCTGGATAGCGAGATCCTGCAGAATGATTTTCTGCTGCAGTATCTTGTTATCCTTCTCCTTGTTGATAACTTCATAAACCGATTGGATCTGCTCGATTCTGTTAAGGCTGTTCAGCGCTTCTAGCGAATCATTCAGGACAAGGTACCGCGCATAAAGGTCATATGCCTTGCGGTAATCCTTTACCTTTTCAAAGTATTTGGCTGCCGTACGGTAAACGAAGAGGTTTTGCGAAGGATTGTTAAGTTTTTCCACAAGATCCAGGGACCGCGCCACATAGTAGGTTGCAGAATCCTGTTTGTGCATCGCCTGGTGCAGCGAGGAGATGCTCATATAAGAGCGGAGCAGGGCCTCCTGGAATGATTTGCTCTCCTGGATCCCTGCAGCCTGCTGGTAATAGGATAATGCCACCGGGAAATTGCCCATGTCCTGGTACAAACTGCCGATGTTGGAATATACAATGGAAAGATCGTAAAAATTCCTGTTGATGTCGAGCTGGTTCAGTGCAATCAGGGCATATTCCAGGGCCCTGGCAGAGTTGTGCCGGCGGTTGTAAACGCCTGCCAGGTTATTGTAATTATTGAAAAGTTCGGACCTGATATTCAGCTGCTTGTTGATCTCGACCGCCTTATTAAAGAGCTCCTCGGCCTTAACCAGGTCATTCCGGTTGAAATAGAGCTTCCCAAGGTTGTTGAACACCTTTGCCTTGCCGGCCTTGTTATCGGTTGTATTGCAAAGCTGCAGCGAATTCATATACATGGCAAGGGCATCATTCCACAACCCGGTTTCTTCATAGATAGCGCCGATCACGTTGAAAACCGATGCGATTTTTTTTTGATCTTCCGCTGTTTTTGCTGTCAGCGACTCGAGGTATTGCCGCAGGTCATTGAAAATGTCGAGGGCTTTGGCATGGTTCCCCTGCTCCAGCAGGAACAGCCCGATTTCCCACGATATCGAATAGGCCCTGTTAAAGCTTGCTGAATCCGAAGGCAGGGAGAGCAGGGAGTCGATCGATTTCTTTCCGCCGTGGTTCAACCCCGATCCTGAAACGACATCCTTATAGTGATGAGTGGCTTTTACCAGGAATGAATAGGGTTTCCCGGCGCCAGCATGCCATGACAAAGAGAAAGTAAGCAGGAGAAAAAGAAAAAAACGCATATTCCCGGTGTTGTGTCAGCCCTCCCTTTTTCCAGCTTCTTGCTGTGAAAAGGCAGTTCCACCGACAAAGATACAGGACTTTTAATATTTATTGCAGTAGTTATCAAGGGTCGCACCGTATCACGGAAGGAATAAACCCAATCCCTTGACATTGCAGTAAATAATTGCTATATTTGCTATGTTATGGAACTCATTTCAAGAGATCAGGCCATCTTGTACACGATTGCGGCGATCGAGGAAACCGACATCCCGCATCCGTGTTCCCTTCAAAAGTGCCTTGAAAATGTGGACCTGATCCATTGCCTGCTTGTTTCCCGGCTCGACGAAGAGGGCTCCTCCTATTATATTCTATACTGGCTGCTGAACGGAAAAATGATCTGTGTCGCCGAGGTTGATGCACACAGTGGCGAGGTATTGTCATTCACCCCGTTTACCCATCCCGGTGCGGAACATTATCATGATGTGGAAAAATTTGCCGAGATCATCCGTACCCGTTTTCCTGATGAAGCAATTCTTTCCTCTGACCTTGTTTGGAGACCCTGCCGGGAAAGTAACAGCTCCCTGTATCCTTTCCGCAGGGTTGTGACCGGCAAATCCACCTATTATGTCAGTATGTTCGGGGAGGTTTACACCGAGCTGACACCCTTATAGCAACTCCCCTCAAAAACACGGGCATAACATACAACACTGGCTGTAACTACCTGCAGGCCTCCGGGCGAGGCCATTGGCGGCAAAAAGAGAAATTTCCCGGCAGCACCTCCTTCCCTTCCAAGGCGGGAAGGAGGTGCTGCCGGGAGATGAATTCCGGAATCAGTTGCCCTGCCTGCGCTGCTTGCAAACAAGCATACAACGGAACTGTTTCGTCATGCAGGTCTAATCCAGCACATGGATATTTTTGGCATGGCACATCTCCTTCAGTATCTTCGGCCATACCGTCACACTGGTTTCACCCAGGTGCGCTTTTTTAAGCAGGTACATGTAGGTTCTTGACTGACCGATACCGCCCCCGATGCTGAGGGGCAGATCATTATTTATGATCCCTTTGTGATAGGGGAAATTCAAAAAATCAAGCTGGTTGGTAATCTCCAGCTGCTGGCGCAGGGTTTCGGCATTGACCCTGATACCCATGGAAGTCAGCTCGTGACGGCGCTGTGTGACAGAATTCCACACCAGGATATCGCCGTTGAGTCCGTGCATGGGTTTGCCATCCTTCGATAAGGTGGGTGTTACCCAGTCGTCATAATCGGCCGCCCTCATTTCATGGGGATAGCCATCCGCGAGTGTCCAGCCGATCCCATAGATGAATACTGCCGGGAAAATTTTCAGGATTTCCGTTTCGCGCTGTTTCCTGGGCAGGTCAGGGAACCTGTCAAGAATCTCTTCGGCATGCAGGAATTTAATCTGGTCGGGCAGCGGCGGATACTTGTCACTCTTCAGCTTCGGGAAAAGTGTCATGGCAGTTTCTTCGGCCCCTTTCAGCACCTTCCAGATCTTCTCAACCACCCCGGTCAGGAACTGCAGATTCCTGTCGTCTTTGGTTATTACCCGCTCCCAATCCCATTGATCCACGTAAGCGCTGTGGTCATGATCAAGAAAATAATCCTTGCGTACAGCCCGCATATCGGTGTACAACCCCTCCCCGACCTTCATGCCAAATTGTTTAAGCGCCATCCTTTTCCATTTGGTGGCAGCCTGCACCACCTGGGCATCGATCGGATGTTTGTCGTAATCATTCTTGATATGGAACTGGATGGGCGTTCTCGACCCGTCACGGTCAAGGTAATCATTGACGCCACTTTCCACATCGACGATCAACGGGCACTCCACCCGCATGAGGTTGAGTTCCCTGCACAGGTTGTCTTCAATGTACTGTTTAACTGCAGTTACCGCATTCTGGGTTTCCCGCGGATCCAGTAATGAAACGTAATCCCTTGGGAGAACTTTTTCAAGATCGGCATAATCACCGATCCCCGGACCAGCCAGGTCAGCTTTTTTGTTTTCCATGTTGTTTGCCTCCTTTTAGTTTTTAATTAATGGGGAAAATATATTGTTACCCTATCATTAGCGTAAATCAACCATCCTCAGAAATTTAACACATCGTAAACGGAAACAAGCAGTTCCGGAAAATAAACAGGAACTGTTCAACATGTAAATATAATTAATAATTAAGCAGATTCAAGTACCCCGGCAATAAAATATTGAAAATATTTGCAGAATTTCACATTTCAGATTTCACATTTTTTGCAACCGTCGGGTGATTCAAAATGTGAGATGTGAGATGGGAATTCCAGGTTTTGCAATTGATCCCCGATATCCGAAATTCTAATTGATCCCGGACAAAAAGAAGACAGCCACTTGCAAAATAAATTGCAAGCGGCTGTTCCGTTGGTGACCCCAGAGGGATTCAAACCCCCAACCTGCTGATCCGTAGTCAGCTACTCTATTCAGTTGAGCTATGGGGCCATTTTCGAGGGTGCAAAGATAACACTTTTTTCAAAATATATTCTACCTTTGTAAATTAGATTTCAGGAAGAATGGAACGAACAGCAATAAGGAATTGAAACGATGATACGCGTAGGACTACAACAGCTTTCCACAGATGATTTCCATAAGATACTTTTCCTGGATGAAAAGATTGAACTTGTCCCGGAGGCAGTCGAAAGGGTCGATGCCAACTACCGGTTTTTGAAAGAGTTTGCCAAAGGAAAGGTGATCTATGGCATCAATACCGGTCTCGGTCCGATGGCGCAATATAAGATCAACGGGAACAGCGAACTGCAGCTTCAGTACAATCTTATCCGCAGTCACTGCTCAGGATGCGGCACCCCGCTTCCCGCCATGTATGCCAGGGCAACCATGCTTGCCAGGCTTAACACCTTCATGCAGGCCAGGTCGGGCATCCATGTCGAGGTTGTTGAATTGCTCAGTGAACTGATCAACCGGAACATCAACCCATTTATCCCCGAACATGGGGGCGTGGGAGCCAGCGGAGACCTGGTTCAGTTAGCCCATCTTGCCCTCAACCTGATCGGCGAAGGGGAAATGTGGTACCATGGCAGCCTGCAGCCTGCTGAAAAGGTTTTTCAGGAGGAAAAGCTGACGCCCGTAACCATGCATATCCGCGAAGGACTGTCGCTGATCAATGGCACCTCGGCCATGACCGGCATCGGTTTGATCAATATCATCCACGCCCGGAACCTGCTCGACTGGTCTATCCTGGCATCCTCCATGATCAACGAGATCGTGGAATCCTATGATGACCATTTTTCAGAAGGGCTGAATAAGGTCAAAATGCATTACGGACAAAACCAGGTTGCCCGCCTCATGCGGACCATTCTTCAGGGCAGCGGGCTGATCCGTCACCGTGCCGACCATCTTTATAACGGTACGACGGGCGATGTTGAGATATTTTCCCATAAGGTCCAGGAATATTACTCCATCCGGTGTGTTCCCCAGGTGCTCGGGCCCATTCTTGACACGATCCTGAATGCGGCGCTGGTATTGACCAACGAGGTCAACTCCTCCAACGACAACCCGATCATCGACAGCGAGGGTGGCAATGTGTTCCATGGCGGGAATTTCCACGGGGATTATGTCGCCCTGGAGATGGATAAACTGAAAATAGCCATAACAAAGCTGTCCATGCTCTCGGAACGGCAACTGAACTACCTGATGAATGATAAGCTGAACCAGAAACTGCCTCCGTTTATCAATCTCGGGAAACTCGGTTTTAACCTGGGCATGCAGGGGATGCAGTTTACGGCCGTTTCGACGGTAGCCGAAAATCAAACGCTGAGCTTTCCCATGTCGATTCACAGCATTACCAACAACAACGACAACCAGGATATCGTCAGCATGGGGGCCAACGCCGCCATGATGACCAAACGGGTGATCGATCATACCTATATCGTGTGCTCCATCCAGATGATTGCAATCCTGCAGGCCATCGACTTTTTAAAGATCAGGCCCAGTCTTTCACCCTTTTCCTGTAAAACCTTTGATGCGCTTCGGGCGATTGTTCCAAAATTCACCGAAGACACCACCAAATACAGGGAAATCCGGCTCATTGCAGACTATATGATGAAAAGCAGGCCCGAATTTGAACTGACCGGAAAAACCTGTTGATATAAAGCATATACCATTTACGATTTCAAACCAGAACTGATGAATTTCGCACTCGTTACGGGTGGCTCAAGGGGAATCGGCAGGGCCATTTCCATAAAACTTGCCGCCATGGGCTACCAGGTCCTGATCAATTACAACACCAATCAGCCGGAGGCGGAAACGACCCTGGGGCTTGTACGCGGGCAGGGCAGCGACGGGGAGATCATCAAGTTTGATGTTTCCCGGCAGGAGGAGGTTGAACAGGCCCTGGAACAGTGGCAATCGGCCCATGAGGGGGAATATATCAGCGTTCTCGTTAACAATGCCGGTATCCGCAAGGATGCACTGGTGATGTGGATGAAAAATGAGGAATGGCATGATGTCATCAATACCAACCTCCACAGTTTTCTTTACCTCACCCGGCACCTGGTGAAGGATATGATTCTTAAAAAGTGGGGCAGGATCATCAATGTTGTATCGCTCTCAGGGGTAAAAGGCTTGCCCGGGCAAGCCAACTACTCGGCCGCCAAGGCCGGTATGATCGGGGCGACCAAAGCCCTGGCACAGGAGGTCGCCAAGAAAAACGTCACTGTGAATGCCGTTGCTCCCGGATATGTCAGGACCGACATGACCCGCGACCTTGACGAAACGCAGCTTAAGGCCATGATCCCGGCAGGCCGCTTCGGCAAGCCTGAAGAGGTGGCGGCGGTCGTCGGTTTCCTTGCCTCCGCCGAGGCCTCCTATGTGACAGGGGCCGTTATCAATGTGAATGGCGGACTTTATACCTAGAAAAGAATATCGAATAAAGAATATCGAATAAAGAATATCGAATAAAGGATATCGAATAAAGAATATCGAATAAAGAATATCGAATATTGAATGAATATTGAAGGATGATTTGTAACAGTTTCCAGGCTGTCCTTCCAACTTTCCACTAAACTATGCACAGAGTCGTCATAACGGGTATGGGTATCTATTCCGTGATCGGGAAGAATCTCGCGGAGGTCAAAAAATCATTATATGAGGGGCGATCGGGAATTGTCTTTGATCCTGTGAGGAAGGCGATGGGGTTCCGTTCGGGGTTAACCGGCATGGTTGACAGGCCTGTGCTTAAACCGGTGCTTGACCGGCGGATGCGCATCGGGTTGCCCGTACAGGGGGAGTATGCCTATATTTCGACCCTCGAAGCGCTGCAGCATGCGGGGATTGAACAATCGTACCTGGATGCGCATGAAGTCGGGATCCTTTTCGGCAACGACAGTTCGGCCGTCCCTGTGGTCGAATCAGTGGATATTCTGCGCCAGAAAAAGGATACCATGATGATCGGGTCGGGCCATATTTTTCAATCGATGAATTCGACCGTATCGATGAACCTGTCGGTAATCTTCAGGCTCAAAGGAGTGAATTTCACCATCAGCGGCGCCTGTGCCAGTGGTTCTCATGCCATCGGGATCGGGTACCTGCTGATAAAACAGGGATTACAGGAGATGATTATCTGTGGCGGCGCCCAGGAGATCAACCCCGAATCCACCGCCAGTTTTGATGCCTTGAATGCCTTTTCCATTCGCGAGTCGGAACCGGCAAAGGCTTCGCGTCCGTTCGACCGCGATCGCGACGGGCTGGTCCCAAGCGGGGGAGCCGCAACGGTGATCATTGAAAGTTATGAATCCGCCATCAAACGGGGAGCACACATTTTCGGCGAGGTGATCGGTTACGGGTTTTCATCCAATGGCGAGCATATTTCGATGCCAAATGTTGAAGGACCTGTCAGGGCCATGCAGAAAGCTATCCTGGATGCAGGCATCTCATCGTCGGAAATCGCCTATATCAATGCCCATGCAACCTCCACACCTGCCGGCGACAGCAATGAAGCCAAATCCATTAATATGGTCTTCGGGAGCGCGCGCCCGCTGATCAGCAGCACCAAGTCGATGACCGGGCATGAAATGTGGATGGGCGGTGCCAGCGAGGTGATCTATTCGACACTCATGATGAACAACGGGTTCATTGCCCCCAACATAAACCTGGAAAACAGGGATGAGGATTCCGAAAAACTTAATATTGCCACAACAACCATCCCCTGCGATTTCGGGACCTTCCTCTCCAATTCGTTCGGATTTGGCGGTACAAATTCCTCCCTGATCATCAGGAAAGTTTTATAATCCACTAATTTCATGCCGGTTACAACCTTTTTTACCAACCTGCATTTCTTTTAACAGGCATGGATAAAATCATTATTTTTGCACCGGTTAAGTAATCCATACGATGCAGAAAGATGAGATGATCAGGAAATTAAACCAGCTCCTGGTCGATGAAATTGAAATAGATGAAGCAAGGATTAATCCTGCCGCAGAGTTGAAAAAAGATCTCGGGATCGACAGCCTCGATTTTGTCGACCTCTTTGTGATCATTGAAAACAATTTTGGATTTAAAATGAAGGCCGAAGAGATGGCCGACGTTCGGACACTGGATGATTTTTACCTGTACATTTACAACCGCTGCAATCAAAACTGATCTGGTTGTCGGACATGAAATTTCAGCATGAAGAAATTTGCCCGGGTAACGAAAAACTGACATGTACAGGAAAAAGTTGCTTTTCGTTTCAGCCAACAGATATGCTCACCCCTACCCTGTTTACCCGTTGGGTATCTCTTACCTTATTGCCTACCTGAACGAATACCTGCCGGATTACCAGGTGAAAATTTTCGATTTCAACCTGCACACCGGCGACGAATTCATGACCTTTCTCCGGGATTACACGCCTGACTACATTGCCTTGTCGCTCCGTAATATCGATGATGTTGACTCGTTGAAAAGAGAATGTTTTGTCGATGGATACCGGTCGATTGTCGCCATGATCAGGCAAACACCGGGTATACCGCTGATCATCGGCGGATCCGCCTTTTCCATCTATCCCCGGGAGCTTTTTTCCCTGTATAATCCCGATTTCGGGATCCAGGGTGAGGGGGAAGAAAGCCTCTTCCACCTGCTGGTCAGCCTCGATACCGGGGTGCCTGATCTGACGATCGAGGGGCTTGTATACCGGAATGGAGAGGAGATCCGCATAAACACCCGCGAACATTTTATTAAAACCCCCGGCCTTGCCTTCGATCCTGAACTCCTGCCCTATTACTGGACCAAGGCCGGGATGGTCAACATACAGACAAAGCGGGGGTGTCCCTACCACTGTATTTATTGTACCTACCCGTTGATCGAGGGTTCAAAAGTCAGGACGCAGGATCCCGGCAAAATCATTGAAACACTGAAGAATCTCTATGCCAGCCACCAGATAGACCATGTCTTTTTCACCGATTCGGTATTCAACATCAGCAATGACTTTAACGTTAAACTGGCAAAAAAAATCATTGCCTCGAAGTTGCCGATCCGCTGGGGCGCCTATTTTTCACCCCATAACCTTTCGTTGGAAAACCTGAGGTTATTTGCAGATGCAGGGCTGACGCACATTGAATTCGGCACCGAATCCCTGTCGGATGCCACGTTGAAACTTTATGGCAAAAAATTCAGCTCTGCAGATGTGCTGCGGGTCTCCGATTACTGTAACCAGGCCGGGATTTACTTCTGTCATTTTATGATCATCGGGGGGTATGGTGAAACGGAAGCTTCGGTCAATGAAAGTTTCGACAACTCAAGGCACATTGAAAACACAGTATTTTTTCCCTATATCGGTATGCGGATCTATCCCGGGACAGTTTTACAGAAAAAAGCGATCCGGCAGGGATTGATCAGGGCGGATGATGACCTTTTGCAGCCGGTATACTACCTTGCGGAGGGAATCAATTACGAAACACTTCGGGAGCGGGCCCGACAGACAGGCCGCAGATGGGTTTTCCCCGATGAAGACCTCGCTGTCATCGCCGGCAAACTGAGAAGCAAAAACAGGAAAGGATCCCTATGGCATTACCTGAAACAATAAATATCCCGCAAAAACCGCCCATGGTGATGGTTGACCGACTGGTTGAACTTACGGAAACCTCCATCGTAACCTCTTTCATGATCCGGGAAGACAACCTTTTTTGTGAAAACGGGAAATTCCGGGAACCTGGACTGGTTGAAAACATGGCCCAGACGGCGGCAGCCGGCACTGGAGCCAGGCTGGCGGGTGACGGGAGCAGCGCACCGCTGGGATTTATAGGTGGAATCAGGAACCTTACCATTGTTGAGCTCCCGCCAGCCGGCCAGGAGATCAGCACCCGCGTTACCATCCTGCACCAGGTCTTTGATGCCACGATTGTGCTGGGTGAAGTTTTCCTCTCCAACCGGCTGATCGCCTCAGGTGAATTGAAAATTTTCCTTCAGCGCAAAGAGCCGGCAGTGGATTCGTGAGATTCAGCTGAATGCTTTTTCAGGTGAGAAGCGGGTGATTTACGATACGACCAAAGAGGATTTTCCCTAACTTGGCCTGCTGAAACACAACCAGGGGTTAACAGATCAATTTTATGGAAGAAAATCAAAACAGGGTATATAAAAACGGGGAGATGGGCAAGTTCCGCGAACTCTCCTATTCCTACAATGAGGGCGGTTCGTTTGAAAAAACCGTTGGTTTTCACGGAGAAGCCGACCGTGTGGTGCTGGAACAGGCCTGGGACCTTTTCAAAGAGCGGATTGAAGATGCACGGCAGCGGGTTTTGTCGGGAAAAGCAAGCCCTATCGTATTTTATATGGAAAAGAACCTGCTCGACCCGCTAAACCTGTCGATGATGTCCGGCATTTCATTGTGGCGGGTCAAATGGCATTGCAAACCTGCATCATTTAAAAGACTCGGCAATAAAACTTTGCAAAAATATGCCGCTGCATTCAACCTTACTATTGATCAACTCCGCAGCGTTGATTAGTTAATTTTATTTTTATGGAAGCTTCGAAAACAATTATTCCTTATCAACACAGGCAGGCAGGCCATTGCGAAAGCGGGGCAACTTCAAACCTGTTTCATTTTAACGGGCTCGACATCTCTGAGCCTATGGCCTTCGGCATAGGAAATGGACTTTATTTCAGCTATATCCCATTTCTGAAGATCCAGTTTGCACCCATGATCTCTTTCAGAAACCTGCCCAATACGGTGTTTAAACGGTCAACAGATTACCTGGGAGTGGAGGCAACCGTTGTTAAAAAGATCAAAGACCCGAAGGAGGCGATGGAGATGCTTGACCGCAACCTTGAAAAAGGAATCCCCACGGGATGCCAGGTCGGTGTTTTCCAGCTGACATTTTTTCCACCGGAATACCGGATGCACTATAACATGCACAACCTGGTGGTCTTTGGCAGGGAGGGCAACAACTACCATGTGAGCGACACGGTGATGGAGTTTCCCCAGCTCATATCCTATGAAGACCTGCTGCGGGTTCGTTATGCAAAAGGGGCTTTCGCCCCGCAGGGCAAGATGTACTGGATAAACCATGCCATTGAAAACCCGGTTGATTTGAAACCTGCAATAATAAAGGGAATAAAGAAAACTGTTTATGAAATGACAGGGATCCCTTTTCCGCTCATAGGGGTGAAAGGATTGCGCTGGATGGCTCGCGACCTGAAGAAATGGCAAAAAAAACACGGCAACGACAAGGCCTCATTTTATCTCGGACAGATCCTGCGGATGGCCGAGGATTTCGGTACCGGGGGGGCCGGTTTCCGTTACATTTACGGCGCCTTCCTGAAGGAAGCAGGAGAACTTTTCGACCATCATGAGCAATTACTGGAGGCCTCTGATATGATGGGAAAAACAGCCAACAAATGGCGTGAATTCACCTATATGGGAGCAAGAAATTGTAAAAACCGTGCAAAGCCTGAAGAAGATTATGGCACCCTTTCTGAAAAACTGCTGGAGATCGCAGCCGACGAACAGAGGGTTTATGATAAACTTAAACACATAAAATTTTAATGCCCGCGCTACCCATCATCGAGATCAGGGAACTGACGAAAACATACAAAGGCTCGGATGAACCTGCAATCAGGTCAATTTCCCTCGACATATACCCAAATGAGATTTTCGGTTTACTGGGCCCAAACGGCGCCGGAAAGACCACGACCCTCTCCATCCTGTGCGGCTTGTTCCCCGCCACCAAAGGCAATGTGACCATCGACGGGCTGGATATCGGCCGCCATACTGAAAAAATCAAACAAATCATCGGTGTTGTCCCCCAGGATATCGCCCTCTATCCCACCCTTACGGGAAGAGAAAACCTGACCTTTTTCGGCAATATGTATGGTTTGTCAGGTTCGCTGTTGCGCGAACGTATTGACCATTACCTGCATGAATTCGGACTGGAGAAGCATGCCAGCAAGCTGGTCAGCAAATATTCCGGTGGCATGAAACGCCGGGTAAACCTGATCGCAGGATTGCTGCATGACCCGAAAATACTGTTCCTTGACGAACCCACGGTGGGCATCGATGTCCAGTCGCGGGTGGTGATCCTGGAATACCTGAAGGAGTTGAACAGGAAAGGGGTTACCATCATCTATACATCGCATTACATGGAGGAGGCTGAGCACCTGTGTTCCAGGGTGGCCATTATCGACCGCGGGAACATCATCTCGCTGGGGAATCCGAAAGAGTTGCTTGAAGGACATCCTGAGTTTAAAAACCTGGAAAATGTCTTTATTCATCTGACTGGGAAAGACATGAGGGATTGACCATGCGGAAATATTTTTCAGTCTGCCGAAAAGAGATGCTGCTCCTGATCCGGGATAAATCGGGTCTGGCCATGCTGTTCATCATGCCTACCGTCCTGATCGTCATCTCCTCGCTGATGCAGGAGACAGGCTGGAATTCGATCAGCAAGGACCCGACCGTAAAGGTCCTGTTTGTTGACAATGACCAGGACAGCCTGGGAGTGAAAATCAAAAGGGGATTCAGCTCTTCCGGGTCATTTATGGTGACCGATAGTCTGAACCATCTTCCCCTTACTGCTTCTGCGGCAAAGGAGGCTGTCAGGAGGGGCGATTACATGATTGCCATCGTGGTTCCCAAAGGTGCCACGCGGACAATGCGGGCCAATGTGCGGCTTTCGGTTGCCAAAACCCTTGCCGGGTTTGGCATGGGAAATGCGATGCTGGTGAATGGCATTCACTTCAGGGATTCGGTTAATGTCACCATCTATTTTGATCCCACGGTAAAAAAAGCCTTTAAAAATGCCCTGGTCAGTTCGGTTAGGGAAAACTATTACCGGATCCAGACCGAATGGGTGTTTACAACCTTCAACCAGGAGATGGCGCTGCAGATGCCGATGTATAAACCTCCCAAGGAGGCTTTTCCCGAGGTGCTTCGGTTCAGGGAGGAATTCCCCTCGTTTCGTGAAGCTGAACTGATACCGAATTCAACCCAGCACAATGTCCCTGCATGGACTATTTTTGCCATGTTTTTCATCGTGATCCCCCTTACCCAGAGCCTGATCCAGGAACGGGAAGGCGGAAGCCTTTTCAGGTTGCTGACCATGCCGGTGCCCTACATGACCCTCATGATGGGAAAGGTAGGGCTTTACCTGGTCGTTTGTCTTGTACAAACTGCCGCCATGTTGCTGGCGGGGATTTTTCTGCTCCCCCTTTTCGGCTTGCCGATGCTTGTCGTGGGGAACGACCTCCCGGTCCTGCTGGTCATGACCATCGTGGTTGCAATGGCTGCCGTTGGGTTTGGCCTGATGATCGGGACTATTGCCAAAACGCACCAGCAAGCCGCCGCATTCGGTTCCATCTCGGTCATTATCCTTGCAGCAATGGGTGGATTATGGGTCCCTGTCTACCTGATGCCTCCCGTAATGCGCGGCATTGCAGGGCTCAGCCCGCTTAACTGGGCAATCACCGGGTATTACAACATCTTCCTGAGGGGGGGCAACCTGATGCAAATCGCGCCGCAGGCAATGAAACTGCTCATCTTTTTTCTTTCCACCGTCGCCATCACCGGAATTTATCATAAATTTAAAAGTCCAATGAACAACTGATTATGGAACTCACCGACCGGAAAGAGATACTCGTCAGGTTTTCTGAGGTTGACTCCATGCACATCGTCTGGCACGGCAACTATATCAGGTATTTTGAGGATGGCAGGGAATCATTTGGCTTAAAATACAACCTCGGATACCTGGATGTGTACAGGCACAACATCATGACCCCGCTGGTCAAAATCGATTGTGACTTTAAAAGTCCGCTCGCATACGGGGATACGGCTATTGTCGAAACCCGCTTCATTCCTGCGGAGGCAGCAAAAATCGTGTTTGAATACAAAATCCTGCGTAAAAAAGATCTTGTCATTGCTGCCACAGGCTCCACTACCCAGGTATTTCTCACCCCAGAGGGGGAACTGTTACTCACTGCACCCGCTTTTTTCAACGACTGGAAAAAACGATGGGGCATCTAAATGATGATGGCATGAAGCCGGTTTATATTCTGAACGACAATATTATCTCCTCTCTTGGATTCATGACAGCCGAAAACGTTGCAGCCATTGAAAAGGGTGCCATCGGCATCAGGCTGGTTGATGATCCCGACCTTTATCCCACCCCCGTTCAGCTTTCGCTGGTCGATACCGGTGAACTGAACAAACGGTTTTCGGCGCTCCCCGAACTTCTTAAAAAAAATATCCCGGCTGGTAGTTTTACACGGCTTGAAAAATTCATGATCCTGTCGGTACATGAGGCGCTTGCAGGAATGCCGGTCATACCCGGGGATCCTCGTACATTGCTTGTACTGTCGACCACCAAGGGCAATATCAACCTGCTGGAGGCACGGTACCAGTCATCCTTCAGCCATAAAAGGTTGTATTTATGGGAACTCGGGCGGGTCATTCAACAGTTTTTCGGTTTTATCAACCCGCCGGTCATTATTTCGAATGCCTGCATTTCAGGAATTGTCGCACTGATGACTGCCAGCCGGTTTCTGAAGTCGGGCGCTTATGACCATGCGGTTGTGACAGGCGGGGATATCAACTCCGAATTTGTCATTGCCGGGTTTCAATCCTTCCAGGCCATCAGCCCCATCCCCTGCAAACCGTTTGATTTGAACCGCACAGGGTTATCGCTGGGCGAGGGATGCGGGACCATGGTTCTTTCAGTCGTACCCGGCAGGGGCGCGAACCCCGGAATCACCATAACTGGCGCAGCTGCCACGAACGATGCAAACCATATCTCCGGGCCGTCGCGTACGGGCCAGGAACTGGCTGATGCCATCGGACTCGCGATGCAGGAGGCGTCGCTCACCCCCAAAGAGATCGGTTTCATCTCGGCGCACGGAACCGCCACCTCCTTCAATGATGAGATGGAATCGAAAGCCTTTGAACTGGCAGGACTTGTCCAGGTTCCCGTCAACAGCTTTAAAGGATACTGGGGACACACCCTGGGTGCCGCCGGAATGATTGAATCAATAGCTTCCGTCTCCTCCCTGAAGGAGAACATACTCTATCCGTCGGCAGGGTTTGATACGATCGGAGTACCGGTTCCCCTGAATGTAATAAAATCGGTCACGCGCGGACAAATAAACGCGTGTCTGAAAACCGCTTCAGGTTTCGGAGGATGTAATGCAGCCATAACCTTACAGAAAGTTTAACATGAACCTTGTAATCACCTCCTACTGCCATCTCCATGATAACCGGGTAATCGTGAACGACAAGCTCGTTTTTTATCAGGAAAATATTCTTAAATTTGCTGACTTCATAAAAACTGTCTATAAGCAGGAACAGATAACCTATCCCAAATTTTACAAGATGGACTCCATCGGTAAACTGGGATTTCTTGCTGCAGAAATAGTTTTTAAGGAGCGATCCATTGAAGGTTATAATCCCGGGAAGGTGGGTGTGGTTTTATCCAACTCCAGTTCGAGTCTTGATACCGACATTGTCTTCAACGATTCGATAAAAGACCGGTCAGGTTATTTTCCAAGCCCTTCGGTGTTTGTGTATACCCTTCCCAACATTGTGATCGGGGAGATTTGTATAAAAAACGGGATCAAAGGTGAGAATGCGTTTTTTATCAGTGAATCATTCAATGGAAAACAACTTCTCACCTATGTGAACGAGTTGTTTGAAAACAACCGGGTTGATGCCTGCCTGTGCGGCTGGGTTGAGATCATGGGAAGCCAGTATCATTCATTGATGATATTGGTCGAAAAGGAAAGCGCCGGTAATGCTGAAACTTTGCCTGTCGCTAAAAGGAGGTTGTTTAATGAGGAAAATCTTAGTTTATTAATGATACGTAACTGACCCGGTAAGATGGATGAATTAATAGAAAAATTAAAAAAAGAGGTAATTGAGCAATTAAACCTGGAAGAGGTTTCGCCGGAAGATATCAATCCTGACGCTTCACTGTTTGGTGAGGGGCTGGGCCTTGATTCAATTGATGCGCTCGAGCTGATTGTGCTGCTTGAAAAAAATTACGGAATAAAAATCGAAGATCCCAAGGACGGAAAGAAGATCTTCCAGTCGATCCGTACCATGGCCGAATACATCACGGAGCACAAAAAGTGATCCCAAATGCCCCATCGGATCTTCGTTACCGGATATGGCATCATTTCATGTATCGGAAATAACATCGCAGAGAACCTTGATTCACTGTTAACGTCATCCCCCGGAACAGGAAGGCTTCATCAAATCTCCTCCATCCTGAAGGATGAGTTGCTGGTTGGCGAGGTTCCCAAAACCCACGAAGAGCTTTTCGCCCTGGCCGGGCTGGACCTTGCCGAGGGTTATTCAAGAACCGCCCTGCTGGGGATCATTGCTTCACGGGAAGCCTTTCTCCACGGAAAACTGGATCAGCACCGCGGGTTGACCACGGGCCTTGTCTCCGCCACGACCGTTGGCGGCATGGACCGTTGTGAACTTTATTACAACGATTTCCTCACGAACGATTCGCGGAACATCTATATCGATTCATACGATTGCGCCGACAGTACAGAGAAAATTGCGGCACTGCTTGGCATCAGGGATTTTGTGACCACCATCAGCACGGCCTGCTCATCGGCGGCAAATGCCATTATGCTGGGCGCCCGCATGATCCGCAGCGGCCGCCTCGACAGGGCGCTGACGGGAGGTTGCGAATCGCTTACAAAGTTTCACCTGAACGGCTTCAATGCATTGAAAATCCTTGACAAAGAACCCTGCAAGCCTTTCGACCAGCAACGCGCCGGGATCAACCTGGGGGAGGGTGCAGCCTATCTCGTGCTGGAATCGGAAAACAGCCTGAAAACTACCGGCAACATACCCATTTGCGAAATTGCCGGGTGGGGAAACTCCTGCGAAGCCTTTCACCAGACCGCCTCCTCCCCCGACGGGGCCGGGGCTTTTATGGCCATGAAACAGGCACTCGGCATGAGTGGTTTGTCGCCGGCCGATATCAACTACATCAATGCACATGGCACCGGTACCGATAACAATGATCTTTCGGAAGGACGGGCCATTGAAAACCTTTTCGGGAGCCATATTCCCCCGGTGAGTTCCACGAAGCCATTTGTGGGCCACACCACCAGTGCAGCGGGCTCAATCGAGGCAATCTTTTCAATCTTCTGCCTGCAATATGGCCTTGTATTGCCAAACCTTAATTTTACAGAACGGATCCACGAACTGAGCTTTTCCCCGGTGCAGAAGCTGCAAACCGGGATCCCTGTCCAAACCGTAATGTCAAACTCCTTTGGTTTTGGCGGAAACGACACCTCCCTGATCTTTACGAAGGCCGTAGATTTAACCATGGAGGAACGTTAACCTATGCCCTATATCAACGGAATCGGCCTGATCTCCCCGCAACCCACTGCTGCGTCAAAGGGCTTTCTGACAGAAATCCTGATCTGCACAGCCGATTTCCTGAAGTGTGTTGAGCCTGTTTATAAAACCTACATCGACCCGCTTCAGTCCCGTCGCATGAGCCGGCTTATCAAAATGGGTATAGCGGCGGCGAAGATCAGTATCGCCGAATCATCCTGCACGATGCCCGGTGCCATCATAACGGGAACCGGCCTGGGAAGCGTTGAAGACACCGAAAAGATCCTCGGGGAGCTTTCACGCGAGGAAAAATTCCTCAATCCCACCCCCTTTATACAGTCAACCTACAACACAATCAGTTCACAGGTTGCCATACAGCTGAAATGTCACCATTACAATTCAACCTATGTTCACCGCACTTTTTCGTTTGAAAGCGCCCTGCTGGATGGCATGATGCTGCTGGAAGAACAGGATGCCGGCGATGTACTGGTCGGGGGTATCGATGAGATGACGCAAAATCACCTGCTCATCACCCGGCGCACGGGTCAATGGAAAATGTCGCCGGTTTGTAACATGAACCTTCTCGCAAACCCGACTCCCGGCGCCCTGCCGGGTGAAGGCGCCGCTTTTTTTGTACTGGGTACTGCAAAAGGTGAATCCACTTATGCGATGCTGAAAGATGTAAAAACCTGCATCAATCTTGACGGTTCCTTGCATACCGGCCACGAAACAGCCATTTTTCTTGAAAGGAACAACCTTACACCCGCAGATGTTGATATCGTCATCCTAGGGCTTAACGGCGATTGCCACCAGGATAAGGTCTATACGCAGTTTGCGGAAACCTGTTTCCCCGGCAAACCACAGGCATGGTATAAGCACCTTTGCGGGGAATATCATACCGCCACAGGTTTTGCGCTTTATACCGCTGCCGGCATACTGAAACACCAGGTTTATCCCGGCATCCTGCACCTGAACAAGGTCTCTCCCCAAAAAATGAAAAATATCCTGATTTATAACCACTACCGCAATATCAACCACGCCTTTATCCTCGTCCAGGCAATATAGTTTGTGTACGATACCCTTGATTATGTGCAGGATAGACCTGCTTTATCTTCATTTTCCTGTTGAAATGACAAAAACTTGATCCTCCCTCCCGGCGAATTGATTTAAACTGCTACTTTTGCCGTTCAATCGATATAGGGAATAATGTCAAAACGGGTTTATATAACCGGGATCGGAATCATCTGCGCCATCGGCAACAACGTTGCTGAGACCTTCGATTCGCTGCTTGCTTGCAGGAGTGGTATCGGAGAGATTACCCTGTTAAAGACTATCCACAAAGGTGTCATTCCCATGGCGGAGGTTAAGAAATCCACGCAGGAATTACTTGAATTGACAGGGCATGCGGGGAATAGACCGCTCACCCGGACCACCCTGCTCGGCATGAAGGCGGCTAGGGAAGCAATTGATTCCGCAGGCATCGGCGAGGTAAACCAGTACAAAACAGGGTTAATTTCCGCCACAACGGTAGGCGGAATGGACCGTAGCGAGAATTTCTATGCTGATTTCCTTGATAACCCGGCAAAAGGGCGGTTGAGAAATGTCGTAAACCACGATTGTGGCGACAGTACCGAGCGGATTGCCGGTTACCTGGGCATCAGCGGCTATGTTACCACCATCAGCACGGCATGCTCCTCATCGGTGAACGCTGTTATGTTAGGTGCAAACCTCATCAAATCGGGGCAACTCGACAGGGTGATTGCCGGCGGAACCGATTCGGTGACAGCATTCACCCTGAATGGGTTCAATACCCTGATGATCCTGGATAAGACCGGTTGCCATCCCTTCGATGAAAACCGGGCGGGCCTTACCCTCGGTGAAGGTGCTGCCTACCTGGTGCTGGAGTCGGAAGAGATTGTTCAGAAGGAAAATAAATTCATTTTTGCCGAAGTTTCCGGCTATGGCAATGCCAACGACGCTTTTCATCAAACCGCCTCTTCGCCCGACGGCACCGGCGCCTTCCTGGCGATGGCAAAGGCATTGAAGATGAGTGGTCTTACCCCTGGGAAGATTGATTATATCAATGTTCACGGTACTGGAACGATCAATAATGATCTTTCGGAAGGAGTAGCCCTGGAGCGGATTTTCGGGGTACAGCCTCCGCCCTTCAGTTCAACCAAGGGATATACCGGCCATACGCTGGGTGCCGCCGGCGCCGTGGAGGCCGTTATTTCGATCCTGGCGATAAACCGCCAGGTGATCTTCCCGAACCTGAATTTTGCTGATCCCATGAAAGAGTTGCACATCCGGCCGGTCAGCATCGGTGAAACGGGAGGTGCCCTCGCCCAGCGTGGAACAATCACCCATGTCATGTCCAATTCATTTGGATTTGGCGGCAACAACTCATCCATCATCCTGTCGTCAAACAACCAGGATAAAAGCTCAAAATAACCCATGATCAGGATCTTTATCAACGGTTTGGGAAATGTTTCACCGCAGGAAACAGCCATTAGCAGGGAAGGGCTTGCCCCCGCATCCGCATTTTTGGACACCCCCCGCTGCTATGAAACCAACCGGATGAAGTGCATCGATCCCGATTACAAGGCATTTATACCTGCCGAGCAGCTCCGCAGGATGGGCAGGATCATCAAGATGGGGATTGCCGCTGCCAGGCTATGCATGAATGACGCAGGAGCCGGCCCGGACAATACCCAACAAAATCAGGTCAGTCCCGATGCGATCATCACCGGAACCGGGCTCGGATGCCTTGAGGATACCGAAAAGTTTCTGACTTCCATGATCAAAAACAGGGAGGAATTCCTTACGCCCACCTCCTTTATACAGAGTACCCATAACACCGTGGCAGGGCAGATTGCCCTTCAGCTCAGGTGCCATAACTATAATTTCACCTATGTGCACCGCGGCATCTCATTCGAAAGCGCCCTGACCGACGCCATCACGCAGATGCAGCTGGGTGAAATTTCCAACGCACTGGCTGGAGGCGCCGATGAACTGACCTCCGGCTCGTTCGAAATCATGTCGCGGCTTGGTTTCTGGAAACAAAAGCCAATCAGCACGCTTAACCTGCTTGATGATCATCAGCGCGGTACCATCGCCGGGGAGGGTGCCTCCTTTGTTTTCCTTGAAAATGAGCAAAGAGCCCACACCTATGCAGAACTCAGGGGTGTTACCACCTTTCTGAAACCTGCCACGAACAGGGAGATCAGCCTGCGGCTCCATGAATTCCTGGCCCGGCATGAACTGCTGCCCGGCAATATTGACCTGGTATTGGCAGGATTGAACGGCGATCCCCGTTCCGACCTGGTGTACCATGATCTGATAGAAACCGATTTTCCCAACACGCCGCTTGCCTTCTTCAAACATCTCTGCGGTGAGTATCCTACGGCTACGGCCTTTGCCGTGTGGCTTGCCTCCATGATCCTGAAAACCCGGACAGTTCCCGAAGCAACCCGCATAAACCACCCGCCAGACCATCTCCGGCATATCCTGATATACAACCATTTCCGCGAAAACAACCACGCATTTATCCTTCTAAGCCAACTATAAATGGTGTTGTTCAGCCGGCTAACCCTCATATATTTCATCCTGTTACTGGGAATCATCCTCACGCAGCTCCTCCTGCCGGACCTTTTCCTCTCGTTTTCAGGCAATATACTGACAATCGTTGCATTATCCCTGATTGTATTGTATGCTGCGATCTCCCTCGTGATGGTGTTTTTTCCCTGTTCGCAGTTTTTTCATCCCGTGATTTGCCATGCGACGGGAAGGGACAAGTTTGTCGCACTTACCTTTGATGACGGTCCGGATGTTGTAAAAACCCCGTTAATCCTGGATATCCTGAAAAGAAGAGGTGTCCCGGCAACTTTTTTCTGTATCGGCAGGAAGGTGGAGGCAAATGAAGAAGTTGCCCGACAAATCCATGCGGCCGGCCACCTGATCGGCAATCATTCGTTCAGCCATGCCAACGGGTTCGGTTTTTACAGCGCCGGCAGGATCCTCCAGGAGCTCCAGGAAACCGACCAGGTGATTGCAAGGGTAACGGGGGCCATTCCCGTTTTTTTCCGTCCCCCGTTTGGGATCATCAACCCGACCCTGCACCGGGTATTGCGGAAAACGCACTGGCAGGCCATTTGCTGGAATATCCGGTCATTTGATACCCTCGGGAGCGATCCGCAGAAAATTCAGCGCAGGATCCTTCGTAAACTGAAGCCGGGCAGCATCATCCTGTTGCATGACCACACCACCTTTTCCGGAGATCATCTGGAAGGGCTCATTACAGCGATCAGGGATGCAGGATATGAACCGGTCGCCCTGGATAAATTGCTAAACCTGGAGGCCTATGTTCAGTAATACAAATCCCCGACTACAAAATCCGCTCCAACGGGTTATGGCTAAGATTACACGAGGCTGTATTACCGCTCTTTTGGCGGCAATGGCGATGATTACCCAACCCTTTCCTGCAATGGCACAGGGCAAGCCGGTTACGGCAGCTGCACTTGAAGTTGTGAAAGCCGGGATCAGGGAGGCTGCTGAAAAAACCATTACCATCTCGAGCGATTTTGTGCAGGAGAAGCAGATGAGCATGATCAAAGAGAAGATCGTTTCTAAGGGTAGGTTTTATTTTAAGCGCGAAAGGAAACTGCGTTGGGAGTATGTGCAACCTTACGCCTACCTGATTATTATCAAGGACGACCAGATTTCAGTCAGGGACGACGGCAAGGTGAGCCAGTTCAGTATACAGTCAAACAAGGTTTTCAGGGAGGTCAACAGGATCATCCTGGGTAGTATCAGGGGCACCCTGCTCAGCGATGATAAGAACTTCCGGTTCGGCTGCTTTGAAACTGCCGGGTCGTGGATCATACGGCTCAAACCGTTTTCGGCCGGTACCAGGGAATCGCTCTCCGAAATCGTGATCTGGTTCGACCGTAAGGATTATTCGGTAAACCATATCGAATTGAACGAACCCGGCGGCGATTGCACCAGGATCAATTTCACAGACCGGAAAACCAATCAACCTGTAGGCGATGAGATGTTCCTGCTTCCTTAGCCTGCTCCTCGCCGTGCTTGCCACTGCTTGTGTGCCGCTGAAGCCCCCCGGCCTGGTACGTGACAAGTCGTTGACAACCTTCCGGCACCCTGCTCCCCTTTTTTTCGATTCATCCGGGAGGAGCCTTCTCTTCAAGGCAACCATGGACATCAAGAAACATCACCTCACAGGTTTGCTCCTGATTAAACCGATGGGCTTGCATGCATGCAGGGTCGTGTTTGCCAGCGAAATCGGCATTACCTATTTCGACCTTGGAATAAGCGCCGACAGCAGCAGGGTAATCTCCTGTTTCGGCCCCTTGAACAAAAAGATTTTAACCACGATTTTCATCTCCGATTTCAGGATACTGGCGGGTGTAGATACCTTAACCACCTGCAAACTTTATCATCAGGAGACCACGCAACACCTCGTATATTCCGGGAGGGCGGGCAAGTTTAAAATATGGCAAACCTGTTCGAACAAAGGAGATACACTCCTCAGCCAATCGGCAAAATCCACGCTGCTCGATCCGGTGATCATCTCCTGCCAGCATTATCATCAGGGGTTTCCCGCCATTATACACCTGGATAACCCTGTAATCGGGATGACCCTTTCACTCAAACGCCTTGATTAACGGCAGGACCTGTTCATTGCCGGGCACTGCCCGGGTCCAGTTTCAGCCATCCCGGTAAGGGTTTGCCCGCCTGATAAAACTGAAGCGGTTATGCCGGCAGATATCAATTTATTTTCAAAATTTTCCTAAGTTTGCAAAAAAACAACAAAACCGAAACGTCCTATGAAAAAAACCTTATCCTTTATCCTTTTCGCCCTTCTTTTTGCTGCAGGCCCGCTGATGTCGCAGAAACAACTCTATTTCGGAGTCGGGGGTACCATACTGAGTCCTTATACCATCCACCAGAACAACTACGGAATCCCCTTTCTTTTCGATGAAAAAATGACATCCGCGAAGGGTGCGGGAAATATTAACATCGGCTTTGATTTCAACAACCATTTAGGTCTGAAGGTTGAAATAGGTGTTGCAACGCTCGGTCAGGACTACAATGACAAATCACACGGCACCAATGGAAACAATGACCTTTATGCCAGGAGCATTAAGATGAACTACATGCAGATCCCCCTGCTCTTTAAATACAGGACCGGCGGTGCAATGACCAAATTTTACCTGGCTGTCGGCCCCCAGTTTAGCTTCCTGACATCGGCAACCCAAACCTATACGAAAAATGGTACCGCCTATGTAAACGATACGGTTAAGACAGTATCACTCGTGAAGTTCAATGCCGGCGCCGATGATGTTAAATCCCGTTACAATTCGATGGATATCATGGCCCGTTTGGATGTGGGGGTTGATATCATCATCGTGAAGCACCTGTTGCTGAATGTCGGCGTGACCATGGCCTACGGGTTAACCGACATTAATGCCACCGACTTCCGGATCAAGGATTACACGGGAAATTACAATGCTTCGCATAATGCTTACGCTGGGCTCAACCTGGGTCTTTGTTACCTTTTACCCATCGGTTCCAAGTAAACTGGCAAGGAATAGGTTTTTTACCTCTTCCTGATAAAAAGCAGCGGGGCTGCCTCCTTCATAGGCAGCCCCGCTGCTTTTTACATTAAATGAATGCAACCGGTCTCAACTGTTCCTGGCCGAATGATGTTTTGAATCGCCCCATTCGCCATAGCCGATGATATCGCCGGCCATGTGGATACGGGCTTCCAGGCAGCTTTTGCACTCCTCGGCCTCCTCGTCGAGACAGGGTTTGTTTTCATACAGGAGGTAATCCTGGCGGTATTTTACAGGAGTCAGGTTAGGCATGATCACATTGGCGCCGACCATCAGCGCCTTTTCGCGACCCTGGGGGTCGATGGTCTGCATGGCGGTGGTGGCCGCAATGTTGATATCCTTCATCATGATGCGGAGGATGGCAACCATTTTCAGGGAGAGATCAAATCGCTCCTTCAGGGGAAGCAGGTTTTCGCGATATTGGTAGAGCGGAGTGTCGACATGTTCTATATAGGGCCCCATACCCGCCATATCGATATCGAATTCACGGAAAAAGAGCAGGTCATCGGCCAGGTCGTCAAGGGTTTGAAAGGGCAGCCCGATCATCACGCCGGTACCTACCTGGTAACCTACCCTCCTAAGGGTCTTTAATGCCTCCAGTCTGCGTTGGTAATCATGGCGCAGGTTGGCAGGATGGAGTTTCACATACAGGCCGGGGTTTGATACCTCGATCCGCAGCAGGTAGCGGTGCGCACCGGCATCGAACCAGCGGCGGTAGGTCTCCTCCGACTGCTCCCCAAGCGACAGGGTGACATGGATTTTATCCTGTGTCAGTTCACCTATCCGTTTCAGCAGCGATTCAACCTTCGAAACAAAGGCTTTATTGGTGCGTTCACCCGACTGGATGACAACGGATGCATAGTCGTTTTCATAGGCATACCTGACGGCTTCCATCACCTCGTCATCGTTCATCTGGTATCGCGCATAACGGCTGTTGCCGGCGCGTATCCCGCAGTAAAAGCAGTTTTTATTGCAGAAATTCGAATATTCGATCAACCCCCTGAAATAGACCTTGCGGCCGACAACTGCGGACTTGACCTCTTTCGCCTTCTCAAATAACTTCAACCGGTACTGATCCCTGGCATTCAGCAGGAAGAGAAGATCCTCTCTCGAAAAAACGGTTTTGGCTAAAACTTCTTCAATATTTTCCACCGGTTTTGGAATTTCAATGCTCATGGATAACAATGCCCGGGTTCTCAGACGTTAAACCTGATATGCAGGATATCCCCGTCGCCAACCACATAATTTTTCCCTTCGATCATCAGCTTGCCATTCTCCTTGCAGGCATGTTCCGATCCGAATTTCATGAAATCATCATATTTCATGACTTCAGCCCTGATAAACCCGCGTTCCAGGTCGCTGTGGATCACGCCGGCCGCCTGGGGGGCCGTCATCCCCTTTTTAATGGTCCAGGCGCGTACCTCTTTGGGACCGGCAGTAAAGAAGCACTGCAGGTCAAGCAGGTGAAAGGCAACACGAACCAGCCTGTTGACGCCGGGTTCGGTTAATCCTGCATCGGACAGGAAGATGAGGCGATCCTCCTCGGTGTCGAGTTCCGCAATTTCAGCCTCCATTTTTGCAGCAATGACCAGCACTTCGGCATCCTGGTCCTTTACCGATTCGATAAACCTGGCCGAATAATCATTCCCGTTCATCGCCGAAGCGTCGTCCACGTTGCATACGTACATCACAGGCTTGTCGCTTAACAGGGACATGTCGTCGGTAAAACGCCGGTCATCGGCTGAAATCGGGGCAGTACGGGCCGATTCGAAAGATTCGAGATGCGTTTTCATGATGTGAAGTATGTCAAGGCCATGCCTTGCATCCTTATCACCGGCTTTCGCCATCTTTTCCATCTTGCCGATCTTTTTCTCAACCGATTCCAGGTCCTTGATCTGTAGCTCAAGGTCGACAATTTCACGGTCCCTGACAGCATTGATGGAGCCTTCGAGATGGGGCATCTGCGGGTCGTCAAAGCACCGGATAACGTGGATCAGGGCATCCACGTTGCGGATATCAGAAAGAAATTTATTGCCTTCGGTCTGGCTTCCGCCCTTCGACAAACCCGGGATATCCACCATTTCAATCGTCGTCTGGAGAACCCTTACCGATTTGATAATCTTATCAATAGCCTGGAGCCGGGCATCCGGGACATTCATAACCCCCAGGTTTGATTTTTGTCCTGCAAAGGCAGCCGCATGCGTCTCCGCGCGGTTATTGGAAATACAATTAAACAAGGTGGTCTTTCCCGATCCGGAAAGTCCGATTATTCCACATTTTAAAGGCATAGTCTGATAATTTAAAATGCGAAGTTACGCCATTTTCCAAATTTCTTCATGAATAGTGAATATTCTTGCATCATAAATGAGACTATATCATTGATATTATAATCATTAAAAACGATAACCTCTTTTTGGCAACCAGGTTAGCTGTCGCATTTCCCAATTTGGGAAAAACGCACCATGAAAAAAAATGCTACGTTAAGCCTTGTTATGCTGGTACCCTAATTTACCTAATCAATATTAGCTATAAATAACATGAATATCTGATGTTTATGATCTGAGAGCAGGAAAATCTACATTTTTTTACTACCAATCATGTAAAAAAGTTGTAAATTGCATCCAGTAAAGAAAGATTTTTTTTAGCATTCGGCCTGCAGTAAAAATCACAAACATATACATATCAGCAATTTATAATGCAACTTAAATATTATCAGTTAAAATAGTTTACTATGCAAAGGCATGAGATCCTGATCATTGATGACGAGCAAACGATCCGTTTGCTCCTTGAGAATTTTCTTTCCAAAAATTATGATGTCGTTGCCAAAAAAGACGGGGAGGAGGCGCTTGAATGGCTGGAGGGTCATTTGCCTGACCTGATCATCTGCGACATCCAGATGAAACCGATGGATGGTTACACCTTTGTTGAAAAGGTGCGTCAGCGTGGCTTTACCAAACACACGCCCATTGTGATGCTTTCGGGGAATGGCGAAAAAAGCGAGGACCGGGTAAAGTGCTATCAGCTTGGCGCCCAGGATTTCCTTGCCAAGCCATTCAGTCCTGTTGAGCTCACGGAACTGATCAAGAAAAACCTTGATCCTATTCATTATGCTGTAAAATGGTAAAGCAAATATGGAAAATAAATTATCCATTGTCTATATTGGAGTTTCGGCCGGTATTATTGCCGGGATAACCGGGAGTGAGAGGCTATCGGTTGAGGTTCTGCCCAATGCATTGGCCGCGATCAATTACCTCAATTCCGGGAAGAAACCCGATGCCATCCTTTGTGAAAGCGAGGTGGCAGGGGGGTCAGCCTTTGAGATCTTTGACATGCTGAGCGCGATTCCCGGGCTTGATCACGTGGCCTTTATCATGGTTGCCTTTGAATTTAACAGGGAAAATTTCCTGAAGGCGCTAAGGTTAAGAATCGACGACTATTATGTGGCCCCTCATCCCTTTGCCCATGAAATTGTAGGCAGGGTTGAATTCCTGCATAATTTCCGGAAAAAGTCAGGGGGTCTTGCCGAGAAGCACACCCCTGAACTGAAATACAAGATGCCTTTGTCGAAACGGATATTTGATATTGTTGCGGCATCTTCGGCACTGTTGCTTCTTTCACCCATATTGTTGATTATCTGTGCGGCTATCCGCCTGGAGTCAAAAGGGAAGGTTTACTATATTTCGAAACGGGTCGGCAGGGAACCCTTTGACTTTTACAAATTGCGTTCCATGCGCACAGGGGCTGCCGCGATGCTTGACAACCTGGCAAAAGAGAAAAACCAGTATACGGCCACCCGCAACCCTGCCGGCATCGATTTTTCAGGAACCTGCCCTGAATGTGCCCGTCTGGGCTACTCATGTTCGGAAATGCTGCATAAGGGAGATACCGATATCTGCAAAGACTGGTATTGCAAGCAATATTATGAAATTGCCATCACCAAATCGGATTTTGCAAAAACACATCCCTACGAGATTGATTTCGCCATCCCCTGTCCTATCTGTGCCGATTTACCTGAAGATCAACCCTGTTCGACGATCATGCATGTCGATAAAGGAACTATTTGTAATTTCTGGCAAAATTTCCAGACCAACGAGATCTCAAAGAAAAAGGCCACGTTTAAAAAAATATCAAAGGATCCCAGGGTCACGAAAGTCGGGAAATTCATCAGGAATACCAGTATTGATGAATTGCCCCAGCTCATCAATGTGCTGAAAGGCGATATGTCGATTGTCGGGAACAGGCCCCTGCCCGTTTACGAAGCGGAAGTGCTCACTACCGATTCTCTTTCAAAACGGTTCCTTGCTCCTGCAGGCATAACCGGGTTATGGCAGGTGGAATTAAGGGGAAAAGGCGGGGTAATGTCGGAAGAGGAACGTAAACATCTTGACAATGAGTATGCTGATCACTTTACCGGCGATAAATATTCATTTTTCTATGACCTGAGACTGATTTTGCGGACGGCTAAAGCCCTGTTCCAAAAAGATTCGGTCTGACCTGGGTCAAATGCGGGTATTTGTTCCTTTAGGTGGACACTTCGTAAGTTCGCCCGAAATTATCCCTGAATCCGGGGGGATTGAAAATTGCCATCCTGATGACTTGAATTCTTCATTGAGGCAAATACCAGGTCGGGGAAAATTCAAACCAACACTGATGGATAAACTGAAGAAACTGGTTTCGGAAACCTGATTACGGTTAATTGAAGCAGAAAGGAAGATTATTACCTCAAAATATCAGTATATTTGCTGTGCTATGAGAAGAATTTTGATTTTTCCTGTCGTGATGCTATGGTTTTTGGGCAATTATTTTACTGTTTCTGCCCAGGCCGATAAACGGTTTGATCCCTTAAGAGAGGATATTGCCACTAAAATTCCGCCGTTGCATGTTTTACAGGATTCGGCGCTGGCCACCAACCATTATATTCAATTCAGGAATCTCCAGATTGTTGTGAATTACTGCAAGTTAAAAGCCAGCCAGCTTGACTGGACCAGGAATATAGGGATACAGGCAAATGTCGGGTATGGAAATCTTTACGATTACTCGATGAACAATTCATCAGGCGGTACCACCCCTTCTACCATTGCCACCTCGCGTAACGAAACCAAGTACAGCACTGCGCTTTATCTGAATATGCCGATCAATACGATTGTCGGACGCAAAAACCAGATAAAACTGGCAAAAACGGAGATCGAGCAGGCTGAACAGATGGCTGGCGTACAGCGTGATGAAACCCGGCAACTGGTCATCCGCCAATACAACGACCTGATCCTGAAACAACGCCTGCTTCGTATCAAGTCAAAGTCGCTTGAGACCGGCAAGATCAACCTGCAGATGGTGGAAAAGGAATTTGCAAATGGCGTGGTTTCCGTTACCGAATATGCCAGGATCACCGATATCGTTGCCAAGGCAGAGGCCGACTATGAATCGGCACGCATGGATTTTCTCACCACCTACATGGTGCTGGAGGAGATCGTGGGAATGCAATTTCACCTTAATTCTCAATAACTGCGGCTGATGAAGGTAAGTGACATATTAAAACTGCTTAGGAAACATCTGGTACTGCTGCTGTTCACGCCCATCCTGCTCGCAGGTCTGGTTACCGTGCTGACAAGAAAACCCTCCTATACCTATTCGTCGGAAACCACCCTCTATACAGGGATCGCATCGGGATCGACTGTCGAAATGGATAAGTCGTTCAGCTTCTTTGCAAACAATACCGCCTTTGATAACCTCATCAATGTCATTAATTCCCGGGAAACCCAGCAGGAAGTGGCAATCAGGCTGTTAGCACAGCACCTGATGCTTCCGGCACCTGATCCACGGTATATTTCGGCTGCATCGTTTGAAAAGTTAAAAAAAATCACCCCCGGGTATGTAAGATTGCTGGTGTCAAAATTCAACCACCAGACCCTAAAGGACAACCGCAAAACGCAGCCTGTTAAACCTAATGCCGCTCCTGCGCCCAAACTGAAGCAAAAATCCGGTCCTTTGACTCATGTGGTCAGGGCAAATGAGACAGTCTATTCGATATCAAGACAATACGGGATCTCGACGGAGCAGTTAATAGCGATGAATGACATTGATGAAAACAACATCTCCATCGGGCAGGTTATCCGCCTGGGGGATGCCGGTGCCGACAGCCTTGAAGCGAATGCCGCCGATACGGCCAGGACTGCTGACACCGTTTCAGGAACATCCTCCTTTTCATTTGCAGACCTTAACTCTGCAGAAAATTATAAAACCGTGCCTCCTTCGATCAATCCGGAAGCCTATGAATTAACGGTAAAAAACCTGGAAGCCTACATGGTAGGCAATGACACAAATTTCATCTATAGCCTGCTGAACTTTGAAGACCCTCATTATTCAATTAAAGCAATCTCCGCCGTCAATGTCCAGCGCATTGCCAGCAGTGATCTTGTTAAATTAAAATTCGATTCTGACGACCCTGGCATCTGCCAGCAGACATTGGCAATGCTGACAGCGGTTTGTATTGAAAATTATAAAAAGATCAAGGAAAACAGGTCGGATGCCGTAGTCAAATATTTTGAATACCAGCTGAAGCAAGCTGCCGCAAGGTTGAAGGTCGGTGAGGACAAATTGTTGAAATTCAACGAAGACAACAACATCATCAACTATTATGAACAAAGCAAGGCTGTTGCTGTCGTGAAAGAGGACCTCGATGTTGATTACAACAACAAAAGGATCAAACTTGCGGGTATCAAAGCTGCCATTGGCCGTATCGAAGAAAAGCTGGGGGTCCAGAAACAAATACAGCTTAAGAGCTCGGTGATTATTGACAAACGCAACCAACTCAGTGATGTCAACGCCAAACTGGCGACAGCAGAACTTGCCAGTACAGGTAAAAATGCCGATAATACGCAGCTGGCAAATCTCAAGCGCATCTCCGGGAAACTCAAAGAGGAAATCCGCATAGCCGTAAACGAATTGTACGGTTTCGGGAACACCACCAGTGGATTGCCTGTCAGTACCTTGCTCAACGATTGGATCAACAATGTCATTGATTATGAAGATACCAAGGCGGGCATGGAGGTGTTGGGAGAGCGGATCAAGGAATTTCAGAAGCAATATGCCATTTATGCCCCTGCAGGAGCAAACATTAAGCGGATTGAGCGCGAGATCTCGGTTTCCGAGCAGGAATTTCTTGAGATACTTCACGGGTTGAACCTGGCAAAATTAAAGCTACAGGACGCCGAATTGTCATCCTCCATAAAAGCGGTTGATCCTCCGTTTTTTCCGCTTTCACCTAACCCGACCAAACGGAAAATCCTTATCATCGTCGCGGCCCTGGTTGGTTTTATGATCGTTTTTTGTACCATCCTGGCCATGGAATACTTTGATGAAACCCTGAAGGATGCCGATAAGGCTGCCAAAATCATCGGGTTGAAAACCATTGGCATCTTCCCCAAAATCTACATTCAAACAGGTTCCCTTAACTTCCCTTTCGTTACGAACCGGCTCCTGGAAATAGCCATTCAGCAGATCGAACTGCTCACACAGGCAACATCAGGTGAAAGAGAACCCCGTACCATCCTGTTTATCAGCTCTCTCAATATTGAAGGGAAAACTGTTACCGCAGGAAATATCGCATGGAAATTGAAAAAGCAGGGGAAGAGCGTTTTATACCTGAATTTCTCACGCGAGTCACTCCAGCTGGCAGAGAGCAGCCAGATCGGCTATCCTGCAACTCCCCATGCAACGCCGGGGTTCAGCCGGCCGGCACGCCGGTTCCGGTTTATCAATAAACTGTTTGGATATCATGATACCATGGTTGATCCCTTCAGTCCATTCCTTCAAAATCCGGAACATTATCTTGACAGTGATGAATATGTTCAGTTTCAGATTGATCCTGAATACTATTCCGTGGAGACCTTCAGGGACCTGCTTGAAAACAGCGGCCTTTCACCGGGAATCAGCCCCGATTTTGTTATCATTGAGATACCACCGGTACTCTATTATTCCTTCCCCCCAAAGCTGATTTCAAACGCCAACCTGGCCGTACTCGTTGCCAGGGCCAACCGTGTCTGGTCTCAGGCCGACCAGGGGGCGCTTGAAAACATTAAAAAGATCACCTCCCAGGAACCTGTAATTCTGGTAAATGGTGTTGAATTACAGGCCATTGAAACAATACTCGGGGATCTTCCCAAAAAGCGCAGCCGGTTACGCCGGATCGCAAAAAACCTTGTCAGGCTTCAATTTTTTGCACGACAGATACCTTAGACCCAACCTGAATGAAAATCCCTCTGCGGAAAATAACACGTGAAGCAAACTTTCTGTCGCTGGCAGGGAATGTCGCCATCGCTTTTTTCGGATTTGCCGGTTTTGCCCTGATGGCGCGAACTTTCCCTGTTGATGTTTTTGGTCAGTGGGTCCTGTATATCTCTTCCGGTACCTTTATCGAGATGTTCCGGTTTGGCATCACCAATACCGCCATAATCCGGTACCTTTCAGGGGTGGCAAATGAGGACAGGCTGAAGTTTGAGGGTTCGAACGGGCTCATCGGGCTCATTGCCACCATCTTTATTACCGTGATCCTGGTAGCCTGCCACCTGCTGTTCCCCGGGCCTATCAAACATGCCGGGTATGAACTCTTTTTCACCTGGTATCCCCTGCTTGCCTTTGTAAACCTTCCTTTTAACACAGCGCTGGTAATCATGCAGGCCGACCTGAAATTCGGCAAGATGCTGATGGTAAAATCCTTGATAAGCGGCGGGTTCTTCATCGTCCTGCTGGTCAACTACCTCTTCTTCAGAATGACGCTCCTGCAGCTGATCTGGGCACAGCTGCTCATAACGCTGTTCACCTCGGTGATCTGTATGATCAATGGCTGGGACGGATTACGGCACATCCGGAAGGCAACCCGGAAAACAAACAAGATCCTGCTGGATTTCGGGAAATACACCACCTTTACCCTGATCGGGACCAACCTTCTCCGCAGCGCCGACACGCTGATCATCAGCCTGAGCCCCCTTGGTACTGCCGCCGTTGCGCTTTACAGTATCCCCATGAAACTCACGGAAATCCAGCAGATCCCATTACGAAGTTTCGTCGCCACTGCCTTCCCTAAAATGTCAAAAGCCAGTATGCAGGGTAAAATCGAAGAGGTAAAATCAGTTTTTTATGCCTACTCGGGCGCCATGACCTACCTGTTTATCTTTATCAGCCTGATGACCTTCGTCTTTGCCGGATTTTTCGTGCTTATCCTCGGGGGTCACCAATACATGGGGACCGACCCGGTGACAGGCGTAAATACGGTAAATATTGTCAGGATCTTTTCTCTTTATGGATTGTTGTTGCCGGTTGACCGCATGACCGGTATCGGTCTCGACAGCATCAACAGGCCTGACAGGAATTTCATCAAGGTTCTGATCATGGTGGTTGCCAACGTAATCGGCGACCTGGTTGCTATCTTTATCTTTAAATCGCTGCCCATGGTTGCAGTCGCATCGATCATATTTACGGCGATCGGGGTTTGGGTGGGGTATCGTTTCCTCGACAGGGAGCTTAAACTGGAACAGCGGGTCGTGTTCACCGCTGGGATAGATTTTTACAAGGAGATGTATGCAAAACTGAAAAACATGGTTCATCACCGTTCATGAGGTGTCAACCCGCAGGTAAACCCGTCAATTCCCAATAATTTTTATGCCAGATCCATTCAATCCATTTGAAACCGCAACCGGATCCAATAAGATGGCAAACCCCAGGTTTATCCTCTTCCTGCTCTGTATTGCCGCGATATCGGCATTGCTGATCAGCAAATTGGGAATCATCGGTGGATTGGGCCTCGTTTTCCTGCCATTTATTGCCCTCTACCTCTACTATTTCTTTTGCTTTCCGATCTTAGGATTCTATACCGCGGTTGTTTTTGCCTTCATTTTACTTGGCGCTGCCCGATACCTCCGCGGTGTACAGGTCGGCCTTGCCATGGACGGGATCCTGATATTAACCTATATTGCATTTATTTTCAACAAGTTTAATGAAAAGATTGACTGGAAGCCAGCCAATAAGGATATAACCTGGTTGGCGATCGTCTGGTTTTTCTATTCCCTGTTCGAAGTGGTGAATCCCGAAGCAAGGAGCCTTGCAGCCTGGTTTTCAGGAAGGGGAATCTCCATGTATATGCTGCTGCTTGTCCCGTTAACCCTGATATTTATTGATTCTAACAGGAAACTGGATGTTGTCCTCTATATCTGGGGAATCTTCACGATCCTGGGCGCGCTGAAGGGGATCGTACAGCTCAATATTGGCATCGACCGCTTTGAAAAGATGTGGCTTGATGATGGTAATGCCCAGACCCATATCTTATTCGGTAAACTCAGGGCCTTTTCATTCATGAGCGATGCCGGGCAGTTTGGAGGAAACCAGGCCTACTCGGGGGTAGTGGCAATCATTGTCTCGATAATCCAGAAAAACTGGCGTAAAAAATTATTTTTCATCGTGGTAGGCGTTTTCGGCCTCTACGGCATGGTGATCTCAGGGACGCGGGGGGCCATCAGCATCCCGCTTGCCGGCTTCCTGGCATTTTTCGTTCTGCGGAAAAATGTCGGGGTGATGATCTTTGGCTTCGTCCTGCTGCTGGCGGTTTTCATCTTTTTTAAATATACTTCAATCGGACAGGGAAATGATCAGATCAGGAGAATGAGGACCGCTTTCGACCCGAACGATGCTTCGCTGCAGGTCAGGCTTGAAAACCAAAAGAGGCTGCGCGTTTATCTCGCCTCGCGCCCCTTCGGCGGTGGGATCGGCCTTGGTGGCGTCAAAGCCCAGAAATACCTGCCAAATGCGTTCCTCTCCAGTATTGCCACCGACAGCTGGTATGTTTTGATCTGGGTAGAACAGGGAATCGTGGGGCTAATGCTGCATTTGTTCATCCTATTTTACATCCTCATTAAATCCTCCTGGAATGTAATGTTCCGCATCCGTGACCCGGATGTAAAGATGAAGATGGCTGCCCTCACGGCAGGCATGTTCGGTGTAATGGTGGCATCATACGGCAACGCTGTATTGGGCCAGATGCCTACCAGTATCCTGATCTATATCTCGATGGCCATTATGCTCAATTCGGAGAAGTTCGACACGCAGCCTGAAATTGTTGCCCCCTTGACCGTCAAATAATTTATTCGTATCATTTATCAGGAAAAAATATTACTTTGCAACGTTGTTAACTAAAACTTATACCGCACATGAAAGGCAGAGATTTCATCATCACCGGACTGCAGCCCTGGGATATCCCCATCGGCTCCAATGCAATTGATATTGCAAGGGAAATAGCTGTTGACAACCGTGTATTATATGTTAACAGCGCACTTGACCAGATGACCATTTACCGTAACCAGCCCAAACCGGATATTCAGCACCGGATGGAGGTTTACCGCAAGCAGAAGCCCCCCCTCAGGAAGATCACCGAGTCGTTATGGGTACTGGATTTTCCCTTCTCCATCTGGTCAGTCAACGATCTGCCCGATGGCTTCCTGTTTGATTTCTTCAATAAACTGAATAACAAAAAGATATTCAGCTATGTTAAAAAGGTTGCGGCAGACCTGAATTTCAAGGATGTCATCCATTTCATCGACAACGACATTTACCGGAGCTTTTATGCAAAGGATTTCCTAAAACCTTCCCTTTCGGTTTATTACAGGCGGGATAACCTGCAACCCTTTGCCTATTGGAAAAAACATGTGGGCAGGCTCGAACCCCTGCTCATCCGGAAAAGCGACCTGGTTGTCTGCAACTCGCCGCAACTGGCTGATTTCGCCCGCGCATCGAACAAAAAAAGTTTTGACATCGGCCAGGGCGTTGACCTGTCGGCCTACAATACGGCACTGAACTTCACCACTCCCGCCGAGTTTGAGTCGATCCCCAATCCAAGGATCGGTTATATAGGGGATATCAACAGTCTGCGCCTGGATCCCGACCTGCTTTATAACCTGGCAAAAAGCAAACCCGGCTGCTCCTTCGTGATGATCGGAGGAGAAGATAAGGTATTTGCCTCCCATGCCCTTCACACACTTAAAAACGTATATTTCCTGGGAAGCATACCCAAAGCCATGGTTCCAACCTATATGTCATGCCTCCAGATTTGCCTTAACCCGCAAGCTATCAATGAAATAACCATTGGAAACTATCCCCGGAAGGTTGATGAATACCTGGCTATGGGAAAACCGGTAATTGCAACCCGGACCGCCACGATGGAAATTTTCAGGGAACATGTTTATCTTTGTAACAACGTTGAAGATTATCAGAAGGCTGTGGATGATGCACTCAATTATGATACCGAAGAAAAGGCCCGTCAAAGGATCCTCTTTGCACAATCGCACAGTTGGAAAAACAATGTCAGCAGATTATTCGACCATATCCAGAAATCGTTAACCTAATTCCACAGTTATGTATTACAGGAATGTCGCAGACCTAAACAAGATCATTCTCAAACGATTAAATATCATACCACGGGATTTCGATCTGATCGTTGGCATTCCCAGGAGCGGGATGCTGCCTGCCAATTTACTGGCGCTTTATCTTAACAGGCCCTATACGGATATCAACTCCTTTCTGAATGGTCATATCTATAAAGCGGGCGCCCGCGGACAATTTTTTGACATCCGTGACTTTAAGAAGATCCTGGTGGTGGATGACAGTATTGCCTCGGGTTCAGCCATGGATAAGTGCAGGGAGAGTTTAAAAGAGCTGAAAAACTCATTTTCGATAAGTTACTGCGCGATTTATGTCATCCCCGGCAAGGAAAAGATGGTGGATTATTATTTTGAAATCGTTCCTTTGCCGCGATATTTCCAGTGGAATATCCTCAACCACACCAGTCTTGAAAAAGCCTGCTTCGACATCGACGGGGTATTATGTGTTGATCCGACCGAGGAACAAAATGATGATGGTGAAAAATACCGTGATTTTATCCTCAACGCCCCCCCCCTCTTCATCCCCGGCAGCAGGATCGGGACCATCGTCACCTCCCGGCTTGAAAAATACCGAAAAGAGACAGAGACCTGGCTGCAGGCCAACAACGTTAAGTATAACAACCTGGTCCTGCTTGATCTGCCTGACAAGGAGGCCCGCATGAGAGCAAACAGCCACGCGGTGCATAAGGCAAAAACCTATCTGAACAGCCAATACATCCTGTTCATTGAAAGTTCGTTATCCCAGGCTATTGAAATTAACAGGATTACCAAAAAGCCGGTGTTGTGTACCGAAAATTTCGAGATGATCTTCGATGCCGAATCGGTCATGTATAATATCAAAAGCGGCAAATACTTCCCCTTCCTGCGAAAGCTGGCCATAAAGGTCAGGAACAGGCTGCGTAACCGTTAACCAACCGTCATTGACCCTCCAATCAAACACCTTTTAACCTGTACGATCAATGAACCCGGCATTTCAACTTTACTTCCAGCTTTTTCAGATTGCGCTGTACATCCTGCTGATACTGCCAACACTCTATATTTTCGTGTTTGCCGTGGCCGGGCTCTTTTACAAGCAGCCTGGCTATAATTTCAAAATTCCCTTTCGGAAAATTGCCGTCCTGATCCCCGGTTACAAGGAGGACGATGTGATCATTGAAGTTGCCCGGGATGCACTCGGCCAGGATTATCCCCACGACCGCTACGATGTGGTGATCATTGCCGACTCGTTCCAGCCTGAAACCCTGGCCCGGCTGAGGGAACTCGCCATCAAGGTTATCGAGGTGAAATTCGATAAAAGCACCAAGTCAAAGGCGCTGAACAAAGCCATGGAACAGCTCCCCGACGATTATGACCTGGCGGTTGTGCTCGACGCCGACAACCTGATGGCCCCCGATTTCCTGGTAAAAATCAATGCCGCATTTGAACAGGAGCTGATGGCCGTCCAGGGACACCGGACTGCAAAAAACATGGATACGCCCCTTGCCATCCTTGATGCCGTCAGCGAAGAGATCAACAACCATATTTTCCGCAAAGGTCACCGCGTTTTGGGCCTGTCATCCGCCATTATCGGTTCCGGGATGGCCTTCCGGTACCTGTTTTTCAAGGAGATCATGGCCACCGTGACCGCCATCGGTGGTTTCGACAAGGAGATCGAACTGAATATGCTCAGAAACCATCATACGATAGGCTATCTCAACGATGCCCTCGTTTACGATGAGAAGGTGCAGAAAGATGATGTTTTCAGTAACCAGCGCAGGAGATGGTTGTCGGCCCAGCTGCATTATTTCAGGCTTGACTTCATGCGATCGCTGAAAGCCCTTATCACCCGCGGAAATATCGATTATTTTGATAAAGCAATCCAGTTCATCCAGCCACCCCGCATTTTGCTGCTTGGCGCCGTTATGTTAACCGGAACGGTTTGTTTCCTGCTCAATGTTGTATTTAGCCTTCCCATTCTCTATAATGGGCTATGGATAACGGTCGTTGCAATCTGCATCCTTGCCTTCCTCTTCTCGATCCCCCTGTCGTTCTTCAATATTTCAACGCTCAGGGCCATGGCCAGTCTGCCCAGGGGCATGTTCCTCATGATGGGATCCCTGCTGAAGATCAGGGGCGCCAACAAGCAGTTTATTCATACAAAACACGGTGCGGTTAAACCACCGCCGAAACATTAACCTACAACATATAAATCTATCCGCGCCATGAAAATAGGGATCGAAGGACAACGGCTTTTCCGCCAGAAAAAACATGGAATGGATATGGTGGCCCTGGAGCTGATCCGGAATCTTCAACGGATCGATTCGGAAAATGAATACGTTTTGTTCATCAAACCGGATGCCGATGATACGGTTCTCACCGAAACTGCCAACTTCCGGATTGTCAGGCTTGAGGGCGGTTTTTACCCGTTATGGGAGCAGGTAGCCCTGCCGCGTGCCGCCAGGGAGGCCGGTTGCCAGATACTGCATTGCACCAGCAACACTGCACCGGTCAAGACCAGCATTCCCCTGGTAGTGACCTTGCATGACATCATCTATATGGAAAGCAGCTACCTGAAAATCATGCAGGGCAGCGGGTCAGCCTACCAGAAGTTCGGGAATGCCTACCGCAGGATGGTCATCCCTGAAATTGTCAAAAAAAGCAAAAAGATCATCACCGTCTCGCACTTCGAGAAGAACCGGATCGGTGATTTCTTCGGGATCAGGGGCGATGAGCGCCTTACAGCAGTCTATAACGGGGTAAGCGACCATTTTAAACCGGTAACGGATAAAAGTGAACTATCGCGGGTGAAAGAAAAATATCATTTACCCGACCGGTACTTCTTTTTCCTGGGCAATACCGACCCAAAGAAAAACACCAAAGGAACGCTGAAAGCCTATTCCGATTTTGTGAAACAGACTGGTAGCGATATCATGCTGGTGATGCTCGATTATGACCGGGCGGAACTGGATAAGATCCTGAATGAGATCGGTGATAATACCCTGATAAAAAGGATCATTCTCACCGGGTATGTGGTCAACACGGATCTTCCTGCAATTTACGGGCAAAGCGAGGTGTTTTTGTATCCGTCGCTGCGCGAAAGTTTCGGGATCCCCATGCTTGAAGCCATGGCATGCGGGGTGCCCGTTATCACCTCCAACACATCCTCCATGCCTGAAGTGGCAGGGGAGGCTGCTTTGATTATTGATCCCTATAAGCCTGAAGAGATAACAGGGGCATTAATAAAACTGACGGGCAATCAGGAGTACAAGGATGAACTCATCCGGAAGGGATTTATCCAGGCCGCAAAATTTTCATGGAAATCGATGGCGGAAAATGTCCTGCAGATCTACCGGGAAATAGGTTCGAAACTCGGATCATAGAATTAAACATAACCCATGCCGGGCATCCGGGCCAACGTAAGGCTGGAATTCACGATAAACGGACGGGACAAGTGAAAGAAAATGGGTAAACTGAGCACATATTCGAGGTATTTTTACGACTATTTATCGCATGGCGATTTCCTGTCTATCATAGCATCCGCGCGATATATCATAAACCAATCCTCCCATAAAAAAGACAGGATCATTCAAACCTCCATCGGGAAATTTTATTGCCGGAAAAACACAAATGATTTTCAGTTTGCAAACTATGGCTATGAATGGGGGGTGAAAAAATTCCTGCTGGACCACATCAAGGAATACACGGTTTTCATCGATGGCGGGGCCTGCGTGGGCGACTACTCCATCCTGCTTTCGCGATTCGGGGCAAGGTGTATTGCTTTTGAACCTGTTGAAAGCAATTTCAACGTGCTGACCCGTAACCTGGAGCTCAACAACCTGACAGGAACGATCACCACATTCCCGTTTGGTCTGGGTGAAGTTAATAAAGTGGAGCATTTCACCTTTGACCCTGTCAATACTGGCGCCTCCTGTAAATCGGCAGATCCCGCATCATCGGATTGCAGGGCGGATATCCGTACGTTTGATTCCCTGCTGCCTGAACTGAATCTTAAAACGACCGACCGGATCCTGTTCAAACTGGATATTGAAGGGATGGAGGCTGAAGCAATCCGTGGCGCTGCCGGGTTTATCAGGCTTTTCCCGAATATCACCTTTGTATTGGAAGACAAACACACAGGCAAGGACCCGATCGAAGAGGCGCTCAGGGAAATTGCCGGGTTTGAAATCGGGATCGTCGACCATTTTAACATCTACGCAAAAAAAATTATCGCATAACCCATATAAACTGCATTATGGTAATCTTAAAAATCATCTTCTGGATCCTGCTTTTCATTGTTTTTTATGCCTATATCGGATATGGTATCCTGCTATTTGTTATGGTCAGGATCAAAAGGATATTTGGCCAAAAAAGTGTCCATACCGAGGCCGGCTATGAACCAGAGGTAACCCTTTTTATTGCAGCCTACAATGAAAAGGATTTTGTGGCTGAAAAGGTCCGGAATTCCCTCGAACTCGATTATCCGAAGGAAAAACTGCATATGGTGTGGGTTACTGACGGTTCGGATGACGGTACCCCTGAGGAACTTAAAAAATATGAAGGGTTGGAGGTATATCATCTGCCCGGGCGAAGCGGCAAGATAGGCGCGATGAACCGTGGCATGAAGTTTGTAAAGACGCCTGTTGTGGTGTTTTGTGATGCCAATACCATGCTGGGACGTGAGTCGATCAGGCGGATCGTGCGCCTTTTCAGCGATCCGAAAGTAGGTTGCGTTTCTGGCGAAAAGCGCATCTACAGTAAGGAAAAGGACTCGGCTGCCGGTGCCGGTGAAGGGCTCTACTGGAAATATGAATCGACCCTTAAAAAATGGGATGCGGAGCTTTACTCGGTTGTCGGGGCCGCCGGTGAACTGTTTGCCATCCGCACGGAATTATACCAGGAGGTAGAGCGCGATACCCTGCTCGACGACTTTATCATATCGCTCCGGGTTGCCCAAAAAGGGTACACCATCCAGTACGACCCGGATGCCTATGCCATCGAAACCGCCTCTGCAAATGTGAAAGAGGAGCTCAAACGTAAGATCAGGATCTCGGCCGGGGGTATTCAATCGGTCATCAGGCTGCGATCATTGCTGAACATCTTTAAGTTCGGGATGTTGTCGTTCCAGTACATTTCTCACCGGGTACTGCGATGGACACTGGCCCCCCTGTCATTGCTGTTTATGCTGATCATCGGGCTGGTCCTGGCCCTCGATGAGGGTATTACCGGGACAGGATTCTACAACATTTTATTCATGCTGCAGGTACTTTTTTACCTTTCAGCCCTCCTGGGATGGTACCTCGAAAACAAGGCCATCCGGGTGAAATTACTGTTCGTCCCTTACTATTTTTTCATCATGAACCTTTCAGTGTTCCTGGGATTCAAGCGCTACATGAAAGGTTCTCAATCAGTTAACTGGGAGAGAGCCAAACGTGGTTAATACAAAACACACCCGGCCAGGGCCGGGAATATTACTGGTCTTTCTGTCAACGGTTCTCCTTTCATATTCCCTTGCTGCCGCAACTGCAAACACGCGGAAATCAAAAATTGTCGTGGCCCTGACAACCACCCTGGTCGATGCCTCCGTTTCACCCTACAACCAGATTCAACCCGGCGATACGCTGTTTTTCGAACCCGGGACACGCGATTACCTCCTGATCCGGAATTTCCGGGGAGCGACAGGGAATCCAGTAATATTTCTGAACCTCAACGGGGTCGTGATCATCGATACCGACCACCAGTTTGGCATCTCCATCTCCGACTGCCAGTTCATCAGGCTTTCAGGGACCGGCAGCATCGACAACTTCTATGGTTTCAAGGTTCAGCGCGTGCTGGCCGGCGCCGGACTCGGCATCGGCTACATGAGCTCGGATGTTGAAATCGATCATCTCAATATCCAGAATGTTCCCATTGCCGGGATATATGCCAAAACCGACCCCGACTGCTCCTTTACCAGCACCCGCGACAAGTTCACCCAGTTCAACACCATTATCCACGATAATTACATTCTCGGAGCAGGCAATGAAGGCATGTACATTGGCAGCAGCAAGTACAGCGGGCAGGAGTTTACCTGTAACGGCAGGGATACCGTATTGCTGCCCTCGCTGCTGGATGGAGTGAAAGTTTACAGTAACATCATCAGTTATGCGGGCTGGGATGGAATCCAGGTAAGTTCCGCCTCGGCAAACTGCCAGGTTTACGACAACCTGGTCCTTTACGACAGCCAGGATGAACAGCCGTTTCAAATGTCGGGCATCTTGCTGGGAGGCGGATCCAAATGCGACTGTTTCAACAACTATATTGCAAACGGCAAGGGCGACGGCATTGAAAGTCATGGGCTCGGGGGTTACCGGATTTTCAACAATGTCATCGTAAATGCAGGTAAAACCTATAAACCCGGCGATTCCACCCAGATGAAACACGGTATTTTTGTTTCCGACGTTTCGGTACTGCCGGATTCCTCCTTTTACATCCTATTTAACGATATTATTAATCCAAAATCAGACGGCATCAGGTTTTCAAGCGTGGTAAGCCGCAATAACCTGATCGCATCCAACGTCATCATCAACCCCGGTAATTTCGACTATTATGAACACGGCAATACCGGATTCAGGGGCAAGGATTCCTATGTGATGATCCCGGATGCCTCGGCACAGGTAGCACTTAAAAACAACTGGTTTTCAAGAACCCAGGACAGCGCCCGGTTTGATTCTTCGAATTACACTCTTTTGCCCGGCTCCCTGCTGATCGATGCTGCCAGCCCTGAAACGCACAACGTCACCTTTGATTTTTATCATCATCTGCGCCCCTATGGTAATGGTTATGACATAGGAGCCTTTGAATACAACCCCGCTTACCTGGGGGTTTCCCAAAAGGAACCAGTGACGAAAGTAGTAGAATCTCCCTTCCCGAATCCAGTCTCAAAAACATTCACCATCAAATACCAATGTGACTTTCCTGCCGATGTGACGCTTCGCATCTATAGCCTTCAGGGCGCCAAACTCTACCAGCAGTCGCGCACCGCCCCCTCGGCAGGGAGTTATACACTCACAGAGGATGTTGAAAATTTACCTGAAGGTATCTACCTCTATACGTTGCAGATCGGGAAACAGCAGTTTTCCGGCCGGATGGTTAAGAAAAACTAAGGGGTCAGGCTAAAAAATCAGAAAGTTTCCCAACCTTTTTCCCTTCGACAACCTTATCCCACCAGATCGTAATAATCAGCAGGTTCAGCATTTGATTGGATTTCACCTGTTTATACCAGAACCAGTAACTCTTGCCTGTTGACAGGGCTTCGTACTGTTTGAAAAATGCGTCCAGGTAACCGGTGTTTTTCAGGGATTTGGCAAATGCCGAATTTCCGATGTAGCGATAGATCCTCGCGCGACGCTGTGCATCGTTAAAAAAGATTTCAAGCGGGGAAAATCCCCCCTGTTTTGCGCGGGTTGTCACAGCAGCCGGCAACATGGGCTTTACCAGTTGCTTGTGAATATACTTGGTAACGCCCTTGCCCTTCATCGATTCCTTGAGGGTACCTTTGGCTCTCAGGTTGATCGGAAGGTGCTGCTGGAAATTATACAGGTCAAGGTCGGTATAGGAGAAGGCAAGGTTCACGCCGAATTGTTCGGATAGCCTGGATGCTTTAAAGATGATAACTTCATTTACCGAGTGCCGTAAATGCAAATAATAGTTCCGCTGCAGGAACAACTCGTCGTAGCTGTGGAAATGATCCGGAATGTCATCCAGGTATGGATGGGCGGGAATGTGCCGCATATCAAACATTTTGTTCAGCTGGTAGTCGTGAAAACCGAAGGTTTCGGGTTCCATAACCCTCAGGATCTTCTGGTTCTGGAAATGGATCCTGAATGAGAGGTTGTCATGGTCAAACAGGCTGTTATCGCTTAGCTTGTCGAACAAAACCGAGAAAGGCTTCAGGCCGATACGCTGCATCTTATAATGCAGGGCCGTTTCCCTGATCCCGGCTCCGAAATACTGATCATTGCCATCGCCGCCGATGGTGACGGGAAGGTTTTCCCCGCTGACCATTTTCATGGCAGAATGGTTGAGCATAAAACCTGATTCGGAAAAGGGATCACCCATATAGTCAATAATGTCGGGCAGGAACTCTATTTCAGTACCATCCATGATATATTCATGGTGGTCGGCACCGAATTTCTCGGCCATCATTTTAGCATAGGGCAGCTCGGAGGCAGGGTTATCCTTGAACCCGATGGAATAGGTTTTAATAGGGCCTGCAAATACCTCCCGGATCATGGCAATATTGCCGCCTGAGTCATACCCGCCGCTCAGCAGGGCACCTACTGTTCCTGAATCTCCGATCCTGCGTTTCAACGATTTTTTAAGCAGGTCGCTGTATTGATCAATGGCCTCCTTGAGACTGATTTCCCTGCGTTCGGCATTCAGGATCTCCTCGTAACTGAACATCTTCTCAAATCTGAAGTCCCCGGCGGTAACAAATAAAACCTCGCCTGCCGGGATCTTGCTGACGCCTTCCAGCGATGTGCCGGGTGCAGGAATATAGCCGATTTTCAGAAAGGTGGTGACGCCTGTCAGATCAGGTTTGGCAACAAAATCCCTGAAACAGTTCAGTCCATGGTAAGTATCAGTAAAGAATTCCTTTGTAAAATAGATCATGCGCCCCTCTCCGTTGCGGTCACGGGTAATCACGGTTCTTCCCGGTTCCCTGATAATGATGGTAAATTTTCCATTCAGCCTTTTCAAACCCTTCACCCCTTCCCTGTCAAACAGTTCAAAAACCAGGTCAGCCGGGTTTCCGGTCGTCGCCGGAAACAAATTCCGGATTTCATCCAGGTTATAGATACAGCTGTGCATATATAGCTGCCGGTCGCCCTTTGTTGCGGTTTCATATCCGTTGCAGGAGACAGACCCCCGGAGTTCATTTGATTTCTCTGACGGAACCAACCTTTCAGCGATCTGACTGGTCGTTGAAAACAGGCCATTGAAAAATGTTTTCATAATTAAGGGTTAAAATTGATGAATGTATATAACTTAACTGATGCAATGCTAAAATAGGTATTATTTACTTGTCTTATAACTATTTTCAGTTAAAATGTTATATTTTTCACAATTTCCTTTTACGGGGGAGAACAACCGGCAAAAAGAGGTGACCGGAATATAACCAGTCACCCTGTAAAAAATGCCAATCAACAAGATTCATCCTATTATAGTTCATTATTCACCTGATCAGGTCGGAAAATTTGATTAATATTGTTCACCAAAGCGGATATTATGAAAACCAATTCCAAGATTATCCTGTTATTCCTGTCGTTGCTGGGTTTCTTTGTTCTTTTTGCACTGGGATATTTTTTTCTCCAGGTAAAAGAACAGCGGCTTTACCTGCAATTGAAACAAAAAAGTGAATCACAGGTAATCCAGACAGTCCTGAAATTCAAAATGGATGGTTACCTGCGACCCGTCAGGGATAATTCAGCCTGGGATGAAATGGTTTCACGTACAAAATCAAAGGATACCGTATGGGCTAAAAACAACCTGGTCCCGGTTATTTCCACCTTTAGCATGAGTTATCTCGGAACCTATGACCTGGGCGGAAAACTGATCTTTTCAGTCTGTGATACCTCCGGAAAGGGGTTTTCACTTTCACCGGACCAGATCAAAACGCTTTTCTCCGGAAACAGTTATTTTGACAGCTTCCTTTTTCACGATGGCAGGCTTTTTGAGATTTTCGGAGGTACCATTGTACCAACTTCGGATATTGCGCATCGCACAAAACCCAATGCCTACCTGGTTGCAGCCGTTTCATGGAATCAGCCGTACCGTGACGAAATCGAAAAAGCCACCGCGCTGTCCCTCCAAATTCACCCGTACGATTCATCAAGCCCATCGCGGCAGGAAAATGACAGAAAAAACGGCATCTGCCACGAACTGCCCGGTATGAACGGGACCCATCCAGGTTACCTGAAGTTTGTCCGCACCGACAACATCGCCACCGACCTGAATATCCTGGGTTATTTTGCCATTTTTGGTTCATTGATCCTGATCATCGTCTGCCTGGTTTTTTTCTATTGTGTAAACAGGTGGATCTCCGTTCCGCTTAAACAGATCACCCGGAGCCTTTCGAGCGGGGAAATTGGCTCCGCCAAGGATTTACTGGAGAAGCAAAATGAATTTGGCGATATTGCACGGCTGATGCGGAAATACAACACCCAGCAACTTGCGCTTATCAGTAAAATAGCCGAGAAAGAACAGGCCGACCACCAGATTAAAAGATTATCGACGGCAGTTGAACAGAGTGCAAACACGATCATCATTACCGATTTGAATGGCATCATCGAATATGTTAACCAGCGGTTTACCGAAGTAACAGGTTATACACCAGCCGAAGCCCTCGGGCAAAGTACCCGGATCTTAAAATCCGGTATGCAGGATAAATCGTTCTACGAAAACCTGTGGAACACCATATCATCGGGTAACGAATGGAAAGGCGAGATCAACAACAGGAAGAAAAACGGCGAACTTTTCTGGGAATCGATCAACATAGCCCCCATCAAAAACCAGGAGGGCGTCGTTACCAGTTACATTGCCATTAAAGAGGATATTACAGAGCGGAAACAGACCGAAAAGGAGCTCAGGGAGTCAAAGGAATTTGCCGAATTGCTGTATAAGGTGATCCCCAGCGCCCTGTTCACCGTTGATCTCAACCAGAAAATTACCAGCTGGAACGCCCAGGCGGAGGCAATTACGGGATTCACCAAACAGGAGATGATCGGGAATTCCTGTTCTACCTTTTCAGATTCACCATGTAATGAACGCTGCGGACTTTTTGATGCGGCAATTACCAAGCCTGTTCATAGCCGCGAATGCAGTATCCGTAACAAATCGGGCCAGACCCTGATTATATCAAAAAATGTAGATCTGCTGAAGGATCCTGCAGGGAATGTCATCGGCGGAATCGAAAGTTTTGAGGATATCACAGAGCGGAAAAAAGTTGAACAGGCTTTGTTTGACAGCAACCAGCGCTATTCCACCCTGGTACACAAACTTCCCGACCTTATCCTGATCCACCGCAACGGGAATATCCTGTTTGCCAATGATGCAGCCCTTACCGTGATCGGTTCGACACCTGAAGAACTGGTCGGGGCAAATATCATGGAGTTTATTGCTGAAGGTTCAAAGGAGACTGTGATGCGCAACATGCAAAAACGCATTGCAGGTTCGGAGCATGTAAAGGATTACGAGATTCAGGCAATTACGAGGAAAGGTGAGATTAAAGACACCATCATCCGCGGCGATACCATCATGTATGACAACGAGCCCGCGGTTATTGCCATCCTGATCGATATCACGGAAAGAAAACAAATTGAAACGGCGCTCCAGAAGGCCAAAGATGAAGCCGAGCGCGCCAACAGGGCAAAGTCAGAATTCCTTGCCACCATGAGCCATGAAATCAGGACACCGATGAATGGCGTCATCGGCATGACGGAGCTGGCTTTAACCACCATCCTGACTACCAGCCAGCGCGATTACCTCGAATCGATTCAAACCTCGGCCTACCTGCTCCTGAACACGATCAACGACATCCTCGATTTTTCAAAAATCGAAGCCGGCAAACTTGAAATTGAACATGTGGAATTTAACATCTATGACGTCCTCGAGAAGAGTGTCGACATCCTGACCGTGAAGGCTTTTGATAAAAATCTTGAGTTATTGTGCGAAATCGAACCCGGGTTGCCTGAGTATTTTTACGGTGATCCCCTACGGATCAGGCAGATACTGGTAAATTTCATCAGCAATGCGATTAAATTTACCGATAAGGGTGAGATTTTTCTTTCAGCCAGGCGAAGCCCCGGCACCTCCATTGAAAACGGGATTCTCAGGGTTATTTTCAGTGTCAAGGACACCGGGATCGGAATTGAGGAGAGCAAGCTGCAGAATATTTTCGACCAGTTTACCCAGGCCGACAGTTCCACCACGCGGAAATACGGTGGCACAGGACTCGGGCTCTCCATTTCGAAGATGCTCACCAAAATCATGAAGGGTTCACTGGTGGTGGAAAGTGAATTGGGGGTTGGCAGCACCTTTAGTTTTGAGTTACCGCTTGAGGTCGTACCCGAAAATGCGGAGGGAGGCAAACTTGCAAAACCGGATATTAAAAAGGTACTGGTTGTCGACGACAACCTGACCAACCTGAAGATCATGAAGGATATGCTGACATACTGGGGCATTGAATCCATGGTATGCATGGGCGGGACAGACGCGCTCCAGGAGTTGCAGGCTGCCAATGAGGCCGGAAAAAGTTATGACCTGGTAATTCTCGACATGCATATGCCGGGCATGGATGGAATTGCCGTTGCGGAGGAGATCCGGAAAAGCCAGACGAGGGATATGAAGCCCATCATCTTCATGTATTCGTCGGTCGAAAAAGACAATATTATCCAGCAGTGCAAGAATCTTGGAATTCAGCAATACCTTACAAAACCGGTAAAGATGAAAGACTTTTTCAAATTGCTGCACCAGGGCAAGGCACGCGCGAATGAACGTCCTGGCCTTATTTCGCCCTCCAAGGATGACAACCTGGTGGTGGACCCCGGGAAAACGATACTGGTAGCCGAAGACAACAACATCAACATGAAATTGCTGACGGTCATGCTGCTGAAGACCGGGGTCAGCGTTATCAGTGCCGCCAATGGAGACGAGGCGGTCACGCTGTTTGGCAAACACAAGGTAGACCTTATCTTCATGGATATCCACATGCCCGAAAAGGATGGTTTCCAGGCAACGAGGGAGATCAGGAAGATGGAAAATCCCGATTCGCGGATTCCGATTATTGCACTGACTGCCATCGCAATGCCGGGCGACCGGGAAAAGTGCATGGAGGCGGGAATGGACGACTATCTTTCCAAACCCTTCCGCAAGGATGACCTGTATGTGGTTATCAGGAAATATTTGTTACACGAAGACATAGAAACTGCCTGAAATGATATATCAGAATGTAGAAATTATCGATGCGGGGGCTGAAGGGATGGCTGTTGGCAAGATCGATGAAAAGATTATTTTTATTCCGTTTGTCGTTCCGGGCGATGTGGTTGATGTGCAGATAACCCGGAAGAAAAAAAAGTTCCTGGAGGGCAAGGCAATTCATATCCACCAGTATTCATCAAAACGTGTTCAGCCCCATTGCTCCCACTTCGGCCTTTGCGGGGGCTGCCGCTGGCAAAACATGCAGTACGGGGAACAGCTTTATTACAAGCAGAAGCAGGTTCATGAAAGCATGACAAGGATCGGGAAGGTGGCAAACCCGGGGATTCTCCCCATATTGCCTTCGCCGGCAACCCGCTATTACCGGAACAAACTGGATTTCACCTTTTCCAACCACCGCTGGTTAACCGATGAGGACAGGAACCCGGAGGATCATGCCCCCGACACCAACGCGCTGGGATTCCATATCCCTCAGTTTTTCGATAAAGTTGTTGACATCCGGGAGTGCTTTCACATGAAAGATCCCTCGAATGCCATCCGGGATGCAGCCAGGCAGTATGCGCGTGACAATGACCTCTCCTTTTACGATGTGCGCACCTGGCAGGGCTTCCTCAGAAACCTGATCATCCGCAATACCGAAGCCGGCGGTCTGATGGTAATCCTGGTGGTGCGCAATGAGGATGATGAGATCATTAAAATGCTGGATTACCTTGCCGGACGCTTCCCGGAGATCAACAGTCTTTTTTATGTGATAAACCCGAAGAAAAACGACACGATTTACGATCTTGCCTTCAACCTGTACCGTGGCAAACCTTATATCACTGAAATCATGCCTCCCTTCAGGACCGGCGGGAAGGAAATTGAATTCAGGATCGGCCCCGCCTCCTTTTTCCAGACCAATTCGCTGCAGGCCATGAACCTTTACAGGACTGCCGCAGAATTTGCCGGTTTCAGCGGAGATGAGCATGTTTACGACCTTTATACCGGTACCGGGACCATAGCCAATTACATTGCGCCCTACGTCAGGAAAGTAACAGGCATCGAATCGGTGGAGGCGGCTATCGCCGATGCCGCGGTCAACTCACAAATCAACGGGATTGGCAACACCCTGTTTTTTGCCGGGGAAGCTGAAAAGATCCTTACAACCGAGTTTATCGAAATGCAAGGCCGGCCTGATATTATTATAACGGATCCCCCCAGGAACGGCATGCATGAAAAGGTGGTGCGGTCAATCCTTGAGGTTAAGCCTTCAAAGGTGGTGTATGTCAGTTGCAATCCTGCGACCCAGGCCCGGGATATAGCCCTCATGTGCGATCAGTACAACCTGGAAAAATGTCAGCCGGTGGATATGTTTCCCCATACCCATCATGTTGAAAATGTGGCATTACTGAAAACCAGGGGCTAACGCTCATTAATCCTGCCCGTGATCATGGCAGCCAGCGAATCCATATCCAGGGTGGCGGCATCCATCACAAAATCAGCCTGTTTGTAGTAAAATTCCCTTTCACGAAGCTGGACGGTAACATGATGCGTAAGATCATCTCCATGGATATCCTTTAACAGCGGTCTTTTGCGTTTTACCAGTTTAAGACGCTGGACCAGCTTATCAACTTCCCACTGCAGATAGACCGAGATCCCCGATTCCCTGATGACCCGCATGTTGTCGAAAAAACAGGGGGTTCCGCCCCCTGTGGAAATAACGACCTGGTCCCAGCCAGTAGATTCAGCCAGCAACGACTGTTCAATTTTCCTGAAAACCTCTTCATCATATTTCTCGAAAAAATCCAGGACACTGATACGAAACCGTTCTTCGAACAGATAATCGATATCAACAAAAGAATATCCCAGTTTCGCGGCAAGAAGCTGACCCAGGTTTGATTTCCCGGATGCCATATAACCGATCAGATAGATACGCATAGCGGTAAAATTATGAATTTTATTCGTACCTTTGCACACCATTTCAAGTCGCTTTTACCATGAACTTCAGGAATTTTACTGCAACCATCTTATTGTTAGCCATCTTCATGATTTCCGGCTGCAAAACGGGCAACCGGAACGGACAGGACACCCTTTCCACAGATGTGGTGAACAACCCGAATTCGGCGAGTGGCAGCGTAAACAAGGGATCGCTGCCGGCTATTAAATTTGACGATATTGAACACGATTTCGGCCGTATTATCGAAGGGGAAACTGTTTCCTATTCCTTCAATTTTAAAAATTCAGGAAAGTCCGACCTGCTCATTGCCGAAGTCAGCACTTCGTGCGGATGTACGGTGCCATCCTATCCCAAAACCCCCATTCGCCCCGGTGAAAAGGGGACCATCAAAGTTGCTTTCAACAGCAACGGAAAGCGGGGGTACCAGAATAAAAACATCCTGGTGGTATCCAATACCCAGCCTAACACGACGGTAATACGGATCAAGGCGCAGGTAGTGAATCCAGGAACTGAAAAAAAATAATGAGAATACCCGATTTGCCAACCCATAATAAAAGAGAATAATTAACATTAATTTTAATTGAACTTATCATGATGAATCTTCTTAACATTCTTTTAATGGCTCCCCAGGGCGGCCCGGGTGCCCAGCAAAATGGCTGGTACTCGTTTCTTCCTTTGCTGCTGATCGTTGTCGTATTTTATTTTTTCTTCATCCGCCCGCAGATGAAGCGCTCGAAGGATCAGAAAAAATTCAAGGAAAGTCTTCAGAAGGGACAAAAGGTGATCACCATCGGAGGAATCCATGGCCGGATTGTCGAAATCCAGGAGACGACTGTAACGATTGAAGTCGAAAACAGTGTCAGGCTGCGCATTGAGAAATCTGCAGTAGCAATGGACAATTCTCAAACGATCGAAGCAAAATAACCCATATTAACAGTCAACCCGATGAAATCCGATTTTCTTGAATTCATCGGAAATGCCAGGCAGCGCCGAAGTGAAAAGTTCAGGAATCAACTGTATATTTTCATCGTCTGCCTGGTTCTTTCTGTCTTTATCTGGGCCCTGGTCAGGCTCTCACAGGATTACTATTATTCCATCGAATATAACCTGCACTACACGCAGGTTCCCGGTAACCTGAAATTGACAAGCACCTCCGATTCGACGCTGAACCTGAAGATCAGGGTCCAGGGATTCGAATTTTTCTCTGAACAGTTCCTGATCAGGCAGGACAGGGAATATGACGTCAGCCTCAGAAATGTCCGCCTGCGTTATAACGGTGACCATGTATGGGGCTACCTGGTGACCAACCAGGTAGGTAAAGAGATTATCTCTCAATCGAATTTCCCAAGCGACGTTTATTTTGTGTCACCCGACACCCTCTTTTTTGAATTCGAGAAGCAAACCATAAGGAAAATTCCCGTGCGTATCGCACCTGAACTGGTGAAGGTACAATCGGATAAAAAGGACTCTGTCAGGCATAGGCCCGACAGTATCAGGCATCTCGACCCGAATAATATAAATTTCAGAAAACACTGACGATGGTTAAAGTGGGCCTTACCGGGAATATTGGAAGCGGAAAAACGACCATCGCCAGGATCTTTGCCACGCTCGGAATCCCTGTCTACAATGCCGACGATGAATCGAAGAAATTCCTGGATGATCCTGTCGTGAAAAACGAGATCCTCAAACAGTTCGGGTATGGCATCCTCACAAATAACCAGGAAATCAATCGCCGTTCGCTGGCCTCCATCGTTTTTACGGACCCATTCGCCCTGGAAATCCTGAATTCGATCCTGCATCCACGCGTAAAGGTCGATTTCAGGAAATGGAGCGATGACCAGCCAGATGCTCCTTACGTCATCCAGGAGGCCGCGATTATTTTTGAATCAGGATCGGCGGCTGAATACAATTATATCATCCATACCTCCTGTCCGAAAGAAATTGCAATCGACCGGATTATCTACAGAGACAGGATTGATGTCAACTCTGTCATGCGTCGGATGCAGTTCCAGATGGATGATGCCGAAAAGTCAGCTTTAGCCGGTTTTATTATCCGCAACGACGGTTCTGAACTGGTGATCCCTCAGGTTCTTGCCATCCACCGGAAATTATTGGATCTTACCATAAAAACAGTTAATTCGCCCTTAGATTAATCCTCCTGCTTTTGGATATCAACCTCATTTCCAACAACCGTCCTGCCGATTGCAAATAAAGTCCTGCCGGCCGGTATGGATAATACACCACTGATGCTCCCTTGCCTATAATTGCGCACACCTCCGGGGTTGTTTTTAAATCACCAGTGCCCTCCCTGAGTACTTCGAGACAATTCAGGGCCGGCTGATGGCAAATGAAATCAATGCCTGCGAAACCGCTAATCAGTATTTTCAGGAAAATTCCATGTCTCATTTTTCAAAAAAGGGTTATTCTGTAAGCACTGGTAAAGAAATTTGGATATACCAACCGGGTTTACCTTCAAATCCGCTACTTTTGTGTCTTAAAGCCTCCTATGGAATTACTCAGGATTTCTGCCGTATCATATCTCAATACCTTCCCGTTTGTTTATGGACTTAAAGAATCGGGGATTTTAACAAACTTCACCCTTTCACTGCAGGTGCCCTCCCTCTGCGCCGAACAACTGAAAAACGGTAATGCCGACCTCGCCCTGGTCCCGGTGGCCGCCCTGCCTGAAATCGGGCAGTATCATTTTGTCTCCGATTACTGCATCGGTGCTGTCGGCGAAGTGAAGACCGTATTGCTCCTTTCGAAAGTCCCGATTAACCAAATAACAAGGGTTTTCCTTGATTTCGATTCACGGACATCCGTAGAATTGGTAAAGTTACTGGCCCGCCGTTTCTGGCATATCGAACCCGCCTGGGAGAAACTCAAATCAGGAGAGGCTGAATCGCAGCATGATATTGAAGCACTGGTGGCCATTGGCGATAAAACCTTCCGCATCAGGGAAGATTTTCCCTATGTTTATGACCTTGCCTCCGAATGGATTCGATTTACAGGGTTACCCTTTGTGTTCGCAGCGTGGGTATCACGAAAAAAACTAGGGGAAGAGGCTGTTGATCTTTTTACCCGGGCCATTGCCCATGGCGTCAACAACAAGCCTGCGTGTATTGAATATTTCCGGGATAAACTGCCTGCATACGAAAATTGCCTGGCCTATCTTGAAGATAACATCTCCTTTGAGTTCGATAAACGCAAGAAAGAGGGCCTGGCCCTCTTCCTTAATTACCTGAAATAGCAAGATTTTGTGTGCGGGTTATTTTTTAACTGGATAACCGCTCTTCTTTGACATCTCTTCCAGCCGTTTCTGAAATCCCGACTTCTTGATCGGTTTCTTCCTGTTGGCTTCAATCTGCAGATGAAGCTTTTTCTCATCAATCGTCGCCCTGATGATATAGATCTGGGCAAAGGTGAGCAGGTTCGCCAGCAGGTAATAGTAACTCAGACCCGATGAATAGTCGTTGAACCAGAAGAGGAACATCACCGGCATCATGTACATCATGGTTTTCATCCCGGGCATCTGCGATTGCTGCGACCCCATCATCTGGTCATTGATCCGGGTGTAGATCACACTCGAAATAGTCATCAGCAGTGCAAACAAACTGATATGGTCGCCATAAAAGGGTATCGAGATCCCGTTCGGGAAGGTCCAGATGGAATCATAGGAGGAAAGGTCGGTAGCCCATAAAAAAGACTGCTGGCGAAGTTCGATGGAGGAGGGGAAAAAGCGGAACATGGCAATCAGGATGGGCATCTGCAGGAGGAGCGGAATACACCCGGCCATCGGGTTAACGCCAGCCTTTTTGTAGAGTTCCATGGTGGCCGACTGCTTTTTCATGGCATCCTCTTTTTTCGGGTATTTCTTGCCAAGCTCATCGATTTCAGGTTTTAACACCCGCATCTTTGCAGAGGATTTGTAGGTCTTGAAGGCAATCGGGAAGAGGATGGTCTTTAAGAGGATGGTCAGGATAAGGATGATAATACCATAGTTCCATCCGAAATTTCCAAAGAAGGTAAACACCGGGATCACTGCATAAATGTTGATCCAGGCCATCAGGAAGAAACCCCAGCCCAGCGGGATCTGTTTTTCCAGGTCCTGCTGGTATTTTTTCAACCCGTAATACTTGTTCGGGCCGAAGTACATCGACATGGAGATTGTCTTGCCATCCTTGGGAACAAAGGGAATTCCCACTTCGGCAGCCATCGACTTCAGGCTATGGTTTTCGCCGGGAGGGGTCGTACTGCTTAACCGCGGCTCACTGAAAAAATCATCCGAAATCAGGGTACTGGTGAAGAATTGCTGCTTGAACGAAACCCATTTTATCCGCTCGTTTTTCAGGATCTTCTCTTCGTCCTTGGTTTGTGACAGGTTATCGACCTTATCTTCGGCATATTTATAAAACAGGCCTGAGCTCATCCGTTCCATTTTCGTGCTCTTTTCAAGCCGGTTCAGGTTATCCCGCCAGTTCAGCACAAGGTACTTGGTGGAGGGATCCATCACCTCCGCCATATTGACAAACTTCACGGAATAGCGGAGCATATATTCGTTCCCCTTCACCGTGTAGGTATATTCAATGAATTTGCTGCGATCAACCGTAGAGTCCGTTGCACTTATATAAAGACGCATCCCGAATTTCACAGAATCCTTCCCCGCCACCTTCAGATTCGTCTGCCCGGCAGTCCGTGCATCAGGCCAGAAGGGCTGAAAATAAAGCCTGTTGGTATTGATGATCCTGTTGTTTGAGAAAAATGACAATCCGAACTGGAGGGAATCCTTATCCATCAATACAAGCGGGCGCTTATCCCAGGTAAGGTAATCCTTGAGTTCAACCTGCGCGATCTTTCCTCCCAGGGAGACGATGTTGATTTTCAGCAGGTCACTTTCAATGCTGTAGGTGGTATCCTTGCCAATGGCTGCACCGGCAAAAGCTCCCAGTTCATCTCTCAGCGAAAGCTTTAAAACGCTGAGTGAGTCAGCTTTCCCGCCAACTGCCAGCGCTTTGTCCTTTTGCCTGGTAACCTCGGCGGTATGTTGCCTGGCAAGTGCCTTAACATCAGAATCATGACGGGCCTGGTTTACCAGGTTTATCGAGTCAACTTTTCTTTTCTGTTGCATAAGCTGCTCCTCCGATGGTTTCATCAGGTAGCTGTAAGCAATGAAAATCCCAAAGATCAGGACGAGGCCAATAATGGTATTTTTATTCATAGCGGGTAGTGGAAAAATGGGTGCAAAGGTACAAAAATGTCGTTATCTGTCAGCGTATTCCTTTGCTGCTTTGACAAAACTAACGAAAAGCGGGTGTGGCCGGGCAACGGTACTCTTGTATTCGGGATGGAACTGAACGCCAAAAAACCACGGATGACCAACGAGTTCGATGATCTCTACGAGATTGTCCTTCTCATTCATCCCGACAGGCCGCATGCCGGCCTGGGTAAAGGCATCCAGGTATTCGTTATTAAATTCATAGCGGTGCCGGTGTCTCTCCTTGATATCCTTCTGTTGGTATACGTCAAAAATTCTTGAGTCGGCCGATAATTTGCAGGGATAGGAGCCCAGCCGCATGGTGCCTCCAAGTCCGGATATCTTTTTTTGCATCTCCATCATGTCGATGACGGGAAATGGCGTGAGTTTGTTGAATTCTGTTGAATGGGCGCCTGTCAACCCGAGAACATTCCTCCCGAATTCAATCACCGCACATTGCATACCAAGGCAGATCCCAAAAAATGGAATTTTTTTCTCCCTGGCAAACCTGATGGCTGATATTTTCCCCTCGATTCCCCGTTCACCAAAACCCGGGGCAACCAGGATACCGTCAAGTTTTCCCAGCTTTTCGGCCACATTCGAATCGTCGATAAATTCGGAATGAAAAGTCTGAACCTTCACCCTGACGCCATTGGAGGCTCCTGAATGAATGAACGATTCGTTGATCGATTTATAGGCATCCTTCAATTCGACATATTTTCCGACAAGCCCGATGTTAACGTCGCTGGAAGGATGTTTCATGGTATAGAGAAACTGCTCCCAGTCAACCAGGTCGGGTTCCTGGTCACAGGGCATTTTTGTCTTTTTCAGGATTTCCAGGTCAAGGTTTTCCTCGCGCATCAGGATGGGAACATCATAGATCGATTCGGCATCGATGCATTCGATCACCGAGGTAGGACTTACATTACAGAACAACGCAATCTTATTGCGGATCCCCTCCGATAAATGACGTTCGGTGCGGCAAACAATAATGTCGGGCTGTACCCCTGATTCCAGCAGGGTCTTTACCGAATGCTGGGTGGGCTTTGTCTTCAGCTCCCCGGCTGCGGCAAGATAGGGTACAAGGGTAAGATGCACCACCACGCAATTCCTGCCCAGTTCCCATCTAAGCTGGCGGACGGCTTCAATAAAAGGCAGGGATTCAATGTCCCCGACAGTTCCGCCGATCTCAGTAATGATGAAATCATAATCACCGCGGTTGGCCAGGAGTTTGATCCGGTATTTGATCTCATCCGTAATGTGGGGAATAACCTGTACCGTCTCCCCGAGATATTCGCCCTTGCGTTCCTTGGTGATGACCGACTGGTAGATTACCCCGGTTGTGACGTTGTTGGCCTGGGAGGTAGGAACATTCGAGAACCGCTCGTAATGCCCGAGGTCGAGATCGGTCTCGGCTCCGTCTTCGGTTACAAAACATTCCCCGTGTTCATAGGGATTCAGAGTACCCGGGTCAATGTTGATATAGGGGTCAAGTTTTTGGATAGTCACTGTAAACCCCCTGGCAACAAGGAGTTTGGCTATGGAGGAGGAAATAATCCCTTTTCCCAATGAGGAAGTGACGCCACCAGTGACGAAAATATATTTTGTTTTTGACATTAAATGTGTGATTGGGAAAGAACATTGCAAAATTACGCTAATTATTTAAGAAACGTCATGTTTCCCCCTTTTGTGTTGCTATTTTTTCTTCTGGATATCAGGCTGGGATATCCGGCGCTTGATTGCAAGTATCTCTGATGCAATCTCCTCGATGGGTTTGTTGGTAACCTGGATCACCGGCCACTCGAAACGGTTGAAGATATGCTGGGCATAGGTTAATTCCCTGCGGACAAATTCCAGGGAAGAATATTCCCCCGTGGAGCCGCCGAGGTACTGCTGGCGGACAAGGCGCAGGCTTGAGAGGTCGTGGGCCTGGGTGGTCAGGCCAAACACGTTCCCATAGGGCAGATGGGCAAGGGAATCGGGCAACTCCACCCCCATCACGACAGGATAGTTTGCTACAAACCAGCCCTTGAAGGCCAGGTAAATACTGAGCGGGGTTTTGAATGTCCGTGAAACACCGACCAGGACGATTTCCGCCTTCTCATACTCGTGGTCACGCTGGCCATCGTCGTGGTTAAAGGCAAACTGCATCGAATCGATCCGCTTGAAATACTCCTTGTTCAGACTGAAAAACAACCCCGGTTCCCCGGCCGGGGAATCTGCAAAATGATGCGTCAGGCGCGACAACAGCGGTCCCATCAGGTCAATGGCATCGATGTTGTGAATCCTGCTGTTTTGCAGGATGGTTTCCCGCAGTCTGTCGGAAACAAGCGTATGAACAATAATACCCTTCTGGCTGGCAGCTTCGGCTACTATCTCTTCGATCTGCTGGTCTGAACGGACCTCCCCCCTGACCCTGATTTCGGCAATGGAACCGCGGAATTGCGTGAGAGCGGCCATCAGCATTTGTTCCGCTGTCCGCCCTGTGCCATCGGATACAACATATATGGTATTCATACCCAAGATTTGCAGAGGATAAAACTAAAACATTTATTTGTTACCGGCAATTTTTCAAGTATGAACTTTGTTTGTTTTTAAGGTTAAAAACCATAATTTTGCAAATTGATTTGGATTAAGTTTATTCTAAATAAAAACAGAACAATTATGGGAACTATCAAAGTTGGAATTAACGGATTCGGGCGCATCGGACGCCTTACCTACCGTGCACTTTTATCAAAAAGCAATGTCGAGGTTGTTGCGATCAACGACCTTACCGATGCTAAAACACTGGCACACCTCTTTAAATATGATTCCGTTCATGGAAAATTCCAGGGCGAGGTCGCCGTTGATGGCGACAGCATGATCGTGAATGGACACCGCTTCAGGGTTATGGCTGAGAGAGACCCTGCCAACCTGCCCTGGGCTGCACTTGGCGTGGATATCGTGGTCGAATGTACCGGGATCTTCCGCACCCGCGAAAAGATGAGCAAACACCTCACCGCCGGAGCAAAAAAAGTATTACTGTCAGTGCCTTCCGACAACAAGGAAGACGTGGATGCCACCATCGTTCTCGGTGTGAATGACAACACCCTCACTTCCGACATGAAACTCATCTCCAATGCATCCTGCACGACAAACTGCCTTGGCCCGATCGCAAAGGTCCTGAACGACAGTTTCGGCATCAGGAAAGGACTTATGAACACCATTCACAGCTATACCAACGACCAGATCATCCTGGATGCTCCTCACAAGGATCTGCGCAGGGCAAGGGCTGCAGCTGTTTCCATCATTCCTACCAAAACCGGCGCTGCAAAGGCAATCGGACTGGTGATTCCTTCGCTTGAAGGCAAGATGGATGGTTTTGCCGTTCGCGTCCCGACCCCCGATGGTTCACTGGTTGACCTTACCTGCGAACTTGAACGTAACGTTACCAAGGATGAAATCCAGGCTGCCATGAAAGCTGCTGCCGACGGCCCCATGAAGGGCGTTCTCCAGTTTCTCGACGAACCGCTGGTAAGCTGCGACATCATTGGAAATCCTCATTCTTCCATCTATGATTCAGAACTGACCAAAGTGCTGGGCGGCAACCTGGTCAAGGTTATTGCCTGGTACGACAATGAATGCGGTTACTCGCAGCGCCTTGCCGACCTGGTCGTGAGGATGGGATAACCCTTTGCATATAAGATCCTTCACAGGATATTCTTAGAAAAGCCGTCATGATTCGTGATGGCTTTTTTTGTTTGCCGATCCCTCTCATCAGGGGTTTTTACCACAGTAGGCACAATAGAGCACATAGAAAACACAATAGAATACCTATATTTGCGTAACGAAGCCCTATGGTGCCCTACTGTGCCTATTGTGGTGAAAAAAAATCAAGCCCGTAACCCAACTCAATTCATGGAATCCATAAAAGAAATCTTCAAGATCGGCTACGGCCCCTCGAGCAGCCATACCATGGGCCCACGGAAAGCCGCGGAAATTTTCAGGAAAAACAATCCCGGGGTTAAAAACATGAGGGTAACCCTGTTTGGCAGCCTGGCGGCCACAGGCAAGGGTCACATGACCGACAAGGCCATCATCAGCGCACTGGATCCTGTTGAAACAGAAATAGTATGGCAACCCAATGTCTTCCTGCCCGCCCACCCGAACGGTTTGAAGTTCGAAGCCCTCGACAAGGCAGGAAATACGAGAGAAACCTGGACCACCTACAGTATCGGGGGCGGCGATATCAGCGACACCGGGCAACGCGACGCGTCGGCCAGCATCTATGAACTGGAGACCATGGCCGAAATCCTTGCATGGTGCGGGAAAAACGGCCGCACCCTTTGGGAATATGTCGAAATACACGAATCGCCCGCCATCTGGGATCATCTTGCCGGGGTGTGGCAGGTGATGCAGGAGGCCATACGGCGCGGGATCGAATCGGAAGGCGTGCTGCCGGGCGGACTTAACCTTCCGCGCAAGGCATCTTCCTACTATATCAAGGCATGCGGCTTTAAGGGAACGATGGCGCGGAGGGCCTTCACCTTCGCCTTCGCCCTTGCCGTTTCGGAGGAGAATGCCGCCGGGGGAAGGATTGTCACGGCCCCTACCTGTGGTTCGTGCGGCGTGATCCCTGCCGTTATCTATCTCCTGAAAACACAGTATGACTTCAGCGAGAAAAAGATCCTGCGCGGGCTTGCCACGGCCGGGCTGATCGGGAACCTGATCAAAACGAACGCCTCGATATCGGGCGCCGAGGTGGGATGCCAGGGCGAAGTCGGCAGCGCCAGCTCCATGGCGGCGGCTGCCACAACACAGATGTTCGGCGGCACACCGGGACAGGTTGAATATGCTGCCTCCATTGCCATGGAACACTTTCTGGGGCTTACCTGCGACCCGCTGCTCGGCCTCGTACAGATACCCTGCATTGAGCGCAACGCCTTTGGTGCCGCGCGCGCACTCGACGCCAACATGTATGCGCTGCTGTCAGACGGGCATCATATCGTCAGCTTTGACAGGGTCATCCAGGCCATGAAACAAACCGGGCACGACCTTCCCAGGATTTACAAAGAGACTGCTGAGGGCGGGCTGGCAGCGCTCGGCATCATGGAATAGCAGGTTCCTGGAAGAATCAGTTCCCTTTAAATCCGAAATCCGAATTCCGAAATCCGAATTCCGAAATCCGAATTCTGAAATCCGAAATCTGTAATCCGAAATAAAGGCGTATCTTTGCCGCTTAATAATCAGTGTTTGAGGTCACCTAAATCCAATTAACATTTCCCACCCGCACAATCAACAGGCATTTTGCCACTGGCAGGCCTTTCCATCAGGTTACCCCTGGTTTGAGCACATCCCGGAAATCCCGAAAGCACACAACAAACAAAAAACATGAGTACATTTGAAGAATTGGGCATTGGCAAAGATATCGTGCTGGGCCTTGTGGATCTTGGTTTTGAAGTTCCAATGCCCGTCCAGGAAAAGGTAATCCCGCTGCTGCTCGGCGAAAAAACCGACATCGTGGCGCTTGCACAGACCGGAACCGGAAAAACAGCTGCCTACGGGCTACCCCTGATCCAGCAGACCGACACCGACAACCACCTTCCCCAGGCGCTGATCCTTTGCCCGACGCGCGAATTATGCGTTCAGATCGCCGGCGACCTGAACGACTTTGCCAAATACGTCGACAACCTCAAAGTTCTTCCCGTCTATGGCGGAAGCAGCATGGATGTCCAGATCAAATCGCTGAAAAAAGGGGTCCAGATCGTCGTTGCCACACCCGGCCGCCTGATCGACCTGATGGGCAGAAGAGCCATCAAACTGGGCAGCGTTCACACGGTCGTTCTGGATGAGGCCGATGAAATGCTGAACATGGGTTTCCTCGACAGTATCAACGAAATCCTTGCCGAGGTTCCTGAAGACCGCAGCACCCTTCTCTTTTCGGCAACCATGCCCAACGAGGTGGCCGTCATTGCAAAAAAATACATGAAAAAACCGATCGAAATCACGATCGGTAGCCGCAACTCAGGCGCTGAGAACATCAAGCATCTCTACTATACCGTTCACGCCAAGGACAAATACACCGCGCTGAAACGCATCGTCGACTTCTACCCTTCCATTTATGGTATTGTTTTCTGCCGTACCCGGATCGATACCCAGGAAATTGCCGATAAACTGATCGCCGACGGCTACAATGCCGAGGCCCTGCACGGGGATCTTTCCCAGTCACAGCGCGACAGCGTCATGCAGAAATTCAGGATCAGGCATGTTCAGCTGCTGGTCGCCACCGACGTGGCAGCCCGCGGGCTGGATGTCAACGACCTTACACATATCATCAACTATGCCCTTCCTGATGACATTTCAGCCTATACGCACCGCAGCGGGCGAACCGGGCGGGCCGGCAAAACCGGCACCTCCATTGCCATCATCAACCTGAAGGAAAAACATCTTATCCGTCAGATCGAAAAGCTTATCAACAAACCTTTTATTGCCGCAAAGGTTCCGGGTGGCCGTGAAATCTGTGAAAAACAGCTGTTTAACCTGATCAACAAGATGGAAAATGTCGAGATCGAACATTCCGAAATCGACCCCTTCCTGCCTGCCATCTACCGGAAACTGGAATGGCTCGAAAAAGAGGATGTCATCAAACGCTTTGTGGCGCTCGAGTTTAACCGTTTCCTCGAATATTACAGGCATGCCAAGGATATCAATGTCTTTGAGGAAAAAGGCAAGGAATCTTCCCGCGAAAAGGGCGGACGCGATTCATTCCGCGACAAGGGCGGGCGCGACCGCAAGGAGGTTACTTCCTTCACCCGGTTGTCGATCAATGTCGGCAAGGCCGATGGCCTTTATCCCAACACCCTGATCGAACTGATCAATGCAAACAGCCCCGGGAAGCGGATCCGTATCGGCGACATCACCCTTGGCAAAAATGACGGGGTCTTTGAGGTCGATACCGAATATGCGAACTTTCTTACCCAGTCCCTCAGCGAGGCTGAATTCCAGGGTTCAAACCTCAATGTTAAAACTGCCGGAGGCCAGTCATCGGTTAATGTTAACGAACGCAGGTCATTCAAAGAAAAAGGAAAATTCAAGGGTGACAGGGATTTCAAAAAAGGCAAGGATTTCTCAGGGAAAAGGGCACAGATCGACGAGCACAGTTTTGGACGCCCCGACAGGTTCAATCCTAAAAAGAAGAAGAAATAGGTCTGCTGATAAATTTCTACATTTGCACACTATAACTACTACCCGATGATCAAACAATTTATCGCACGGCAGATGGTGAAGAGGACCAAGTCGCGCCAATTCCCCGTTGAATATCTTGAACAGAAACACGTTGATCTCACGCAACCATATCCCAACGACAGCTCCTATTTTTATGGCGGTGATAAAAACGGCAACGCCTTTATCACCAGGATGGCGTTCCGCGGCCCAAACCGCCTGCACGAATACTGGTTTGATTTTTTCCTACAGGGGAAGGGATATTTTGGTCTGACCCGCGATCCCGGCGAAGAGGGTACAGGGTTCCAGCAGGGAAACCTGAAATGGGAACCCATCGAGGTTGGCAAAATCTGGCGGGTCACCTATAAAGGAATGGTTCACGACCGCCAGGGCAACGAACATTCATGTGTCGCAAACCTGGTATTTACCGGGGATCACCCGATATATGATTTTGCAAAAAGCTCCGACCACAAGGCCATCGCCATGGCCATCGCCTCTGAAAAATGGACCAAAGAGTTTTTCTTCCACATGAAGGATACCCACCAGGTCCATTACGAACAAACCGGCACCTTCAAGGGAAGTATTGTCATTGATAACGAGACTGTCAGCCTGAACATGATGGCTTCCCGCGACCACTCCTTCGGATCGCGGAACTGGCTCACCTGGGACCGGCATTACTGGATCACCGGTGTATCGGATGCAGGCATCCACTGGACCGTGACAACCATCAAATGGCAGTTCCTGGGCCGTCTCACCGCCGGTTTTATCACCGCCGCCGATGGCACAACCGATGCCATTGTTGAATGCACCGACCTGGAAACCATCTCCAAAGAAAAGTTATTGCCGGATCATGGCATGGTTGAAATCAAGACCCGCAGCGGTAAAATTCATAAGATGGAATTCTGGCGTCATGGCGAATTTCCTTACCTCCATGATGGCAAATACATGATGCGTGAAGGAATCGGCACCTACAAATTTGACGGCTCCGACGGGGTTGGAATGGTCGAATTCGGGTTTCATGCCGATAAATATACCCTTTAGCGCAGCTTCGTTAACCACCAGACGGTTTTGAATGCCTGTTTTCCCGCCCGCCTGCGGGACAGGACTTTGTGATCAAGCATCTGATGAAGAAAATGGTATGATAAAACACCTTCATGAAATAACCGGCAGCACGGCCGGAGGGAAAGCGCTGGGTCTGAAGACCCTGAAGGAGCTCGGTTTGCGCGTTCCGGATGCATTTGTGCTAATCCATCCTGAAGAAAACCTGGTCGACGACAACCTGTTGAAGCACCATTTGTCAGCCCTGGGTGATGGCCCTAAAGCCGTACGATCATCGGCCATGAGTGAAGACGGGAAAAATGCCTCCTTCGCCGGTCAGTTTGAAACCTATCTCGGCCTGAATACCTTTGAGGAGATCAAAGAGGCAATTGGGCAGTGTGTCCTTGCGGCCAATGCCGAAAGGGTCATATCCTATTCGGGAAACCTGGTTTCAGACGCCGACCTGCGCATCTCCGTTATCCTGCAGAACATGGTGGAGGCAACGGTTGCAGGTGTCGTATTTTCAGTAAACCCCGTCAATAACCGGCATGACAAAGTGCTGGTCAATGCGGTCGCCGGGAACGGCGAAAGCCTGGTGAGCGGCATGAAGGACGCCCATCATTACGAAGTGTTCCGCAGCGGCTCCAATATCGGGTCAGAATTGGGAAAAGACGGTCATTTGCTCAACGAAAAGCTGCTTCTGGAGATCATTGAAGGTGCCCGCATCGCCGAGGATCACCTGGAACATCCTGTTGACCTTGAATGGGCGGTTGATGCCCAGGGTACCCTGCACTGGCTGCAGGTCAGGCCGGTGACCACAGTCAACGATGTACATTTCAATGAGCTCGACACTGTCAGGGGACCCAGCGATGAAATCTGGACACTGGGTAACATCGGCGAGATGATGCCTGGCGTCGCCACTCCCCTCACCTATTCGGTTACCGCCGAGGCGATCGATTATGGAATGACCCTGTTGGCCCAGTGTGCCGGAGCCTTTAAACTCAAAGACCGCACCTCGCCCCGCTATATCCAGATGTTTTACAACAGGCTGTTCATCAACATGAGCCATATGATGGATTACCCTAAAAACGTATGGCTTAACACGGCTGAAGATGTACAGTTTGCCCTCAGCGGCAAGACCTTCCCCGGGATCGGGGCGAAACCCGAAGGGTTGCTGATCAGGAGGGTTTTTAACTTTTTCCGCCAGGTGATCAATACCGGAAATGCCGGGAAACACCTGGCAGCGCTCCGGAAACTTGAAGCCGGCTACACGATCGCCCCCACTGCCGACATGGTCCGGTTCCACGAAAATCTCGAAAAAGCGAGGATCCCGATGGGGATCGGCTTTGGCCACCACCTGGGGACCTCCGCACAGTCGGGAACCCTCTATTCTGCCATCATGCGGATTATGACCGGGGATAAAGGCTGGCCTGCCGCTGCCGATCATCATATTGCCACGCTGTTCCTGCTCGATATCCCCGATATTGAAAGCGCGGATGCCGTCAAATCACTCGAACGCTTTGCCTCGCTGATCCGCAGCGACCGGCGGTTTGCCGAGAGGTTCACTACCATCCCCCCTGCCGAAGCCCTGCAGATCCTCCGGCACGACGCGCCACCCCAGATCAGCCGCCAGTTCAGTACCTTTATTGAACGGCATGGCCACCGGTGCGTCAGGGAATCGGAACTCAGGGAGAAAACCTGGGAAGAAAATCCCCAGCAACTGATACAGACGTTGCAAACGCGCGTCAGGCTTGGCGAGATTCATCATGCCCACCGGGATAATTCAAAGGAGTTGAAGGTTGCCCTCGAGAGGATACCCCTTGTCAAGCGCACCATTATCAAAATGCTGGTTCCCACGGCCCGGAAAGCGGTTGCGCGAAGGGAAATCTCAAAGGCCTACTCGATCAGGATGGTGAATACCTTCAGGAAGAGCTACAGGATCCTGGCAAAACAAATAACCGATGCCGGATTGCTGGATGATGCCGACCAGGTCTATTTCCTTACACACGACGAGGTTGGACAGTTACTGCGCGATCACAATCCCGCCTGGAAGACAAAGGCCGATAAACGCAGGGAATTATTGCCTGAAACGGATAAACTGCTTTTTAACGAGATCTGTTTTGGCATACCCGAGCCGCTGGACCAGGAGGCTGAAATTGAAATCCGTGAGGGGCAGCTGAAGGGAACCCCCGTCAGTAGCGGGATTGTTGAGGGAAAAGCCCGTATCATCCACACCCTGGCCGATGCCGAATTGTTACAGGAGGGGGAGATCATGGTTGCCTCGTTCACCGATATCGGCTGGACACCCTATTTCAGCATTATCGCCGGACTGATCACCGAAATCGGCAGTCCGCTCTCGCACGGCGCCGTGGTGGCACGCGAATATGGCATCCCGGCTGTGGTTGGGGCAAAAGGAGCAAAAAAATTCATTGCTGATGGTGAATTGATCCGTCTCGACGGGAACCTTGGAATTATAGAAAAGGTTGTTTAACCGGGATATTGATTGATTGATTAGCAACATCCGTGTTTCATACAAATCCTTTCCGGTATCCAATACCTATTATTTAACCACAAAGTTCCCAATGGTTTACACAATGTACACAAAGAATTCATTGTGAACATTGTGCCTTCATGGTGTCATTGTGGTTAATTTTGTTTTTTGAAATTAACCGTTAACAACATCTGAATGTTCAGTTTTCGAGATATTTTTGCCTGAGGGTCACCACATCGGCCTGAAGTACAACTTCGACAAAAGTATGCAAACTGCCCGACGTACGGTTGATTTCATCCATTGCCGCCTCAAAATAGGCCGTGCGCACTTCCAGGAGAGGCCTGAGTATCTCCCCGTTCAATCCCGACTCCGTGACTTTCCTGATAATTTTATCGGTATAGGTCTTCCCAAAAATATTGGTGGCCATATAATCCTCCATGATATGGACCAATGAAACGCCCAGCGCGGTAAGCAGAAAAACAGTTGCCAGGCCGGTCCGGTCCTTGCCTGCGGCGCAATGGTAGACCAGGGGCAGGTCATCCGTGCCGGACAGGATTGCCAGGAACCTCCTGAAGTCCTCCTGGTGGGAGGTGATCATCCGCCTGTAATCTGCGATCAGCACGGTTTCCAGTCCTGCTGCATTATTTTCCTCCAGGAATTTTTCCGCCGTATCGCGTGCTGCATCGAAAATATCAATGTGGATGCTGTTTTTAACGGTAGCAACCTGCTTGTCCGGCCGGGCAGCAACCTCGCGGTGAGCCCGGAAATCGATGATGGTGGAAAGGTTCATCTCCTCCAGTCTGATGATATCCCCAGGCGTAAGATTGAAAAGATCGCCGCTGCGAAACAGCAGTCCCGGCTTGACCTTGCGGCCATCCACGGCAGGTATTCCGCCCAGGTCGCGGAAATTCATCTGGTTTGTTAAAATCGAGCCCAAGGATTGAGTGTGAAAATGATTTGTAAAAGTACCTATAATTTTGATAATTTTGTTTATTGCAACCTGAACAACGCCGGGAATACCTGCAGAACAGCCTGACTATCGCCCGGCCTGTCAAATCAAAACTGGATGAAATATTGGTTTTCGGTGATATGTATGATTCTCCTTATCGGTGGAAAACCCGAACTGAAGGTCCGTAAACCGGTTGACGCGGTGGGGTTCGCCACGAATCCGCGGCAGATGGATTCGGTCATGAACCGCATCCTCAGGCTCCAGGGACAAAAGATCACCGGATCATGGAAATCCAATAAAATTTCCGGATTTACGAGTTGGAAAGTTGCCATCTGTCCGCATGATGACTACACCTATGCGGGATGGCTCTATCCTGCCGTGTTAAAAAATGTCAAAGCCAGAACAGTGATCCTCATCGGCGTTGCCCATAAGGCAAAAAAGTTCGGGCTTGAGGATAAAATGATATTTGACAGCTTTGACAGATGGACCGAACCCTATGGCCCGGTAAGGATCTCCGCCCTGCGTGAAAAGATCATGAACCTCCTGCCCCCGTCAACCTGGCTGGTTCACGATTCGCTTCAGCAGGCCGAGCATTCGGTAGAAGCGCTGGTTCCCTTTCTCCAGTACTACAACAGGGACGTTGAGATCGTGCCGATCCTGGTTCCCTATATGTCATACAACAGGATGGAGGAACTCTCCTCATCCCTCTCCCTGGCGCTGTGGAAGGTTATCCGCCAGGAGGAACTTACGTGGGACCGCGATATTGCCATCGTCATCTCCAGCGACGCCGTTCATTACGGCGACCAGGATTGGGGAGGATCGGATTATGCGCCCTACGGGTGCGACAGCAGCGGTTACAAGCAGGCGCTTGCCCACGAACACGAGATCATTCACAATTGCCTGCTGGGAGAACTTCAGAAGGCCAGGATCAGGAAATTCACCGGGTATACGGTCCAGGATACCAATTTCAGAACCTATAAATGGACCTGGTGCGGCAGGTATTCCGTTCCGTTCGGGCTCCTGACAGCTTTTCACCTTGAACAGCACCTGCGATCGAAACCTGTAAAGGGGACGCTCGTGGGCTACGGCAATTCAATCATGCAACAGGCGATCCCTGTTGAAGACCTTAAAATGGGAAAAACAGCCACGGCCGGTTTACATCACTGGGTCGGCTATACATCAATCGGTTACAAATAAAAAAAAAATGGCAACAGTAGAAACATACTATATCGGCGAACTCCGCACGGAGGCAACCCACCTTCGTTCCGGCAATAAACTCATCACGGATGCCCCTGTCGATAACCAGGGCAAGGGTGAATATTTCTCCCCCACCGACCTGGTTGCAACCGCCCTTGGCAGCTGTATGATCACCGTAATGGGTATTGCAGCGCGGACGCATAAATTCGACATCGACGGCTCCAGGCTGGTGATCACCAAGATCATGACCAGCGAAGCTCCCAGGAGAATCGGGGAGATCGTCGTTGAGATCACCTTTCCGGAGATCGAATATAGCGACCAGCAGAAGAAAATCCTGGATTATGTCGTTAAAACCTGCCCGGTCGCATTAAGCCTGCACCCTGACATAAAACAAACCGTATCCCTGATATTCCGTTAGGGAATTTTCATTCACGGTTACAATTCCTTAACGACCTGGCCGTTCAGAACGTACCGGGAGGAAAATCCATTTGCATTGCGTTATGGCGCCCTGCAAGGCATATATTTCGGATTTTCCCTGCGGATCCCTATTCTTTTTCAATAGATTCATTCTAAACAGTTATCTTTGCCCTTCATTCATTCTATGAGCAGGATATCCCAATATACAGCATGGTTGCTCCTGGCAGTTTTTGGCCTGATCCTCACGCCGAAGGAGCTGATCCATGAATTTTACCACCATGAGGATACTGCCTGCATGGCGGGCAACAGGCCGTCCGTTGAAGACCATCATCATCATTGTGAGATCCTGCAGCTTGCCAGCCTGGTCTATACCTCTCCCGGCAAGGTCACCTTAACTGTCTATAACTTTGACAGCAGGGAGATCATCCGCCCGGCAGCGGTTGCCGGACCGGTTTCTGCCCGGATCTATTTTAACCTGCGGGCCCCTCCCCTGGTTTGATCATCCCCTGTCACAACCGGTATTTCCATATCCGGGCTCTTGCTCCCGGGTATGAATTTTGCGCTTTGGTCCCGAAACCAAGTAGTCGTGAAATAGTTAATCCCGGCAACAAGTTCCATTTTTTTTATCCATTTTACCTTTATTAACCACAAGGACCATGTCATATATTGCCAGAAAATTCTTTTTCTCATTCGTTATATTGTTACTGTGCGCCACTACCCTCCTTGGTCAGGTCACACTGCGCGGGAAGGTCACTGAAAAAGCGACCGGTGAAACGCTCGCCGGGGCAACCATCTTCATCCCCGACCTGAAAACAGGCGCCGCAACCAACAGCGAAGGGATATACCTGATCAGCAACCTGCCTAAATCAACCTTTCTGATCCAGGTAAGTTACGTAGGGTACATGGCTATTACCAGGACAGTTGACCTGAGGAAAACAACCACGGCCGATTTCGAAATGAGCGAATCGGCCATTGAAGCCCAGGAGGTAGTGGTTACGGGCAATGCACTGTCGAGCGATAACAGCCAGAGCAGCATCTCCATTACCCCCATCGCTAAAAACCAGCTGTTAACCCTGCCTTCGACCAACCTTATCAATTCCATTGCCACGGTACCGGGGTTGTCGGAGATTACAACCGGCGGGGCGGTATCCAAACCGGTCATCAGGGGGCTGAGTTACAACCATGTCATCACCCTGAACGAAGGGGTACGCCAGGAAGGCAGCCAGTGGGGCGATGAACATGGCATCGAGATTGACCAGTTCTCCGCCGACCGGATCGAAGTATTGAAAGGACCTGCCAGCCTGTTTTATGGTTCGGATGCCATGGGCGGGGTTATCAATATCCTGGAGCCCAATCCCGCTCCGCTGAATTCGGTGAAGGGGGAAATGGCATCTCAGTTCTCGACGGGCAACAAACTTTTCGGCAACTCCCTGATGGCCGAGGGCAACCAGAACGGACTCATCTGGCGGATCCGCGGAACCTATAAGACAGCCTCCTCCTTCAGAACACCGGCTGAGTATGTCTATAACAGCGGTTTCTGGGAACAGGACCTGAGCGGCATGATCGGGTTAAACAAGCGATGGGGCTACTCCCACCTTCATTTCAGTCTCTTTGACACAAAAATCGGCATTATCGACGGCACCCGCGATTCGACGACCCACCTGTTTACCAGCCACGACGGGAATACCGTCACACCTGATGAAGCCAAAAGCCGGGATATTGCAGTGCCATTCCAGCTGGTGTCGCATGAAAAACTGACCTCCGTTTCCAACTTTGTCATTAAAAACAGCCAGATCAGGATTAACCTCGGCTACCAGGTTAACGACCGGAAGGAATTTGCCGAAACCCCTCAATTGCCGGGTCTCTATTTCCACCTCGATACCTGGACCGGCGATGCAAAATATACGCTAAGCCTTGCCAAATCCCTGGAACTGGTAGGTGGCCTCAGCGGCATGACCCAGACCAACCGGAACAGGGGCATTGAATTCCTGGTACCCGATTACAACCTGCAAGATATCGGAGGATTTATTTACACAAAAAAAAGCTGGGAACGGTTCACTGTAAATGCCGGGTTGCGCTACGATTTCAGGCACGTGGAGGGAAAGTCCCTGTTCCTGGATGCCAAAGGAAAGCCGTCATTAACGGGAGACACACTATTTGCCGGGTTTAACGCCGATTTTTCAGCCGTTACAGGATCGGCGGGGATGACCTTTAAAATTAACCGTACATTCAACCTGAAATTCAATTTAGGCAGGGGGTTTCGCGCACCGAATATCGCCGAATTAGGTTCAAACGGCGTGCATGAGGGCACCTTCAGGTACGAAATCGGCAATGCGGCGCTGAAACCCGAGACAAGCCTGCAGATCGACGGGGAGCTATCGGCCAACACCAGTTACCTGAATGCTGTTTTCAATGGCTTTTACAACACCATCGACAACTTCATCTACTCCAGGACCAACGGTACTGAAAAAAGACTCCAGAACGGAATCTGGTACCCGGTTTACCGCTATATCCAGGGCAATTCGGTACTGACGGGATTTGAACTGGAACTGGATATTCACCCGGTGGAGGCCTTACATCTTGATAACAATATTGATTATGTTTACGGCATCAACGCCTCCACGAAAATTCCGCTCCCGTTTATACCGGCCCTCCATTCGCAGCATGATCTGAAATGGGTTGCGAAAACAGGAAAAAAGAGTGTTTTGCAGGCTCCGTGGGTTGAAGCGGGAATTGAAATCCATTATGCACAAAAGCGGATCGATACATTTGAAACCGAAACCCCGGGTTATGTTTTACTGAATGCCTCGCTCGGTGCGGGGATAAAGGTTCAAAAACAGCACTGGACCCTCTTCATCAGCGGTAAAAACCTGACCGACGTCAAATATTATGATCACCTGAGCCGGCTGAAACCACTGGGCATATACAATATGGGCAGGAATATCACTGTTGGCCTGCTGATCCCATTCGGATTATATGAAGGGCACTGATAACAGGCCGGATAGTCAACCCTGAAACCAGGATAACGGTGATTTTATTTTCAGCTGGAAAGAAAATATCCGGCTTTGCCGGGAATGGTCTTCATGCAGGGCTACAACCGTTCATATTCGATTACCGGGTAGCCCTTTTCACCCTTGAGGTTATAAAAGCCGATGAAATGCAGTTTATAGATCACGCCGGCCACGGTGCGGATAAGGTAACAGTTCTTGGTTCTAAGGGTGTAGGCGCCGGTTTTAAAGCTGTAATACTTCCAGTTGTAGCCGATGGCATCCAGGTTCTTTGAATAGGTCAGTTTCGTTGCAATATCCCGTGTAACGGCCGGGAAGGCATCCAGCGAATCCAGGGCCACCTCCATTCCCGAGCGGTTTGTCAAAACACCGGTGACCAGGTAGGGATAGGGTATGGTGCCGTCATACAACATGGTGGTATACTGGGTGAAAAGCAGGTCATAGTTGGTTACGGGAGGCTCAAAGTGTTCAACGGTACCTGTTTTCAGGCTGAACCACATATAATTAACCCGAGGGTCCCTGGTGACCGCAGCTGCCTGGCCGGCGCCGCCTTTTAACGGGCAATAGCGGAAATAGAAGGTGCCGTTTTTCAAACTGTCGACGATGAGCTGGTAAAGACCCAGCGTATTTCCCAGTTCGTCCATCCCGCGGTTGACGACAAAAACATGTTTCGAGGAAACCGTATCTGACCCGGAGAGCCGGAACCATCGCCCGATGGCAACAGAATCGGGGTTCCCGTCGGATTTGTCAAACTTCCAGTTAACCCCGACGGTATCGTGCGCCTGTCCGAAGGTTACCTGGCCAAGGTCGGCAACTTTCATAAAATCACTGGTATTTAAAATGATATGCCATCCCTGGGCACTGCATTCAAACCCAAGATCGGAGGCGGTTTTCACGTTGGAACTTATCACTTTGCCGGCGTCGAGGTTAAAATACAGCTGGTAGAGGTAGTTCTCCGTCATGGCTATCGTATCGCCCCGCGGGTGGGCGGTCAGCTGGGCATCCTTTTTAAAACAGGACTGCAGGGCAAGGGCTGCCAGCAGACAAACTATCACCAATGCTGTTCTCATTATTTGTATTTATTGAATTGAAAGGAGATTTTCACGAAAACAGTCCTGCCCCATGTTATATAACTGCCATTGCCGCCGGAATGCGCCCCGCCCTGGCTTCCCGTCGTTGGAACGACCGTGTTGTTGAATATGTTTTTCACACCGGCAGCAAGACGGATCCGGTTATCCCAGAATCCCTTGCTGGCAGTGAAATCCATCATGTTGTATGGATTCACCCATTGCCATAAAAGTTTCTTGGTATCGTAGATGAGCTGGGGCGCCGACCCTGAGTATTTATAATAAACTGACAAGGTAACATCGGGTTTTATGAAGCGATAAGAGGGGCTGAAGGTCACCTCGGGAGCCCATTTAAACGTTTCGTACGGTAGCGCTGCATCGGGACTGCCCGTAACTCCGGTTTCAGAAAAACCGAGCTGCATCCTGAAGGAGGGATAGAGCGAATAGGAGCATCCTGCCTGGAGCCCTGCCGTTTTGTAACGGCTCACATTTTCATACTGGTAGGTGATATTGCTGCCGGTCTGGGCAAGTTCAATCTTATTGGCAATGACATTATAGAACCCGGTCAGGTCGAACGACCAGGCCACTTTCCGTTCCTCTTTGGCAAAGTTGAGGTTAAAACTTACATTATTCGACTTTTCAGCCTGCAGGTCGGGATTACCGTGAACGTCATGGTTTACGTCAACAAATACCAGGTAGAGCTCTTTAATGTCGGGGGTGCGGAATCCCCGGGAATATGATACCCTTAAGTTTAGGCTCTGCACGATGGTCCATTTTGCACTCAGCGCATAAACCAGTGGGGCCGTGTACTTGGTGTTGTATATATACCTGATGCCGGGCTGTACCGAGAGGATACTAACCGGGTTCCAGGTCGTGCTTAAAAATGCGGCATAATCCCCTATCACCTTTTTCTTCCCAACCACATCCTGCCCGGTACCGGTTTCATTACTGAGATCAAATCCTGTCTGGTAGTTGAATTTCCTGTCGGGGTTGCTTTGTGCAAAGGTTCCGCGCGCCACGACCGACCGGATGACAGTGGTGTCGCGGGCCCAGGTTTCCTGCACGGGGTACTCTGTAAGCGTTGTCAGGTCTTTGAGGTAGGTGTCCCTGACACGATGATATACCGACCAGGAGGCCAGGAGATTCAGGAAGTGGTTTGCGGGCAGTTTGATCGCGCCATCCATCCTGCCCGAATAGCGGATGGTGGTAAATTTGTTGTCAAAGGCTGTCGGGTAATAGGGACTCAGGATCGATCCCTTATCCAGCAATAGTTCATTAAAATAGTCGCCGGCAAACTTAAGCTTCACCTTTTCCGTGGTGAACATATAGTAGCCATCCGCAAAATACTGTCTCCTGGGCTTGAAGGTAACATTGCGGGGATCATCGCCGGGAGCCTGGAAACCGCCAAAGAAGTTGCGACCGCCATCAATGGAAAAACTGTTCTTCTTATTATTGAATGAAACCGAGCCGTCAAAATTATACGCACCAACCGACTCCAGGTAGGAATTGGCGGTAACATTCAGCAGCGATGCCTTGTTTTCCTTTGTGATGATGTTGATCACACCGGCCAGTGCATTACTGCCGTATATGACCGACATGGGGCCTTCGATGACCTCCACGTGATCGGTGTTATTCAGGTTGATCTGGTTCAGGTCAAAATTCCCGTTCATGCGGCCGATCAATGGAACACCGTCCTGAAGGAATTTGACATTTTCCCCCGACATGCCGAGCATCTTCAGGCTGGTGCCCAGCACCCCATCCTGCGTCACCCTCATGTTTGACTGGTTCTTGAGCAGGTCGGCCATATTGCCGGCAGCCTTTTGCTCGATCTGCCTTGCATTGATCACCTCGATCTTATAGATGGATTTATCGGCGCGTTCAGGGGTGTATTGCCCGGTAACGACTACTTCGTCCATATTTAAAACTTTAGGGACAAGCTGGATTTCAATCGACTGGCCGGGCTTTATCGTATCATTATAGGTGGAATAGCCCATATAACTGATGGCTATCCTTGATGTTTCGCTGATATCATTTGAAACGCTTCCCTCGAGGGAGGTAAGACTGTATTTAGGCGAACCCGATTTCACCCCCTGGAAACAGACGTGGGCGAAGGCAACAGGTTCATGGCTTTTCTGATCATAGACTTTGATAAAAGCCTTCTGGCCATAACCTAGTGTTACGGCCAGAAGACTGAAAAGTCCGAATAAAAGACAGGTTGGACCCCTTTTCATGCTTAATGGGTGATAATTACTTTGGAAACCATTTTCGTTGCTGCGATACAAACGGTCACAAAGTACACGCCGGGTTGCACCCCGGTAACATCCATCGAATAAGCATTAAGTCCACCGGTCAATTGTCCCGGACGATCTGCACGGAGTTGTCGGCCTGACAGATCTGTAAGAAAAAAAGAAAGTTCTTCACCGGCATTACCGGTTATATCGAGGTTGATCCTGCTGACGGCAGGATTTGGATAAAGATTCAGCACAACGTCATTCCTGCTGATGGAGGAGATGCCGGCACCGGCAACCTTTTCCACGTTGAATTTCACCTTACCGGTTGAACTCCCGGCATATGCTGTGAAAACCAGTTTGTATATGTCGCCCGACACTGGTTTGACAAAATAGATTGAGGAATCGACGACATGATAGACAAAATTATTCATATCGAAGACCTTCCAGTTCCAGCCGATGGAGGAACGGGTCGAGTCCCACTTTCCCAATCCGTAATCATTGTATGTGAGGGGCACCGGGTGGAAATTCTTGGTGCTGACCGTATCATTGCTCAGCACGCCGGTAACCAGGTATGGGGTGCCGTCGGGCTGGATGGACATATACCTGGTAAATAAGATATCCCAGCTTGATTTCGCCGGTTGAAAGGCGACGCGGGCATTGGTTTCAAGTGAATATCCCGAAAAATCGGTTGCCGTGAGGCCACTGATATCCTCACTGACGGTATGGTCGTTGGTTCCGTCAAGATTGGCATAACGGAACTTGTAAATATCAAGTGTCGAGAATTTTTTAATCATCCATAATTTCCTGAAACTCCCGTCGCGCAGTTTGATCACGAAGAGGGAATCGCCGTTCAGGTCGTGGGTAACACCATTATAGACGGCCCAGCCGTAATCGGGATACGACTTTGCATTTCTTGAAAAGGCCCCGTTTTCCCAGTTTTCGGGGTCATTGTACATGGGTTTCCATGTGGAGATGCCCGCGGTATCCATGGTGGCCCAACCACTGGTATCGGCCTTCGGGTAGGTGTAGAGAACAACACCTGCCCCGTCGTTGGTGAGTATGGAGGAGCTACGCTTCATCGTACGAAAGGCTATGTCCCAGGTAGCATGGGAGCCGGTCTGGATGATCCCGTTTTTCAGGCTGTAATAAACCTCGTTGGCATAACCTGGCAACATGGAGATTGAATCTGATTTGACCGATGCCTGAACGCCAGTGGCGGAAAAAAGTGCAAAAAAACAAAGGGCCAGAGAACTGACAGATAAAATGGTACGAAGTTTATTCATGATGGATTTTATATTACTGGGTAAGTTAATGAAATTGTGAAAATGACATTGCCTGGGAATGGCTGAATGGTATCAGCGGATGCTGTTGGTTGCGAACCGGGTTGTAATCCGAGCCGGCAGGGCTGCGTTAAAACCTGATATGCGCAACACTTCGTGAGCTTTTCAACTCAGCGAACATCGCTTACCAGCATGGAACTATACGGTAGGGGGAGCCCTGAGACCGCAGGAGCTGGTCCTGACAGGATCGGGAACAATCGGGGCATAGCCGGAAATGCTGCAGCAGATAACGCCGCAAACTATCCTGACGGTTTCAGTTGGGAAGATACCGTCGGCTCCCGAAAAATGATTTGGTGTTGAATGGTCGTTGCGTGAAAATTTCGAAAAGGAGACAAGTTTGGAATACTTCTCGATGTCGCGCTTATATCCGACAAATGTAGGGATAAGTGGTTTTCCCCAGATCTTGTACTGATGAAAATTAATCAGCGATCCAAGGCAGATGATGGCCACGGCAATGGCCTGGAGAAAGAGAAATCCAAATCTGGTGTTATGGTGCCGCCTTATCATCACTGATAAATTATTAACAATGCGCAAAATTACAAAATAATTTAATCCCCTGCCAGCATGCCAACATTTTTTAACATACTTTTTCAACAATTTGTTAATAAACCCCGTAAAACCGCACTGGATAAGGCTATAAAAAAATGGAACCCTCTGCGAAAACACAATTTCCACCTAGGATTCCAATTTTGTCCAGTCTTCCATATCAAGTCTGCAGCCGGATGGCGCATAAAACCTCCCTTAGCCCAGGTATGATTTCAGCAACTTGCTTCGGGAGCCATGTTTGAGGCGGCGTATTGCCTTTTCCTTGATCTGCCTCACCCTTTCGCGTGTAAGGCCGAACATCGAACCAATTTCATCCAGGGTATAACTATGGGCCACGCCGATACCATAAAACAGGTTGAGGATTTCCCGTTCCTTTTCAGCCAGCGATGATAACGATCGCTGTACCTCCTTGGCCAGCGATTCCCGGATAAGATTTTCATCGGTACCCGGGGTATCTTCATTGACAAAAATATCGACCATTTTGATCTCCTCGTCCTGGTCGATCGGGGCATCCATCGAAACGATACGGGTTGACATACGGATCGTTTCCGCAACCTTTTGTTCCGGGATTTCCAATTCAATGGCAAGTTCATTCACCGAGGGCGGCCTTTCGAAGCGTTGCTCCAGCTTAATGGTCGCTTTCGACATCTTGCTCATGGAACCTACCTGGTTCAACGGCAGCCTGACGATCCTCGACTGTTCGGCCAGGGCCTGCAGGATCGATTGCCGGATCCACCACACCGCGTAGGAGATGAATTTAAAGCCACGCGTTTCGTCAAATCGCCGGGCGGCTTTTATCAATCCCACATTCCCCTCATTGATGAGGTCGGGCAGGGTCAACCCCTGGTTCTGGTATTGCTTGGCAACCGACACCACAAAGCGCAGGTTGGCCTTGCACAGCTTTTCCAGTGCCGCCTGGTCGCCCGACTTGATCCGTTGAGCCAGCTGAACCTCTTCATCCGCCGATATCAGCTCCTCTTTGGCAATATCCGAAAGGTACCTGTCGAGCGATGCGGTTTCACGGTTCGTAATCGATTTTGATATTTTTAGTTGTCTCATAGTCCTATTCCGTAATAGGCCCTCAGACCATTGGGGTAAATCCCTTCAATCAGGATACCGCCCTGACGGTTTGTGAGCGCCTCTTTTAAATCCAGGGTTGTACGTATTGGTTTACGATCAACCGATAACACGATAAATCCGGCACTGATCCCGGCATTTTTCAGCTTGCCGTTCTGGAGTGCTGTAATTTTAAATCCATAATCAATATTGAACTTCCTCTTTTCATTCAGGGTAACCGGTGAAAATGTGGCGCCCTGGTAATTCAACTTACTATCCCTGATACCGGCCACCTGCGACTCCTCGCTTTGCATGGTCAGCGCCAGTTCCGACTCCTTCCCGTCACGCATCACCGCCACCATTACCTTGTCACCCGGGTTTTTCTGCCCGATGATCTCCATCAGTTCTGCTTTCCCGTTAATATGGTTATTGTCAATCCTGACGATTACGTCACCCTGCCTGATTCCGGCAATGGCAGCAGGGCCTCCCTCAACCACGTCATCCACGTAAATCCCCCGTAAATCGGTAAACCCCTTTTCCTTGGCAAACTGGTCATCAATTTCACGATAGTAAACGCCCAGGTAGGCCCTCTGGATCTTCCCGAATTTCATAAAATCTTCCACAACCTTCCTCACGATGTTCACCGGTATGGCGAAGGAATAGCCGGTATAATAACCCGTTCCCGAAGCAATGGCGGCATTGATGCCAATCAGCTCCCCGCGCGTGTTAACCAGCGCCCCCCCGCTGTTCCCGGGGTTGATGGCCGCATCGGTCTGGATAAATGATTCGATCGCGCCCTGCGAACCAAGAATGTTGATGTTGCGGGCCTTTGCACTCACGATTCCCGCAGTAACGGTGGAGGTCAGGTTAAAGGGGTTGCCGACTGCCAGCACCCACTCCCCTATCTTGACCTCATCGGAATTACCGTAGGTTAAAAACGGCAGCCCCTTCTCCTCGATCCTGATCAGGGCGAGGTCGGTACTGGGATCGGTGCCGACAATGGTGGCCTTGTATTCCCGCTTGTCATTCAGCGTTACCAGGATATCGGTTGCATCCTGTACAACATGGTTATTGGTAACTATGTACCCCTCCGGGGAGATGATCACCCCCGAACCCATGGCCGAGTATGGAGAAATATATTCATGTGGCTGCGGACGCTGGCCGAAATTGAAGAATTCAAAAAAATCATCATATACCATGCTCTTCTTCTGAAATTCTGATTTGATATGCACCACCGCATGCACCGACACGGCTGCGGCCGCTTCAAAATCGGGCTGGTTAAAGGCAGCGCCAGGATTATAGCTTGCCTGCCTGACCGGGATACCCTCCGGGCGGGGTTGTAAATAATACTGTTTCTTTTCGAAGGCTTTATATAATCCCAGTGAAACAGCGCCGCCTATCATTGCAATTAAAAAAATCCCTGCAATCCTTTTCATTTTTCTTCTGTTTTTGTTTTAAACCAGGTTGATATTTGTTTTCCCGGAACATACCGGATTATTACTACAATAACGGCTATACATTTTTGATATTTTCACCGCGCTTGTTAAATACTGTTAATCTCCTGTTAAAAAAACGTTAAAAAAAAAGATGTTTTCCAAATTACCTTTTACTCCTGTTTCCGATTAACAGACAAATGATATTCTCTAAAAGTTGCATCAAAAACGAATCTTATGAAAACCATCATGTTTTTAGTTTTTCTCATGCTCCCCTCCCCTTTTTTTTCCTCACACAGGGAGGAAAATTCTGTTTCAGGGAACTTCCCTGCTTTGATTCCGTTGCCTTTTAAGCGAAAATGGGTGCAAATGGAAAATGAATGCTACCACACCTGCTTTATGCCCGAAACCCATCATTACTGCGGCCGGCAACAAGAGAGAAACGATCTCCTTCACCCTGGCTTTCAGCAGAAATATACAAGCGAAAACCGTGCCAATTTAGATTCAATAAAAATAAAAAGTCAAAATGTCAGCATTATTTTCTGGAATGTTGAAAACTTTTATGACCCGTATGATGACACGACGAAAATGGATGATGAGTTTACACCGGCCGGGGCGAAACACTGGACCTGGTCGAAATTCAGTACCAAAATGAACCATATTGCAAAAACCCTGCTTGCGATCGGGAAATGGGAGGCGCCGGCCATCATCGGCCTCTGCGAGGTGGAAAACCGTTATGTACTCAACAAGCTGATCTATGAAACGCCCCTGAAACCATGGAAATACAGGTTCATTCATCACGAATCTCCCGATCTGCGCGGTGTTGATGTTGCCCTGCTCTACCGTCCGGACAGGTTCAGGGTACTCGGCAGTCAACCGGTGGCGATCAGGTTCCCGTTTGACACGACTGCGCAGACCAGGGAGATCCTGATCGTCAAAGGTATCCTTTTTGGTATCGATACGCTGACCATCTTTGTCAACCACTGGCCATCCCGGCGGGGGGGAAACCTGGAATCGGCCCCGCGCCGGAATTTTGTCGCCGGCGTACTCAAACGGGAAGTTGACTCCGTTCAAGATGAAAAACCCTGTAATATCCTGATCATTGGCGATTTCAATGATGAACCTGAAGATGAAAGTCTCCGCCTCCATCTGCAGGCAGCCACGGATACCAATTCGTTTGACAAACATCAATTGTTCAACCTGATGGGCATCAGGAACAGGAAACACCAGGAGGGAACGCTGAAGTACCGCGAACAGTGGAGTACGTTTGATCAGTTTATTGTTTCATGCACACTGTTAAAGGGATTGGCAGGCATTAAGGCAAGCCCGGGCAATGCCAGGGTGTTCCGCTCCACCTTCCTGCTGGAGGAGGACAACACCTATTTTGGCGACAAACTCAACAGGAGCTATGTTGGGCCCAGGTATCACGGCGGGTTCAGTGATCATTTGCCCGTGGTGGTTGAGATTGTGCAGGTTAAATGAAGGGGTACCTGTTGGTGGACTTTTTCACCACAACAGGCACATTAGGGCACAATAGGGTAAATAAACAGGCCTAGAAGCAGAGTTGGTGATAAAGTAAAAATTAAAAAGGCACCAACACGCTGCTGCGTTTCAGTCACAAGGGGTATCATACTACCAGACCCCGGCGATCGCGGTTCCGCAGTACCGGCAGGCGCCACCAACCAGTTCATTGGCCGTTACGCTAAACCCCGAACGCCGGATGATGGTATGGCTGCACGAGGGACAAACCGTGTCCGCCATACCGGGTCCGGGGACATTGCCGATATAAACATACTTCATTCCCGCCTGAATGGCGATATTCCTGGCAGTTTCCAGCGTCTGAATCGGGGTGGCCTTATGGTTTAACAGGTGAAACATCGGATGAAACCTGCTGAAATGAAGCGGCGTGCCGGCAAAACCACTGCTGGCTAACCAGTCGCACATCCGGCCGGTCTCCACGGGATCATCCGTCAGGCCCGGGATAAGCAGGTTGGTGATTTCAAGCCAGACCCCCGCCTCCTGTAAGGTTTGCAGGGTATCCAGGACGGGTTTGAGATGCCCTCCAAAGTTTTTTTTATACGTTTCGGCAGAGAATGATTTCAGATCGATATTGGCTGCATCAAGATACCGCGCCAGTTTCCGTAAAGGAGGCTGGCTGATATATCCATTGGAGATCATCAGGTTTCCAAGCCCGCCGGCCCTGGCAATTTCAGCGGTATCAGCCATATATTCGTAAAAAACCGTAGGCTCTGTGTAGGTGTACGCAATCGAGGCGCACCCGCGGCTGACGGCCGCCTCAACTACCTCTGCGGGAAGCAGGTCAGTATGTGGCAGGGAAGCAGGCCCCTGCTGGGAAATCTCCCAGTTCTGGCAGTTGCTGCAGGAAAGGTTGCAGCCGGCAGTGGCGACTGAAAAGCAGGAGGATCCGGGTAAAAAATGGAACAGGGGTTTCTTTTCCACGGGGTCAACATGGGCAGAGCATGGATTCCCGTAGGCAATGGTAAACAATTTACCATCTCTTGCAACGTGCGTTTTACACCTCCCGGCCATCCCCTCCATCAACAAACAATGATGCGGACAAAGGTTACACCGGATACCACCGGGCTCCGACCGGAACCATGGCGATTCCCTGCAGTTTCCCGGGTTGCTGCCGGGAAAACCTGCATCGCCGCAAGGCGGGGTTGGTTTTTGGATCGGCATTTTGTATCTTTACATTGAATTTCATTCAAACTTACAAAAAAAACGGGTGGGATATGAATTTAAAAAAGCCTGTTGTTCATCAGAGCAATCACCACCTTGAAGCATGAACTGGATGACACAGGTTGCCGTTAATTCATAAGCGAATGCAGCAGGCAGTTAAAATTATCATAATTATGGGACTGATATTCAACAATCATCGGGAAGCCGGTGCCCAAAACCACGCGGGCAGTGACGACCGGAGACCGGCTGCAGCCGGCCGCTTCTACCCGGCAGATCCGCATGAACTCCGGACCATGTTGAAAACTATGTTTTCGGATGCAAAGCCTTGTGAAAACAGCCAGGTACTGGGCATTGTCTGTCCCCATGCAGGTTACGTTTTTTCAGGGACCGTTGCTGCCAGTGGCATTAACCAGGCTGATCCGGATAAGGAGTATGAAAATGTATTCGTCGTCGGATCAAGTCATTATATCTCGCTTCCGGGCGCCTCCATATACAACAGGGGCGATTACCTTACTCCCCTGGGCAAGGTTAAGGTCAATACCACCCTGGCTGACAAGCTGATCAGCGAAAAACCGGTATTTGCGTTCAACCCCGGTGCCGACAGGGCGGAGCACTGTATCGAGGTTCAGATCCCATTTTTGCAATATCACCTGAAACCAGGGTTCAAACTGGTTCCGATCGTGATCGGAACACAATCGGCATCCACCTGCCGGCTGATTGCAGAGGCGCTGAAACCCTATTTCAATGAACGGAACCTGTTCATTTTCAGCACCGATTTTTCACATTATCCCTCCTGGGCCGACGCCAGACAGGCTGACAGCGCCACCTGCAAGGCAATCGTTTCAGGCAAACCCGATCAACTGTTACATTTCCTCGAAGAATACAGAAAGAAAGAGGTCCCGGATCTATCGACAAACCTCTGCGGCTGGACCTCCATTCTTACCATGCTTTACATGACCTCCGGAGATTCCCTGGTAAGGATAAACCCTGTGCACTACATGAATTCGGGTGATACCGGTTTTGGCGATAAAAAACAGGTGGTAGGCTACTGGTCGCTGGCTATCACCAGACCATTTGATTTCACGCAAAGGGAGAAGATCTGTTTACTTGACATTGCGCGGAAAACCATTGAAAAATATCTCCGTGAACGGCGGATCCCGGAGCCTGGTCCCGGACTCAGCGCCAATCTTACCATTCGGGCTGGCGCTTTTGTGACGCTGAAAGAGCATGGCCAACTCCGCGGCTGTATCGGCAGGTTTACTTCCGACCAGCCCCTATACCAGTTGATCAGCGACCTGGCCATTGCCTCCGCTACAGAGGATACCCGTTTTGAGCCTGTGGTTCCCGGAGAAACCGACAGCCTTGAAATTGAAATTTCGGTATTATCGCCGCTTCGGAAAATAAGGTCCGTCGAGGAGGTCGCTCTTGGCAAACACGGGATCTATATCAGGAAAGGAGGCAATTCAGGGACTTTTCTACCACAGGTGGCGGTTGAAACCGGCTGGACACGGGAGGAGTTCCTGGGTCACTGCGCACGCGACAAGGCCGGGATCGGGTGGAACGGATGGAAAGATGCCGAGCTGTTTGTCTATGAAGCCTGCGTGTTTTCAGAAAACGAATTCACCGGCCGCAAAGATTGATGTAGGGACAATGTTCGCAGATGTCGGGATCATCCGTCTGGCTGAAGGGGATATCAAGGTTGTAAACCTGTGCCAGTATTTCAAGCAAAACCTTTTCAAAGCTTTCAAGAACCTGGCCGGTAAGAAGGGTTGATAATTTCCCTGGCTCCGCCCCCGGCACCGATACCGCGGTAAAACCGTTATTGATCCTCTTCAGGGAGATGATGCCGGCGCTGGAACCGGCAGTTCCAACCTTGCTGTTCAGGAGAAATCCATAGGTCAGCAGCTGGAAGGCGATATTCAGGTCAGGATTTGAAAACAGCTCATCCCAGTCCTGTACCTTGACCTGTTTGGGCTCGGTCGTACCGGTTTTATAGTCGATAATTTTCCAGCTTCCCTCCGCTATATCCACCCGGTCGATGAATCCCTTCAACAGGATATCCAGCGTTCCCTCTCCGAACGGGACCGGGATCACTTTCTCAATATACTGTTCGAGCATCTCGACTGAAAATGTTTTCCCCGACTGTGCCAAATCCTCTGCCTGGGCAGTTTCGGCATGCAGGAACCTTTTTATCATCAATTTGGCAACATTGACAAACAGCAGGTTTTTGCCGTAGGCAATGTCGGAACCGTTGAATTTCTTCCCAAATGCCTGGTCAACAGCCGGCTCAACCTTTCCGGCCAATGCTGCAAGAATGGCAGAGGTCATGGGTTGACCGGTATAGGGTTCAAAGAGGCTATGGAGGGCCTCGTGAACGACGCTCCCGAGTATGGCGGGATCGATCGTGTCGTCCATATCCTCAGGCTCCCGGATGCCTGCAATTTCGGAAAAGTAAAATTTCAGCGTACAGTTGCGGTAGGCATTGAGGGAGGTAGCTGAAAAGCCCTTCCCTGCTTTGACCTTCATCAATTCAATGGTCTTACCTGTTTTGGCAATTTCAATTACCGGCAAGGGTTCCCTTTGTCCCGGAGGAGTCGACAGGATGGATTCCGTGATGACGATCTTTGGATTCCACTCAGGCAGTTCGTGAAGGATCTGGCGCAGAAAACGGCTGCGGTCGCCGCCTCCCAGCTGCTCTGGCTCCGTATTGTATAAGATCCATACATTGCCGGCCCGCTGCAGCAACCTGTAAAAATGGTAAGCATAAACCGAATCCTTATGCCGGTATGTAGGAAGATCAAAACTTTGCTTGATGTCGAAGGGAATGAAGGAGGCGTTGATCTTCCCGCTGGGAAGCAGATCTTCATTGCATGAAAGGATGATGAGGTTTTCAAAATCGAGCGTACGGCTCTCCAGCATCCCCATGATCTGCACACCTTTGAGCGGCTCGCCATAGAAGGGAAGACTTACGGCGGAAACCTCCTGGGAATAGAGTTGGTAAAATGCCGGCAGTTTAAGCTCCGTGGGGAAATCGGTCAGTAAATTGCCCAGTTGGTGCACCACTTTCGAAAAGGCAAACAGGTATTCAAGGTCAATCCTTGCTCCCGGGGTGACATTACCGGCATAATCCGCTGGTTTACCTTTCGTTTGAGGCTTCATGATGCAAACCCGCAGGTTTTCGATCAGCGTTTTGAAACAGGTTACTGCATCGGCGGCATGATCCCAGGGGGTCAGCAGGGAGTTCAGAAAGGAAAGGTTTGCAGTCAACAATCCTGGTTTTTCCCGGACCAGGTCTTCAATCCCGATGAAGATCCTGTGGCCTGCGCTGATGTTTTCAATGGTTTCTTCAAAGGCAGACCCGGTGCCATCCGTCAGCACATGAGCCATCCTGCGAATATAGGGATGCTGCAACAGGGTCAGCACATCCCTGTAGTAAAATTTCCTGATGCCCTTTGTTGCCAGGTACGAGAATTGAGTTGTATGTAGATGCAACTGGAAAACGGTCTCAAACAAGCCAGCCATGGGGGTCTGTTTCAATGCCAAACCCGCTGTGATATTCATTGATTCAACCTCGTCGGGAATTGAATTCAGTAATGGGACAAGGAGGCCTTCATCGAGCAGGATCACAGCTGTTTTTTCATCGGATTTGCCCCCGATGGCAAGCTGGTGAAGCAGGTTACCGCAATATTTCACCTGCCCGATAGGGTCCGGTGCCCCGATGATGCTGATCCTTTTTTCGCCCGTGGCAAAATCATCCGAAATCCACCGGGGCTCCCTGGTTGCCCATTTTCCGAGCAGCACGCGCAGGAAATCGCCCGCCTCCTGCTGCTTGTTGTCAATATAGTAATGGTCGGCATCCCAAAGCAGCGTGGCCTGGCCATTGTTCTTAAGCGTCTCTATAATCGTCTCTTCCGCCTTTGTCAGGGCGTTGAACCCGGCAAAGATGAGATGCCTCCATGGCAGGTGATCTTTTGCCGCCTCAATCATGCCGGCCGCATGCCGAAATGCCAGCCCCTGGTATGCCTGGTTTTTTTTAATCAGCCGTTGTGTCAACCTGGCATAATAGTCATACAATGACTGGTAAAAATGAAGGTATTTTTTTTCAAACTCCGTGAGGGGCTGGTTGTCAAGGTTCCACAAACTAATAGCCCTGGCTTCGGTGAGCGTTGCAAAAAGTTCCTGCGCATCGGCCAAATAGCGGTCAACTTCGTTAAAATCGCTGAGGAGCTGGGGAGCCCACCGTAAAAACTCTTCGAAGCTTTGCGCCTTCACCCCCTCTATCTCACGATGAACCTCAAACAATTCAAACAACAGGCTCAGGTTATCCACATCCTGCAACCCGCTGATCTCGGCAATAAAATCCTCGATGGAATAGATCACCGGTGCCCAGGAGACCTTCCCGATCTCTTCACCCAGGTATTTCCTGAGAAAAAGCCCTCCCCGGCGATTCGGAAGGATGATGCATACATCGGCCAGACCATCGCCATATTGGGCGATCAGGTACCGTGCAGTTTGCTTCAGGAATGGAACCATACTATCAAAAATTAACCAACTATGAATTTTTTTGCATTATCCGCCATTCGCCGTCATCCGCCCAACATCCTTCCATATCTTCCCTTCATCAAGGTACCCGAGAATTTTCTGCCCTGCAGCAAGCCGCAGGTACATCCCCGTCAGGGAAAACCGCCCCTTTTCCGTGACACTGGAAAATATTTCCGGTGAGATAACCTGGATGCCACTGAAGGCGAAAGGCGACAACAATGGCGCATCACGTGAGATTTTCCGCTCGCCGGTAGTAATATTCTCCCAGCCACAAAGCTGCATCGACCTGTCAAACAGGAGGTAACGGGATGTCTGGCGATCCCTGACCGCAAGGGTCGCCAGTGCGTGCGACTCCCGGTGAAAGAGCTCCATGGCCAACAGGTCAAGGTCGGACAGGATGTCAACATTGCGGATTACAGCACTTTCATTCCCGGTGAAAAACCAGGCAGCCTTTTTCACCCCGCCGCCGGTTTCCAGCAACTCCCCCGTTTCATCGGAAATGGTGATCTTCAATCCGAAATTCTCATGCTGCCTTAGAAAATCGATGATCTGGACCGCAAAATGGTGAACATTGATAATCACCTCGTGAATCCCCGCGTGCTTCAGATGAAGAAGGGAATGTTCCAAAAGTGTTTTCCCCTCCACTTCAAACAAGGCTTTCGGGTGCAGATCGGTAAAGGGCTTCAGACGTGTACCCAGTCCGGCTGCCAGGATCATTGCTTTCATGCCGGTACGTTTGATTTGCCTTCCTGCTCCAGGTGCCTGACCACCGTAGCGACCCGGTAATGTTCTTTCAGATAGGCTGCAAGTTGCTGTGCACAGTATACCGACCGGTGTTGCCCGCCTGTACAGCCAAAAGAGACCATGAGATGTTCGAATCCCCGTTCGCCATAGGTATGCACACTCTGGCCAACGAGCGCAAATACGTGGTTCAGGAACATCTCTACCGGCGGTTCACTTTTCAGGAAATCGATCACCGGCTGATCCATGCCCGTAAACCTGCGGTACTCCTCGAACCTGCCGGGATTTGGAAGCGCACGGCAGTCGAATACAAAACCGCCGCCATGACCCGAAGTATCCTGAGGAATAGCCTTTTTATAGGAGAAACTGTTGATGGTCACCGTTAATGCAGAATGCATCCTGTCTTTTAAATATATATCTGGCCCTGATATCATTTGATCGATCACCTCCATCAATGAATCAAGGCCGAAACCGATCTTTCCCTGTTCCCGCAGGTAACGCAGGTTGCGGAAAGCAAAAGGGATGCTCTGCAGGAAATGGGCCTTGTTTTCATAGTATCCCCTGAACCCATAGGCGCCAAGTGCCTGGAGGATGCGGATGAGGACGAAACCATAATAATTTTTCAGGAACCGCTCCCTGTCAACAGGATAGGCTTCCTCCAGTTTGCCCAGGTAATAGCGCAGCAGTTCCCCCCTCACCGGAAACGGGATATCTGCCTTTGCATCGGTAAGCAGCGATGCCAGGTCATATTGAAGCGCCCCCTTTCTGCCCCCCTGGTAGTCGATGAACCAGGGCTCACCATCAAGGATCATGATATTACGGGATTGAAAATCACGGTACAGGAAAAATTCCGGGGCATCTTCAGTCAGCAGGTCGCACAGGGCGGTAAAATCATCCTCAAGCGCCTGTTCGTCGAAAGGCACCTTTGCCAGTTTCAGAAAGTAGTATTTGAAATAGTTCAGGTCCCACATCATCGATTGCCTGTCGAAAACGGCACGGGGGTAGCAGAGGCCGTAATCGATATTTTTCCCGGCCTTAACCTGGAAAACCACAAGCCAGTCAATCGCTTTTTTATAAAGCGCAACAATTTCTGCCGGGAAATGATCCTCCGGGGAACGTTTCGCGGTTAACAATTGGAATAGCGTTTGATCACCAAGGTCAGACAGCAGGTAAATACGCTGGCCGGCATTTTCGGCAAGCACTTCGGGAACGGGTAACCCGTCGGCCAGGAATTGACGGGAAAAGGCAATAAAGGCCAGGTTCTCAGAAAAATTATCGTTATGTACCCCCACCACCGTTCCCCCCTGGCCGAAAATCCTGTAATAAGTTCTGTAGGAGCCCGAACCAGCAAGCTTCACCAGTGTTGTTGCAGGGCAACCGCACCAGCCGGCATAGAGGCTGGAAAGACTTTTAATTATATCATCCATTCATTTTTTGTTAGATTGATTAAATCACACCTCAACGACCGTTACCTCCGGTTCCAGGTAAACTAGCGCCCTGCGGATATGCAGGTACCCCATCTCCTCCAGGTAACCGGCATAGCGGATCAGCTGTTCCTTATGCTCTTCAAGGGGTTTGCCACTTTTATAATCGAGAATCGTAACCTGTTCGCCATCAAAAACAACCCGGTCAGGACGATAAAAGGAACCCTGCGGCAGCAGGATCTCGGCCTCGGTCTTCACCCGCACCTGGTCGCTGAACAGGCGTGAGAGCTGCGGATAGCAGATCACCGAAGTCAGCAATTTTTCCAAATTTTCACAATCCTCATTTCCGATAAGGCCGGTTGATGTTGCTTTTGTCAACGCCTTCGCAATATCTTTTTCCGTTTTGATCCATGAAAGCAGGGTATGGACCCTGTTTCCCCACTGGGGTTTACCGCCATCGGCATCAGTTCCCCACAATTGGGGAGCCCGCATCCTGATATGTATTTTTTCACGCCAATCGATGTTAATCAAATTATTGGCAAGTATTATATTAATCTTTTCTTTATGTGATTTTATTACATGATCTGACAGATAGCCAAATTCATAAACAGATTTATTTTCTTCCCAAATCCCTTCACTTTTTACAAAAAAATCAAAAAACCGGGGCCATGAATCGGGAATATCCCTTGAGACGGCGGGGGCTTTTGTAAGGATGTATAACCGCTCTTCGGGTCTTGTCATCGCAACGTACAGCAGGTTAAGGATGTCAAGCATCGATTTTTGCTGCTCATCGGAATAGAGTTCCCTGTAAACTGTCGATTCCATCTCCTTGTCACTTCGCAGAATGGCCGTTTCGAGTCCGGAGGCAACCACGGGATCAAGGCTGACCCATAGATGGGTTTTGGTATTTTTCCTGCCTTCGAGTGCATAAGGCATGATGACTACAGGAAATTGCAATCCTTTGGCTTTATGGATTGTAGTCACTCTTACCGCATCAATCCCTTCAGGCACGATAATCGAAACCTTGTCTTTGTTTTTCTCCCACCAGGCAAGGAATTCCAGGGAACTGGTGGAGGTTTTGACCGAAAATTTCAGGACAGCATCCAGGAAGAACTGGACATAGGCATCGCTCTCCCTGTTAAGGCCAAATTTTCGGAGGAGCGCCTCGCAGAGGTCAAAGACGGGGAGCAGGGCAAAATCGTCGTTAAGGGAGCGGATCCCGGCCGAACCAGCTTCAATATTCTCCAGAAACTGCCTGATCTCCTCCACTACCACATCATGCTGCGGTTCGAAGAGATACCTCAGGCAGGCAACCAAAAACCTTACTTTGGGAGAATTAGCCACCAGCAATGATTCGGCAGAGAGCACGCCGATGCCGTTTTCCAGCAGGAAACGTGCAATCTTGCTGGCATTGCGGTTACTTCTGCAAAGAATGGCGATGTCGTTGAGACTGTATTGATTGCGCTGGTTCTCCCTGATGATCTCAAGGATATTCACAAATGTAAACTCATCATAGCGTGCCGCACTCTCTCCCCTTTCAAGAAAGGAGAGCCTTATATAACCTCCCGTATCTTCCGGGTTAAAAACCTGCGTTAATCCTGAATAGATATCTTCTTTGCCGTTTGAAAGGACATTACCCGCTATTTTGCTGAAGAAGCGGTTGTTAAAATCAACGATTTCGGCTTTCGAACGGAAGTTGCTGTCAAGGTTTACAGGCTTGAACGAACGGGTAAGAGCCTGTTCCCTCTGCTGCAAAACCATGTTGTTGAGACTGCCTGGAATGGCGGGAAGAACGGTGAATTGCTCCACGTCGCCGCCCCGCCACCGGTAAATGGCCTGTTTCCCGTCGCCCACCACCATGTTGAAATAACCTCCGGCCAAAGCATTCTCTATCAGCGGAATATAGTTCATCCACTGTAATGCCGAAGTATCCTGGAATTCGTCGATAAAAAGGTGATGGTACTTTTCTCCCAGCCGCTCATAGATAAAGGGCACCGGCTCATTCATGACCACACCCGCGATCCGCGCGTTGAACTCCGAAATATGCACGAGGTTATTCTGTTGTTTGAACTGGTTGAGTACCTTTTCAATTTCATTGAGAACGGCAAGCGGGTAGATCGTTTTGGCAAGCAACTTCTGCAGCATATAGGCAGGTTTGCTCTGTTCGAATTCGGTCCTGAGCTTCCCGTAAATCCCGGTCAGCCCAGGTTTGATGGCATCAATCTCGTTCTTCAAAGCAGGTGCTGCCTTGGCGGAACACCATTTATCCTCCTCCAGTGTGGCCATCACAAAGGAGTTGGGTTCCAGCTTATCCATCCTGCCTGCTGCCAGGTTCATAAAGTACTTCCAAATCCCTTTTTCTCCCTGGTAAAAGGCCGATGAGGGGATATCCCTGCTCCTGATCATCGCGGCAGCCTGAAGTCCCAGCTCCCTGATATCCTTTTCAAACCTGCGCAGGCTGATATAGAGATTTTCCGATATCCTCTGAAAATCAGACAGTGATAACTGTTTGATTTTAAGAATCTGACTTTGCCCCTCTTCATCCATCAATATATGGGCAAAACTGGCCAGGATGAAATCAATGTTCCATCCGCGGTCCTCATCCATGCGGGTTTCAAGAAAGTTAACAAGCAGTGCTGTCAGGTCGGCGTCATCGCCTACCCTGTCGAGTAAAAGGTCAACCGCGGTGGCGAGCATCTCATCCCCGTCCAATTCCACGTTGAAGTTTACCGGCAGGCCGAAATCATGGGCAAAGGTGCGGATGAGTTTATGTGAAAAACTGTCGATGGTCCCGATCGCAAAATCTGCATAATTATGGAGGATCATCTCCAATGAAAGGGCCGAGATACGTGCTATTTCGGAGCGGGTCAGCCCGGTCTCTTCCAGCAGGATGGGCAGCAGGGTCCCGCTGACCATTTTATTTTCCGACTCTTCCCCTTTCGCCAGCTCTTCCAGTCCGCCGAGGATACGCTCCTTCATCTCGTTTGCCGCCTTGTTGGTGAAGGTAATGGCAAGGATGTGCCTGAATTCGCCGGGTTCGGTGAGGATCAGCTTCAGGTACTCCTTAACGAGGGTAAAGGTCTTTCCTGATCCCGCAGAGGAGCGGTAAACGGCGAATGACATGGAGGGCGGGTTTAGTGAATTACCTGTATTTTGCCTGAAAAAACAAGATTGTCAGCTTTAATTCGTATAAGATAGAGGCCATCCGGCAGGCCTGAGAGATTCTCGGAAAACCGGTTGTTTTGGAGGCTTTCGCTGCTTTCCCTTATTTTATCTCCCCGCGAGGTAAACACCTGCATCAGCGCCGTGGCGCTTTTAACCGGTAGGGTGATGCGGATCGGTCCCTGTGTGGGGTTTGGATAACTCACCAGCGGCATCGCTTCATGCTCGGATATTCCCGGCGGGTACCTGATGGAAACGATCACCTGGGCTGATGCAAAATTCTGCAGCGCATCGATGACCACGATGGAATAGGTCGTAATGGCCTGTACGGTGACCGTCAGCGTCTTTCCCGTATCAAGGGTGTTCCAGAGTATCTGGTAGGGAGGAGTGCCTCCTGTGACCGTTGCATGCAGGGTTATCGAAGATCCCGAAAAAACAGCCGTATCATGGCCGAGAGTTGCGGAGAGGGGTTTTGCCGACATCCTGTAGAAATCGCGGTAGCTTGTGGTAACCAGCGTTCCCTCCTCATTTACCTGGAGCAGCGGTACACTCTTACCCTTGCCGAGCCAGATATACTGGATAATGTTCCGGTTGAAGGGAAAGCCTGTTGACAGGGAGTCGATATAGACGCTGTCGTGCTCCAGCAGGGTGGATTTGACCCGCAAGGTCTGGAATGTACCATAGGGTGTGGTCAGCAATCCCCAGCCATCAACAATATTGGTGCGGTACCGGTGGGTGCTGAAATAGGCCAGGTTTGGCACATTGATTGAAAAGGCGGCCGTTGACGACCAGGTATTCCCCGGTGCCATCGGGAATTCGTAATGTACGTCAGGGTTATCATATTTGGCCGGCAGGGGCAGGTTCTGAACGGTATAGGCCGACCCCATTTCGCTGTAGGAGGCCGTGCTGTTCTTGAAAAATGAATACCCTTGCGTTACAGGCAATCCGGGTATCGGGCTTCCCGTGAGGGGTGTTGCAAGGTTTGCCCCGGCAAAAAAGAGCTGATAGGCCCATGGCGTTGAAGCCACGCTGGCAAAGGTGTCGATGCGCTGGCTGAGCGCCTGCAGGGAAGAGAAGTTCCAAATGGTATCCATCCCGGTTTTTGCATATCCGGCCGGGGCCACATTCGTCTGGCTTTCCCGAAGCGTATCGCCCACGTGCGGCATGTCGGTGGTGTTGATCACTATCTGCGAAAAAAGCGGGGAACCCATCACGACAACGGCAATCATCAAAGTAAGCAGCTTTTTCATACATTAACTTTTACATTATATGAATAATGACAACTATTTGGCATCCTTTTTCCTGGAGAAATTAAAAAGCTCTCCAAAGGTGGAAAAATCGCGTTGGTATTTGATACCTACTCCCTGCGTATAGGGCGCACTGTAGTTAAGCAGGTTCATGGTATTGGTGCGGTTAAAGGCCCTTACGCGCCATCGCCTGTTGCGGGTAAGCACATATTCGATGTTGATATCCCCGACAATGGTATTTGACTGCTGGGCAGCGCTTTTGTTGGTATAGGAATTCATCCCGAAGGTCCCGTCGATGAGCAGCCTGTCGTCGAACAGCTGGGTGGATATCCCCACATCAAATTCCTGCTGGGTAGTAGAAGTTCCCGGTTTATAATTCATGTTGACATTCACATTGGGTGATATCTGCGAAATCATGCTGTTCAGCTGGTTGGTAACGAGCGAAAAAGCTGTCCCTCCCACATCCACTGTCGAACCGGAGCCATTGACCACCGGTTTAAACTGGTTCATGACCAGCAGGTAGATGGTCTGGTCGGCCATGACGGCGGCATTTGTAGTATCGATCACGGAAAACACCTGGGATTTGATACTCTCTTCCACATTGGGCAGGTTGATGGCAAATGAGATGTCGGGGTTCATCAGTTTCCCGTCAAGCCTGATGATGCATTCAACGGGAATGCGAAGCGCCTCCAGGTCAGGAGCCGTAACGACCCCTTTCAGCGGGGCTTTGGTTTTATATACCGCGCTCAAGGAGATCTTTGCATCGGTGGGATCTCCGGTCCAGCTGATTGTCCCCCCCTCTTTGATTGACATTGGCAAACGAAGATAGTTTTTCAACTGGAATAAAAAGTATCCCTTGCTGACCGTATAGGTTCCCGACAGGGTGAAAGGCGTTGTAGGCGTCATTCCCATCAGCAGGTTACCGCTTCCCGATCCCTTCAAATTCCCAAGCTGGTTCGGGAAATAGACCTCCACCTCGGCCTCATCATTGATCCTTAAGCCCAGGTCGATGGTGAGTCCGCTGGTATTAACCTCTTTCCTGACCGTTTTCTTCTCCGCCGAATCGCCCTTAGGATTGACAAAAATGATATAGTCATTCTGGCCCACCGAACGGGTCAGGTCAATCGGGATCACCACATGGGTTTTCCCACCGTTGGTTGCCTTAACGGTGATGCTGATATTTTCGGGAGGTCCCGTGATACTGGCAGTTCCCGTTGCCCTCGCATTGCCGTAAAAGATATTGTTCTGGGCGCGTGAATTATTAAAGGCACAAAAGTCATCCATCTCTGCATGAAGATCGAGTCGCAGGTTACTGAAATTCTGATGGGTTATCCTGCCATTTAAAAATGCCTTATGGCCAAGCGAATCGAAGACAGTGATATTGTTGAATATAAATGCGTTGGTATCAATTTTAACCACATCTGCAAAAGAGTAAGGTACATTCAGGTAGTTGATCTTGAATTCCGTACGCGCCATTTTCAATTCCCCGCGGATGTCAGGTTTGTCAAGCCGTCCTTTGATTTTCACGTGACCCGATGCAAACCCGCCAACCCCGGTCATAAAACTGGATACAAAGGGGCCTACCATTTTTAAATTCAGGTTTTTCAGGGTCAGGTCAAAATCGATGTGGGGATTTTTTTTATCCAGGAAATAACTCCCTGAAAGCGAAAAGGGAATATTGGTACCCACATTGCCTGTATAAAGGATTTCCGAAAGCAGGTCAAACCGGGAGGACTCCTGGTCAAATTTAACCCGGAAGGTGGCGTCGCCCAGCGACTCTTTGTTGAATTTCAGTTTATTGATCCGAAGATCGGCCAGTATGGCTATATTTTTATAGGGATTGGCGATTTTACAGTTCCCGTCGAGAATGCCATCCAGGTCAACATCATTACTGCCGATCAGCTGGTCAACCCTTGAGATATCCACCTTGTTGAAATGGACCGAAAGCGTATCCCTTTTATCAGAAGAGAGATTCCCATCCAGCTTTAGGAACTGCTCTCCCGAGAAAAAAAGGAGGTTTGAAAGGTGGATTGCTGAGCTGTCTATCTGTACGAAATTTGCAGGATCGACCCCCCAGTACTTTTCATCAAAGAACATGTGGAATTTACTTATTTTCAACTGGATAACCGGACTTTTGGTAAAGTTCACATTGCCTTCCAGTTCACTGGGTTTTGACTGTGCATTCCATGCCAGGCGGTATTTGATACTGTCATGCCGGATGTTGGAATTCAACTTGAAATCATCTACCTTCACCTCAAGCGAATCTTTCTTGGAGGCCCTTTTCAGATAAACCTGGGAGGCCCCCGATTTTATTTCCAGGTTATCCGAGGTATTCTCGGCATTGAGGTACCAGTTGTCAAACTCGAAATTATTCAGGAAAAGGGCGGGTGCTTTACCCCTCACCACCATGGTGCCGTTATAGGCGTTATAGGATCCGTCAAATGCCGAACCCTGCGTTATACGCAAAAACGGAAGGAAAACATGTGTAAGTTCATCCGACTTATGAAAACGCACCTCGAAGTTCATCACCTGGTTTGATATCCCGTGGCTCTTTTTGATGAGCGAATCATGAAGATTAAACGATGCGAGGTAGTTGCTTATAAAGGTCGTCAGGGAAGGAATAAGCTCTTTGAATGAAAAGTTCCCGGCAATGTCGGCATCTAAAAAGTCGGACTGAAGATGGTAGCTTTTCCCTGAGGCTGTGTCCTGCCGGGTAAGCAAAGAGAAATGGTCCATGGTGATACGCTTGCTGCCTTCCAGGTATTCGAGGCTGTCGATCAGGATGGAACCATCGATGTTATCGAGGTTGTTTCCCTTGAAATTCACCTTGACCCTGGCAGAGATTTCATCAACTGAATCACGTTTCAGCAGGTTAAGCCTGAACAAACCAGCGTGGTTAATCCTGGCAAGGAAGTCGAATACAGGCAGAGAGTCCCCGACATCTATCAGCCCGTTAAAATCCATATCAAGGTTGGGGTCGCCGATATTGACCTTCCCTTTGAATTTTTCCTCTGCAAAAGCGCCGGTCACACCCAGGTTTTTGTAATTATAATGGTTCAGGTAGATTGAATCTATATGAAGATTCATGGCCAGATCGGCGGTTTTAAGGGTCAGCCCCTTACCGGTAACATCTGCTTTGAGAGAAAGGACTCCTAGCAGGTTGGTATTACCGGTAAGTTTCCCGACATCAAACGATTCCACAGCCAGTTGCCCCTTATAGCCTAATAATTTACTGCCCTTGTGTTTGACAAGGGTCAGGTCGGTTACAATATTGCCAAGGTTGGTATTTACATGCGCATTGGCGACAAAATCATTATAGAACCCTGTAAATACCCCCTTGAGTCCAACGACTCCGATATTGGCCAGTTCTTTGGGAAGCGTGATATGGCGCATGCTGCCCGGGATCAACAGGGTTTCCACATCCTCTTTGTTTGCATTCATCTCTTTGATATTCAAATCTATGAATGTCTCTTCAATATCGGGAAGCCCTGTGGCGCTGAGGTTGCCGTAAAAGAAGGTATTTTTCCCGTAGGCAAACCTCAGATCACGAACCTTAAAATTGCTGACATTTCCTTTGATATTGGCAGAAAACCTGATCCTGTCCTTCATCACGGAAAGTTCAGGTGCAAAATAGCCGATATCCTCCAGGTCGAGGTAAGAGGGTTCTATAGAAGCCTGGATGTTGACCTTGTGCAGGAAATCGTTGTAGGCCCCCCAGCGGTCGTAAAGAAAATCGAATTTCAGCGCCAGGTCGGAGTTGTCGGTCAGAATCTTCAGGTGATGTGCCTTGAGATAGCCGGGGCCGACCTGGAATTCGCCGCTGAGGTTGTGCAGGGTGAAACCACTTCGCTCTTTCGCCGCAAGATGCTTGATATTGCCATGGATGGTATCGCCCACAAAGGCCACATCGGTAAGGTCGAGGTTAATTGCCGAGACATCGATATTGGTATAATCGATGCCTGCCGGAGATGGTTTTGCGTTCTGGTCCTGCAGGTGAAAGCGCGTATCGGCAAGGTAAACCGATGAGATGGATATGTCCCAGTGTGCCGAAGGTGTCGTGTCCATTTTTTTGACAGTATCCTTTGAGGCAAAATGGTCAATGATGTACTGCAGGTTCAGGGATGAGTCGCCGCGGTAGGTGATCAGTTGCACATTCCCCTTTTCGATGTAAACTCTCCTGATGTTGATCTTGTGTTTCCTGAGTTTCATAAATCCCGGTTTCACCCCCAGTTCGTGGGCTTTGAAGAGGATCCCGCCATGGTTGTCTTTCAGCAGGATGTCCTGGATTACCAGCCCGTTCCTGAAAGAGAGGTCGAACCCGCTGACCCTGCAGTCGGTTTTCAGTTCGCGGGAGAGGTAATCGGCAAACATGCGAACCATGAGGGTCTGTGCCGCCTCGCTCCGGAACACCAGGTAAACCGAGAGCAGCAGGGAGAAAATCACTGCAATGCCGTAGAGCAGTATTTTTGAGACAGTTTTTATGGTAATTTTGCCTTTCGTTATGCAAACATATATACTCGGTATTGAATCTTCCTGCGATGACACCTCCGCGGCGGTTATCTGCAACGATGTCATCCTGTCGAACGTAACTGCCGGGCAGGATGTTCACCGGAATTTTGGCGGCGTGGTCCCTGAGCTTGCTTCGCGGGCCCATCAGCAAAACATCATTCCCGTAATCGAAACTGCCATCCAAAGGGCAAATATACGCAAAAATCAACTTTCTGCCGTAGCCTTCACACGGGGGCCCGGATTACTTGGATCTTTGCTGGTCGGTGCCTCCTTTGCAAAGGCCTTTTCCCTGGGTTTGAACATCCCGCTCATCGGGATCGATCACCTGCAGGCCCATATCCTGAGCCATTTCATCAGGAACAGGGAATTAACAAATCCTGTGCCGAAATTTCCGTTTTTATGCCTGACGGTCTCCGGCGGTCATACGCAGATCGTGCTGATCCGCGATTATTTTGATATGGAGGTGATCGGGCAGACCATCGATGATGCTGCCGGGGAGGCATTCGACAAATCGGCCAAGATCATGGGTCTCCCCTATCCCGGCGGACCGCTGATCGACAAGCTTGCCCGGGATGGCAATCCTGCCAGGTTCACCTTTGCCAAACCGAATATCGGAGGGCTCGATTTCAGCTTCAGCGGGTTGAAGACCTCGTTTCTCTATTTCCTGCGGGATGAGTTGAAAAAGGATCCAGGGTTTATTGAAAAGAACAAAAACGATCTGAGCGCCTCCATCCAGGCCACCATCGTCGGGGTGCTGATGGCAAAACTGGCCACTGCTTTGGATGTCACGCGGAAGCTGAGTCCTGGCGGAGGTTTCCTGGATGTGGCCATTGCCGGGGGCGTTTCCGCAAATTCAGGGTTGCGCGCGGCGCTGGAAGATGCCCGCGACCGACATGGATGGAACATCTTCATCCCCCCTTTCGAATATTCGACCGATAATGCCGCCATGATCGCCATGGCCGGCTATTTCAAATTTCTAAAAGGTGATTTCGGGAACCAGTCGCAAGTGCCTTATCCCAGGGCAAAAGGGGCGTGAAGCCCCGTTCGCGGCACCTGAAATATCGCAGAATTACTTCGTATCCAGTACTTCGAACCGGTTATCATCGGAGGGAATCAAGCTTTTCGTCGGACGGCTGAAATGGTAATAATCCTGTGGCTTGGTACCTTCGGGCATATGTTTGGCGATATAATGGTTCAAAAAGAAGTCATACAGGTAGCCTGCGTGCCTCTTTCCCAGGTAGGTTGCCATCTCATATATATCCTTGACCTTCAGGGAATCGATATTATATTTGTAATGAACCCTCCCGGTAAAAAGATCGTTGAAAAACCTTCCCTCGAATGAATCATAGGCGGTGGCGTTGGAATAGAGGGTGGTTTTTTTGGCATTTTCGGTATTGGCCTTGCTCAGGTCGAACCAGCAGGCAAAGTCCATGGCATTGAGGTTGATCTTTTTAAAGTAGGCTGTGTCCATAAAGGTTTCCTCATCCTCCATGGGATATAAATATTCATCGAGTTGCATCTGGGCAACATCCAGTACATACGACTGTGGCTTTCCCGTCATAAATGAATCGACGGCACTATCCAGGTAGACATTAAATCCCAGGTTGCGCAATTCATCAATAAAATTATTCATATAATTGTCCAGCAGAATACTGTCGCTTAGGTGTTTAATAAACCTGCTGCTGTTCCAGAGGGCAGAATCCTGTTCTGCGGGGCTCATCTCGTCAAACCCTTCGATCGACTCTCCCTTGTGGTTGTATTTATAAATATAATTGGGCGGGATCACAAGCAGGTTGATTACATGCGGTGAATTGATAAACGGGCCGGCTACCTTGCGCTCGGGCAGACACGATGACAGCAGCAGTAATCCCGGAAGGACCAGGATTGCGGCAAGTCGGATATATTTTCCGGGTTTCACGGTTGGTTCAGCATATGAAGTAACAAGGATAACTTTAAAGATGCAAATTTAGTATATACCTGCGAATTTCAACCTATAAGATATGGCGATATCCCCTGGGATCTCCTGTCGCTGTCAGGTGTCATATGACGGAAAGGCCTGTTTTCATTAAGAAATTGCTTTTACAGCGCCAAAAGTGAGAAAACCGTCATGGCAACCAATCGTTCGCCTGCCTGTAAATAACCTCTCCCTGTTGTAAGGGAATATGGCAGGTCACAAAATAGGTCATCCCACTTGTTATTTCCTTACCATAAAGGGCCCAAAATATGTCAGACTGTGATCCGGTCGATATATTATGTAACCGGTGCAATTGTGTTGCATTAAATTATTTTTAATGAGTTTAAATAAAAATACTTGACTTTCTTGTTTTCAGAAGCTATCTTTACTGCATATTTCACGCATGCGTAATTTCCCGTTGACATTTTTTCCTTGTTTTGCCGATTCTGCCTGACGACCAAGGTGCATCAAATCGAATGTTTGATTTGATTAGTGAGACCACCCATAAACCCAACCTGGACATTTTCCTAATCGGAAAAATATTCATTTCCAGTTACTGCCAATACACATTTAGTTGAATTTCACTGTCAGTATTATTCATTTTAACTGAGGCTGACGGGTATATCGATTTTTCTATAACCTTAAAAAAACAAAAAAATGAAACAAATCAGCTACTTTTCGGTATTTACAGTATTATTGTTTTCTGCTTCCGGCATTTCAGCCCAGAATGCAGGCCAGGGTGGGGATATCTCCTCCATCATGACAAAGATTCAGCACCAGCTGAATTCACAACCACGTATTGTCAACAATCATGAAAGGCTTGATCCGACTGGATTCAACTTTTTCCCGTCCTGCGCCACCCATGAAGGGGAAGCCGACATCCCCGATAACGGCGTTGATTTCACCGACGGAGGTTGTGCCGTCGGACCTGCCAACCTGAGTTTGAATATCCAGTTGGACCAATGTGTCAGTGGCCGGTGTAACGGCTATACCTGGTTTGGAGATCCCAGGCATGACTTTGACTGGTATAAGCTGGAACTCGCCACAACACAAACTGTTTACTGGACTTGTTTTGCAAGTTTCGATCCTGTCGTTTATATCATTCAGGGTCCCTGTGCTACTGCCAGTTTAGTCGGATATGTCGGCGGGTTTGCGGGTATTCCCCTCACCTATTCAGCAGTATTGGCTCCCGGCACCTATTACCTGGTAATCTCACCGTATTCGGTCGGGCACCAGGTTAATACCGACGGAGATTACCTCGCAAAGGTTACCACTGCCCCTCCCAGCCCACCCGCTACCTGGTGTGCCGGAAGCGTACCAACCCTGGGTGAATGGGGGCTCATTTTACTGGCTCTGGGATTGATCTCTGTTGCAAGCTTCTTTATCTTAAAAAAGAGAACTACTTTTTCAGTCTGATATTCCGGGTGTGTTAAAAAGTTAACCTTTCGTAGAAAAAGCAGCAGTCTTCCAAAACAACTGAGAATCTCTTTGATACAAACTGTCCCGGAATAATTACCGGCAGGTGGATCAAAGGGATTTTTTTGAATAATCATATCAGATTCGGCCTATGCATGCCAGTTTGACAATTCAGGGATGATACCCTGGTCGTCAATGCCCCCCTCGGTCCTCTGTAAAGGCTCCTCAAACCTTTAATTCTTTTTGGATCAGCAGGAAGCCGGCTCTGTGCCTGCGGGCCAAACCAGTTTATTGATGAATTTTTATTGACCCAATCAACCTCAAACTGAACAAAACCATATCGAAAAAAACAAAGAAAAGTCACCGCGCATGAACGTCGTTAACACTCTTCGTCATTCGTTAACTTCGGAAACTCGTTGCTCCGCTCCCCTGATGGCTCCCAGTTCTACACAATCCCCATTTTTTTTACGTGCCTTTCATGAGGCGGAAAAGCACATAACTTTTAAGACAGCCTCTCACGAGTGGGGCACTGAACGAATAAATTCCATCAGACAAATTTCCATGTATAATTACGATCAATCAAATAACGTAATAGCCTTTTTTCCTTAGAAGTAAACGGACTTGACTTTTACCATTTTCCATATTATTTTTGTTATAAGAATTTTTTGTTACCGTAATCTTAGTCAGCCCTGATCAAGTTCGCCAATTATTTCACGATGGCAGCTACCGGATTTCCATATTGTAACAACTATATCGTCATTTATTTTCAGGAAACAGCCTGTCAACAAGTTTGCAGGAACCGATAACTTTTTATACACCTCCAATTCAAAGCAACCAGGGATACCAAGCCGGATCGAACTTTTGGAAAAAGATCAATCATAATGAAAAACCCCAGTGAATTTCTTTTTATTCAACTAAAACTTTGAATTATGAAAAAAAATCTACTTCTTGTCTTGCTGGCAATCTCAGTTATTGCCGGCACACAACTTTTGGCCCAGGGGCACTACACAGGTGCCCAAAAACCTGCAGGTTATACAAACCATAAGGTAGTACCAGGCGTCCAGCTACAGAATCAGCACCAAAAGCTGGGTGGTGTGGGGCCGGTGTGTTTGCCATGTGCCATTCCGGAAGGGGAGGCTGACATCCCCGACGAAGGTATTGACGTAACAAATGGCGGCTGTAATTTTCCATCCCTGCTTTATACCAATATCAACATGGGAGATGCCTTTTGCGGGAGGGGCAACGGATATGATTATGGAGGTTATGAATGGAGGGATACCGACTGGTACCGGTTTGTGTTAACCACGCCCGGAACGATCTACTGGTCGTGCTACGGAGATTTCGATGCCTATTTGTTCATTCTGGGGGATGATTGCATTAATTTTACTTATTATGATTACCGCCCTTCTCCCGCCGGAATCCCGACAACCGCCTCTGCAACGCTCCCTCCCGGCACCTATCATTTGTGGGTAGGACCCGAAAATTATGGTCACCATCCCGGCAATACGGGGAATTACATGGTAAAACTCTCCGACACCCCTCCGGGCAATCCCGACGCCTGGTGCCAGTCTGCTGCAATACCCACCCTTTCGCAATGGGGACTCATCCTCCTTGCCGTTTCATTGCTGGCCACCGCCAGTATCCACATTATCAGAAGAAAATACTGATGTTATCCAGCTGGGTATATGGCAAATTCGATCAGATCATCCTGATATTCTGATATAATACAATGTAATAAGGGGAACTCATGTATAATAGCAGATACGTGATGAATCCCTTTGAAGTGTTGTTGCGTGCAAACAGGGCACAGCGTTTCAAAGGGATTTCTTTTACGTTTGGTGGTATTATTTTATGATTTCTGATTCAATCCAAGTAAAAACGCCTCGCCGAATTTTTTGCCATAGGCGATGCATTTGTCCTTGGTTTCGTGATGGGGAGTGAATTTGATCATCAGTCCTTCATCCATCACGTTCAGTTTCAGGCTACCCATCGCGGATGTCATGATTTTTGCCCCCTCCCCGCTCCAGCCGTAGGAACCAAAGGCTGCCGCCAGTTTGTTCCGGTCGCGGATAGGATTGATCAGGGCAAATACCTGGTAGATAGGCAACAGGATGTTCTGGCTGAAGGTGGGGCATCCCAGCACGATGGCTGATGCCCGGATGATCCGTTGTTCAACCTCCGCCATACCCATCTTCTCGATATCGCAAAGGTCAACCTTGATGTCGCCGGCCTGGCCGATCCCTTCGGCAATCATACCGGCAATGACGCCGGTATTCTGGTATGCCGAAACATAGCCGAGAAAAACGCGGTTGGGTTCCTGTTCATTGAGGGCTTCACGGGCATACTGCTCGGAAAGATCGACATATTTTTTCCAGTTTGTCCTCAGGATGGCACCATGGCCGGGCAGGATGGAAACGATATCGAGGGGCCGGATCCGTTCGATGGCCTGGAGCATGAACCGGCTATAGGGTTTCATGATGACATCGTAATAATAGCGGAAGGCATCGTCGAAATCACCGACGGCATCGTCGAACATCGCCTCGCTGCAATAATGTTCCCCGAAGATATCGCAGGTAAAGAGCAGTTTTTCCTCCTGCAGGTAGGTCATAATGGAATCGGGCCAGTGCAGGTTGGCGGCAGCCACAAACTGCAGCGTACGGTCGCCCAGGTCGAGTGTCTGGCCATCTTTGACGACCAGGTGGGGAATTTCAAATCCAAGCAGATCCTTCAGGTAACGGATGGCGTTGCCGCTGCCCACCACCTTCGCTTTTGGCGCAACCTCGAGCAGCCGGGCAAGGCATCCTGAATGGTCGGGTTCGGTATGGTTCAAAACGATGTATTCAATCTGAGCAGGATCTGTAAGGGTTTTAAGTTTAGCAAGATAGGGCTCCCAGAATTTCTCCTTCACCGTCTCAACGATGGTCTTCTTTTCAGCATCGATAAAATAGGAGTTGTAGGTAGTCCCGAATTTGGTCTCCATGACCACATCGAAGGTGACAATGTCGTGGTCAAGTGCGCCAATCCAGCTAACGGTATCGGTAATTTTCAAAACTTTGTTGTCAGGCATAAATATTCAGGTAATTGGTAGTTTGTACTGATTAAAGCGGCAATTCCATCTGTATCTGGTCGCCAGGCTCCTCATCATCCTTCCTGGTCCCCTGCGATGGATCGGGTTTGGGAATGCGCGGGCGCTTTTTCCGTTGTTTATCCGCCTGCGGCACGGATTGACCAGGTTTAAGCAGTTCGCCTGTCAGCCCCTCCCCGGCAAGCAGTCCATCCTGCTCCTCTTCATTATCCTGGACGGGAGCCGCACTTTCAACAGAATCAAGCCTGAACCTGAGCCCGGAGGCGGCTTCAGGTTCATATCCGGGTAGATCCTCCCCCGGGTCTTCAATACCGGTTTCACCATCGTCTGCCAGATCCTCATCACTGCCGGTATCTTCAAGGTCGTCGTCAGCTGTATCATCATCGGCATCGTTGACGATGGCCTCATCCTCGTCATCCAAAGCGATATCCGCAACATGATCCTCCTGCTGATCTTCCTGAGGTTCGTCGATCTGCAGCGGTTCGAGCCAGCTGAGCTTTTTCAGCGCATGGAGCGCCAGCCGTTTGCCTTTTGCCTTGATTCCCTTAACCCCGATAAATTCATGGGCCACGATCTCCTCAACCTCCGTGCCTTTGGTCTTGAACTGCATGTCGAAAACCAGCTCCAGTTTTGGGTAAGCATCGATGGTGAAGAGGATGAGCTTGTCGGGAGGCTCTACAAACTCCACCTTCTTGTCCGACAGCTCCGCCTTAAACCGTTTGATATAGTAGTGTTTGGTATCATGCTCCTGGTAAACAGCCGTATAAACCTTTTCAGGATCATACTTTTCGATGAGGATCATATCCTCGTCGAAATGGGATGACAGGTCAAAGGAGTGCAGCTTATACTGGCCCGACTGCATCACCGTGATGATCCGGTCGGTTCCGGAAAAGGCTCCCAGCAGCACCCCGCGGTCGTCGGTGTTGAGGCGCTGGACCGTTTCGTCGTACCAGATATTCAGCGATCCAAGGGTCGACACCCCCTCCTGGCGTTGTTCGATCTTCCTGACGGCAAACTTGGTCAGCGTGTTGCCCATCGAATTCCTTCCCTTGATGGTGATCTCGGCGAAGTTGAAGTCGAACGAACTCTTCTTCAGCCGCGGCTTGGGCTTCAGCTCCACGCGGATCACTTCAGCCTCGCCGTTGGGGTTGGCGGTAAAATAGAGCACCTTGGAACCTGGAGTCCCCTTGGTTGCGGCATATTCCTTGTCGCGGGTCACCCCTACCACGCTGAACCGCTTCACCATGATCTTCCCGTTTTTGCCATCACGGTAGATGAGGTTGTACACGGTACGACTGTCGTTCTTGTTGAACACTGCGATGTGGATGATGTTCTGCCCGACAAATATCTTGCTGGCGACCTTTACCACGATAAAGGTGCCGTCGTCGCGGAAGGCGATGATGTCGTCGATGTCGGAGCAGTCGCAGACAAATTCGTCCTTTTTAAGGCTGGTGCCGGCAAAGCCCTCTTCACGGTTGACATAGAGCTTTTCGTTGGCGGCAGCCACCTTTGCCGCTTCGATGTTGTCGAAGCTGCGTATCTCGGCGCGGCGGTCGCGGTTTTTGCCATATTTTTTCCGGATCTGCCTGAAATATTCGATGGCAAAATCGACCAGGTGCGCCAGGTGGTTTTCGACCTCCTCCATCTCGAGGTTCACCCCGGCCATCGCCTCATCGGCCTTTGCCGAGTTAAACCGCGAGATCCGCTCGATGGGGATCTTGCGCAGCCTGTGCACATCCTCCTCCGAAACCGGCCGGATAATCAGGTGTGCAAAGGGGGCCAGCCCCCTGAAGATGGCGGCATCAATATCCTCGGTGGTCTTGCATTTCTTGATCCCTTCGTAAACCTCGTTTTCAATAAAGATCTTTTCGAGCGAAATATAATGCAGCTGGTCGAGCAGCTCCTGGCGGCGGATGTCGAGTTCGAGCTTCAGCAGGTCGAGCGTGCGCTGCGTGTTCACGCGGAGGATCTCCGAAACGCCCATGAAACGGGGTCTCCCGCCTTCGATCACGCAGGCGTTGGGGGAGATGGAGACTTCGCATTCGGTAAAGGCATAGAGGGCGTCCATGGTGGTGTCGGGCGACACGCCGGGAGCCAGGTGGATCAGGATCTCCACATCGGCGGCGGTATTGTCGTCGATCTTGCGGATCTTGATCTTTCCCTTGTCGTTGGCCGTGAGGATGGAGTCGATGATGGAACCCGTCGTAGTACCGTAGGGAATTTCACGGATGACCAGCGTTTTCTTGTCCTCCAGGATGATTTTCGCCCGCAGGCGGATCTTCCCTCCCCTGAGGCCGTCGTTATAGCGGGAGACATCGACCATGCCGCCTGTGAGGAAGTCGGGAAAGAGTTCAAACTCTTCCTTTTGCAGTATCTTGATGGAAGCGTCGATCAGCTCGTTGAAATTGTGCGGCAGGATCTTGGAGGCAAGTCCGACGGCAATCCCCTCCACCCCCTGGGCCAGCAGCAGCGGGAATTTTGCAGGCAGGGCGACAGGCTCTTTGTTGCGGCCGTCGTACGAAAGCTGCCATGTGGTGGTCTTGGCGTTGAAGAGGACCTCGTGGGCGAACTTCGACGGGCGGGCTTCGATATACCGGGGCGCGGCGGCGCTGTCGCCGGTGAGGATGTTGCCCCAGTTCCCTTGGCAGTCGATCAGCAGGTCCTTCTGGCCCAGCTGAACGAGGGCATCGCCGATGGAGGCGTCGCCGTGGGGATGGTATTTCATGGTATGGCCGATGATGTTGGCCACTTTGTTGTACCGGCCGTCGTCGAGCTCCTTCATCGCGTGAAGGATACGCCGCTGAACAGGTTTCAGCCCGTCGGTGATCTCGGGCACGGCACGCTCCAGGATCACGTATGAGGCGTAATCCAGGAACCAGCTCTGGTACATCTGCGAAAGATGGACCGTCTCCTTCAGCTTGCCTGATTCCAGCTCGGGATTCTCCCCGTTATTTGGTTCTTCGGTTGACATTTTACTTGGACAATGCAGACAATGCAAGCAATATAGGCAATGTTAACAATGTGATAAGTGAATAAATGAAAGTAATTATCTGTGTTTAAAAATTATCAATCTTATTTTTAAAATAATTGAAAAAATAGGAGGTAACACACAATCACTTAAAATCAAATGCATTAATCCAAATCTCCAACTTTACCAATAGGTTTTCCCTCTCCATCCAACTTCCGATTATTCAGTATTCTTTTGATTCACTCACCAAAGCTCTGTTAATAGTTTATTATTTACCTGCAATGTTCATATTCCCTGCAATGTTTGCAATGTTTGCATTATTTGCATTGTTTGCATTGTTTGCATTGCCTGCATTGTTTGCATTCATTTTACAAGCTTCGAAATCGCCTTAAAGGTCTCCCCTCCCGAGTAGCGCAGCAGTTCAAATAATATCGCTTCATAGGTGGTGATGATGACCCCCTCCTTGCGCATGCGTTCGATGGCGATCAGCTTATCGTTCGGCTTGCGGGAGGAGATGCAGTCCTCCACCACGATGGGGTGATAGCCGTTCTGAACCAGGTCGATCACGGTTTGCAGCACGCAAACATGGCTTTCGATGCCGGTGACGATGATATGGTCTTTTCCCGACGAGGCCAGCTCCATCATGAAGCGCGATTCGTCGCAGCAACTGAAGGAGGCCTTTTCAATAGGCTCGATGCCGGCAAGGAGCGCCTTAAATCCGGGGATGGTGGGCCCGAGTCCCTTGACATACTGTTCGGTGACGAATATCGGCAATCCCAGCGCCTTTGCCCCTTCGATGAGGATGGGGACGTTGCGCAGCAGGGTTTCATTTTCCGCGATGGCGGGGAAGATCTTTTCCTGGAAGTCGATGACCAGCAGGGCTGTTTTATCTTTGAGGATTCTCATTTTTGGGTTGTTTAATGCAAACAATGCAGGCAATGCAGGCAATGCAGGCAATGCAAACAATGCAGGCAATGTAAATGAAGGAATGCAGGAATGCAGGAATTGGTGGATTTTAGTGAACCAATTTAAAGATGCCCTTTTCCCGGGTTTCTGACCTGGTACCTTCAACCAACAAAATTAAGCTTTCCTTTTGATAGCGGAGGTAATTTGTTAAAAACTTAATCGCAGTACAAAGGAGCCCTGCTGATAAGATTGCGAGCGCCTGGTGATGTTGATGACAGCCCGGAAAGTACAGGATGATTATAATAAACAGGATGGACCGAAATGAACCTTTCTGTAGCTAACAGGTAACCGTTGCTTAACTGTTGCGTAACAGCTGAGGATCAGGAGAATACCCTGAGAAACCCTAAGGAAATCCGGAGGTCATGAGGAGGTTGCTGGCACCTGATATCCGGCCAGGGAGGCGGAATAGAAATTACCGGTGGTTGATCCGGTTTTCAAAGGATAACGGTTCATTAAACTGGCTAGAGATAAGGTAACTATACGAATTAAAAGGGGTTTTTCCGGGGGGATGCGGCAAAATTGTTAAAAAGCGTATCTTTGCGCCCTGATTTGACATCATCGTTGAATAGTATTATTCAGCACTGGTCCCGTAGCTCAGTTGGATAGAGCAACAGCCTTCTAAGCTGTGGGTCGCGCGTTCGAATCGCGCCGGGATCACAAAAAATCGTTGATTATCTGCAAATTGCAATAAATCTGATGATAGCAGCCATAAGATTGCAACAGCATGCTATTTTGAGTTTCGTCAATTAATACAACCCGCGTTTGCCACTATCGGCCCCCTATTTAACGCAGTAAGCCAGAAAGATTAATAAAAGGTTGAAGAGACGCGAGAGAATTTCCCCCCCTTATAATTTGCATTTTACCAGTTTCCACTTATCATCTGGACCAGGGCCCTTCACGAGGAAAAAGGCATACCCCCGGTAGATCTTAATCTTTTCAGGAGATGCGAATGGCAACAGGCTACCGCCTAATAACTTCCCGGTGGCCAAATCGACCTTCCTGACCCTGACCATCCCGTTCCTGCGGAAGAGTGTGTAAATTCCATGGGTAAAATCATCCCTCATCACCGTTCCGGCCCAGCGCCAGGCGGAATCCGACAACCTGACGGTCGCGGCAGCCCCGGTCACCGGCTTTCCCTCCATGTGAAATTTGATGGGTACCTGCTTATATCTTTTACCATCTTTGTCCATCAGTTCAAGGGAATCAACGGCAAAATTGAAGAAGGCGATCGTGTCGCTGCCAAGGTTGAAGAGCGGATAGCTCATCTTGTTAAACTCAAACCAGTGCATCCTGCCCTTGTTTTTCCTGTTGGCACCGTTCTCCCTGAGCAGGGCGGAAAAATCACAGGCTGCCTCAACGGTGAGGTTATCAGGATCAGGCAGGTTCCCTCCTGCCTGCATCCCAAGCCACCTGCGATAAAAAATCTGATCCCCGGGACTTTCCGAAATTTTCGCCTCATTCTGAAATCGTCTGATATACTTTTTCACAGCCCCTTTTTCGTAATACCCGAAGGCAGTTCCAAAACCTTGGGCAACCGTTTCCCGGAAATAGAGCCGGTCGCCTATTTTGAATACAAATGGCCCGGCAATGATCTGAAGAGAATCGACCGTTTTACGGGGAAAAAATTCCAGCCAGTTATGCTGTTCGCTGTACTGGAACCTGAAGGCATTTTTCGCCTTGGAAAAATAATGAACCTTCCCGAGGAAGTCCTTGAAAAGCCCTGCAGGCGGGTACTCCGGCAGGGGCGAAAAGGTAAGGGTGTCGCCGCTCCTTGCAATCAGCGCCAGTTCCGACCGCGCCAACTGATCGCGGAAAATCAGCAGGATAAGATTGTCCTCCATGATTTCGTAATCAAGGACTGAAAAGACCTTGCTACTGTATAGCCAGGTAAAGTTAGTTGCTGGCATTTCAGCCTCCGGAAGTTGCCATGACCTGCCCCTCAACCTGAATTCGACAGGTTTGCCGGGATTTGCATTAACCGTATAGGCAACCAGATCGTAGCCGGCACATGAAAACACAAGGGTTGCAGGCGTTTGCCCTATTTTCAGGGCGAAACTGCCGTCGCTCCCTGTCGAAATTATATCCTTGGAACCATACTCGCTGATCCTGGCATCCCGGATGGGTTCCGATGTTTGATCATCCTTCACAATCCCCTTGAAACGAAAGGTCTGGGAGTAAAGAACATCATGGGTAGCCGACAGAAACAGCAGCAGTGAAAATATCCTAGCTAAAACTGCATATTGCCGATATTCAGAAACAAAGCGACCTGGCATATCCATAGGTTGTTTTATCAGACAGTCTGACTCTTAATAATTTGTGATTCATGAAATCAAAATGCAGTACAAATGTACCTAAAAGCCTGGATATTGGCCTATCATTTCCATGCAGATCCCTGTAAATGGAAGAACCGTCCATTAACCTGGTTTCCATCATGATTTCAGGTCAAACCTGACAGAAACGGAGGAATGACAAATGTAAACGGAATGCGGGAATGCAGGAATGCGGGAATGCAGGAATGCAGGAATGCAGGAATGTGGGAATGCGGGAATGCGGAATGCAAACAATGCAAACAATGCAGACAATGCAGACAATGCAGACAATGCAGACAATGCAAACAATGCAGACAATGCAGACAATGCAGACAATGCAGACAATGCAGACAATGCAGACAATGTTAACAATGCAGGAAATGCAGGGAATTAGCAGGCCGAGGAGTGTGGCCGGTTCTGGTAAGGTTTTCGGAAGATTATCAGCCTCCTTAAAAAACTGGTTTGCATTACTTCAGTGATTCCCGGTCGATATCAAAAAAATAATGCTTCAGATCACGGGCCTGGTGAATGTCATCATAATAATAGCAGGCCACCTTCAGCACTACTTTCTTCTTCGCATCGGCCAGGAGATCGCGAAGGGACCTGCAACTGGTGAATCCAGGCGGATACCGGAGCACCAGCTGGTTTTCACCTGAAAAGGTCAGCTTTCTGACGGGGACTGAATCGGCCAGGTGTACCCAGGAATTCCAGGTGGTGCTGTCGTTCAGGAGTTTCCGGTCCTCAGGCAGCATGATCACCGGTTTTACATGTTTGTTGAGGGTTTCGCCATTCCACTCCATTTTAATAGCCTCATTTTCCATCAGGGTATCTTTGACCAGGAATACCGACTGAACGATCATATCATGCAACCCGGGGTTTTCTGCATCCAGGTTAACCAAAATCCGCAGGGAGCCATCGGGATCATGTTTCACGCTGGCATCGAAAGTATTGAGTTTCACTGAACCGGCGGGCTCATCAGGCAGATTTACCGTGCTATCGGGCATCAGCGTCATATAGGTAAAGAGGGTTTCCGGATAAACTAAATCGGCATAACGAAAGGTGCTGTCAACAATATCATTCATGGGTAACAGGCTGTATCCCTTGTTTCCCCAGCCCTCTCCCCAGCTGTTTCTCACGAAAAACACCTGCCGGTCGAGGTCATAGCCCGTAATCAGCAGGTTATGCCCGACTAAGTTTCTGGTATACCTGTCACTATAGCCTGTATCCGTTTGAGCGCTATCCATTGAGTAAGGAACCTCCCTGAACTGCTTTATAGAGGTATAAAGAACTGTATCTGATTTTACATTATCCAGGCTGATCCAGAAGAGAAGGGGCTTCTTTTCAACAGAAAGGAATTTCAGCATGTTATAAAGCTCCCTGACAGGTTTCTCCTCCGTGTCGGACAGACCCGGGAAGTTAAAGTAGCCGATCCTGTAGTTGGCGGTAAATGGCTTTTCCTTTAACCGGGCAGGAGGCGTAAAATGGGCGGTGCAAAAATCGCGGCTATGATTGAATTCCAGGTTGAACCCACATGGGTAGTTCCGGTTGCCGAAACTGGGATGATAGGGCCACTGCTCCTCCCCGACAAAGGATTCCCCTGCTCCCTTGGCCAATAACACCGCACAGTTGATCTTAAGATCATCATCCTGGAACCTGCCAGGAGGAGGGGCATAGAGGTTCATACCTCCGCCAGGATTTGAGACATAACCATAAATATCCAGCCACATCTTGTTCCTGAGTACATTCGTGGTATCGATCAGCAGCGACTGGATATGCTGAAACGGGGGACACTCCTTATGGGTAGCCAGGTAGATAAAGTACTCTTCCGAAAGGTTCACCTCGCGGCCATACACTCTTTTGATTTCCGTTTCAAGCATAGCCGTCACCGCAAAATAGGCGCAGGAATTCCTCAATTCCTGGTCCTTTACGGGGGACATGCCTGATCTGAGGTCCACCACCCGGGGCAGTGAACCGAAGATCGGGTCGGAAAGCGCATTCTTCTGGCCAAAGGACAGGACAAAACTAAAGATGAACAAAAAAAGGAATATGGTTGATTTCACGGGATTACCAGATTTTTACAAGTGGTCAGGATATAAAAAAACCGGGTCAGACCCGGGAATTAAATAAGCGATTACAATGTAACAGGCAAACCTCCGGGCTCGCCAGCGTTTCTTCAATCGCGACAAATATATAAAGAATTTAACATATGTCAACAAAAAGATTCCGAAGACATTCCTTTTCTCAGTTTTACCTGGATTATTCAGATTTTCCGCTCAATAAACACCTCCCAGCCGCCTGAAAACGGATACCATTTCCCCAATAAACAGGATGGCAACTTGACGAGATGTGACAAAACATAGATTAGCGGATTTTTCCTGAATGCGGCGTGTACGAGTGAAGTTTGAGATTTCCTTATCCTGAAATCAGCAGTAAGGTTCAAGGTTTTTAATACATCGCACCAAAAAAAGCTGCCCATATCAAACAAGTGAGCAGGGTAAGGCATCCCGAACGTCAATCCTAACTTCTTAAATAATTTGAAAAAGGGAAATGAATAGGGTGTCCGGGCATAAAATATTCCCTGTTCCTTCAGCTTATCCAATAACAACGGGATGATTTGTCCAGGATTTTTAACATGCTCCAAAACCGCACTGGCAATAACAATGTCAAATTCTTCGGATGGAGGGATCAGATCGAGGGTTTCATACGAATTTTGAGAAATTGAATGCTCGCTCCTGTCGGGTATGGTATTAAAATCAACTATCGAAATGTCAATTTTCTTAGCAAATCCGGAGGTAAGCAAGCATTTACCCAGGCATTGTGCAACCGCCCCGTCACCTCCGCCAAAATCGAGAATCCGGACTGTCTCGCCTGGACTTAAATTTCCAAAATTTTTTATTATATGATTTGTAAGGCGCAGGCAATCCGTCTTTTTCCGCCTGTTATCTCCCAAATCATAACTTTTGTAGAATGCCTGCAGGTATCTTGCCGTTGGCTGGGGATTGAAATACCCGATGTGACAATTTTTACAGGCAAAGGTCTTAATTTGCGGAGACGGACGATCAGAAAGTACTGTCCCGATAACAGTTAAAAAGTCTGTATATATATTAATATCCGGTGATGGATGAATGGTTCCTGTAAACTTAACGAAGCCTGAACCGCAAAAAGGACACCTGTCAAACGCCTCTTCAAGATAGTTTTCTTCAGAGATAACAATCTTGTATCTTCGTTTTATTAAATTAATTTTCATCAGATAATTCCAAATTATCCTTGAATTTTTCAAACGGTAATTAATAAACTCAAAGATATAAATTTACCTTCAATTACCCAAACATAAAAAAAGTAATTCATTCCCCTTTATCCTTCAACCGGTCACCCAATTGTACAGTTGATCGGTTGAAAAATAAAATATGATATGTATTGCATGGCAAAAAAAAGTTCACGCCGGTTCGTTAAAAATTCAGCCTTATAGTTGAAGGGGAGTATTCCCATCGACCTGACGGGTTCGAAAGTATGGTTAATGTCGCTGTACACATAACCGGTTTCGGGGCGCTGGTTCAGCAGGTTTTTGAACTGGATGGCCCTTATTCCCGGGAATTTCCCGTGGTTGGTCCTTTAGGTAAGGGTCAGGACTGAAATCGAATTGCCTGTTATTCTGCACCCTGGTCCCCCGGCGTGACGGTTTCACCGGCATAGACGAGGTGCTGGCGAACCTATAAGGGATGATCCCAGGGAATACCAGTTTTTTTTTCTCGCGACACCCCGTTCAGAGTGTGGATTTTAATTACTTTTTTTATATCTTTACTGTCCGGTTGCGTTACAATTGGAAGGGTTTATGGATAGCTGCAAAAACCAGTTCAATATCAAGCGGGGAAAGGAGTCGGCACACCAAAACTCTTTTTTTCTCCTCCTTCTGGCCCTCATATTGTCGCTTGCTGCCGCCGGTTCCTTCGCACAACCTGTAAAGAGTCCATTCAACCTGGGGCCCCAGTTAGTACCCAATAATTTCAAGGTTAAAAGCAACCAGGACAAGGAAAGGCAGATGTACGATCCGATTTCGGGGAACCTGAATACCTCCTGTCCGAATTCAAACTTCAGCAACGGCAACTGGAACGACTGGACCGGTTGTTACGGCTACGGGACAATCCCCCCCCTGAATTCCTGCCAGGTTAACGGAATGATTACCGGGCCGCCCTACCCGACGAATTATACCGCCCCACTGCATAAGATCATGACATCGCCCAGCCATATTGATTACTGGAGTTGTGGTATCATACCCACCGTATTTCCCGGTGAGAGCTTTTCGGCCCGCCTGGGCGATACCTCCACCGGGCGCCACGGCGCGGAACTGCATTACGAGATTTTTGTTAACGATTCAAACTATCTGTTCGTCTATCGCTATGCGGTGGTACTGGAGTCGCCCAACCACAGCACGAACCAGCAGCCCAGCTTCCAGGTGGTGATCCGCGACAGCGTCGGCGTTACCCTTGATCCTGTTTGCGGGTATTACTCGATCACGGCACCTACCGTCCCCAATGCGCCCCCACCCGGCTGGACCTTCTGCAACACCTTTGGCAGGGACCGGTATGCCAGGCCCTGGACGACGGTTGGCATGGATCTGACCCCCTATTCCGGGCGGCATATCACCCTTGCCTTTATCGCCAAGGGTTGCTGTATCGCTTCCGGATCACATCGCGGGTATGCCTTTGTTTCAGCCTATTGCAGCTCGCTGATCCTCCAGACTGCCATGTGCCAGGGCGATACTTCCGCCACCCTTACCGCCCCACCGGGGTTCGCACACTACCTTTGGAGTAACGGCGACACAACCGAATCGATCACGGTGCCCCACCCCCTGACGGGTGAAACCTACAGCTGCACCCTTACGGCCTTTAACAGCTGTTCGGTAACACTCACGATTACCCTTACCTATACTGTCGTGAATGCCAACTTTACCTACACTCCCAATTGTCCCGGGTACACCAGCCAGTTCCACGATATTTCAACGGTGAACCAGAACCAGGTTATCAGCAGGGACTGGAGCTGGGGCGACGGTACGTCGGGGACAACCACCTCCCTTCCGAACACAACGCATGTCTTTCCAAACCCCGGCACTTTCAATGTTACCCTGATTGCGCATTCCACCGAAGGATGCATGGATACCATTGTTAAAAGCATCACCATCGATACCCTTGCATTGCTCACCAATGCCCCGCTGATAAAAACCATCTGCAGTGGCGATCATGTCAACCTTCCCCTTACCTCAAGTGTTACCGGCGCCTTGTTTACCTGGGAGGCCACCCCCCAGTATCCTGCCACCACCGCGGGATACAAAAACAACCTAGTTCCAGCTGCTTTCCTGAACGATACCCTGTTCAACACGGGGCTGGTATCCGACACAGTTCAATACCTGGTCCATACCCATAACAACACCTGCGTCAGCAATGGAACTGTCTACAAAGTTGTGGTATTGCCCAAACCAAGCCTGGGCAACAGTGTCCTGAGCCAATCGGTATGTTCCGGGTCCCCATCAACCGCTGTCAACCTCGTTCCGTTACCAGGCCCCCCCTCGGTGGTCAACTTTAACTGGACGGCTTATCCTTCGAGTCCGCTTCTTTCGGGATATACGGCCTCTGCAACAGGTTCCCTGGCGATCCCGGTACAAACCATCATCAACAATACCGGCGTTCCGCAATATGTGGATGACAGCATCACACCTTTACTCCAGGCGGCCAATGCCTGTCCAGGAGATAAAAAGGTATACAGGATCCATATCAATCCTTTACCAACTCCCGTTATTACAGGGCCCCCGTCAGTTTGCGCCAATTCTGCCGGCGCTGTCTACAGCACTCCCAACGCTGCAAACCACGATTATCTTTGGACCGTTACCGGGGCATCAGGGTTCACGGGCAATCATACCAGCGCCATTACCGTGAACTGGGGTGCCGGTCCTACGGGAACCGTGCAGGTAGAGGATGTTGACCAATCGCTTTCAACCAATTGTTCGGCCACCACCCAGCCATACAATGTGACCATTAATCCCAACCCTACGCCTGTGATCACCGGGAATCACAATCCCTGCGGGTTAAGCACGGAAACCTACACCGTGGGCAGCCCCCAGAACGGCCACTCCTATGCATGGACCGTCACAGGCGGGATTCCTGCCACGGGCACTGGGACCAGTATTACCGTGACCTGGGGCAATATCAATCCTGTTTCGATCTCCGTGGTTGAAACCATAGCCTATTCAGGCGGGGTAAATTGCCCGGCATCTGCGCCGGTCTTCCCCGTCACACTGATCACCTTCCCGCTCGCAGCGGGGCCGATCAACGGGCCATCCGATGTTTGCAACACCTGGAGCAGGAACTATACCGTGGCCGCCATAACAAATTCAGACAGTTACACGTGGTGGTACACCCCGGCAACCGGAGTTACCATTACCAACAATGGAACGAACGCCGACCTTGCCTTTGATCTCACTGCCTCCACAGGCAGTTTGTTTGTTAAAGGAAATAAAACAGGATGTGGCAGCGGGCCAGCCTCTCCGGCGTTTTCCATCAACGTGCATTCCCTTCCGGTTGTCTCGCTGACCTCCTGCAACGACACCAAAACAACAACTTCCGCCAGGCCGTTTTATCTCAAAGGCGGGCTTCCACCCGGGGGGCAGTACTTTATCGACGGCACTTTATTGCCGGGGGGACTGCTTACGCCCCCGGCACTGATGCCTGTCGTTCACCAGATAACCTACCAGTATACCAATATTCACACCTGCAGCGATTTCTCCCCACCGGTGTCATTAACGGTCTTGCAAGGCAGCTTTTTGCCATCATGCCCTTACAGCTTTACCGACTCCAGGAACAGCAGGGTATATCACGCGGCCCTCATGGGCGGGCGCTGCTGGATGATCGAAAACCTTGATTACGGGAGTAAGCTTGTCCCGGATAACCAGCCCCAGACCGACAACTGCGTCGCTGAGAAATATTGCAGTACCGCTGATGTGAATTGCAGCGCCTATGGCGGGTTATACCAGTGGGATGAGCTGATGCAGTACCGTATCCCGGCCAGCGGGGATTACCTCCAGGGGCTCTGCCCTCCCGAATGGCATGTGCCAACGTCGCAGGAATGGCAATTGATGATCGATTCCCAGGTGGCTGCCGGCAACGGCATCGCCGGAGGCAGCCTGAAGGACCCGAACCCGGTACTTGGTTTTAATGCCGTACTGCTGGGCCTCTTTTACCAGAATAACCAATGGGACTTCACCAGCGGCGCCCTGAGGGGAACGATGTACTGGACGGCTACAACCGACGTTGATCCCAGGGTTGTCGTCCGCGGTCTGAACATCTATAATCAAAGTGTATCCACCTATAATTCGCTGCGATCAAATGCATTCCCGGTCAGGTGTGTAAAGGACTTTTAATCCTCCTGAAATAATTTCTTTCTTAAGGACCTTTCCGCTTTTCAAGTCAGTTGAACTTCCCGGAAACCGTCTCTTTTTGTCTGGCAACAAACACCGATGCTTCTGAAAAACCAGCGATAACGCAAAAGCTGCGAATAAGCCGACATTTCCCGGCACAAACCTGGCGGGAAAAGGCCATCATACGGTCCCTGTTCAATTATCAACATATATGTTTGTCCTTCAGGTATCCATAAAGATAATAATCGAACCCGGCTAAAAACATAAAACTGGTTGAATACCTCTTTTTATTGAAGACTGACCAGGCGCTTTTCGCAAGAATATTGCCGAAAATCCAGCAGGAAAACGATCTTGAAAATTGTTAAAAAAAATTCCATCTACATAGAACATTACCATAAAAATGAGTTTTTTTTTACTATCTTAGCGAGGTTAAACAACAGTATTGAATTGAATATGATTTTACATAGGATACATTATATTTACCCAATAGTAGCCATACTACTGGCCGGTTTTTTAAAGACTTTTGGTCAACCCGGGTTTCATGATGCGGATGCCCCTGCAAACCAGATCCAGGTTGATCATCTTAAGCATCAAGTTATAATTCCCTGTTCAATAAACAAAACCAAGGGGGTCATGGAGTATTTGCTGTGTTACGGAAATTTCAAGGATCATGAGACCTTTTTAACGACCCGGATAAACCCCTTACTTCTGCAATTAACTTTGTATGGCCTGGGGTATTCACCGGTTTCAACTTATAAGATGACGGATGATCAGCTGCGAACCAGGATTGAGGCTAAGAACAGGAAATTGCAGCAATTGAGTATTTCACTGGCTTGGCATGATTCTACCGGCAGGCATGAAGTTTCCCTGCAGTCTTGTCTGACAGAAATTTCAACCGGGCGGGTTCCGGACTGCAACTCTTGGTATTTCAATGGTCTGCCGGAAAAGGTAGATTCCCTTTTATCCCGACTGGTCCCTGTTATTTCCAATACACATTATCATTACACCTGTTCTGTCATTGAGATGAATTCAACCCTGCTTTTCCGCGACGATGCGATCACCATTAATACCGGGGTTTCCCCACCTCCCGGGACGAATGTTCAATTAATAATCGGGCCGTACTCCAATGTTAAAAATCATCGACCATGAGGATTCTTTATCTGTTTTTAATGTTCAATTTTATTGGGTTATCATTCTGTTTTCCCCAAACCCGGAATTCGCATGTTTACCCGCTTGACGAGTCAACAACCGGTGAAGTGAGGTATTCCGCGGCAAAGGGATTGAAATGGCTGATCCGCCAGCAGGGCGAAAACGGGGCATGGCTGGGCGACCCTGCCATTACCGGACTGGTCCTGTCTGCCATTATCCGTTCCGGGCCTTCAGAATCCATCATGAACACCAACGTCGTGAAAGGATTGTCATTTCTCAGCAGTTGCATTAAACCTGATGGAAGCATATACCTGAAGGCGGATCTTCAAACCTATACCACCTCAATCGTTTTGAGAACATTCAAAGATGCAAACCAGGTTACATTTCAAAAACAGATCAAAGATGCAGAGCACTTCCTGCTGACCAACCAGTTTAACGAATCAAACGGTTATTCTTCCGACAGCCTGCAATATGGAGGGATCGGCTATGGCAATGTCAAAACCGGGAAACAACCCAATATCTCTACCCTGCAATGGGCGATGGTTGGTTTAGAGGATAAGCCGAAAAAAAATATTGAAGTTTCGCAGGAGGAAAAGGAATTGTTGAAAGCAAAGGCAAAATTCAAATCCAGGGTGCTGGAATATCTGAAGCGATGTCAGAATTTAAAATCCGTTAACCCGAACTTCGCAAAATATAATGACGGAGGATTTATTTATGCACCGGGAGAGAGCAAGGCGGAGCAGTTAAAGTCATATGGTTCAATGACCTATGCCGGATTACTGAGTATGATCTTTGCCGACCTGGATAAAACGGACCCAAGGGTAACAGCTGCCCTGAACTGGATCAGCAAAACATACAATATCAAAGAAAACCCCGGGATGGGTTGTAACGGGCTCTATTACTATTACCATTCGATGGCCAAAGCCCTGCATGCTTACGGAAACTGGACCATTAAGGATTCATCGGCGCAGGGGCATAACTGGGCCAAGGAGCTGACCCTTGAGTTAATGTCAAAACAAAATCCGGAGGGGTTCTGGATCAACGATAAATGCCTGAGGTGGTGGGAGGATCAGCCCGTACTCGTGACAGCTTATGTTATTCTTACCATGGAGGAGATCCTGCCTGAACCGGTACTAAAAGACCTAATTTCAGAATAATAACATAATTATGAGAGCTCATTACTTTTTTTTGATGCTTTTATTCTTATTTTCCCTGGGATATCCGGTGATGGCTCAGCTGGAGGTTACCACCATGCCAACCTATAACGGAGCAGAGGGCAATGCGGTCATCTGCCAATCAATTGATATCTGGGGTATTGCCGAGGGCGGAACAGGCCCTTACAACTGCCAGTTTTTCGTCGACGGAGTGCCACAGGGGGCATCCCAGGTCCGTGACAATGACAGCCTGATCAAAACTCCCGTAACATTCAACTCCCCCGGTAAAAAACTGGTCAGGCTGGTGGTGGTCGATGCAGTTGGTACAACGCAGTATCATGAATCTGTGTTAAAGGTATGGCCTTCAAACCCGCCCAACGTCATCAAGATCAACATGGCCATAGAAAAGGGGATGCTCTACCTTCTTGAACAGCGGAATTATGCCTCCTCCTCAAAAGTTTACTGGTGGGGTAAATCGAGTTCCTACACTTTTGCTTCCACGGCCTCCAGCATCCTGGCCATGGAAGAACAGGGCCATTTTGCCTATAACAGTTTTTCTGAGGATCCCTATTCCAGGACCCTGCAAAGAGCCCTCAGATGGCTTCTGTCTGCCTATTCCGGTCAACTGACGATTAAAAACAATCCCGACGGGTTTCATGCCGCGGGAATCTGCATTTCAGACAGGTTTACGGGGGCAGGCGGCCCGACCGCCGCCACATCAGGCACCCTGAAAGCATCCTACCTGTTTAATCAGTATGAATCAGACATGTATGCAAATGCGTTCGGCCTGATGGCCGTAATCATGTCGCAGCCCGATTCCCTGTCGGCTGCATCGACCATTGTCGATGACGGATATTTTCTTGGCTGGAGGCTTAGCAACGTGGTGAAAGATGCCCTGGATATGTTATACTGGTGCCAGGGCTATTGCAATGTGAACCCGGGCAGCAGCAGCCTGCGGGGAGGCTATTGTTACGATTTTGTTCCTGTACTGCCAGGCTATAAGCGGTATGACGGATCAACCATGCAATGGCCCTCCCTGGTCATGAAATATGCCTCAGACCGCTGGAAACTCTTTATTCCCGGATGGATAAAGGAAAATATGGATTACGGTTATTCCTACCTGACCTATACAAATAACGGAGTTGGCTACGACGGGGCAAACGTCAGACCCAATGTAAGTAAAACTGCCGGGAAACTGACCGCGTTGTCATTGGTTGGAAACCCACTGACCGCCCCTACCCTCGCATTTCTTGAATCAGAATACCTGAATTGCGGCCTTTGTGACCTGGTGGATGCCGGTTGGGCAGGGAATTTTTACGCAATGTATGCCTTGAAAAAGGGGCTTCAGTTTCAAAATATTGAACTGCTCGGCACCCATAACTGGTATAATGATCTTGCAGCCTGGCTTACGGGCGAAACCGCCGGTACCCTGCCCTCCCTGTCATGCAGTAAAACACTGGCCGAATCTTATGGACAATGGCCCGACGGATCTTGGCGGGATAAATGCTGGATTAATAACGACCCAACTGGGGGAACCTCCGACAAAAGGGCTATCGGGACCGCACACGCAATCCTTATCCTTGCAAAATCACTTACCAGTATCAACCCGGTGGCGAATATCCTCGATTTGTCGGACCATCCCCCCTGCGACTCCGTCCTGCTCGATGCCTCCACCTCGTTTCATATTGACAATAACAGCACCATTACCGATTGGGACTGGAATATCAACAATAATCCGTCATACAATGATCTGCACGGGAAACGGCCTGTCATTCCAAAAAATTTATTTTATTCCCCGGGAAGCTATTCCATTAAACTAAGGGTAAAAGACGACAACAACCCTCCCCGCATCAATACCACTTCGGTCAACCTGAACATTACAACCGGCGATCATATTCCGATTGCAATTCCACTTTCCAAGCCGCGGATCAGCTATAACGGAAGAATCAATGAAACGATCCACCTGGATGCCGGAGGTTCCTACGACCCGGATCACACGGCCATCGATACCTACTACTGGTACCTGGGATGTCATTATGACTGCACCGGATCGACCGACCCGGTGATCGACGCCACCACAACCTCCCCCTTCATGACCTTTTCTTCTGCCGCAAAACTGAATGGGCTGATAGGGTTGAAGGTGAAGTCAAACGGACTGACCAGCCCAATCGAATATGTTCCCGTCATCGTTTCGAACGATGATCTCGCGATAACCGGCATCTCGGTTCAACCTGCCACCGTTTGTGCCCAGGACTCTCTTTCCGTGTCGGTCACCTTGCTCAATGATGTCTCTTCTTCCACCCCCTTTTCACATGTCCGGGTAAATTTCTGGAATGAAGATCCCCGTACCACCGGCAGAATCATCAGTAAGAATTACTTTGCTGATCTGAATCAGGGAATTCCGGTTATCCTGAATGCAAAAATCAGGTACACCCGCGACCTTGAAAAGGTTTATGCATATGTTGATGCAGATGAGAAAGTTGACGAATTTAACGAGAACAACAACATCCTTGCTGCAGTCATCCCGAGAATCACCCATAACGATTTTGACACGATCTGCCAGAATTCATTCAAAAAGCTCTGCCTGATCTGCAATGATGACACACTCCAGTACAAAGTGGAGATCAACGGGCTCATTCAACCTGCACATGGCCTGGCTTCTGTCATTGATTACCGGAGCATTAAATATACACCTGTTGCCGGGTTCCATGGTCAGGATACCATGAGATACATTGTTAAAATTTCTAACCGTCAGACTGGTATGCTGACCTGCTTTGATACCGCATTTGTTTACCTAACCATCCGGTATGCACCTGTCCCTGCCTTCAGCCATGGGATTATCCCATCGTGCCCGTACGACAGGAAAATCAGTTTTACCGATTTATCCACAACCCCTGAATGTTCACAACCGTTAATTTCATGGCAATGGAATTTCGGTGACCCTGCAGCAGGAACCAACAACACTTCATCGGTTCAGAACCCGACCCATTCTTTTACCACCTTTGGCACCTACAATGTTGTATTGATGGCAGAAAACAGCTATCTATGCACCCTTAAGGATTCAATGAACATTACGATTCCAAATTCACTTCCTCACGCCGATTTTTCTTTTCCTCCTTTGATTTGCGTGAACGATCCGATCAGTTTCCTGGACAACTCCACCACTCCAGCCGGAAGTAACATTACCAAATGGGAATGGAATTTTGGGGATGCAACTCCTTCCGTCCTTATCAATGCACCTGCCAGTCCCAATATCGTCCACGTTTTCAGGAGTAACGGCCCATTCAAAGTTCAGCTAATCGTGACAAACAGTACGGGTTGTATCGATACAATCCAAAAAAACGTACAACCCTTGATCTCGCCAAAAGCAGACTTTACCTACAATCCCGATTGCTACTATACTCCTTTGTCTTTTTTCAACAGTACAAGCGCGAATGGGGGATTATCCATTCTCAGCTATTCATGGGATTTCGGGGATGGCAGCCCGACTGTAGCGGATCCCAATCCAACGCACCTTTTCCCCGGTGGAAATACCTATACGGTCACCCTGATTGCGACGAATACCGGAAATTGCAACGATACGGTTTCCAAACCTGTTATTGTCTACCCAAAACCAGGCGTCGATTTTACCTTCCAGACCGGCATGCAGAACTTTGAGATGCTGTTTCACAACCTGACTGGTCCATCTGTCGGCAACAATCTGAAGTGGGATTTCGGCGATGGCATTTTTGGCTACGGGCCTGACCCTTCGCACCTATACCAGGGCCCGGGAAATTATCTTGTTTCACTTATCGGTACGGATGGAATAACCTCCTGCT
>SESB01000005.1_pt1 | contig 156514 bp, 147 predicted proteins | sample 3171441 | NCBI WGS metagenome assembly SESB01 (sample SAMN06051867, study PRJNA518727) | freshwater metagenome | biome: subpolar coniferous forest; feature: holomictic lake; material: water; isolation source: holomictic Lake 227, 6 m depth | place: Canada: near Kenora, Ontario | collected...
ATGTGGAAAAAAAAGAAAGTAATTAGATTAAAAGTGTTCAATTGCTTCAGGAACAGCCCTTTTTTAATGGTAAAAGAAGGGTAACATTCGTAACTGGTATGATAGCGATCAATCAAATTTGATTTTCAAAGTTACGCAAATCCTGTTGTCCGCTATTTTATAAAAAAAAGAAGCCACCCTTTCGGAGCAGCTTCAACGAGTGTTACAAGTTGTTGATGAGATTAGTTCCCGTCTGAAAAATCAGCAACAGAGGGCGTTACAGGGGACAGGGCAATGGTGCCGCAATGCTGGTTTTCACCGGATCCGAAATCGGCTTCAACCGGGGTGACAGGCGCCAGTGCGAAGATATCAGGGGTTACATTGGCGGCAACATCCGAAAAATCGGCCTCTGCAGGGGTAACCGGTGCAAGGGTGATCACTGCAAAGCCGGCATCGTTCACCTCTTCAAAGGTAGCTTCTGACGGTGTGGAGGGGGCCAGCGAAGTTTGAACGGTATTCAGTTCAGGGTTTGCTGCGGCTCCGTCGTTGCCGGCGAAAAGAACATTCAGGGAGAGGGTTAGAACTGCAGCCAGGATGATCGGTGTTGCTTTCATGTTTTCGGGTTGTTTGTGTTTGATGAAGCAAAGATATACCGGATCTCAGGAGGTGACCAGTTCACTTCGGCTGAACCGGGAGAACTCCCGTCGAACAGGGGAGAACTGCCGTTAAAAATTGCCAGCCGGACTGTTTTTATAAATAATGCCGTAGCTTCCTGACTTCTTGCACTTCTCAATTTCAGTGCGTTAACATTGATCAGGTACTTGAATTTAAATGACATAAAATTCATAATTGTGACTTTTGCCGCACTAATACCAGGTTAAAGTACGAAATACGAAGTACAAAGTACGAACGAAAGTGGGAAGTACAAAGTTCGAAGGACGAACAACGGCCGGCTATTCCCAAACTTTGTACTTCGTCATTCGTCATTCGTACCTCGTATTTCGCGTTGTACCCCAATAAATTACAGAAGTCAGGACTCCCGTCGAACAAGGGAGAAAACCCGGTAAAAATAGTCTGCCGGACCACTTTCATAAAAATGCCGTAACTTCATAGGGTATTTTGAGGTTCGGATATCATAGAGATATAATCCCTTAACAAATCAACCTGCAAAATCGTAAGCCATGAAAACCCTTAAGAAGAACCTGGTCCGCACGGGCATGTTGCTGCTCCTCATCGCCGCCTGGGGTATCGCCCTGTCGCAAAACAGCTTTGTAACCATCAACGGTACCCTGAAGGACAACAAGACCGGCGAGAAGATCCGGTACGCCACCATCGCGGTTCCCAACACGGGCATCGGCACTGTTTCAAACTCTGAAGGTGAATTTACCCTGAAGGTAAACAGCTCGCTGAATGCTGAATATTTTGAAGTGTCGCATATGAGCTATGCCACGGTAAAGTTCAGGATCAGCGAAGCGGCAGGCAAGGATAAGACCTATTTTCTGGATATGAAGCCGATCCAGCTTAAGGAGATCTCGGTGGTGCCGGGCGATGCGCGAGAGATCGTGGAGATGGCCCTGCGAAACATCGACAAAAACTACAGTGCGGTGCCCAACATGATGACGGGCTTTTACCGGGAGTCGATCAGGCAGCGGCGCGATTACCTGTCGATCGCCGAGGCGGTCGTCGATATCTATAAGGCGCCCTATCTGACCAACCAGGACGACCAGGTGAAGATCTTCAGGGGGCGCAAGGGCTCCAATGTGAAGAAGGCCGACACCCTGATGGTTCAGGTGCAGGGTGGACCGAATGTGTCGATGCTGCTCGATATCGTCAAAAACACCGACCTCAGCATTGCGTTGGATAACCTGGACAACTACCAGTTTGAACTCGGCAATGTGGTGAACATCGACAACAGGGTCAACTGGGTCATCAACTTCTCGCCGGCGGTGATCAACGAGGAGCCGCTCTATTTCGGGAAACTCTGTATCGACCAGGAGACCATGGCCATCACCCGGGCCGAATTCAGCCTCGACCTCAGCGATGAAGGCAAGGCCTCGCGCGTGTTTATCCAGAAAAAACCCGTCGGCCTTCACTTCAAACCTACCTCGACCAGCTACCTTGTAACCTATAAGCAGCAGAACGGAAAGTATTACCTCAACTATGTGCGTGTCGACCTGAAATTCAGCTGCGACTGGAAGCGACGGCTCTTCAGGAACCACTATACCGTGGTGTCGGAGGTGGCCATCACCGACAGGAGGGCCGGTAATATCGTTAAATTTGCCAATTCGGATGTTTTCAAAAAGAGCATGGTGTTCACCGAAAAGGTGCAGGATTTTGCCGACCCCGGCTTCTGGGGCGAATACAATATCATCGAACCCGAGATCTCCATCGAAAACGCCATCAAAAAGATTTCAAAAAGCATGCAGAAATAGTATTCATCTCCCTATGAACCTTACCGATTTCCATATCCAGAAGCAGATACAGGGTGGCGACATCAGGGAGTTTGAACGGCTTTTCACGAAATACTACGGCCCTTTGTGCCACCATGCGAATAAAATACTGAAGGATATGGATTTGTCGGAGGATGTGGTGCAGGAGTTTTTCTACCAGCTCTGGAAAAACAGGGAGCGCTTCAGCCTTAAGTTGTCGCTCAATGGCTACCTGCACCGCGCAATCCATAACAATGCGCTCCATTACCTCGGACATATGGCAGTCCGTAAAAACTATGCAGAGCAGGTTGCCCTTGAATCGCGGGAACCCGTGCAGGAGAAGTCCCAATACGGGATGGAGATGAAAGAGCTGGGAAATATTATCAACGAAACCCTGGAACAGATGCCCGAACGCTGCTCCCGTATCTTCCGGATGAACCGGTTTGAGGGGATGAAATACCGCGAAATCGCCCTTCTCCTCTCCATCTCGGTGAAGACGGTGGAGGCCGATATGGGCAAGGCGCTGCAGCTGTTCCGGAAATCATTGAAAGCATACATCAGCGAAGGAGTATCATGAACAAAGACAAAAACAGCCGGCAGGATGCCGGAAGAATAGCGAAATACCTGAGCGGCGAGATGACAGGAGCGGAATCGGCGGCTTTTGAAGCAGGAATGGCCGCCTCGGGAGAGGAACACGACAGGATGGAAGAGTTAAAGAAACAGTGGTCGGCTTTAGAAGGATACCAGGAGGCAACCTCCCCCGACACCCGCCAGGCCTGGGATAAGCTCCATGGACGCCTGCAGGATGAGCAACTTATCCCGGCATACCAGCAGGAGGTAAAATCCCTGTTTTTGCCAGCCCTGTTGAAGATCGCCGCCCTTCTCCTGCTCCTGCTGACTTCAGCAGCAGTGACCTATGTGATCATGCACCGTAAGCCGGCAGTTGAGATGGTCCGGGTCGACACCGGCGCCGGGGATCGTACCCTGGTGAAAACGCTCGCCGACGGATCGGTGATCTATCTTGCACACCATTCATCATTCTCATTTCCGCAGCTGTTCGGGTCGCAGTCGCGCCATGTGGCCCTGCAGGGCGAAGCTTTTTTCGACGTTGCCTCCAACCCGGCACACCCCTTTGTCATTGAAACCGACAGGGCGCTGATAGAGGTCCTGGGAACGGCATTCAACGTTAAAAATCAGCAGGACGATGGCTTCGAACTCTCCGTTGAACGGGGAAAGGTGAAGGTGACCCTGAAGTCGGATCCTTCCCACTGCCAGCTGGTGCTGGCCGGTGAAAAGGTCTCAGCCGTGCGGAACAGCCTGGTGAAGTCGAAACATGTTCCCGGCGAGGCATGGTATAAAGAGAGGATGCAGTTCAAAGACGAGCCGCTCCGCCATATCCTGGATGTGCTGAACCGGAATTTCAACACTAACTTTGCGGTAGCCGGCGCGGCAACCGGCAACCATAAGCTTACCGTGATGTTCGACCATGAAACTGCCGCCACCATGACCGAACTTATCTGTATGACCCTTAACCTGAAAAGCCAAACGATCCATGGGGCTGTCGTATTTTCCGAAAACAGGGAAGGCGCAAAACCAAACTGAGTTTTGCGGGATTCCTTACGGGCATCAACTTACAGGAGCCTGCATCGTCATTGCAGTCCTTTTCCTGTTGCTTGCGACAGCTGCATCCGCGCAGGTAACCCTGCTTGAAAAAAACATCACCATCCCGAAACAAAACACCACGCTGTACCAGGCACTAAACCTGATATCGCAACATGCCGACTGCCTGTTTATCTACGACAGCGAAACCCTCGAAAGCGACAGGCGGGTCAAACTGCATGCCGACCGGCAGCCCCTGGGTAAGGTGCTGGATAATATCCTGGCCAATCCCCGGCTCGCCTACAAAGTGGTCGGGAAGCATATCCTGATCTATAAAACGAAGCGGGATACGATACCGCCGGGCAGGATGCAGCAGGAAATTCCCGGAACGGAGATCACCCGGTTTATAACGGTGAGTGGACACATTTTTGACAGGGAGAACAAGGCTGCCATCCCCTATGCCACTGTCGGGATCGTGGAGGAGAACCTGGGAACCATCACAAACAGCGATGGTTTTTTTTCGCTCAGGATCCCCGCAGCACTGGCCGGCACCTCCCTGGTGGTGTCGCACCTGGGATATATGAGCCAGCAGATCCCGTTGCAACTGCTCGACGACCAGCCTGCCGATCTCTGGCTCGACCGCAGGATCATCTCCATCCAGGAGGTGATCATCCGGTATATCGACCCGGAGGTGATCCTCGACAAGGCCATGGAACTGCGGAGGGTGAACAACGCGGTCAACCCGGTCTATCTCACCACCTTTTACCGCGAAGGGGTGCAGAAGAACAACCGCTGCACCAGCTATTCGGAGGCGGTGTTCAGGGTGTACAAGTCTCCCTACGATGTGAGCGAATCCTGCGACCAGGTAAAGCTGCTGAAGTCGAGAAAAATTCACAGTTCCGATCCCAACGATACCGTGTTCCTGAAACTGATGGCCGGCGTGCAGTCGGCGCTGCAGCTGGATATCGTCAAGTGTGTCCCGGGTTTTCTCGACCGTACGCCGCCCGTGGGATATACGTGGAAGTATTCCGACCTTGTCTCCTTTAATGCAAAGGATGCCTATGCCATCACTTTTGTTCAGAATGCCGGGGTGAAAGAGGCGTTGTACAAGGGCACACTCTATGTTGAGAAGGAACATTTTGCCATCCTGGGCGCCGAGTTCGAAATCAACCCCGATTACCTGGATGTGGCTGCCGACGCCCTCGTGCTGAAGAAAAGCCACCGGTTGAATGTTAAATTCAAAAAGATCACCTATTCGGTGGGTTATATGCCCTTCAACGGCAGGTACTACCTCAGCCATGCCCGCTGTGATATCCAGGTGAGCACCCGGCTGAGGAACCACCTCTCCTCCGACCATTTCAGCACCTTCCTCGAGCTGGCCACCTGCCATATCGATACCGCGGCGGTGGTAAAATTCACGAAACAGGAGATCCTCAAACCCGGGGTGGTCTTTTCCGACCAGCCCTACCTCCGCAACGACGACTTCTGGGGAGATTACAATACCATAACACCCGAAACAAAGCTAAGCGAAGCGCTGCTGCGGATTATCGGGAAAACAGAGGAGATCAGGTAGTAGCATCAGCAAGTGACGGTTTCGTAAACATGGTAGAGTTCCTCCAGTATATCGAAGGATATGGAGCACCTCTCCTTTAGCTTCTCAAAAAATCGAAAGCCCCTTCCCTCAGGTAGATGCCAAATTCGAGCCATGCGATAAAGTAATTCGACATCTGCTGCGGGTCGGCGATGGCTTCAAAGACCACGTGAACCGGTTTGCCGGCCTGGATGGCTGTTTTACTTTCGAGTTGCCCGTTCATGAGCCCGGTTAAACAGATGGTTTTTCGGTACAGTTGAACATCCAGTGTATGCCGAACTTGTCGGTACAGGTTCCATAGTAGGCTCCCCAGAACATCACCACCAGCTCCATGGTGACCTTGCCGCCGGCTGAGAGGGCGTCGAACAGCTTTTTTGTCTCCTCCCGGGTATCGGGATCCAGGCAGAGATGGACGTTGTTTCCCTGGACCACGTTGAACCCCATGCTTTCGGGGGCATCGGTTCCCATGAGCAGGTGCCCGCCCGTGATCGGCAATTCGATGTGCATGATCAGGTTCTTGTCCGCCTCCGCGATCTGCGGGCCGCCATCTGTAACAGGGATATCGCCCAGCCGGGCAATGCCCCCGCCGCTGAACTCCCCGCCGAAAACTGATTTGTAGAAGAGAAAGGCCTCTTCGGTGTTTCTTGAAAAATTGAGATATGTGGTTGTTTTTGCCATATAGTTGAAGTTGAATTGTTGAATATAGAAGGAAAATGAACAGGTGTTTTACGGTGCAAAATTACAGGGTTTTTAATCATCGACGGTGAAGGGAGATTTTTTTCCCGGGTTGGCATGCGGAACAAGTGCCAATATTCATGGATGATCCGGAAATAAAAACAGGAATGATACGTTAGCTGTTGTTAAACAGCAGATTGACATATCCTCGCTGATGAGGATCGTCATAAAAGCAAAAACATAACATGATGAAGTTTTTATTAAGTCTTTTCCTGATGATCTCCCTGGCCGGGTTAAACCTCTCTGCCCAGACAGATAAACCCACCGGGAACCTTACCTTCCATATCACCGGGTTTGAGAAAAACCAGGGACAAGCCCTGATCCTCTTTTACAGCAAAGACGACAAGGTCCCCAAGAAACCGGGCCGGCACCTGAAGGCTGAAATCGTCAATAAGGAGGCGGTACTAACCCTTGAAAATATCCCTTACGGCGAATACGCGGCCATCATCGTGCACGACATCAACGGCAACGGGGTGGTTGACCATAAATTTGGCATGCCCTCCGAACCCCTGGGGTATACCAATAACTGGAAACTGAGCCTCTTTTCAGGGATGCCCTCCTTCGACAAGCTGAAGTTCTCTCATTCGAAACCCGTCACCATCGTGACGATACGGATGCACGAATAACCGGCACCTTTCGCGGGAAAAACATTTCCCTCCACCCGATAGGCAATCGCCGGCCGCTTGTTACCTCTTATTTTCCCAGTCATCAAAACAAAACAGGATGAGATGAAGATCAGGTTGCAGCAGGGAAGGAGAGAGGTGACTGGTTATTTTGTCAATACACCCCTGGCCGGAAGCATGAAATAGACCGTCATCACCACCCCCAGCAGCACTCCCAGGAAGATGATCAGGTTGATATACGCGATATGGTCTTCCTTGAAAATCCAGAAATAGAGGAAGATTAGGCTCCTGGCAATAGCGACGATCAGGTAATAGACCAGCAGGCCTGCCCCGGCCAGCAGCATCAGGATGAGCAATGCCAAACCCGTGTTTTTGCTCCCGGATCCTCCGCGGAAATAGAGCCCCTTAATCCCCGTGGGCATTGAAAATCCTCTCGATCCAAAGGAGCCATACCGGGTTCTCAGGCTCGGCGAAACACCCGATTTGCTGATGTTCAGCCCCAGTCCGCCGCCAAGGTTGGCCCGTTTGTAAAACCGGAAGCCCATGCTATCTGAGTTTATTGATGATCAGTACAAGGAAGACGATGATGGCAAGGGTTAACCCAAGCGATACCAGCCGCAGCGCCAGCAGCCTCTTTGCAGGGACCGGGGGTGTTTCGGGCAGACCGGGGTTATCCGATGTTGCCGGGGAGGATAATGGTGGTTCGCTTACAGGGTATTCAGGTTCCATGGTATCCGGATTCAGCGTGTGACTTATCCTTTCAGCCGTGGCCCAGGACACGGTGGGGCACGTAAAGCTCCTCCAGCCGCGTGATTTCATCAGGGGTCAGTTTGACCGACAGGGCGGCAACCGCATCTTCGAGGTGCCCCGGTTTGCTTGCCCCGATGATCGGGGCAGTGATAATGGGTTTGCCCAGCATCCAGGCCAGGGCGACCTGTGCATCGGGTAACCCCCTTTGCGCGGCTATTTCTGAAAGACGGTCAACGATGGTAAAATCCGAATCGGCGGCATACAGCATCTTGCCAAATTCGTCGGTCCGGGCACGGATGGTCTCATTCCGTTCCTTCGATCTTTTCCCTGACAACAATCCCCGTGCCAGGGGCGACCAGGGGATGACGGCGATTTTCTGATCCCGGCACAGGGGGATCATCTCCCGCTCCTCTTCCCGGTAAAGCAGGTTGTAATGGGGTTGCATTGAAACAAAACGGGTCCAGCCGTGAAGGTCGGAGGTGAAAAGCGCCTTGGCAAATTGCCATGCATACATCGAGGAGGCACCGATATACCGCACCTTGCCTGCCTTTACGATGTCGTGAAGCGCCTCCATGGTCTCCTCAACAGGGGTTTCATAATCCCAGCGGTGTATCTGGTAAAGGTCGATGTAGTCGGTCTGCAGCCGTCTCAGGCTGCCATCAACCGAACTCATGATGTGTTTGCGTGAAAGCCCGCGGTCGTTGGGCGCCTGGCTCATGGGGTGAAACACCTTGGTGGCGATTACCACCTCGTCGCGCCGGGCAAAATCGCGGAGCGCCCTGCCAAGCACCTCTTCGCTGGCTCCCGCTGAGTACATATCGGCCGAGTCAAAAAAATTGATCCCCAACTCCAGCGCCTTTTGAATAAAGGGTCTGCCCTGTTCTTCCGTCAAGGCCCAGGGCCAGCGCTCTGTTGGTTTGCCATAGGTCATGGTACCCAGGCATAACCTCGACACCTTTATTCCTGTATTGCCGAATCTGATATATTCCATCAGGTTTTATTTAAAAGAGTTTCATTTCCTGACCGGGGGTGCAATGAGTTAAGCTGCATGCTCCGCTTTCCGGTTTCTTCCTAAGGTTCATTCCCGTTTGCAGGAAATTCAGTTATGCAATACAAAGTTAGCATAAAAGGCGATAGGCTGGGGCAGCTTTGCAGGTTAATTCAGCAGGGCGGAATGGCTGATATAGAGGTCGTCCTTGTGATAGATAAACAGGCAGGTGCCTCCCTTGATGGCTTCAACAACGGGTTTGATAAGCTCTGGCGGCACTGACGGGCAGCCGAAACTTCTTCCAAGTCTCCCTGTTTTCCGGATGAAATTCTCAGTGGCATAGGCGGCGCCATGAACGATGATAGCACGGCTAAGCGCATTGTCGTTAATACCCTTTTCCATTCCATCCAGGATGAGCGACAATCCTACACTCGCGCCGAGGTTCTTTCCCTTCGTCACAAAAAAGCCCAGGCTGCTCTTACAGGAACCTGTCACATTCGAAAAACGTGTCGCAAACTCCTCGCCGGTGTTCCTCCCGTGGGCTACATAAGTATTGAATAACAGGGTTTTGTGTACCAGGTCGATCACATAAAGCCGTTTGTTTTTACTCGACTGGGAAAAATCGACGATGGTCAGGATACCCGGGTTCATGAGCCTGCCGCTTTGTTCAAGTTTCCTGAGCCCCTTCAGGGCAAGCTGAAACACCTCCCCCGAGAGGCCCCTGGCTGCCAGGTTCATCTCCTCAAAGAGGGTATGCTGATCATCCGCTGCCGTAACCGGCTTGCCGGAGCCCGCCCGATTCATGACCGGTGCCACGAATGCCAGGAGAATGAGGAGATATTTTCGCATGTCGCAAAGGTACGCATATCTGCAATACACGGACTTTTACCTTTTCCACCAGCAACGGCGGGATATCCGCGCTCTCCTGTATCGGTAAGTTTCGTATCTTTGCGGGAACAAACCATAGCCTATGTTCAAAAGTGTTCCGCTGATTGCCCTGTTTCTCCTGCTCTCATTCGTTATGAAGGCGCAGGAAGCCCCATCTGCCAAACAGGCCGTTGCGGGTACCTCCATCGACAGGAACGAGCTGATCACTTTTGCTAAACAGTACATCGGCATACCTTACCGCAGGGCAGGGTCAGATCCTAAAAAAGGTTTTGACTGTTCGGGTTTCGTCAACTTTGTTTTCCGCCATTTTTGCCTTGCCCTGCCCCGGAGTTCACGGGAATTCAAAAAGCTGGGCACTGCACTGAAACCGGAAGAGTTCAAGGTGGGCGATGTCCTGGTTTTTTATGGTTTCAGGGATAAAGGCCATATCGGCCATGTTGCCATCGTTTGTGAAGCCAACGGGATGAAATCCCGGTTCATTCATGCCTCTTCGGGCAAGGCACACAGCATCACCATCAGCGACCTCGACACCGAAGGATACCGCGGCCGCTTTTACAAGTGCATCGACGTGATCATGTAATTTTCCCCACCCTCATTTTTCGTCAAACAGCAGCTGTGCCAGCCGCTCGTCCCGCTGGTAAATATCATCATAGAAGGTTACCACCCCCTGCTGGTCAACCCATGCCGTGAAATAGCCGATATATACCGGTATTTTGCTTTTTAACACGCAGGTGGTTTCCTTGCCGGCATGCATGGCGGCATCGATTTTTGCAGGGCTCCAGGCAGGATCGTCTTTCAGGATGTCAATTGCCAGGTCCCTTGGCTTTGCCACCCGGATGCAGCCATGGCTGAAAGCCCTGCTTTCCCTTGCAAACAGGCTCTTTGCCGGCGTATCGTGCATGTAGATGTCGTCGGCATTCGGAAAGATGAACTTAACCAGTCCCAGGGAGTTGTTTTTCCCCGGTTTCTGCCGCACCTGACCGTTGTTCCATTCCATGTTGTGGGTCTCCAGGTAATTTTTATGTTTTGCCATCCCTGGTTTTACCTCTTTGTTGATGATGCTCTGCGGCAGGTTCCAGTATGGGCTGAATACAATATACCGCATCATGCCGCTGAAGATGACGGTTTGCGTCAGGTTCGCCCCGGTGACCACTGCAGAGACAAGTTCGCTTTTGCCATCGCGGATCAGGTTCAGCCTGAACGAGGGAATATTCACCACGATATAGGTTCTTGTCCTGGCAATTTCAGGGGAGATCCACCGGCAACGCTCCATGTTGACGATGATCTTCTTTATCCGTTCCGAAACAGGCACATTCATCTCCCTGATAAGTTTCGGGACGATCAGATTGCCGGGATTGTAACCATTGCGTACCTGGTATCTTTTTACTGCATCCGCCAACTCCGTGTCATACCTGGAGCTGCCGTTATTCCGGCCGATGTCGCCGGTAATAAACAGCCGCTCCCTGATCTGCAGTATCGCATGGGCCGAATCCCCGGGCTTATAGGCCTTCAGTTTGGGATCCAGGTCAACCTGGTTCCATCCTCCCTTTTTCTCGATATCACGGTAATGTTTCAGCACATCCCGCAATTTGTAATACTGGCTGAAGAGGATGCTGTCGTTGCGTTCGATCAGGTCGGGATCTGAAATTACCGAGTCGAGCAGGGCCTTGTAGGAGACCTGCTTGCGCGGGAGCAGCCAGCCCAGGGCCGTGGTGGTGGAATCGCTCACCCCCTTGTACACCTTCCCGGCATAGAAAAGGTACAGGTTGGTAAGCATCAGATCCGTTTCGGTTGGCGTTAGCCTGTCCTTCGCATCCGTATCAAAAATACCTGCAACTTTATCCTGGTATGGGAACGTTGAACTCAGCCCTTCCGTGGCCAGTTCCCGCACCTTGTCGAAGAGGGTCTGGCCGAACTCGACCACCCCCTTGCCATCGTACCAGATCTGGTTATAGTGGTGCTGGCGGTAAACGATCTCCACCTCTTTGCGGTATTTGTCCACAAGAGGATAGGTGCGGTAGAAGGCAGCCACCAGGTTGCTGTCGAAAGGCAGGTTGCTGCGGTGGTTGACAACCCCGCGCAAATGGCTGTCGCCATGGTTGCCCGATCTTTCCTTTTTGCCGCTTTTACAAGAATTTCCAGCCAGTAACAGGGCGAACAGGATAATGGCCAGCGGGTAGCTGCAGTGTTTCATAATTTTCATACGGATGTAAAGGTATCTCATTAAATCATACAGGGATAAACCGGGCATGATAAAAATATTAAACCATGGAATTCCCCGGCAGGGAGGCATCAAACAGGGGCAACCCCTTGCATGACCGGTAAATTTGCTTATACTTGCTTTCCTTTTCCTGATCCAGGCAGCCGGGATCAGGCTATAACTCCGGCAGAAACCGACATTTTTCAACAGCAATGATCATACTCGAAAAACCCTATGTTTCCGATTTCCTCCAGCAAACCGTCGTCAGGTTGCAGGTTCCCGTGCTGGCAACAGCCTTTGCCAGGAGTCTTGCCCGGGCCGGGGAGATGAACCTGGTTGAAACCGAACCCTTTTTTGCAGCGCTGAAAACGGGGGAGGCCCGGCTCCTTTACAGCAATTCGGAAAACGCAACCGAGCTGCTGAACCAGTATGCGCCGGAACTTGCCGTGACCCGGAATGTCAATTTCTTCAAGGATAAATCAAAACTCCGTGAAATATTCTCCCGGCTCAACCCGCATATGTGGTTCCATACCTATTCATTTGAAGAACTTGATCAAATTGATGTATCCGCGCTGGAGATCCCCTTTGTGATCAAACCTGTCAGGGGTTTTGCCAGTATCGGCATTCATGCGGTTCACCACGCATCAGACTGGCCGGCAGCACTGGCAGGGATCAAAAAGGAGGTGAAACTCATGCAGCATGTTTTTCCGGATGTGGTGGTCAGCCTGAATGAGTTTTTAATAGAAAGGTATATCGAAGGTACTGAAATTGCCATCGACGCCTATTTCAATGACAGCGGGGAACCGGTCATCCTCAACATCCTCACCCACCTCTTTGGCTCCAGGTCGGATATGAGCGACAGGCTCTACATGACTTCCGGAGAGATTGTGATGAAATACCACGACGCCATCATGCGGTACCTCCGGGAGATCGCCAGGCTGCGTGACCTGCGCAACTTCCCGTTTCATCTCGAAATGCGGCAGGAGGCCGACGGGAACTTTGTCGCCATTGAAATCAACCCGATGCGGTTCATGGGTTTCTGTGTTGCCGATGTGGAATATTATTTTTATGGCATCAACCCCTATGAATACTATTTTCAGCAGAAAAAGCCCGACTGGGCTGAAATCCTGGAGAAGCGCGGCGACAGGCTTTATGGCATGTTCGGAATCGATATTCCGAAACAGCTGGATAAAAGCCGTATCCGGTTCAACTATGAGAAGTTCATCGCCCACTTCTCCGGGGTTTTATTTTATGTCAAGATGGATTATACCACCCTGCCCATGGCCATCTACCTCTTTGCCGAGGTCGCGGAAAGCAGGTTCTCGGAATTCGAGGAGATCCTCTACTCCGATCTGTCAGAATTTATTGAGACCACAGTATAAATACGGGCCCCTGTTGAAGAAAGTTTTTTATATCTTTGCAATAATATAGATACATGCATATGAAGAATCAAAAAACCAGGCTTACTGCCTTTCTTATCATTTTCCTGACATTTTTTACAGCCATTTTGCAGGCCCAGACCGGCGAGCCCTGGACTGCAAAGGATCTCATGGCGCCCGATGCCCTGGCCAGCCTGCTAAGCAACCCGAAAGCAGCAAAACCGGTGATTTACAACGTGGGTCCGCTGGCCAATATCAAGGGGGCCATCAACATCGGCAGCATGACCAATAAGACCAATCTCGACAAACTGGGTAAATCGCTGGCCGGGATAGCAAAAGAGAGGATGGTGGTTATCTACTGCGGATGCTGTCCCTTCCGGAACTGCCCCAATATCAGGCCTGCCTTCAACCTGCTGAAGGAGCGTGGGTTTACGAATTCCAAACTGCTGAACCTGAAACAAAACCTTAAAGTCGACTGGACCGATTTCGGGTACCCGATGGACTAACCGGCCTGCAGCCCTTTTCGCGGTTTTCCTGCAATTTATTGCAATTTCCTGCCCATCCGTTCCACCCTGTTCAGCCATTGCCGCCGGTTTTCCGGGGTTGAATTTTTTACGGGTCCCAGGCAGGTCACCTTTACGGGTTTTACGCCGCAGAATTCCAGTGTCGACTTTTTTAACTGGTTTATACTGGGCTTCCCGTACATCAAACGGTAATACCAGCCGGGCTGGTCAAGGGTGGTGATAATGCCTGCGGTTTTGCCGGCAAGCAGTTTATCCCACCAAACTGAGTTCTCGCGGTATTGGAAGGCAAATCCCGGTAAAAACAGGCGGTCGATAAACCCCTTGGTAATGGCGGGAAGTCCACCCCACCAAACGGGATGGATCCAAACCAGGTGGTCGGCCCATTTGATCTTGTTCCATGCCGCGACCAGGTCATCTTCCAGTTCCGTGCGTTGCTGGTATCCCGATTGTAAATTCGGGTTAAACTTCAGCTCCCCGATATTGATCTCCGTAATTTCGGCTCCCGCCGCAGATGCGCCCTGTTTATAGGCCTGGGCCAGCCCGTTGCAAAAGCTGCTTTTGTTTGGATGGCCGTTGATGATCAGAATTTTTTTCATTTTTGATGAACGTTTCGGATTAATGCGCAAAACAAGTCATTCCTCCGCAGGAGCCCAAGAAAAAAAGGGCTGAACTGTCGGAACCGGCAGTTGAGTTGAAGATAACGGGGAGATAAACCCGGGCAGATCACTTCACATTTTTTTCGTAGTTTTGGATCAAAACCACACCCATGCGCCTACAGTCGTTCCTCTTCACAACCTGCCTCTGCTGGATGACCGGTTGCCTGCCAGGTTTTCTTTCTGCCCAGCCTGTTTTTAAAGCGGGGGATCTCAATATCACCCTCTCTGAAACGGGCGCCGTCAGCAGGCTGTACGACAGGGTCCGGGAAAAGGAATACCTGGATGCGGAACAACCCGCCCCCCTGCTGCAGGTAAAGGTCGGCGGACAATGGGAATCGCCTTCCGGGGCCGCTTATTCAGAGGAGAAGGGGGATCCTGGTTCAGGTATCCTTGTACTCACCTTCCGAAAGAGCAACATCACGGTAAAGGTTCGAACGCACCAATCGCCTACCCACCTGAGGTTTGAAATTCTCAATGTCCGGCCGGCCGGGAGAGTCGACCTGGTGGTTTGGGGCCCCTATCCCCTGAAGATTGGGGAAACGGTTGGTGAGATCATCGGGGTTGCCCGTAACCGTGACTTTGCCATGGGGCTCCAGGTACTCAATGCTAAAACCCTTGGAGGATATCCCCTGAATGACGAGGGTTCCGATCCCTCCAGGGGAAATACGGCCAAAAAGAGCGAAGGGGGATCTCTCCTGCAGGCCTTTTCGATGGACAGGTCGCGCCCCCGGCGTGTTGACGGCTGGTGGGGACAATTTCCAAATATGCCGGTCCCGCCTTTGGAGGGAGAGACCACCGAAGGGTCGGCCATCGCCCTCTTTGGCTGTGCCGCCGATAAAACGCTCGAAACCATCGGGAAGATTGAGGTGGCCGAAAGTCTTCCCCACCCGCTTGTCAATGGGGTTTGGGGGAAGATGTCGCCCCAGCCGGGACGTTCCTACCTGATTGCCGATTATTCAGAATCCACGGTGGATGAACTGCTCGCCTATACCAGGCGTGCCAACCTGAGGACCCTCTACCACATGAATGCCTGGAAAAGCTGGGGACATTATGAACTTGATTCCCTCTGGTTCCCCCACGGGATTGACGGTTTCAAACAATGCCTGGCCAGGGCCGCGGCCCTTGGCATCATGCTGGGCGCCCATACCCTGACCGATTTCATCAACACCGGCGATCCTTATGTCACGCCTGTTCCCGACCCCAGGCTGGCCGTAACGGGATATAGCCGGCTGACGCGGGATATTGGCGATACAGTGACCGTGATCGGCATTGAAAGTCCCGAATACTTCAACAATGCCAAAGCCAACTGGCTGCACACGGTAAGAATCGGCCGGGAGCTGGTTCAATATGACTCGGTCACACCGGTCAAACCCTTTACCCTGGCAGGCTGCAAACGGGGTGCGTTTGGCACAAAGGTATCCTCTCACAGCCAGGGTACTGAGGTGGCCAAACTGATGGATCATCCCTACAAGGTTTTTCTGCCAAACCTCGCCCTGCAGCAGGAGATCGCCGCAAAGCTGGCTGCCCGTTTCAATGAAACCGGGCTGGAACAGATGGATTTCGACGGCCATGAAGGGTGCCTCTCCTCCGGACAGGGGGATTATGCCATGGAGCTCTTTGCCAAAACATTTTATGATCACCTCGATCACACTGTGCTGAACGGGACCAGCAATTCCGAACCCTTTTACTGGCATATCAACAGCTACTGCAACTGGGGGGAGCCCTGGAACGGCGGCTTTACCGAGAGCATGCAGCAGTACCGGCTCGACAACCAGGGGCTGTTCGGCCGGAATTACCTGCCCCATATGCTGGGCTGGTACCTCCTTACCGAAAAGACCACCCTTGCCGAGATGGAGTGGATGCTGGCCAGGTCGGCCGGCTATAACGCGGGCTTTGCCATGGCCACCTCGCTGGAGTCACTGCGGAAAAACCCGAATACGGGTGTATTGCTCGACGCCATCCGTGAGTGGGAAAAATGCCGGCTGAACAAGGCCTTCCCGGAGGCGATAAGGGAACAGCTGAGAGATCCGAAAAAGGAGTTCCATCTTGAGAAAGTAACTGATGCTGACTGGGATCTCTACCCGGAATTCCGGCAAGAGGGACCGGCGGGGGATTTCGATACATGGAAAATGGGAAAGGCGATAAGGATCAGCTTAGTTCCTTAATCTGCCCGCGTCGGGTTGAAATCCCAGGCATAGTGAATGCCGGATCTTTGTTTAAATGGTTAATTTTGTTGCGGAGCAACACCATTTTAACCTTTGTCGGAGAGATGCATAACAATGCCTTATCTGTCCTCACCGGAAAGAGGATGACAGCTCCCGTTTTCAATAGTGTAAAATTATGGATGGCTGGTTGTTTCAGGTTTTTCGCAACATGTACGTTGCCTTAAGCGATCAGTATAAAGTAAAATTCCAGCGCCATAACGATAAAAATTTTCTGCAATGAACAGGGAGGAATCCATCAGGGAGTTAATGATCATTCCAGGTATCGGAAAGTCGGTCGCACTTGATCTGTGGAATATCGGGATCACCTCTGTGGATGACCTCGTTGACCAGGATCCGGCGTTACTCTTTGACAGGTCGAACCGGTTTGCCGGAGCAGTGCAGGATCGTTGTCTGCTTTACTGTTTCCGCTGTGCCGTGTATTTTGCAGGAACAAAACCGGAAGAGCGTGATCCGGAACTGCTGAAATGGTGGAACTGGAAGGATAACTGACTTCTACGCTCCATCCGTCAAAGATTTTATGCTCCACTTCAGGTTTGAAAATATTGAAGCGCTGGTTGATCAGCCCGGGAAAGACCAGGTGGTCATCCTGGACGAAATAGCATCGTTTGATTATGGGAAATTTGTCCGCATACCTGATATCGAGGAAAATAAGATCGAACTCCGGGATCCCTCCGATACTGAACAGGATAAGCCGACCTTTTCACCCCCGCTTTATGACCTGCCTTTTTTGCGAAAGAAGCAGAATTAAAGGGTTCCTGCCATCGTAATGCCAAAAATCCCCGCCTGTTCCAGCTCCTCCCTGCCGGGATGGCCCACGGTAAGGGGACGCATGGAGGCAAACCGGCGGAGTTCCGGGATGTCGCTTTCCATTAACCCGGCGGCGGTTTTTTCCGAAAGGGCTCCCTGGCAATGAAAGAAGCCGGCCACCTCGCTGGCTGCGGCCGCTGCCCTGCATCGCGACAACACCTTTTCCAGCAGGGCCTGCTGGCGCGGATCGTTACTGTGCACGGGCATGGCATGCGTGACAAAAAGGGCTGTCTTCCTGCCGGTGGCATGTCTCCTGATGAATTCCACGGCAATGGCAGGCGGGCCAAACTGCATGACGGGAAAGCCTATCAGGATAAGGTCGAACCCGTCGGCCGATGCAACCTGGTCCATCGGCAGAATCGTTTTTTCTCCCGGCAGCGCTTCAAAAACGGCTTCGGCAACCCGTTTTGTATTGCCTGTCTGCGACCAGTATGTAACCAGGATTTTCATTGTTGATAGAGTAAAGCAGCCTTAGATTTTCGTGTTCAGTTTTTCAAGCAATCCATCCTTGTAAACCGGTCCGATTGGGATCATCTGCCCGGCAACCTCAACCTGGTTGCCGTCGATCAGGCGGATCCTGGAGAGGGAGACGATAAAGGATTTGTGTACCCTGACAAACCTGTTTTCGGGTAACTGGGTGATCAGGTTCCTGAACGTTTCATGGATGACCAGCTTTTTATCGAGGGAATGGACCTTGATATAATCGCCGGTGGATTCAAAAAACAGGAGGTCGTCAAAGTTGATTTTATGGATCCTTTTATCGGCCCGGAGGAGGATGTAGTCACGGTTCATCGCAGGTGGCGGCAGTGTGACAGCCTCCTTTTTCATCCTGAATTCGGCCCATTCGGCAGCCTTGTTCACGGCCCGGATGAATCGTTCAAAGGAGACGGGCTTCAACAGGTAGTCGACGGCATTGGATTCAAATCCTTCGGCGGCAAATTCAGGATAGGCTGTAGTGAAAATAACCAGGGGCGGATTTGTCAGCGTTTTAACAAAACGTATGCCCGACAACCTTGGCATGTTGATGTCGAGGAAGATCAGGTCGGCCGGGGTGGAGCGTAAAAATTCACCGGCTTCGATCGCATCGGGGCACACCTTCAGCAATTCAAGCGCAGGGCAGTCGCCGATATACTGCACCAGGACCTCCTGTGCCAGCGGCTCATCATCGATCACCAGGCATTTAAGTTTCATCTTGGGTAAAAATTACCAGTTCGGTTTTAAAACGATTTTCAGTCCCGGATATTTCAAAACGGTGTTTACCAGGGTATACCATGCTAAGCCGTTTTGCAAGGTTTTCAAGGCCGATTCCCCTTCGGTTTTCACCTGCAACATCATCCGCCAGCCCCTTGTTGTTTTCCGTCACAAACCTGATGGAGCCTTCGTCGATGGTACATTCCATCCTGACAAACACGGCTCCTGTTTCGCCCTTGATCCCGTGCTTGAAGCTGTTCTCGATCAGGGGTAAAAAGAGCAGCGGGGCCAGCCTCCTGTTTTCAGGGTTACCGTTGACTTTGAGTTCAATTTCCGCCAGCGGTCCCGAACGGATCCGCTGGAGGTCGACATACTCGCGCATATGATCCAGCTCGGTGGTTAAATCCACGCGCTCCCTGCGGGTTTCATACAGGATATACCGCAGGAGACCGGAAAGTTTCAGGATGGTTTCAGGGGCCTTCTCCGAATGTTTAAGCACCAGCGCATAAATGCTGTTCAGGCTGTTAAATAGAAAGTGGGGGTTGATCTGGGCCCTGAGCGCCTGCAACTCCGCCTCCGACCGCTCTTTCTGTTCCTGCATCAACTGGCTCCTGCCCTCGAGCAAAAGGAAATATCCCTTTGCGAGTTTGAAAAGACTGGTAATCCCTGTGAAGGCTGCCATGAATTTCAGCAGGTCGGTAAAACTGAAATAGGAGATGAAATAGTATCCCGGGAGCAGGTAATCGATGAAACGGGCAAAGGTAAGCTGGTTGAGGAGGGTGGCAGAAACCACGCAAAGCGCCAGCAACATGCCATACGGCAGGAATTTACGCTGGTTCAGAAAATGAGGGATCAGCAGTACCAGGTTGATATAAACGCCAATGGCAATGGTTGCAAGGAAAACTGCCGTATAGATGTAATCGGTTGACTGGATCTCGCTTGAGCTTGAAAATACACGTACCAGGATATAATAAGAGCATCCCCAGAATGCGAGATGCTCCAGGATCCGGAACGGATACGATTCTATCAGCGAACGGCTGTTCATCGCGATACAGTTTTATTCAGCACAAAAGTAAAATCTTTGCTGAAGGCTTCGGGATCATCGGAATATTTTATGATGAATTTCTGAAGGTCATCGGTCGAGGCCGTGAGTACGACCTGGAAATTATCGTCGTCAGGGCTGGAACCCACTACCGGGATTTTCTCATGGGCAATCCGGATCCTGTTATGTTTGAACAGTCCGATTAGCCACGATTCATTATACCACTGGATGACTACTTTCCCCGGTGCCAGATCAACCCTGGCAACGGTATGCCCGGCAACCAGGTGCGAGGTCATCAGGTCGGTACCGGCATCGACCTCCCCGGGATAGAAATCAAGGAAAAACCTGTTGTTCAGCTGGAAAAGATGAACGGAGAATTTTGAAACCCCCTTTTTATCCGTATAGGTTATCTGGTAACCATTTTCAGGAGTTCCGGGTTTTAACAGCCCGTTGAATTTTGAACCCTTCTCGATCTTCCATACCGAGGAATCCTTGCTGGTCCACGTGCCCAGCAGTTCTTTTTTGAAGATAAGGTCACTCTCGTTGTAAAAGGGATGAAGCGATTTTACAAAACAACCTGTGATGAACAGGAGCATCATCCCTGCCAGTAAGAAATTTTTTGCTTTCATGTGCCGGTGTTTTTAAGGATTAGTGACACAAAGGAAATACGATTGTGAACCAGGAAAAATCTTTTTCGTCAAACGACATCCGGGCTTCGATGAAATCGTAACCCGTGGGGCATAACATGTGATGCGGGAAATGGTTTTCCGGATCAGAACCGGGCTCCCATGATCATTCCGCCGATCATCGGGATCATCCACATGATCCAGACGAAGATGCTGAAGCGATGGAAGGTGCCGATCCGTTTTTCGTCGTTATGCCACAATACCCAGGTTGCCCAGGTGGCATGGAACAGCATCAGCAGGATGGCGGTCATGCCGGTAATCCCATGGAAATTGAACCTGAACAGCGCCCCGCCGACTTCGGCCATGGCACTGGTCCCGGCGGTATCACACACAAGCCCGACCCAGAACAGGCGGGTGTGCCACCATTTCAGCCGCAGCTGGATCCGTTCGGCCCAAACGCCGACGGTATAAAGCACCATGGCGAGATTGATAAAGACAATTGCGAAAATCAGCGTAGTATGCATGGTGTTTTTTTATAGTTTATCTCACAAGTTCGACAACGCCACTGAGTGTTACAACCCCGGTGGCGGCGTTTTTATATTTGACGGACCATATATAGGTGCCTTCGGGGCAATACAGCCCTTGTTTCTGCCCGTTCCATCCGTTCATCACCGGGTTGATCCATGAAGGTTGTCTGACCCATCGCCAGTAATCACTGTTGGCGCTGGTGGCGGCCGTACAGTTTGGAAGTCCGAAAGACAGGTCGGTACTGCTTTTTGCGGTGTAGGTAGTGCCATCCTGGGGGAGCAGGAATCCATATTCATCCGCTTTGCTTCCCGGGCAGACAAATACAGCCTCCCCGTCGGCCAGGCTGGCTTTATGGTTTAGTTTTGGAGATAGCAGCGGGGTCCAGCTCGATCCGAAGGCAGTTTTATGGCCCAGTGCATGGATAAAGGTGCCTGAGCCATTCAGCAGTTCCAGCAAGTCGCCGCCACCGGCAATGTTGAGCGTATTCCCCGCATACAGCGGAGCCGTGCCGAAGGAACCCCCGTTGAAATAAGTGGGATCATTGGCGGAAACCTCTATGTAACCGGCCTGCCTGGTGACGACGGTTGGATGGGTGATTCCCGTACTGCCGGCCGGGCGGTGCCAGATCATGATGATCGTGCCCCCCCGCAGGTTGTTCCAGAAGGGGATGTTGTTAAAGATAATCTGCGGCTGGAAGGCAGTTTGGGCCGCATTGTTATCCTGCAAAGACCAGTTACGCATATCGACATTGTCGGCCACCACCAGCAATTCGGTCCATTCATCCCTGGGGTCGGCAGAATTGAAGTAACTGCTGATCAGTACCGATGAATCCGTGGCGGTAGTTCCGCCGGGCCTGTCACCAGGAATGAGGGGCCCGGCATATACCCCGATGTTGTGTGACAATGCAGCGCACAACAAGGGAAAAATGAAGGCAAGAAAAAGTACTTTCAAACCGCTACCCATTGTTTTTGCTGTACGTTGTTCTTTTTTAACCTGTGATGTGTCAGCGTGAAAGGTCCCCTGTTACGCATTGCGGGTAACATCCTTCAGTCTTCCGGTGCGGTCGGACAATCCCTGCAGATGTTCCTGGTCGGTTGAACCGGGATCTTTCATTTCGCGGAACATGGTGCAGGGGAGATCGGCACAGTCGCCGCAATCCTTGTATTTCAACTTGTTTACCGAGCAATCGTACAAAGGGCATATTTTTGCCGGCACATGTTCCAGTGCCCAGAAAGTCTGACCTTTTACCTGGTGACAACCGGTGCAGGTCGATCCGAAAAATTCACAGTCGGAACAGATGAGGCCGCAGGCAGAGAGTATCATAGGGTCGGTTTTGATGTTTCAGCAAAGTTAAGGAAATATCCAAGTACAGCTATATGACACGGATATTCCCTGAATAATTTCCAAACCGGGCCTGGTTAAACAAGGCGGTTTTATACAGCCTGTGGGAGAGCCGTCAAATGTAACGCCTCCAAAGAGAAACGGATTTTGTTTTTACCCTAACTTATCCCTTTCCTCTCCCGTTTTCAAAATAAATTTACAGGCTGTAAAATTATTACATGAATTTACGGTCATTTTGATTAAATAGTTTATCAGCACATTCAAAATCAAAGTTATATGAAAAAGATGTTCTTCGTTGCCTGTTTACTGCTCGTTTTTTCAACCCATGGTCAGAATTCCAAATCCCAGAGGAAATCAACGGATGTGAAACAGGATATTCCGTTAACCACAGCGGCTTCCCAGGTTAAAGAAAAAGGAGGTCACGATTATCTGGCACTCGTCAAGATTGCCGGTAGCTGGGGCTATATTGACATGTCGGGGAAAATAGCCATTAACCCACAGTTTGACAATGCAAAGCCATTTTCGGATGGATTGGCCCGGGTAAAGAAGATGGGCGACTGGGGGTTTATCAACCCGGAAGGGAAAATCACCATTGACTGCATCTACAATGAGGCAGCAAGTTTTACAAAATAGGAGCTGAAGAGAGCTGTCTACCTGACTATTTTCCCCCGGGCAATGTGTTTGGCATCCTGGTCAGTCAGCAGCCAGAGGTGAATTCCCAGGACATTCCCTGGAAGATGAGCCTTCCCGGATATGACGGGATAGATGCCGGTGTTTTCTCCGGTGACTGAATAGAGTAACAGGGTGCCATTACCCCGGAAATTGGTAAACCAGGCGTATCCCGAATCATCGGGACCAATAATCCGGATCGGCCCGGCCTCCTGTGGCGAATTGCGGATGCCTACCGTGGCAACGACCTCATGACGGATCGCCGAATCGCAAAAACAGTTGTTGCATGCTTTCAGCTTAACGGAATAGGTTCCGCAAGCCGGGTAAACATGCACCGGCGAAAACCAGGTGGAGGTTTGCCCGTCGCCGAAATCCCATAGCCAGCTGCCTGCGCCGGTGCTCTGGTTCTGCGTGAAAAGTGTGTCGGTGGAGACGGTCGCCGAGAAGGCGGCCTGGGGAATATCGTTGTTGAGGTTCCATTGCGAAGCATAGCCGAAGGTGACCGAATCGGCGGCCTGTTGCAGGAGGGTGGCAGTGTCGGGGGCGAGTCCCGCAAGAAAAGGGTTGCCATGACTGGGTTTGCCGAAAATCACATCGTAGAAGACGCAGGCTGCCAGGTAGGAGCCCTTCAGGTTCGGATGGGAATCATCCACATCGTGCAGCACCATCCCGGTGCTGTTGATGACCAGCCGCCAGCTTTCTCCCACCGGGGCGATCCATGCAGGGAGGGTATCGGCATCCATCATGTAGGCCCTGGTCAGCGAATCCTGCATCTGGTTGAAGCCTGTGAAATTCTGGCTGCAGTAATTGGGAACAAAACACTGAATACCGCCGAACCTCCTTCCCCAGGTAAGATACAGCAGCACCCTGCTGCAGGGGTTGGCTGATTTAACGGAATCATACAGGATCCTGGAAGCCGGGATCATGCAACTGTCACGAAGGAGAGGAATTGCGGGTGTCTGGCTTTGTTCCTGCAGGATGACGAAGTCCCAGCCCGGCTGCGCGATCCTGTTCAGGCTGGCGGTATCGGCCACGTGGGCGGTGGGGCGCCAGCCAAGGGTGTATCCCCCGGGGGTATAACTGCCGAAATAAAGCGAATCACCGGAATAATGCGCCAGCGCCGCCACCAGGGCAGGAAGGTTATTGACGTAGGTGTAACTGTTCCCGAGGAAAAGTGCCTTGCGCCGTAATGGTTGTGCGTTGAGGCTGATAAAAAACAGGAATACCGGGATAAAAAGCAGACCCCTGGATATTAGTACACTAGGCCGGAACCGGAAACAAGCAATCACATTTTTGCTTTTATCAGGTAATAGTTTTTCTTCCCTTTCTGAACCAGGATATATTTTTCGTTTAACAGGGTGCCGGCATCGATCATGGCGGATTCGCCGACCTTTACCTTGTTGACCTGCACTCCGCCCTCCTTCAGCATCCGGCGGGCTTCGCCCTTGGAGGGGAAAATATTGCTCTTTTCGGTCAGGAAATCCACGATGCTCAGCGATTCCACGATATCATTCATCGCTATTTCACTCTGGGGAACCCCTTCGAAAACTGAAAGCAGTGTATCTTCCGATAATTTCATAAGGCTTTCGGCGGTTCCTTTGCCGAACAGGATCTCGGAGGCTTCGATAGCCGACTGCAGGTCCTCTTCGGAATGGACCCTGACGGTGATTTCCGTTGCCAGCGCCTTTTGCAGGATCCGCAGGTGAGGAGCCTCGTTATGGCGGGTCTGGAGATCTTCAATTTCATCCTTGGACAGCAGGGTGAATTTTTTAATGTATTCCGATGCATCGGTATCGCTGGCATTCAACCAGAACTGGTAAAATTTATAGGGAGACGTTTTCTTTGGATCGAGCCATACATTACCCGATTCGGTTTTTCCGAATTTCCCGCCATCAGCCTTGGTGATCAGCGGGCAGGTCAGGGCAAAGGCATCGCCGCCGTGTTTGCGGCGGATCAGTTCGGTGCCGGTAAGGATGTTGCCCCATTGGTCGGAGCCGCCCATCTGCAGTTTCACCCCCTTATGCTCGAAAAGCCAGCAATAATCATATCCCTGTACCAGCTGGTAGCTGAATTCGGTGAAGGATATCCCGTTCCCGGAATCCATCCGCTTTTTCACCGAATCTTTTGCCATCATGTAGTTCACCGTGATGTGCTTGCCTACCTCGCGCAGAAAACGGAGAAAACTGAAATCCTTGGTCCAGTCATAATTGTTGACCATTTCCGCAGAAATGGCCCCGCAATCAAAATCGAGAAATTTTTCCAGTTGTTTCTGGATGCACGACTGGTTGTAACGCAGGGTGGTTTCATCCAGCAGGTTACGTTCTTCCGATTTGCCGGAGGGATCGCCGATCATGCCGGTGGCGCCTCCCACCAGGGCAAATGGCTTGTGGCCGGCCCGCTGAAGATGAACCAGCATCATGATCGAGGCAAGGTTCCCGATATGCAGCGAATCACTGGTGGGGTCATAGCCGATGTAGGCAGGGGTCACCTCTTTGAGCAATTGTTCCTCCGTTCCCGGGGTCAGGTCATGGATCATCCCGCGCCAGCGCAACTCTTCAATGAAATTCATTTTTCAGTTTTTTGCAAAAGTATGAAAAATGATCGGTTTTCCACCCAGGCGGGGTGGGCGGCTATGCCGCGGTCAGCCCCGCCTTTTCGCCGCGATGAAATAAACGATGATGGGAATAAAAACCAGGCTGAGGGTTAGCGGGAGAAACCAGGTTCCCAAACCCTTTGATGAATCACGGGCAACGATGATCGTTGAATAGCTGATATACCAGAACAGCCAGACGATGGCCGTTTTCAGTGTGCGGATAAGCCGTGTGGCGATGGTATACTGGTGCAGGGCGTTGGCAGGCGTGATCTTCACCGGTAAGTTGAAAATATGGGGTACCCTGTTGATCAGCGTCAGCAGTGTATAGATGAAGAGTGCAACCCCTGGCAGGATCAGGAAGGAAGATTTGTCACCATAATCATCGGCCTTGCCGGCCTCATTGAAATGCGTGGGAATCCTGTCGGGAAGGTGCGGGAAATTATAAAGGACATATCCCGCAAAGAACATCATTCCCAGAAGCGCGGCAGCCTCGATAAGCCAGTCGGCCGGCGTCATTTCGGGCCTTGAAACAGGACGGTTGGCTTCGACCCTGTTTTTCCCGAATAATCCAAAAGTTCCTCCGTTAAAAATCATTTTCTGTTGTTTTTCATGTGTTAATAAGTTGTTTTTTAATTGTCACATGGAATAGCCATAAATTATCATTCACGGTTTGCATGCACGTTGTGCTTATGGCAATTATAGGTTCCAATTCAGGGTGTAAGCCATCACACCCGTTTCCCCGGTGGTCATTTAATCTTCTGTACAAATGTAATAATTTCATCTGTCAAGGTAGTGTCAAGCGGCAGTTCGGAGTTGGTATAAACGGATTTCACCTGTTCCATTTTGTCCATGGTATCAGTATCCTTCAGCACATGGTTCATATGGCCGATCAGCTTTAATGATGCGGCAGGGCAGGCGCGGGCCAGCAGCCTGGCATCCCCGGCAGATACCTGGATATCCATCTCTCCCTGAAGGATAAGAACAGGGATTGTGAGCTTTACTATCTCCGCCTGCGGATCATACCTGAACCAGGAAATCAGGTAGGGTTGTATGCCTGACCTGAAAAAGCTGTTCATGGATTCGGGAACAGAGGCAAGCGTGTCGCCCCTTTTCAGGGCTTCCAGCATCGGGATTATCAGTTCGTTCATCTCCTTTGGCAGGGAGGATAATTGCTCCCTGAGGATCTGGTCGGCCGGCCGGCCTGAGCCTGCAATGGAAACATATCCTTTTGCCCCGGAATTGGCACAGGCGATCATCCCGATCAGGGAGCCTTCGCTGTGCCCGGCAACGATGATCGCGGAAAACCGCTTGTCGTGTGAAAGCAGGCTGATCCATCCCCGGGCATCCGAAACATAATCTTCAAACCGCAGATCATGCTCCTTTTTCCCTGCAGCCGCACTGGCGCCGATCCCCCGTTTGTCGTAACGTACCGAGGCAATCCCCTTTTTTCTTAGCTCTTCTGCCAGCATTTTGTAACAATTGCTGCTGTTTTTCAATGCCGGGGGGGAGTTTCCGTCACGGTCGGTCGGGCCCGACCCTGCAATGATGAGAACCAGCGGAACCTGTTGCCGGGATTCGGGCATGGTAAGCGTTCCCTTGATTTCACCGGTGGCCGTGTTCAGGATAATCGCAGTTTCGTGCGGATTCGCAGGGGTATTGTGGATTTCCTGCTGTTGCCTGGTTAGCATCAGCGGCAGCTGGTTCTTTCCCTGGATCCAGTTGCCATCGATTGAATCCCTTTTGGCGGTGAAGTTCCCCCGGTAGGTGATACCCATGGAGGGAGCGCTGAGGGTGAGCTCCCTGCCATTCAGGATGGTTTCATCTATTTTCAGGTCCAATGCATTTTGATCGGGACTGTCGAAGGTGGAAACAAGTTTTCCCTCGGTTTGCCGGATGTGGAATACAATCCTGAGATTCACTCCCCTCACTGACAAGGCCCCAGCCCAGTCGCCGGTAATATCCTGGGAATAGACACAGGAAATTGCAGCAAACAGGAAAGACAATAGGAGAATTGTTTTCATTTCAAGGTTGATTTAATAAGGATAAATATTTTGCTGGTTTTGTAAGAATCATGTTTCCGTCATCAATGTGTTGAAATTAACCACAATGGGCACAATGATTTACACAATGTTCACAATGGGAATCTTTGCCTTCATTATGATTTAAACAGGATCCTGATTTTGAGCTTCAACCTGCTGTTCATTTGATCGTATAAACGGATGGTTGTGCTTCTGTCACTGGAGCTGTAATCCTTCGTCAAGACGGTGCAGGATTTACTATTCAGGATCACCGGTGGCACCTGGCTTTTTACCCCGGCCGGCAGGCTTGCGTTTTGCCTCGCGCAGCGCTTTTTCAATGAGCCACTCCAGCTGGCCATTCACCGAGCGGAATTCGTCCTCTGCCCATTTTTCCAGCGCATCGTAAACCTCCTGGTTCAACCGGAGCATAAATACCTTCTTCCCTGCCATTTGCTCCTGTTTTTTATGTCAATTGCGGGTTCATCATTCTGTCCATTGCCGATTTAAGTGCATCGGGACGCTGGGTGCCGAACAGTATCCTCTTGCCGCTCTTCAGTTCAAGCTGCAACCCGGTGTTACCCTTCACATTGTAGGCAACCCCGTTTTTAAAGCCACCCGTCCTGATGCCCCATCCCCCGTATTCCCTTACCGGGCTGTACTCCCTGATCCTGTATTCCCCGATCTCTCCCGGGGAAATCAACCTTGGTTTGCGGATCATCGGTGGAAAGCGGAATTGCAGCCCCTTTCCCGAAATTTCAACGATTAAACGGAGCGAAAACAACAACCATGTCAACCCAGTCATGAGCAGGAAAATCGATCCTGTAACCACCACCAGTCCCGTGTCGGAAGCGGGATGATTTCCCCAGGGTTTCCCCAGGACCAGCTGCCGGTATATTCCTATACCGAAGATGGTCACCAGGGGGACCCAGGTCGCCAGGATGATCACCCTGAACCAGGGCTGGTCAAACCGCTGCTCTTCGCTGTAATAGGGCCGTTCCATCGTTTATTGGTGTAATGTGCCGGTATTCACTACGGGGGTGGTATCCTTGTCGGAGCAAAGAACCACCATCAGGTTGCTGATCATGGCGGCTTTTTTGTCCTCATCCAGTTCGATCACATTTTTCTTGCTGAGCTGGTCAAGCGCCAGTTCGACCATGCTGACAGCCCCCTCCACGATCTTGGTACGGGCGGCGACAACAGCTGTTGCCTGCTGGCGGCGCAACATCGCACCGGCAATTTCCGAGGCATAGGCCAGGTAGCTGATCCTGGCTTCGAGTACCTCAATACCCGCCATCGTCAGGCGTTCGGCAAGCTCCCGCTCGAGGGCAAGGTGTACCTCTTCGCCCCCTGCGCGCAGGGTGATCTCCTTCTGTTCGTCGTCAAAATTGTCGTATGCGTAATGACCTGCCAGCTTGCGGGTTGCCGATTCGCTCTGGATATCGACAAAATGAACATAATCATCCACCTCAAAGGCCGCCTTGAAGGTGTCCTGTACCCGCCACACCAGCACGCACCCGATCATGATCGGGTTCCCCAGCTTGTCGTTAACCTTGATGGGTTCGCGGTTCAGGTTGCGCGCACGCAGGGAGATCTTCTTTTTCACATATAACGGGTTGATCCAGAAGAAGCCGTTTGATTTGATTGTTCCCTTGTATTCGCCGAATAATACCAGTACCGACGACTCGTTGGGGTTGACCACCATCAGCCCGATCCCGGAGAAGATAGCCGCCCCGATGCATAACATTGAAAATACAATACTCGGGATATATTGATTGTAAAATATAAGCCCGCAAATTCCAAGGGCTAAAAATACCACAGTCATCAGCGCTCCTGTGTATCCCGATGAGGTTGAACTTACTTTTTCGTTTTCCATTTTTTTTGGTTTATATAATATCAATATGATATTAAAATGATTTTGCAATAATACTAAAAATCAAATGGCAAAGTCAAGTAAAAGGCGAAAAATATTTTTTACATCCCCAGCTGGTTCATGATGAATTCGAAATCGACCATGACATTATCGATGCGTTGCTTGGTCGCCTGGCCGGATCCGTGGCCGACGTTATAATCGATATAAAGCATCACCGGGTTGATTTGTCCGGGGTTATTCTGGAGGGCTGCCGTAAATTTCTTCGCGTGCAGCGGGTCGACGCGGCTGTCGTTGGCCCCGGTCCTGACCAGCATGGTGGGCAGGTTGATTCCCTGGCGGATATGCTGGTAGGGAGAATAGGTCAGCAGGTTCCTGAAATCGGCCTCATTGTCGGAAGATCCGTATTCGGGGATCCAGTAACGGGCGATCAGGAACCTGTGAAAGCGGATCATGTCGAGCAGGGGTACGGCACACAGGACTGCCTTGAACAGGTCGGGACGCTGGGTTGCGATGGCTCCCATCAGCAATCCGCCGTTGCTGCCTCCTTCTGCGACGATCTTACCGGTATTGGTATATTTTTCGCGGATGAGCCATTCGGCACAGGCGTTGAAGTCGTCGAAGCAGTTTTGTTTTTTCAGCAACATCCCGTTTTTATGCCATTTTTCGCCATATTCATCCCCTCCGCGGATGCCGGGCTCAACCACTACGCCGCCGCGGTTGATAAAGGGGGCCCAGTAGCCGTAATAGCCGGGTGAAATCCCGATATTGAATCCGCCGTAGGCTGTCAGCAAAACAGGGTTGTTGCCGTCGGGTTTCATATCCTTGCGGTGTACCACCAGGCAGGGAATGCGGGTGCTGTCTTTGGAATAGTAAAATTTGATTTCCCCTGTGATGTTGCTCATATCGACAGGGATTGTCCTGAAATAATATAACCTCCATTTGAAGTCGGAAGGAGAGGCCACATACATTTTTCCCGGCGAGGTAAAGGTGCTCAGGTAGATATAGACAGAATCCTCCTCGCGGTCAAAGCTCACATAATCGACATTCCCGATTTCGGGCAATTCGATCGGTTTTATCAGTTTCCCGCTGGCATCGCGGAGGGTAAGCCTGCTTTGAATATCTTTTTTATCCTGCACGATCAGCCGGCCATCCTTCAGCACCTCCACATCCTGGATCACTGTTTCGCCTTCAGGAATCAGCACGCGCCAGTCCTTATAGTCAGGCTTGTCTTTGGCAGCAACCATAAACCGGAAGTTGGGGGCATGGTCGTTTGTCAGCACGTACATTTTATCGCCGATGGCATAGGGATAGGCCTGGAATTCCTTGCTTTCATAGATGATGGTACCCTGGCCGACGGTTCCCGTTTTCCTGATGTTGCAAACATTCGAATTAAAGTTGCTCTCTCCGAAAAAGGTCACGTCGCTGTAGCGGTTGTCATAGATATAGTAGGAATTCTGGGCATCTTTGGTGGTCCCGATGAAATCCGCCTTATCGGCAGGGTCGCCGACTTTCCAAAGGTAGCTCTTCAGGGGGAGCTGCTTGTCGACATCCGACTGGCTTCGTACGGTGAAATAGGCGTGTTGCTGGTCCCGGGTCCACTGGTATCCGAAGATATTTTCGAGCGGGGGATAGAGGGTCCTGCCGGTACGGGTTTCGATGATATAGGTCGTCGAGATCTCGGCACCGCTCTTCTGTACGCTGATGGCGGCACGCTCCCCGTCGTAGGTGTACTCAACCGAGGTGGTCGATGTTTTTCCCGTGGTATCGAGTTTTACCGGATCCCAGATCTGCACCTTTTTCCCGTCGAGGATTGTGTACAGGGAGGATTGTTTGTCGCCCTTCCGTTTAATTGTCTGAAACACCCGTTTTCCCTCTTTGCTCAGCGGCCCCTCGAAATCCATGTCGATATAGGCTGCAACTTCATCACGCAACCCTGGATGGTCTTTCTGGGTGGCATGCATGTACTGCACGGTATAATCATGCTGGGCCTTCGTCCAGGCTACGACACCGGGATCGGTTTTGTCTTCAAGCCAGCGGTAATTATCGGTCAGCAGAACCCCGTGGAGGGTGTCGACAACCGGTTTTTTTTCGGTGGGTGGCGGGTTAAAGGGTACCTGGGCAAACCCGAAAAGCGGCAGCCCTCCGATCAGCAGGAACAGGATTTTTTTCATAAGGGAAAGGGGTTAAAGGTGGAACATATTGCCGGGAAAGTGATCTGGGTACAACCCAAAAGCCGGCAAGGAGATGCTGTCTTTGTTTTATCAAAGATAATATCTCCTTGCCATTTCTGATAAAAAATTCGTTATCAGGATGAAAAATCCTGATCAACCCTATAATTTAACCGCTCTCAGCACCTGCTGCCCGGAAGGCCATGAAACCCGCACAAAGTAGAGTCCCGAAGGCAGGGTGCTGAAGTCGTCGAGTCTCACGCTCATATTACTGCTCATTTTGATCGTAAAGGAATGAATCACCCGGCCTGTTAATGAAAGAATGTCCACCTGCAGGTTTTCAGCCGTGTTCAGGTTGCCCCTCAGCCAGGTAACGGATGAAAAGGGAACAGGGGAGAGAGAGAAGGTTTCCGGGCTCCCTGAAAGCGACGGATTAACGCCGAGCAGCAGGTGTGCGTTGAACATGTTGGGGATTCCGAAGCCCAGCAGGCTGTCGGGTGCTGTTGCCTGGGAGGCGCTGCTTCTGACGGCATTCCGGAGCTGTTCTGCCGTAAAGGCCGGCGCCGATTGCCACAGGCAGGCCATGGCCCCGGCCATGATCGGGGAGGAAAACGAGGTTCCGTAACCATTGAGGGCTATGCCGCCTCCCTGGCCCACGATTGCTGCACCGGCGCCCTCGGCCGAAACATCGGGTTTTACCCTGCCATCTGCCGTAGGGCCTGTAGAGCTGAAGGAGGCATAAACGCCCTGGGCATCCACGGCGCCGATGGAAAATACGCTGTCATTGTCGGCAGGAACGCCGACATATTGCCATGAGCTTCCACCGCTGTTCCCGGCTGAATTGACGACCAGGATGCCGCGTTTGGCAGCGAGTCCGCCGGCACGGCTGCAGGGGGTGGTGTTGCCGTTAAGGTCGGCCCAGGTATGGTTGTATGCAGGGTTGTCGAAGGTCGTGTAGCCAAGCGATGAGTTGATGACATCGGCGCCGACACTGTCGGCAAACTCTGCGCCGGCCGCCCAGTTGTACTCCTCTGCGAGTACTTCGATATTGGCATCTTCGGTACGAAGGAGCCAGAAGGTCGCCTTGGGGGCCGTGCCGACCATCTGTCCGGGCACATTTGCCCCCATGCACGAAAGAACGCTGGTGCCGTGTGAATTCATAAAATCGCCGAAAACGTTATTTCCGGGGACTTCAAAATCGCGGGTGCCCAGGATCTGGTTGTTATGCCACAGGCTGTCGAAGGCCGAGATCTGGTCAACATGGTACCATCCTGCATCCATCTGGGCAATCATCATGCCTGCACCTGTAAAGCCCATGTTATGCAGGGCATCAAGTGAAATCATATGAGTCTGGTTATAGGCCAGTCCGTAATTCAGACTGGAAGGGGCGCTGGTGACCACCGGATTTACGCCGGCGGCGACCATCCAGGGAAGGATGCGGGTGCTTTCCATCGTTCCGGGTTCACCTCCGGAATGGACAGGATTTTTTTTAGAGACCTGGTCAACATGATCGACAAACGGGAGGGCGGCAATGGTCGACAAAACACTTGCGCTGGTGGTGGCAACCACCACGGCGTTGAACCATTTCAGTGAATAGTACACGGTTGCCCCCGTTGCCGCGATTTGCGTTACATAAGAAGGGGTTACCGGGAGGTCTTTCTGGTCAAGCGTAATTCCGCTGTGCGTCCTGCGGTCGAGCGAACGCTGGGTTAAAAAGGCCAGTGGGTTGGAAAGCGAATAGGGATTGTTATTTTTATCCTTTAAAAACACCACGTGTTTTTCAACTCCCTGGGCAAAAACGGCCAGGGAAACCAGGATGAAGGATGCGAGGGTAATGAATTGTTTCATGGTATATTATTGTTTATTAGTTGAACTCCATTTGCAAATGTACGTGTTATTTCCTTTTCATACTTCAGGCGGAAATAGAGAGGAAAAATTCAAAACGGATCAGGGTTTTGTCCCCATGTTCAGGATGAATTCCCCCCCGGCGACAAGATCGGCATGTTCAAGAAACGGCTTGTCGAGCGGTTTCCCGTTGAGGGTCATGGAGCGGATATAGAAATTCTTTTCCGAGAGCCCCCTGGTCCTGATGACAAACTTTTTTTCTCCGGGCAGTTCAATGGCGGCGGAGGTTATCCCCGGGGTCCCGATGGCATACTGGGGGGTTCCGGGGCATACGGGATAAAATCCCAGGACACTGAAGATATACCAGGCGCTCATCTGGCCGCAGTCATCATTGCCGCAAAGCCCGTCGGGCTTGTTGCGGTACATCGATTTTACGATGTCATGGATGCGTTCCTGGGTTTTCCAGGGGCAGCTGGTCCAGTCGTAGAGATAGGCGATATGGTGGCTGGGTTCGTTGCCATGGACATAGTTCCCGATGAGGCCGGCTCTTGTAACATCTTCGGTTTCGTTGAAGTACTTGTCGTCGAGATACATCGTAAACAGCGAATCCAGCCGGCGGATAAAGGGCTTCTCCCCCCCCATCATCCCAATGTAATAGGTGACATCATGGGGAACATAAAGCGAATAGTTCCATGAATTTCCTTCAATGAAACCCTGGCCGATGGTGCGCAGCGGATCAAAGGGGGTTTTCCAGCTGCCGTCGGCCCTTTTCGCCCGGATAAAACCCGTGGAGCGGTCAAAGAGATGGCGGTAATTGAGGGAACGTTCCCTGAACTCGGGCAGTTTGTCTTCGGCAACCTGTTTTAACTGGTCAGATGCATCCTTTGAACCGATGATTGACAGGGCAAACTGTGAAATGGCATAGTCGTCGTAGGCATATTCCAGCGTAATGGAGGCAGAGCTGGCCGATTTTTCGTCGGTGACAAATCCATATTTCAGGTAATCTCCCATACCTTCGTAATAGCGGTTGGTTGCCGTTGAAACACAGGCCTGTAAAGCCTTGGCGGCATCAAACCCCCGGATTCCCTTGACATAGGCATCGGCGATGACGGCAACGCTGTGGTAACCGATCATGCACCAGTTTTCGTTTCCGTGATGCGACCACACGGGAAGCATGTGCTCGGGACTTTGTTCAAAGTGGGCCAGCATGGAATTGACCATATCGGCCGTTCTTCCGGGATAAAGCAGGGCCAGCAGCGGGTGTTCGGCACGGTGGGTATCCCAGAGCGAAAAAATGGTATAGTTGGTAAATCCTGAAGCAAGGTGAACCTCCTGATCGACGCCGCGGTACCGGCCGTCGACATCGGTATAGACTACGGGCGACTGGAGTGCATGATAAAAGGCGGTGTAGAAATTGATTTTGCGGTCGGCCGGGGCTTCGATCCTGATCCTGCCAAGCTCCTTTTCCCAGCTTGCCCTGGCATCGGCCCTTGTTTTTTCGAAATCCCAGCCGGGGATCTCCTCCTGCAGGTTTTTAAGGGCGCCCTGCATGCTCACGGCCGAAAGCCCTATCTTGATCCGGATCTGCTCGCCCTCCCCGGTTGAAAAATCAAAATGGGCCCGGATCTTTTTACCGGCGATTTCAGGGAAATTCTCCATCTGGTTGAATTTTCGCCAGAATCCTTTGTAAACCAACTGCTCATCGTTTTTGTATCCATAACCTTTAAAGGGTTTTGAAAAGCTCATGGCAAAGTACATGTAGCGTGTGCGGCCCCACCCGCGGGTGATCCGGTAACCGGTTACCAGGGTGTCGTTGTGAACCAGGAGGGAGGCCCACAACACCTTCCCTTCGTAGTTATAAATACCATGGACCATGTCGAGAATGATATGGGCGCTGTCGCTTTTCGGGAAGGTATACTGGTGGAATCCGGCGCGGGTTGTCGCGGTAAGCTCTGCCTCAACACCGGGATCATCCAGGTGGACACGATAGTAGCCAGGCGAGGCCTTCTCACTCTCTTTCCTGAACCTGGAACGATAACCTGTCTCAGGATGACCGGCAGTTCCCGGGCTTAACCTGAGTTTGCCGACGGAGGGCATGATGAGAAAATCGCCAAGGTCCGAATGGCCGGTTCCGTTGAAATGGGTATGGCTGAATCCTACAATGGTTTTGTCGAGGTACTGGTATCCCGCACAATACCGGTAAACATCGGGATTGTATTTGCCATCCGTTTCATAGGGAATCGTATCGGTATCCGGACTGAGCTGCACAAATCCGAAGGGAACGCAGGCCCCGGGAAAGGTGTGCCCCATCTCCTGTGTGCCGATGAAGGGATTGACATACCCGCAAAGCGGTTCGGGGATGGCGGCTTCTCCAGCCTTAATGACCTGGGAGTGCGCGGAAAAGCAGGAAAGCAGCAGGGTTGCGGTTACGAGGAAACAGGTCAGGATTGTTTTTTTCATTTAGCAGCAATTGTGTTAGGGATCATGGGTTATTCGAATGTAAAAATGTTTGAAACGACCGGCGTGGCCGTGATGCGTTGGTTCTTCATGCTGACGGGAGGTTCATTTTCCTCCCTGCTGATAAATCCCCACCATTCAAAAAAGTGCGCGATGGTTCGCAGGCAATAGCAACTTTCAAATGACTGGACAGAGTTTTGATAGGGTACTGGCTGGAATTCTTCCGTAATCAGGGGGAAGGCAACCAGGAATTTCCGGGCATAAAAAACGCTCTCCTGCGGGGAATGGCCAAACTGCATAAGAAGGTGGATGGAGAAACCCCACAAACGCTGTATTTCATAGGCTTCGTCATATCTGTCCAGGTTTCCCCATCCCCATTTCTGGGTAAAGGCGATCAGTAATTCGCGAAAGAACTTTTCGCGTGAACCGGCCTGAAGGATCTGTTCTCCCTTTTTTGTCAGCGATAACCTGTTTTTGACAATTTTAACCAGTCCGGCGATTTTCAACATGGCATGCACCGCTATGATTGCAGGAACATCCTGTTCCCGTATAATTTTAGGTTGTCTCATATCAACATACCAAAAGCTGATTTGTCGCTGCTCATAGAGATGCTGAACGATTTTGATGGGCAGGAAACCCAATTTTGTCAGTTTGACGGGCTGGTCGAGGCTGATCATACGGATAAGCTCTTCGGCAATGCGAAAAAAGGGAACCTGGTTCATCGTCTCATCCGTAATGCCAGGTTGCAGCCGAATGGGCGACCGTTCCGTCCAGCCATGGTATAAAAGATGATGGATTTCGGCGGGCGTCAGTCCGCAAAAGTCCTCATGGGGTGTGTTGTTCCGCAGGATCAGTGCAGGATCCAAATCATCAAAATCCATCGCTATTTTTCCTCTTTGAAAAATAATTTGTAAAAATGAAGTTGTTTTTGTTCATCATAGCCCTTTTCAACCATGCCGCCCTCTCCGTGGACGTAAATGTGGAAATTTTTGTCAAGTTTGATGATACTCTTCATAAAACGCGACTGGTTCTTCATGGCGGTATCGGAGATCTCGAAATTCCCGGCAAAGTCGAGGTTACGCTCTTTACCGAACTGGTTTTTATATTCCGAAAATGAGTCAATGATCGCAGGTGAATTCAACACCTGTTCATTAAAATCCTCCATTCCGAAGGTCTCGTTTTCTTTCAGGAATTTCATGGAACGGTTCAGCATTTCGGCCTGGTCAATACGGCTCACCTCAAATTCCTGGGGTAATTTGTCGGTGACATACATCTTGCACAGGTCCATAACGGCCTTTGTCCTGAAATAATTATCGGCCCGCGGCTTGACCTGCAGGAAATCATCGCGCCAGTACTGGGCTTCGGTTCCCTTATTCAGGTTGTCAACCATGGCGGTTACATAACCGTCCTCGCGCCCGGTGTTGAATACCAGGCATCCCTTGTCGAGTTTGTTGATATTGATGCCATCTTCATGGGCGATCTCGAAGGAATCGCTCACAGGGTAGATCTTCAGGTAGGTCTCTTTTGATTCGGATTTGAAAATCCCCACCGCATCAACAGCCTGGTTATCCAGCCAGCAATTCTCAATATAGGCAACATAAAACTCACCATTCCTGATTTTGGGGTGGGTTGAATTGCGGTAAAGATGGTTGGCAAGGTGTTTAGACTGTTCCAGGAGGCAGGTTTTATCGGCAAAGATGGCTGAAACGTAATGAAATACCTCGTTTAGCTCAATATCGGAAGGATGGGTGAGGTTATACAGTTCATCCGACCTGAAGGGGGATAAAAAGTACTGCAGCAGCAACGGTACGATGATCTCATTGATTCCCAGTAATTTTTCGGAGAGCACAACCCCTTCTTCGGTTGAATTATTGCCGACCTTGTGCAGGGCAACGGCGTGCAGACCGGATTCATCAAATCGTATCATTACCTTGAAATTTGGTCTGTCAAAAATAACATTTTCTTCCCGGCCGGAGGGCGACAATTTTCAGCAAATTCATCCAGGAGGAGGATGAAAATCCACAGGATCCTAGGAATAAAAGAGGAGAAACAAAGCGGGGATGATGATCCCGATGGCAGTAAGCCAGGCGCCTCTTCCCAGGATACCATTCCTGCCCCTTAGGACGAACAGCCCGGTAATGGCAAGCAGGATCAGCCCGGCGGCATACAGATCGGAAAACCAGGTATAAAACCGTTTCAGGCTGTTATAGTGCAGCATATTCATCTCCTTGATCACATACCGGGTCATTTTCCGCTCCATCTGTGCCTCGCCGGTTGTCAGGTCGACATAGACAAATCCCCTTGTCAGGAAAATCTGAACATACCCGTCGCCGGTGATATAACTCTTGTAATGATCTTTTTCCTTCACCTGGTCAAGTACCGAAAAGACATAGGTCTGATCCGCCTTTCCATCTTTGGGAAGGGATACCTTCAGCTCACTTGAGGAGGTTCCGTAATCGGGATGCTGAAAATCGCCGGCTTTGAAATGGTTGAGCACGATGCCGGAAATGGCATAGATCAGGGTCATGCCGACGCATAAATAACCGATATCACGGTGAAGTACGTTGTTCCACCGGCGTAAGGTCTTAGCCTGCATGCTATTTAAGTTCGGTAAACTTGTCCGCCTCGATCGTGAAAAATGACAGGTGATCTTTCCCGCATTTTTTAAGGTCTTCCCGCAGGGAGTTGATGTTGTCAAGTTTGTCTTTGGTGTCCTGGTCCTCGTGGCCTACAGCGCCCGAGTGAACGCCAACGGCGTGATTGGGGTCGGGCTTCTTGACTTCGGCTTCCCATTCATTCAGGTATTTCGCATCAATCCGGTCCTCCCTGACAACTCCGAAAACACGTACGCGGCTTCCGGAAAGCGATTCATCAAATTTGGTGATCTTTGGTCCGGCCGTTACCTGAACCCGGATACTGTCGGTACCATCCACGATAAACATTCTTTTCCCACCCTCTTTGCAGGTATGAAAAACGGTTCCTTCAATGATCACCGGTTTGTTGATACAACTATCGGCCTGTTTCTCAAAGGTAAGAACCGTCATGCGGGTCGTGTCATTTTTTGTTTTGCCGGCTGACTTACCTGCATTCTGATTGCACGCAGCGATGGCAAACAGGATAACGACCAGGGTTGGAAAAAAAATCTTTTTCATCTTGTTGAAGTTGGTTTCAGTTGCAAAGGTCATAAAATAAGTGGAATTCACAAAAAAGGTTTCAACGGGGCACAGCCCTGGAGCAAACACTTATGTCTACATTGGGTTCATCCAACACAGGGAATGGTGAAGGTAAAGGTGCTCCCGGTTCCGGGGGCGCTTTGAACGTCCATCGTTCCCCCGTTTTTTTCTATGAATTCCTTGCAAAGGATCAGCCCCAGTCCTGTTCCTGTTTCATTGGCAGTGCCCATCCCGATCGTCCGGTGTTCGATTTTGAACAAACTTCCTATATTTCCCTGTGGGATTCCTACACCGTTATCCCGGATATAAACACTGATGGTCTGAGGATCCTGCTGTTTCATCCCGATGATAATCGTGCCTCCCGGATAGGTGAATTTCAGTGCGTTTGAGACAAGGTTCCTGATCACCGTGCTGATCATGTTCCTGTCGGCATAAACATGACAATTATCCTTCCCTTCGTTGATGAGGGAAATATCTTTACCCTGGGCGGTAGCGGCAAAAAGTGCGAGGTTGTCTGAGATGGTTTCACTCAGGAGAAATTTTACGGGTTCAAAAGGCAGGCTGCCGCGTTGTGCCCGTGCCCATGTCAGCAGGTTATCAAGCAGGTCGATGGTTCGTACTGCAGCTGATTTCAGTTGCAGCAGCATTGTTTGACGCTCGGCATCCGATAAGTCGCAATCCTCTTCGGTAAGCAGGTCGAGGAAACCCAGGATGGCATTAAAGGGGTTACGCAGGTCATGGGCAATAATGGAAAAGAAACTGTCTTTCGCTGCATTGCTTTCCATCAGTTTCATTTCCGAATTCCGGAGCTCAAGTGTCTGAAGGTCGACCTGTTCTTTAAGTGAATTTTTGTACCGGTTTGTCGTGACAAACCTGGCTGTGATATAAACCATCCCGGAAAAAAGCAGGACAGCCGTGGTAATGAACCACCAGCGGAGCCAGAAGGGGGGATCGATGATGAATCTTGCGGATACCACCTGCCCGCTCCAGGTGCCGATGGAATTCCTGGCCTTCACGTAAAACCGGTAGGTTCCCGGACTCAGGTTGTTGTACGTGAAACGGCTCCCGTCGTAAAGCACCTCTTTTGACCAGTTTGTATCAAAACCTTCGAGGTAATACCTGATATAAACCTGATGTTCATTGATGAGAGAGATCACGCGGGCATTAAAAGCCAGGTCGTTCAGGTCGTATTGTAATTGTTTGTCAGATAACGGGTTTAATGAATCTTTACCAACAACGACGGGGAGAAGGATGACCTTTGGGGCAGGTACTTCACACGGCTTATAGTCCAGTTCGGGTCTGAAAACTGTAACCCCGTTATTGGTGCCGAACCAAATATGGTTAAAGCTGTCGGTAAACCCGGCCGACCGGTTGATATCCTGGCCCGATAATCCATCATTGACCGTGAAATGGGAAAGTACCTTCCCGTCCCATCGATATACGCCATTATCGGTCCCAACCCAAAGGTTCCCGGAGTGGTCCTCCAGGATCAGGTAGACCGGCCTGTTGATCATTAATCCATCTTTATTCACGCGTTTCAGTTCCCGGCCCGCTATCTCATACAGGCCGGCGGCAGTTCCCACCCATTGCCGGTTTTTTGTGTCAGGGTAGTACGCAAATACATTGTTTGCCAGTGTGTTGTCGGGCGAAGTAATGGAAATGATCTCTTTCCCCCTTTTAAAAAAAAGACCGTCGTTAATGGTTGCAAGATAGAGGCTGCCATCAGCGCCCGGAAAAACTTTCCGGTAGGCCATATTATTGGCTTTTCCCAGGTCAACCTGGCTGAACCTGCCATTACTGAATTCGAACAATCCGCGAGTGGTTCCCGCCAAAATTTGACCAGAAGGGGTGACGGCAATTGAGTAAGCAACTCCCAGGAGTCCTTCATTTTCGTGATACCAGGATATGTGCCGGTTCTTATCCAGGCGGGCCACGCCAAGGGAGCTGACGGCCAGCCAAAGGTCCCCGTTGGAGCCCTTCTGGATTTCAATGACGCGTGTTTCATAGTTTGCCTCTCCCCTGACCGGATTCAGCACCTGCCGGGTCATCTCTTTCCCGTCATAAAAGGTTACGGCACCGTCATGACCAAAGATGTACTTTCCGGGGCTGATCTCCATTCCTGAAGCAACCTCGTTGCTGAAAAGACCATTCTCTTCGGCAAAACTGGCAAACCGTTCTGACGGAATCTTGGTAATGCCACGATAACCGGTGATCCACGTATTCATCTCCCGGTCAACCAGGGCGGAGGTTCCTCCTTCTGAGATAAGTCCATTGCTGCGGTCCAGCAGTTCAAGTTTTCCGGATGCCCGGGTGAAAGAAAATACTTTGAAGGAGTTCCCGAAATATACTTTACCATCTCTGCCGGAATGCAGAAAACAGCGACGTCCCATCCCATTTAAAGGAAGATGAAAACCCGAAGCGGTCATTGTGAACTTACCTCCTGTAATATACCCCAGCCAGCCTTCACCGAGCAACCATAGAAAATTTCCATGTCTGTCCATTGAGAGGATATCTCCTGAAAGGAGGCCGGTTCCCACATCATTGACAGGTTTAAACCTTCCATCCCTGAAAACTGTCAGCCCTTTGTCGGAAGCAACATAGGCGGCGCCGGCGAAACCCCTTACACAATTGACTGTTTTTCCCGGGATTCCATCACTGGTCGTATATCGATTCCACTTGTGGTCCTTATAGAAAATAAATCCCTTATCCTGGGTGCCAACCATGATCATGGCAGTTCCCTTTTCATACTGGATATCAAGGGAGGTGTAAGTAGCTGTCATTTCCGGAGGGGGCGGGCTATCCGATAATAAACTTTGCCATTTGCCCCCATCGTACTGTGAAAGAAAGAGCCCGCCGCTTTCGGGCAACGCCCAGATTTTGGCCTTTTCATCAATGGTAAGGTAAGCATAGCTGGCAGACCTTAACCCATCGGAAACATTGTAGTTGTAAAAGCTGGTGCCATTATAGGAGGAGATGCCCAGTCTCCGCCCGATCCAGATCACCCCCGATGAGTCCTGCACGATATCGAATATCATCGAATTCGCCAGACCATTGGCCTCGGTATAGGACATCGACTGGTAGCGCTGTGCGTGCATTTCTGCACATACCATTGTTATTAAAATGACAAGTATTGCTAGATTCCTTTTCGTAGTTGGCAGAATAAGGACAATTTTCATAAATCAAAATAGACCTCAAAACTACGACATTTACGGAAATCCATTACAGCTAATTCCGTAATACCGCTATTTATTTTATTGATGTAAAATAATTTACCACCTGGAAACCTGTTTATTCCGAAGCTCTGAGTAACACCCCCTGTTCAAGTCGACATGAAAGAACAGGTGCGGGAATTCACGACCGAACGGACCTGTGAACCTGGCAGGACCCTTATTGCACCGGAATTAAAGTCGCCGGAGCTTTCTTCTGGCGGCCGGATATGCCGCCATCTTATAGATTATCTTGACATCACGGTTGTTTTGCCATTTCAATGTTCAGGTGCAGCTTGATTTCATCGGCCACCACCATGCCGCCGGCTTCGGTAAGGGCATTCCAGTGCAGCCCGAAATCCTTGCGGTTGATCTTCCCGGTCACCTCAAAACCAGCCTTGGTATTTCCATAAGGATCTCCGGCAATACCGCCAAACTCGACATCCAGTTCAACGCTGCGGGTGATGCCCCGGATGGTAAGATCGCCGGTCATGATAAAATCGGAGCTTCCTCTTTTTTTAAACCCGGTTGATGTAAAGGTAAGTTTAGGATGGTTTGCAGCATCGAAAAAATCGGCCGACTTCAGATGTCCGTCACGGTCGGGCTGGTGGGTGTTGATACTGTTAACCTCTGCGGAGAATTCGGCGGATGCCCCGATGAAATCGCTTCCGCCTGTAACGAGTTTTCCTTCGAACTGGTCAAAGCTTCCTGAAACTGTCGAGATCACAAGGTGCTTAACCTTGAACTGAATTTCGCTGTGCATGGGGTCGATGACCCAGGTTGTTTTGTTTGTTGATTCCATGATTTCCTGTTATAATGAATAATTTGATTTTGTTTAGTTTGCTATATTTGAATGTTGAGCTGCAAAACTACGGCCATCCCGGCTGAGGGGAAATGGCAAAATCATGGTAGTGATGGTACAAATGACGGAAGGGGTTCAGAAAGGATGCGTTTCCCTGAATTGGACAAGCGACTGGCCCGACGCGCTCTTGAAAAATTTACTGAAATGCGACGGGTCTTCGAATCCCAGGTCAAAGCCGATCTCTTTTCCGCTCTTGGTCGTGAACAGCGACATCCGTTTCGCCTCCAGGATCAGCCGGTGCTGGATAAAATCTTTGGCAGGGATATTCAGGTTGGACTTGATCACCTCATTGAGATAATTGGGAGAGACATTCAGGGCCATGGCATAGTTTTTTACCTGGTGCCATTCATGGAAATGTGATTCCACGGTTTGCCTGAAGCGTTTTACAAGGGATCGTCCCACCTCAATATCCTGGCTGTTGCCGGCCGGGTTCAGCGTACAATGGCCGTTGCATTCGATCAGGAAGAGTTTCAGCCAGGCGCCGATGGTTTCGAATTTCATCTCGTTGTCCGAATCAAAGGCCGATTTCATGTTGTGCGCATATTCGCGCAGGCGACCCTCCATCGGTTCGGTGATCGCCAGGGGCGGCGTCTCGTCACTGTCGCGGAAAAGCCGGAGATTGGTGATGAAATCTTCACGGATGCTGTTCCGCTGCAGAAATTCCGGCGTGAAAAGAATGTTCATCCCGGTTGGATCCGGGTCGGTAAGTACCTGGTGAACCTGGCTGGGACTTACAAAAAAGATATGCTGCGGCTGAATCGGGTAGTCCTTAAAGTCGATGATATGGTTCCCGGTGGCGGTAAACGACCAGATCACCGAATAAAAGTTGTGCCTGTGGGGCTCGTCCATGATACCGCCATCTTCATCAACCATCTCCTCCATGGGTTTGATGGCGAATGCAACAGGGGTTCCTCCGTAAATCAGATCGAGATTGTAAATTTTTTGTTTCATATCCGGCCGATGGCCAAATTTATGAAAAAAAACAAGCTTCTGTGCAAACTTTTCCATGGTCCCCTTGAACCCAAATCACGGTGTCGTCGGGAAAAGAGGGGAAAATCCTCCATTTACTTATAATTTACGTACATACGTCGATCATTCGGTTTAATTGTCTATCTTTGCATTGGCTTTTGAGTATTCAAAAATCCACAAGGCAAGCCCATCAGTCGTTATCACCTCCTCGAAGTTGTATCGCCGCCGGTCCCTTCTCGTACTTGAAGCTTAAAATCACCAATCACCCAGTATTCATTCACTAAACAATTACATGAAAAACATTTTTGTATCAAATTTGAGTTTCAGGATCAACGATGAAGATCTGAAACAGGCGTTTGCTGACTATGGCGCCGTAACATCAGCTAAAGTTATTAAAGACAATTTTTCAGGAAGATCAAGAGGATTTGGTTTCGTGGAAATGACCAATGATGAAGAGGCTGCCAAGGCCATCGAAGAATTAAACAATGCCGAATTTGACGGTAAAGTGATGACCGTTTCAGAAGCCCGTCCCAAAACGGATCGTAAACCAGGCGGTTTCGGCGATTCACGCGGCGGCGGCGGACGCAGTGACTCACGCGGTGGTGGTGGTTACGGCGACAAATCACGCGAAGGATTCAAAAAAAGGTATTAATCAGCGGTTTTCCATTCACTGATCCCGGGCCGGAATAGTTTTGCCAACCCAGCTAACCTGTTCCCCCCGGCATTGCTGCATAGGAGAAAAATGCATTTCATTTTTGCTCGGCAGCGGTAAAATTCATAGGCGCCTCCGGATTTTTTCATAATATTGTTAATGGAAAAACCGGGCCCTTATGAATAAAGCCATCCTCCTCATTTTTTTTACAGTTTTATTTCCTGCCCGAACGTTTCCCCAACCTGCGCCTGACTACCGGCACGCGGATGCTGTCGCGTTGTCAACACCCGATTCGGTTGGAAGGTCCATCGTGGCGCTCTCCTCCTATTTCGGTGCAAACCTGCATACCGTCAGGGACCTGACCAGGGCGTTCTATACCTGGACAGCCACCAGCATCGATTACGATGTTAAAAATATGTTCAGCTTCCGGCCGAAGGATGATCCCCAGAGTATTGTTTCGCGTGCGCTCCTCGACCGGAAAGCCGTTTGCCAGGGCTATTCCGGGGTTTTTCACGAATTGTGCGACAAGGCCGGCATCGAAAACTATATGGTACTGGGTTACTCCCGGCAAAACGGTGAAGTGGTAACCATCAACCACGCCTGGGTGGTGGCACGGATCGATAGCTCCTGGTATCTCTTTGACCCGACCTGGGGCAGCGGTTTCCTGCTCAATGGCAACTTCACCCGGAAATTTACCGACGAATATTTCATGGTCTCCCCGGCGGTTTTCATTCAAAGTCACATGCCCTTCGACCCGCTCTGGCAATGCCTCCATTATCCTGTAACCTCGCGTGATTTCCTCCGGGGAACCCTGCCGAAAAACGACACCGCCCGGTATTTTTCCTATCCCGACAGCATTGTTGTGTACAACAGGTTGTCGCAAAAGGACAAGTTTTCAGCCACCTTCCGCAGGGTTGAAAAAAACGGCGTGACCAATAGTTCCGTTGCAGAATACCTTCGTTTTCTTCAGCAATCCATCGATATCGAGGAGGCAAACCACCAGAATGAAGTTCAGAACCAGCTGGTAAACCAGTTTAACGAGGCGGTCAACCATTATAATACGGCATCCCTCCTGTTCAATGATTACATAGGATACTGGAATCACCAGTTTAAACCCGCCCGCCCTGATGCCGGTATCCAGAAAATGGTCGACAGCTGTAATTACCACCTGGCCCAAAGCAGGAATATCCTGGCCGCAATCGAACCGGAGCAGGAGACCCTCCGGCAGAACAAGGAACTCCTGTTAAAGGCAATTGGTGAAAACCAGAAGCATGTCAATGAACAAAACGCTTTCCTGAAGGAGTACTTTATGACGCCAAAGGCCTCCCGGGGAGCGTTGTTCACCCGGTTTCCCGGGCCCGTGGGAAAAAACAGGTAACAAGGTTTCAGCAGGGAACCTGTCAGTATTGCATACAGAGCATAAAAAAACAGATATCTTTTACCATTAACGGGACTTGCCATGAAAAAAATCAGCTTCTGCCTCATTCTTGCCGCCGTATTCCTTTTTTGCGCGGTGATGCTCTATCGTGCCCATTCAGGTGTCAGTCAGAAAGGGTTGATCACCGTGAGCCCTGCCTTCCGTGAATATGTCCAGGGATTCACCTCGGGAACGGTCTCAACCCGTTCGGTCATAAGGGTCCGTCTTGCCGGGGACTTTGCCGGTACCGTAGCCTTGAATTCCCCGTTGACAAAGGAATTTATTTCATTTAAACCCGCCATTAAAGGCAAGACCTGCTGGACCGACAGCCGCACCATCGAATTCCGGCCTGACGAAAACCTGCCCCAGGACCAGCTTTATACCGCGACATTTTTCCTGTCAAAACTGCTGACAGTCCCGGATTCGCTGAAAACCATGGTTTTTCAGTTCCGGACCATCTCCCAGGAAATCGAAGTGGTTGTCGAAAACCATAAAGCCTATTCCCACGCGGGTGCAGCCCGCGAGCATCTGAACGGCACCCTGAGAACCTCCGATATTGCCGGGGACCAGCTCGTTGAAAAGGTGCTGACTGCCCGGCAGGATGGCCGGCCGCTGCCGGTTATGTGGACCCATGACCAGAAATTGCGCCTTCATAATTTCCAGGTTGACTCGGTGCGCCGCGGAAACGCAGCAAGCGAGGTGAAACTGGAATGGGACGGTGCTCCCCTGGATTCAAAGTGCCATGGGAGTGTGAAAACCGCCATCCCCCCCCTGGGGGAATTTTCGGTGTTATCGGTCAGGAATGGCCCGGGAACCGACCAGTCGATCGTGGTCCAGTTTTCCGACCCGCTGAAAAAGGAGCAGCTCCTCGACGGCCTCTTCAGGATCGGCAAATACAACAACCTGCGCTATGAGATCGACGACAACCTGCTAACCATCTACCTGCCCGAAACAAAAGATAAAAAGGTCAGGTTAACCCTTGAGCCCTCCATCCGGAACATCAACCAGGTTCAGCTTGGTAAACGTACGGAGGAGGATATTGCCATCGACAATACCAAACCAAATGTAAGGTTTACAGGCGATGGCGTTCTGATGCCGGGATCAAACGGCATGCTGCTCCCCTTCGAGGCGGTAAACCTGGATGCCGTGGATGTTAAAGTTGTCAGGATCTTTGAAAAAAACATCCTCCAGTTCCTCCAGGTCAACGAGCTGAGCGGAAATGCAGAGTTGACGAGGGTTGGCAGGGTGGTGCTTAAAAAGACCGTCCCGCTTGCCGGTGTGACCGATTACGGCAGGTGGAACCGGTACTCCATCGATCTTTCAGGGTTAATGAAGACGGAACCGGGCGCGATCTACTCAGTTTCCCTGGGATTTAAAAAGGGCTATTCAACCTACCCGGGCTGCCCGGCCGACTCGCTGAAGCCTGTTACGACCGGCCTTACTACCCTCGAAAATCCCGATGAGGAAAATGACCGGGACTGGCAGTATTACGGCAGCTATTCAGATGATGACGAGGAGGGTGGAGGCTGGAGAAACTATGTTTGGCAGGAAAGGGAAAATCCATGTAAACCCTCCTATTATTTTAATAAAACCATCAGCAGGAATGTCCTTGCCTCCGATCTGGGCATGATCGCCAAATGCGGCAGCGACGGGAACTTCCAGGTATGGGTCACCGATATCATTTCAACCAGGCCGCTCTCCGGTGTCAGCGTGGTGTTTTACAATTTCCAGCTTCAGCCGCTTGCCCGCGCGGTTACCGATGGCGAAGGGATGGCAACCGTGGCGGTGAACAAAAGGCCCTTTGTCATGGTGGCCAGGAACGGGCAGCAATCGGGGTACCTCAAGCTGAGTGAAGGAAACTCGCTTTCGCTCAGTATGTTCGATGTCAGCGGCGAGCCTGTTCAGAAGGGCCTTAAGGGATTTATCTATGGAGAACGGGGGGTATGGCGCCCGGGGGATTCCATCTTCCTGGCCTTCATCCTCGAAGATAAGACCCGCCAGCTTCCCGAACACCATCCTGTCAGTTTGTCCCTTTTCAATCCCGGCGGACAGATGATCACCCGTATGGTGAAGACAAACCCGGTCAACGGGTTTTACAATTTCAGCACTGCCACGGCCTTCGATGCACCTACCGGCAACTGGCTTGCAAAGGTAAACGTGGGTGGCGTTGAGTTCGTGAAAACCCTGAAAATCGAAACTGTCAAGCCAAACCGCCTGAAGATAAGTTTTGACTTTAAGACCGACCGGTTGGTAAAGAACGAGGAGCCGACAGCCCTGCTGGAGGCAGCCTGGCTCACGGGGGCAACGGCCCGCAACCTGAAAGCAAAGGTGATGCTGACCCTGTCAAAGTCGGCCACGGCCTTCAGGGAATACCCGGGCTATGTTTTCGATAACCCGGCAGCAGGCTTCGCCGCTGAAAACATTACCATTTTCGATGGCAGGCTGGATGCAACCGGCCGGACCCTGATCGCCCCGAAAATCCATGTCACCAATATCGCGCCGGGAGCCCTGAAAGCCTCCTTTGAAACGATGGTCTTTGAAGATGGCGGTGATTTCAGCGTTGACCGCTTTACCATGCCCTACTATCCCTACACCTCCTATGCAGGGCTGAGTATCCCCGCAGCAACCTCGGGCGACAGGGTGCTCTATACCGACAAAACCTACCCTGTCGACCTGGTGAATGTGAATGCACATGGACAGCTGGTACCGTCAAATCGCCTGAAGGTCGAGGTTTTCAAACTTCAGTGGCGGTGGTGGTGGGACGATTCGGAGGCAGGATCGGCCGATTTTATCTCCACCTCCTATAGCAAACATACGGATTCGGCAACAGTTAAGACCGTGAACGGCAAAGCTACATTCCCCTTCCGGGTGGATTACGACAACTGGGGCCGCTACCTGATCAGGGTAACCGATAAGATGTCGGGTCACAGTGCCGCCAGGGTGGTTTATGTCGACTGGCCGGGCTATTTCAGGATGCCGGGCGGCGAAAAGCAGGCTGCCGCCATGCTGACCCTTACCTGCGACAAAGGAGTATATAAAGTTGGGGACAAGGTTAAGCTGACCCTGCCAACCTCCCCCGACGGGCGGGCCCTGGTGACGATCGAAACTGGTTCAAAAATCCTCAAATCGTGGTGGGCCCCCACCTCCAAAGGAAGTACCAACATCACCTTTGATGCAACCGCGGAGATGGCTCCAAACTGCTATGTGTACGTGACCCTTATCCAGCCTCATGCCCAGACCCGGAATGACCTCCCTATCCGTTTGTACGGGGTGATCCCGGTGAAGGTTGAAAATCCCGGCACTCACCTGAACCCGGTAATTTCAATGGCTGATAAACTGGAGCCTGGGAAAAAGGTTACCATCCAGGTAAAAGAGGCTGCCGGCAAGGCCATGACCTATACCCTGGCCATGGTGGATGAGGGGTTGCTCGATCTAACCCGCTTTAAAACACCGGACGCCTGGCCGGTCTTCTATGCCAGGGAGGCCCTTGGGGTGAAAACATGGGACATGTTCGACCAGGTGATGGGCGCCTTTAGCGGTGAACTGCAACGCATCCTCAGTATCGGCGGGGACCAGGAGGCGCTGAACAAGGGCGGCCTCAAGGCCAACCGGTTCAAACCGATGGTAAAGTATCTCGGTCCGTTTGAGTTGAAAAAGGGGCAGTCAAAGAGCCATTCGTTTATCATGCCCGAGTACATCGGGTCGGTAAGGGTGATGGTAGTGGCAGGACAGGATGGCGCATACGGCAAGACTGAAAAGGCGGTGGCGGTGAAAAAGCCGCTGATGGTGCTGGGAACCATGCCAAGGGTGCTGGGTCCCGGTGAGACTGTCAGGCTGCCGGTCAGCGTCTTTACCATGGAAAAATCGGTGAAAAATGTGAAGGTGGAGGTGGTGGTCAACGACCTGTTCACCATCACCGGAGGAAATACCCGTCAGCTTACCTTTAACGCCATCGGCGACCAGCTGGTCGCCTTCGATCTGCATGTTGAAGCGGCTACCGGCACCGGCAGGGTCAGGATCGTGGCAACAAGCGGCAACGAACGGTCGGAACACGCCATCGAGATCGAAGTGCGTAATCCAAACCTTCCCGTAACGGATCTTTCCGAAAAGGTCCTGCAGCCGGGAGCTCTATGGACATCGCAGTTTCATGCCCCCGGCATCGCCGGAACAAACAAGGGAACCCTGGAGTTATCCTCCATCCCGCCGCTGAACCTGGAGAAGCGGCTCGGCTACCTCATCCATTATCCCTATGGCTGTATTGAACAGACCGTTTCGTCGGTGTTTCCGCAACTCTACCTCTCCGACCTCCTTGAACTCCATGATGCATCGAAAAAGGAGACGGAGCAAAACCTGCGGGCTGCCATTCAGCGGTTAAAGTCATTCCAGCTGTCCAACGGAGGTTTCAGCTATTGGCCCGGTTCGTCCTACGCCGATGACTGGGGATCCTCCTATGCCGGGCATTTCCTGCTGGAAGCGGAACAAAAGGGTTTTGCCCTGCCTGTGAGTTTTCTCTCCTCATGGAAGGAGTTTCAACGCCAAAAAGCCGTATCGTGGAGTTATAATGCAGGTTATTTTAATGATGACCTGGCGCAGGCCTACCGCCTGTTCACCCTGGCCCTTGCCAGGGCACCCGAGCTGGGAGCCATGAACAAGCTGCTGGAAAAACGCGATATTTCCACGGCAGCCCGCTGGAGGCTTGCTGCTGCCTATGAACTTTGCGGTAAAAGGGAGGTGGCCTTGCAACTTGTCAACACTGCTTCAACTGCCGTGAAACCCTATCGCGAGCTATGGTATTCCTATGGTTCCGATCTCCGCGACAAGGCCATGATCGCAGAGGCTTTATGCCTGATGAATATGAAGACCAAGGCTGCGCCGCTCATCAAAGAAATATCAGCCTCACTTTCAGCCGGCGACTGGTACAGTACGCAGGAAACCTCTTTTGCCCTTCTCGCCGTTGCTAAATTTACAGGCAATACGGGGGGGACCGGGATACAGGCCTCCTTCAGGCTGAATGGCGGTGAAACGGATAATCTCGAAACAAAGAAGCCCGTTTTTACCCGGAAAATAGAGGTGCAGCCCGGGAAAAATGGGATCCTCCAGGTTACCAACGCCGGGAAGAACATCCTCTTTGCCCGGCTTATCCTGACGGGGATTCCGGCTACTGGCGACACCACCGCCGCTGCAAACAGCCTGAAGATCTCGGTGACCTATAAATCGATGAAGGGGGAGCCTGTCAAACCACAGCTGCTGGAACAGGGAACCAGCTTCATGGCCGAGGTGACCGTTACCAATCCCGGGTTCAGGGGCTCCTACCGGCAACTCGCCCTCTCGCAGGTATTCCCTTCGGGATGGGAGGTGATCAACGGGCGCAGCAGCGACCAGGCCCTGGCAGCGACTGCCGCTTCGGCATTTGACTACCAGGATGTACGCGATGACAGGGTATTTACCTTCTTTGACCTGAACCCTTCGCAAACCAAGACCTTCCGGGTGTTGCTCCTGGCAACCTATCTCGGGAGGTTTTACCTGCCGGCGACCCGCTGTGAGGCCATGTACGACAATACCATCAGCGCCCGGGTTCCCGGACGATGGGTGGAGGTAAAGCCATCTGCACGATGAAGCATGCCCGTGACCGGATAGTCCTGGCTCTGAAAAAGCTTTGGAAGAGGAGGCCCCGGCAATGGATTGTACTGTTTTCGCTGGGAGCAGGGATCATCCTGTTCTGGTCCTGGTTGCCGCGGCCGCTGTTCGAGGAGCCTCTTTCCACCGTAATACTCGACCGCAGCGGGAACCTGCTGGGAGCCAAGATCTCCCCCGATCAGCAATGGCGGTTCCCGGAGTCGGAGGCAGTTCCCGAAAAATTCAGGCAGGCGATCCTCCATTACGAGGACCGTTATTTTTACTGGCACCCGGGGTTCAACCCGGTATCGCTGGCCAGGGCTGCCTGGCTCGACCTGAAGTATAGGAGGATTGTCAGCGGTGCAAGCACCATAACCATGCAGGTGATCCGGCTTGCCAGGAAAAACAGGGAGCGGACGGTTTGGGAAAAACTTAAGGAGATCCTGCTTTCCATACGGCTTGAACTGACCCATTCAAAGGCGGATATCCTGAGGCTTTATGCCTCCCATGCCCCCTTCGGGGGGAATGTCGTCGGCCTTGATGCGGCTGCCTGGCGCTATTTCGGATCGGATGCCCAACACCTTTCCTGGGCTGAAGCAGCTACGCTGGCGGTTCTTCCCAACAGCCCTGGGTTGATCTATCCCGGGAGAAACCCCCAGTTTTTGCTGGCCAAACGCAACCGCCTGCTGGATATGCTGTATCAACATAAGGTAATCGATGCCACCACCTGCGGGCTGGCGAAATGTGAACGGCTGCCAGCCCGCCCCATCCCCCTGCCGCAATGGGCACCCCACCTGCTCGACAGGGCTGTCAAAGAGGGTCACAAGGGTACGCAGGTCGTTACTACGCTTGACCTTTCCCTGCAAAAACGGGTTGCCGCCATCCTGGATATTCACAGTACGCAATTCAGGGCCAATGAAATTCAAAATGCTGCGGCACTGGTGGTGGAGGTGAAAACTGGAAATGTCGTGGTGTATGAAGGAAACCTGCCCCGCGCCACCACTGCCGAACATGGTGGCGATGTCGACCTGATCGTATCGCCCCGCAGCACGGGCAGTATTTTAAAACCCTTTCTTTATGCCGCCATGTTGAACGATGGATTACTTTTACCTAACACGCTCGTGCCCGACATCCCCATGCAGATCGCCGGCTTTATCCCTGAAAACTACAACCTGACCTATGATGGCGCCGTGCCCGCCAAACGGGCGCTGTCACGGTCGCTGAACATACCGGCGGTAAAGATGCTCCAGGGTTATGGTTATGGCCAATTTTACGCCCTCCTCCGGAAAATCGGGCTGACCACCCTAACCAAACCGGCCGACCATTACGGGCTGGCCCTGATCCTGGGCGGTGCCGAAGCCGACCTCTGGGACCTTGCCGGCATCTATGCCTCCATGGCCCGTACGCTGATCAATTTTACCTCCAGCGGGACATCCAGCGCCAAAACCGGTTTTTTCCCGCCATCCTATGTTGTGTCAGAAGATGCTGACAATCATCCTGTTTCAGATCATGTCCCTTGGTATGATGCAGGCTCCGTCTGGCTGACCTTTGAGGCGATGGTGGAGGTAGCGCGCCCCGATGAGGAGCTCCAGTGGCAGCAGTTCTCCTCATCCGGAAAGATTGCCTGGAAAACAGGCACCAGTTTCGGAAACCGCGATGCCTGGTCGGTCGGGGTTACCCCTGAATATGTGGTAGCCGTCTGGGTGGGAAATGCCTCCGGGGAGGGGAGACCCGGCCTGACCGGGATCGGGATGGCGGCGCCTCTCCTGTTTGACATCTTTAAATCGCTTCCCCCCACCACCTGGTTTAAGCCGCCTGCCGATGCCATGGTCCGGATACCGGTATGCCGGTACAGCGGCTACCGGTCCACATCGCTCTGTGAATATACCGATACCATTTGGGTGCCGAAATCGGGCCTCAAAACAGCGCCATGCCCCTTTCATCACCTGGTGCACCTGGATAAATCGGGCAAATGGCAGGTGAGTTCCGATTGCGAGTCTCCCGAAAACATGCAGCACGTTTCGTGGTTTGTACTGCCCCCGGTCCAGGAGTGGTATTTCAGGAACAGGAATCCCTTCTACAGGGTACTTCCTCCCTTCAAACCCGGCTGTTCCGGCGCCGGTGAACGGTCAAACATGGAGATCATCTACCCGAAAAACGGCAGTAAGATCTACATACCCGTCGACCTCGACGGGAAGACGGGCAGCACGGTCTTCAAAGTTGCCCACAGGAACATGGCCATCAGGGTTTACTGGCATCTCGACGGCCAGTTCATCGGCACCACGCTCCAGGTACACCAGATGGCGCTTTCGCCTGCGCGCGGCATGCACAGGCTGACCCTGGTCGATGAGAACGGGGAGAGTGTGAAGATCGGATTTGAGGTGATCAGCAAATGATGCTGCCGGGATAAGGCAGCACCGGGTGCCCAAGCGGCATTCCCGCCTGAAGTGGCGGCCGCAGTGACTTTTTATCTACCTTTGTTCCTCCTAAAATGTAAAATTATGATCTTACTCACCGGAGGTACCGGCCTGTTGGGCTCCCACCTGCTTCTCGACCTAGTGAAAGCAGGTAAGGAGGTCAGGGCTGTCAAACGTGCAGGCAGCAATATGGCGATGGTCCGGAAGGTGTTTTCCTATTATGTGGAAAACCCGGATGAACTCTTTGCGAAAATTCACTGGGCCGACGCCGACCTGATGGATTACGGTGCCATCGAAGATGCTATGTCCGGGATTACCGAAATATACCATTGCGGAGCCGTGGTCTCGTTCTACCCGAAGGATCACAAGGAGATGCTGAAGGTGAATATCGAAGGAACGGCCAACCTGGTGAACCAGGCAATCGCCGGCAAAGTTGGGAAATTTTGCTACGTAAGTTCGGTTGCCACCCTCGGAAGGGCAGAAAACAACGAGGTTTCAACGGAGGAGACCTACTGGGTTCCCTCGAAAAAAAATTCGGTTTACGGAATCAGCAAATATGGGGCCGAGCGTGAAATCTGGCGGGGAATCGAAGAGGGGTTGAATGCCGTGATCATCAACCCTTCGGTAATCCTGGGTCCCGGCTTCTGGCAGGACAATTCAGGGTTGTTCAGGCTGGTCTATGAGGGGTTGAAATACTATACCCGCGGTGTCAACGGCTATGTCGATGCGCGCGATATCAGCAAAGCCATGATGGGCCTGATGGACCAGGACAAGTTCGGCGAGCGGTATATCTGTTCGGCGGCAAACCTGTCGTACCAGGAGTTCTTCACCCTTATTGCGAAGTATCTCAACAAACCGGCCCCCACGGTGAATGTTCCGCCCTCCATGACCTCAATCGCATGGCGCGTGGAGGCGGTAAGGGCCTTCCTCACCGGGTCAAAACCGGAGGTCACCCGTGAAATGGCCACCACAACCTCGCAAATCTATACCTATTCCAGCGAAAAACTCTGCAAGGCCCTCGATTTTCAGTTCCGCCCTGTCGAGGACTCGATCAGGGAGATCTGCGCTTTCTACCTGGAGGACAGTTTGGGAAAATAATGCAGGAATGCAGGAATGCAGGAATTATTTAATGCAGGAATGCAGGAATTATTTAATGCAGACAATGCAAGCAATGCAGACAATGCAATTAACCTTTTTAATTGGGATGGTTCGTGAGGCTCGCGAAAAGGAGGACCATGTGCTGGGAATCTGTTAAAAATCAGAAAGATGAATTTAAAATGATTTATCGGAATGATATAGTACGAAATGCCTGGCATATCATCGTTCTCCGCCAAATACCGAAAAAAGTTCTTCGTATCCCAAACAAGAAATCATGAAGGAAACAGGATATATAAACCCTGTTAGATTGAACAAACCTGAGCTTTCGGCAGATGTGTCTTTTTGGGTCACGTTAATGGTGATATTCAAATTTTTTACCGGATTGCGGATGTCGCCATCCAATATTCTCCCGGATAATTGCTCCCGGGCGGAGATAGATCCCCCGAAAACCATGAAGCCGTTAATTATGAACAGGGTTCTCTTTAAAAAATATGAAGGAGGGGAGACCAGGCTTCCTGTTTTCCAAAATTCACGCAACTTCTCTATAATTAAAGTGCCTTGAATCAAGATATTTGCACATTAGTCCATCAACACATCAGCCCATCAGCCCATCAGCCCATCAGCCCATCAGCAAATCAGCCCATCAGCAAATCAGCAAATCAGCAAATCAACACATCAGCACATCAGCACATCAGCCCATCAGCACATCAGCACATTTCCGCATTCACTTTATCAGGTTCCTGTAATGAAAGTACCGGGTAACGATATCATCGACAAACCCCTCAGTTTTATAATCAATCGGGTAGGAATCTATTGAATCGTATTTAACGACAGGCTCTTTTTTTGACCGGCGCAACAGGTAGTAATCCACGTTGCCGTTCCAGCGGTTCTTGTCTTTGCCGAATTTCCCGGCTTTTTCGCGTGCGGCAAGCACACGGCCCAGGCCTACGTTGTAGCAGGCCAGCACAAAATAGATACGTTCCACCGGGCTGCTGATCTCGGCCGGGAGCAGTTTGTCGAGGTATTGCAGGTATTTGACACCGCCTGCAATTTGTTTTGCGGGGGTTGCGTTCTCCCCGATTCCGAATTTTGCAGCAGTCTGGGGCATGAGCTGCATCAGCCCGCTGGCGCTTTTTGATGAGGTAAGCCCTGCGCGGAAGTTGGATTCTTCGTATATGAGCGAAGCCACCAGGCGCCAGTCCCACCAGATTTGCCTGCTCTGCTGCCGGATGGCATCGTCAAAAGGGGACAATTTGTTGCCGGAGACAGAAAAGTAGTCGTTTTTCAGAAAATTCGCAATGCGCTGGTTGTCGAAATAATCAAGATAGGTTTGTTTCAGGCTCCCCGATTTTTTGAATTCGGACAGCCATTCATTTACCTCGGTCAGTAAGGAGTCGGACGACCGGTTTATTCCCCAGCCATAGGAAAACAGCGGGAAGGCGACCGTTGATATGTCGAGGTTTGTATAATACCGGTGATAGACCATGGCCACATTTTCCTGGCATATGGCAAACCGGATCTCCCCTGTCGATACCCGCCGGATCAGCTCCTCCTGGGTGATGTCGGTCACCTCTTTCAGGATTGCCTTTTTATGGGTGGCCTTGAAAAAAGAATGGTAAAGGGAGTTGAGAAAGGGACTGTACCTCACATATACAGTATCCGCGGGAAATTCTTTCAGCTCCCTGATGAGAGGAGGCCGGCCGGCTTTGCCATCGGTATTCTTTCGCTGAACCAGCGACAGCCGTGTTTCCAGAAACGGCGATGAGAACTGTACATATTTTTTCCCCTCCCCGGTGATCGGGAGGTTTAGTGCCATCAGGTCGGCGGCGCCATTTTCAAGGTAATAGCTGAGTTTGGCGATGTTGTTGCTGGCAATGATCCTGAGCGGCACGCCCAGGTACCTTGCGAAGGAGTCGAGCAAAACAAGCTGGTATCCCATCGGCTCGCCTTTGCAGATAAAGTAGTTCAGGGTGTTCTGATCGGTCAGGGCAATAAGATAGCCGCGTTCACGGATACGGCGCAGGGAGTCCTTTTTTACCTCCTCCTTGTGATACAGGTTCCGGGTGATAAAAAAAGCAATTGCAACCACCGCCACGCCCAGGAGAATGGCCCTGAGGATGATGTATTTCCTGGATGGTATGTTCAATATATTGAATTAAGCGACTTTTCGGTATCTCCGGATGGCCACGCTGATGATGACAACGGCATAAATGACCAGGGACCAGAAATGGTTGCTGATATCAGCAAATGTGGAACCCTTCAGTAATACCATCCGCATGATCCTGATAAAATACATCAGCGGATTCAGCCTGTCAAGATGTTGGGCCCATTGCGGCATGCTTTCGATAGAGGTGAACAAACCGCTCATAAGGATAAAAACCACCAGAAAAAAGAACGAAACAAGCATCGCCTGTTGTTGCGTATTGGTGATGGTCGAAATTAACAGGCCGAACGACAAAATTACAAAAAGATAGACAGATGCCGACAGGAAAATTAATCCGAGGCTTCCCTCCATGGGAATGTTGAACAGGAGCTTCCCGATGGTGAGACCGAATGCAAGTTCAAAGAGACCGATGATCCAGAAGGGGATAAGCTTCCCGGCAATGAACTGGATCTTGTTTATCGGCGTCACATTGATCTGCTCAATGGTGCCGATCTCCTTTTCACGAACGATATTCATACCCGACAGCAACAGGCCGATGATGGTGACCAGCAGGACGAGGATGCCGGGTACCATGTAGGTTTTATAGTTCAGCTTCGGATTGTACCAGTAGCTGTAGTCGGTCTGAATATTCCGCAAACCGGCGGTCATGGCGGCAGATGAATTGTTCAAAACCAGTTCCCTGTTAAAATCAAGCAGGATCATCGTGGAATAGGCGTTCGTCAGGCCTGCCGTTTGCCCGTTGATCGCGTTGATGACAAACTGAACCTTCGTATGATTTTCACAGACCAGGTTTTTCTCAAATCCCGATGGTACCTGGAGGATCATATCCACCTTCCCCTGCTTCATGTCGTCTTCCGCTTCCCTGTAAGAAAAGGAGGCGCTTTGGACTTGGTAAAAGGGCGATCCCCGGAATTTGCTGATCAGCTTGCGCGAGCTCCCTGAGAGATCAAGGTCCACCACCGAAATCCGGATGTGCTTCATCTCGAAGGTTGCGGCATTTACCAGGATGATCAGCTGCACGAGCGGGACGACAAAGATGATCGGCAGCATCGACTTGTTGCGGAAGACCTGCAGGAACTCTTTCTGGATGATATATAGGATCGTTCTCATCAGGTTAGCCGGACATTGAATTTTTTAACACTCAGGGTGAGGAACAGGGAAGTAAATCCTATGAGGATAAGGGTTTCACGCCAAACGTATCGTATCCCGTTTCCCTGCAGCATGATGCTCTTGATAATGGTGATATAATATTTGGGGGGCATGATATGACAGAAAACCTGCAGGATCCAGGGCATGTTTTCAACCGGGAAGATAAAGCCGCTGAGAATGATGGTGGGAAGCATCAGGACCACCAGCGATACCAGCATGGCCACCTGCTGGCTGCTGGTGATGCTGGAGATGAGGATCCCGAGCGAAAGCGCCATGGTGATATACAGGAAACTCTCCATCAGCAGCAACAGGATGCTTCCCCGGATCGGCACGCCGAAAACGGCATTACCAAGTCCCAGGATGATGCAGGCATCCAGGAAGGAGAGAAACACGTAGGGAAAGACCTTCCCGATGATGATCTGCGTTGGGCGCAGCGGTGAGACCAGCAGCAGCTCCATCGTCCCGAGCTCCTTTTCCCGGGTAATGGACAACGAGGTCATCAGGGCCGAGATCAGCATCAGCAGCATGGCCATCAGCCCGGGCACAAACATGTAGACCCCCTTCATCTCGCCGTTGTACATCATGCGTACCTCGGGGATGATCTGCATGGGCGCCTGCCCGGTGTTCATCGAAACCAGGTAATTGCTGATGATCCCGCTGGCATAGTTCACCAGCATGTTGGCGGTGTTGGGATCGGAGGCATCCCCGATGATCTGTACACGGGCGGTGCCGTATTTTTCCAGTTTGCCCGCAAAATCCGGTTCAAAGATCAAAACCAGTTTTACATTTCCCTGGCGGAACACGGGCTCGATCTCCGCAACATGGGTGAGGTTTTTTTCAAGGATAAAATACCCGGAGGAGAGGATCTTCTCGCTTATTTTTCGCGTGACCACATCCCTGGAAGGATCATAAATGGCGATTTTGGCATCCTTGATCTCGTTGGTGAGCACATAACCGAACAGCAGCAGCTGCACGGCCGGCATGCCAAACAGGATCAGCAGGGTACGGTAATCCCTGAAAATGTGGTAAAACTCCTTGATGACAAATCCCCTGAACCTTTTCATGTAACTTCCTTGTTTGTATACCAGAAATAGAAAAACCGGGAAGCCGAGATCAGCAGCGGCACTCCCATGGTGACAAAGAAGTTGTAGAGCCATTCTTTGTTGATCACATCGAAACTGCGAAGGGTGATGCCCCCGGAGATCATGATGGCCATCATGAGATAACTCCGGAAGTTGAAAAAGGAGAAGGCACAGGGATAGGGGATGTTCAATCCCTTAATCCGGATGATATGTTTCCTGGAGATTTTTGCAAACAGGATAAGGTAAAAAAGGGCTCCCAAAACCACTCCTCCGGCAAGGCGCCACGCAAGGTGTCCGCCATGCTGCAGCAGGTAGTTCAGTCCCCTGCCGGCAAGAATCCCGCCTGCCGTGGTCCATGCCAGGCCTGCAATAAACAGCAGGTTGTGCTTGCTGACCGAGGGTTTTAACTTTTCAACGATTTTCATCATCTCTTTTCATGGTATCGGCCTGTATTCCCATTGGTCTACAGTTGGTTCTTTACAGCTTTATTCACTCTTTGCCCGTGCCAGTTTGAGAAACACCTCGTTCATCGAGGCGGAGTCAAACTGACGTTTGAGGTTGTCGGGGGTGTCCATGGCGGCTATGCGCCCGTCAACCATGATCGACACCCTGTCGCAGTATTCCGCCTCATCCATGTAGTGGGTGGTTACGAAAACGGTGATCCCCTGGTGAGCCGCTTCAAAGATCATATCCCAGAACTGGCGCCGGGTGATGGGGTCAACGCCGCCCGTTGGCTCATCCAGGAAGACGATCTTCGGGTTATGCAGAATGGCGACGGAAAAGGCAAGTTTCTGCTTCCAGCCAAGCGGGATGTCACGGATGAGCTTGTTGCGCGATGTTTCGAATCCCAGCTGTGCCATCAGGGCACCGGCCCTGGAATCGATCTCCTTTTTTCCAAGGCCATAGATACCGCCGTAAAACCTGATGTTTTCATATACCGTCAGGTCGTCGTACAGCGAAAACCGCTGGCTCATGTAGCCGATGTTCTTCTTCACCTTCTCGCGCTGCGTGTAGATGTCAAAACCGCCAACCGAGAGCTCACCGGAGGTGGGATACGATAGCCCGCACAGGATTTTGATGGCGGTGGTTTTCCCGGCTCCGTTGGCTCCCAGGAAACCGAAGATCTCACCCCTCTTTACCGAAAAGGTCAGGTGGTCGTTGGCAATAAACGAGCCGAACGATTTCACGAGATCCCTGACGATGATGATGTTTTCTGTTTCGGCATCCATGGTTATTTCTTTCTCATTACTTCCTGTGGCATAAGTGGCCCGGCCTCATTTATTGCCGGTCATCAGTTCCATAAAACAATCTTCAATTGTGGCTTCGATCGGGGTAACCTCCGCCAGCCGGTGGTCGTTCCTCTTCAGGTGGTCAGCCAGCCTCTCCGGGATGATCTCCCCGTCTTTGAAAGAAACATGGGCCGACTGGCCAAAGGCATACACACTGTGGATTCCGGGATATTCCCTCAGTTCGCCGAGCAGGTGGTAAATATCGCCGGCTTTGACCGACAGCAGGTTAAGCGGGTAAGCAGCGATCACCTTGGCAGGCGTGCTGACCGACATGATGCGGCCTCCCTGCATCAGGGCCACGCGGTCGCAAAGGCCCGCCTCATCCATGTAGGGGGTCGATACGAGGATGGTGATACCCGAGGCTTTCAGCCGCTTGAGCATCTCCCAGAATTCGAGCCGTGAAACGGCATCCACCCCGGTGGTGGGCTCGTCGAGAAAAAGAACTTCGGGTTTGTGGATCAGGGCACAGGATAAGGCCAGTTTCTGCTTCATCCCTCCTGACAACTGTCCGGCTTTCCTGTTCTTAAAGGGCTCGATCTGCCGGTAGATATCCTTGATCAGGTCATAGTTCTCGCGGAGGGTGGTCCCGAAAATGGTGGCAAAGAAATTGAGGTTTTCCTCAACCGTCAGGTCCTGGTAGAGCGAGAACTTCCCGGGCATGTACCCGCTCATGTTCCGGATCTTTTTATAGTCCTTCACCACGTCAAATCCCTCAACGGTGCAGGTGCCGCTGTCGGGCAGCTGCAGCGTTGTGAGGATGCGGAAAAGGGTGGTCTTCCCGGCTCCGTCGGGGCCGATAAAACCAAACAGTTCCCCTTTGCCGATATGGAACGAAATATCGTCCAGGGCAAGGGTAGTCCCAAAGCGTTTGGTCAGGTTTTTAACTTCGACGGAAGGAGGTGCCATGGTTATTTTTGAGGAGGCATGGTTTTGGTCCAGTAGGTGTTCCGGCCGAGAAGCGAAACACCGATATAACCGCGGATCTTCAGCTTGTTCGGGGTCTCAAAACGGATGTTGCATTTGTAGGTTTTCCCGTTCTTGGGATCATAGATCGTTCCGCCCGACCATTCATCGGTGCCGTCGAAGGTGAAGTTTTTCATGTTCACCATGCCGATCAGCGGGGCGGTTTTCAGCTTGTCATCCGGGTTTTCCTTGTCGGTACGCGGTTTCCCTGTGACCTTGTCGTTGGGCTCCTTAAGCCAGACGAGTTTCCCGAAAAACTTGCCGTTTTCTTTATATAGTTCGATTTTGCCGGTGGCCTCCTGGTTGAGCCAGGTACCCAGGATATCGTCCTGCTTGTGGCCCTGGGCTGAGGCGGCTGTTGCCGACCAGAAGGTCATCATCAGGATAAGGAATAAGGTGGTGGTGGTTTTCTTCATGGTTTCTGTGGTTTTGGTTAATGGATTAGTAATTTTATCTCGCCGGGCATGCCAATCTTCAGGGTGCCGTCATTTTTCACCCTGACCTTCACCGCATAGACCAGGTTTACCCGTTCCTCCTTGGTCTGGATGGTCTTGGGGGTAAATTCGGCCGATTGCGAGATCCAGCTGACAATCCCCGTCGTTTTTGAATTGGTCTGCTCGTCCTTGTCAAACCTGACCTCCACCTTGTCGCCAAGTTTTATAGCGGGCAGCTGGGCACCGCTGACATAGACGCGAAGCTGCATTTCACGCAGGTCGGCAATCTTGTAGAGGGGTTTTCCAAAGGTGGTCACTTCGTTGTTCTCGGCAAATTTGGTCAGCACCGTACCCTTTACCGGGTTTACGATGCGCCCGTTTTTGATCGATTCACGGAACTGTGCGATCTGCTGGTCGGTGCTCCCGATCTGGTTGTCGATACCGGCGAACTGTGTTTTGATGGAGGCGATCTGCTTTTCGATCAGGTTAAGGCTTGCGTTGATGTCGTCCAGCTGTTTCTGGGTTGCAGCGCCATCCTTAAGCAGATTCAACACCCGCTTTTTTTCGACCAGGATATTCTCCCGGTTTTGTTCCTGGACGGCGATCTGGGCCTGGAGGTCCTCCCGTCGTGAGCCGGTGACATTGTTCTGGCCGATGGTCTGCAATTTTTTAAGGTGAAGGTCGGTGGTGTCGATAAAACCGACCAGCTGGTTTGAGTCGAGCAGCTGCCCCTCTTCAATGCTGAACATCATGATCTTTCCATTGGCAAGGGATGAAACCGTAACCTCTGTTGCCTCAAAGGATCCGTAGGCATCCGGCTTATCCTTGTCGTTGCTGCAGGATACTCCCAGCACGGCCAGGGTGAAAATTGCAGCTGTCAGTCTTTTTTTCATATTATGTGTTGTTACGGGTTCTCAGAGTTTTCCCAAGGTGAATAGATACGAAAGCTGTGCTTTGATCAGCTGGATCTTATGGATCTCTTTATTTAATTTTGACTGGGTCTCCTCGTTCAGCCGTGCGATGTAGTCACTGGCAGGGATCACGCCATTGTCAAGCTGGGAGGATGCGGCCCTGCTGATTTTTATCCTCAGGGCGATGATCTGGTCATCCTGGGATAATAATTCCCTGACTTTCATCACCTCGCTGATATCTTTCTGGTAGCTGATCTTCAGGTTTTTATTAAATGTCTCCTGCTGGTTTTTCAACATGTCGCCCTGGATGGAGAGCATCTGTTTTTCATTTTTATTCTGGTTCCAGTTCCAGGGATTCCAGGTGACTTTTGCCCCGAACATCCACCACGGTTTAAAGTCGTCATCGAGCATGTTGAGGCCGGGCCGGCCATAACCCGCCTGGCCAAAGGCAAAAACCTTCGGGTTCCAGCGGGTGGTAACCATATGCTGCATCAGGCTGATTTTCGATTCCTGGATGTTGAAAAGCTCGTTTTCGGCGCGTTTATCATCAAATACCATTTCCGGGAAGATAACTTTTGGTACCGTAAGCACCGTGTTTTCAGGTATCGGGTGCGAAATAAGCTCGGCCAACATCTGGTAGGAAGCGCTGCGGTCAAGCCGGGTTTCGGTAAGCTGCTGGTCGATCCTGATCATCTCGGCCTGGAGCAGGGTTTCGTTCATCTCAAGTCCCGACCCGTTGCGGATGGAGGAGAGGAGCTCCCTGTCCTTGACCTCAATCCGCTCCCTGTTGCTTTTCAGCAGGATCTCGTTCTGGTTCAGCAGCAGGATGCTGAAATAGATCTGGTTGATCCTGTCTTTGAGCTTGTACATTTCAATTTCAACACTCTTCTGGTCGGCGCTGAGGTTGGAGGCCTCCACCTGTTTCTGGTAATGGGTGGCCTGCCCATCGTAGATCACCTGGTTGAGATCCAGGGTGAGCTTATACCAGTCCTTGCTGAGCGTGGGCATCTTCAGCGCAGGCAATCCCTTGGGCAGCACGATGGCAACCTTGGTGACCTCCGATTGCAATGAGGCGCTGCCATTTACATTGACCTGGGGAAGGTAGTTCCGGTTCAGGTTTTCGACCTTGAGCGTGTTGGAATTCTGCAGCATATCCATCTGCTTCCTCAACGGGTAGGTGGATTCCGCCTGGCGGTAACAGTAATCGAGGGTGATCGAATCCTGTGCCCGCGTCATGGATGGCCATAACAACAGAAGCAGGGCAGCCGGCAGGAATAACAGGCGGAAATTATTTGCTGGGATTATTTTCATAGCTTTTTAAAGCATTTAAAATGAACTCCGGGACAATGGTTTTCCTCTCTTCATAAAACAGGGCAAGCTGTTCATTTGAAAATCCAAAGATAGAGATGAGCAGCGGTTTGGCCAAAACGGGGAAAATACTGAGGGAAAGAATGTTGATATAGATGTGGAACGGATCGATGTCAAGATGAAGTTCCGTCCTGACCTGTTCCCGGATCCTTGCCAGCATGAGATCCGGCGAAAGCTGCTTCCGGGCCAGGATTGTCCTGATCAGTTCCGGCTTTTCGGCCAGGCTGTTCAGGATAAAGATGGGAAGATAGGAATTCCTGGAGAGGAAGGTGATGTAATAGGTGACAAATGTTTCGATTTTGGTTGCAATGGGAAGATCTGAAAGAAAGATTTCGTTCAGTTTGGCCAGCAGTTTGCCAAAGGCATCCTCGAACACGGCATTGAAAAGATTATCCTTGTTCCGGAAGTAATAATGAACCAGCGACTTGTTTACCCCTGCTTCGTCGGCAATCTCCTGCATGCGTGCTCCGTCAAACCCTTTACAGTGAAACACCTTTTTGGCGGCCTCCATGATCCTTTCTTCGGTGGTTGGTATGAGTTTGTCCATATGGTTTAACCAATTGGTCAAAAGTACAACAAATTTTTTTATCGCAGGGGGTTCAACAGATTATTTGGGAATTTTTATTTTTTGGCCGGGAACCAGCCTGGAATTTGTCTTCAGGTTATTGGCCGATTTTAGCTGGGAGACGGTAACATCATGTTTCTCGGCAATGTCCCAGAGATTATCACCCGACTGGATGATATAGGTGCTGAATTTCTGGGATGCCGCTGCGGTTGGTTTCCCCGCCTTCTGTACCGGCTCCTTTTTACCGGATTCATTCGAAGAGGATACATTGGGATTGACTTTGAGCTTTTGCCCGACCAGGATGGTTTCATTGGTGAGGTTGTTCCACTTTAGCAGTTCGGCAGGGGTGCAGTGGTATTTGCCGGCAATGATACTCAGGTTTTCACCGGCGCTGACTACGTGGGTGGTCGAACCTCCGTGCGAAGCGGCGCCATTGCTTTTCGGCTCGGTTTTTTCTGCAACGGCAGGGCTATGGGATGAAGAACCGGCACCCTTGACAGAGGTATCCCTTGGCGCCGGACTGGGAACATAGGTGGAGGTGAGATTTTTATCACCCCCCTTTTCCTTGGCTGATTTGGTATAGACCAATACCTTTTTATTCGGCCTTACCGTGTTTTTTCTTAAACCGTTGAGGGATTTCAGATCCGCGATGGTCATATGGAACTTTTTGGCAACCGAGGCCATGGTCTCGCCGCTTTTCACGGTGTACAGTTCGGTATCCCGGTAGGTTGAGTATAACATTCGCTGCAGTGAATCCTGGGTCTTGCCTCCCTTGGTTTCATAGGCGTACAGGGCGTTTTCATTGTTGATGAAGTTCCCGATGTATTTCTTGCGCAGTCGAAGTTTGTAGGGGGTTTCGGGGGTGGCGGGAATAAACCAGTGCTTGAAGGAGGGATTCAGGAACTCAATCTCCTCCATCGGGATGTTCAGCATCTCCGAAATCTGGTCGAATGCAAGCGGATGGCGTATGGTAACGGTGTCGACCTCATAATAGAGAATGCCCGGATCAACAGGATATATCTTGTGCTCATTGGCATAGGTCAGTACATAACTTGCTGCGATAAAGGCAGGAACATACGACGCGGTCTCTTTGGGCAGGTATTTTTTCAATGCCCAGAAATTCTTCATGCCTCCCGAACGGCGGATGGCCTTGTTTACATTGCCGGCGCCCGAATTATAGGCGGCCAGGGCAAGCGACCAGTTGCCATAGATATCATACAGGTCGCTGAGATGTTCACAGGCTGCCTTCGTTGCCTTATAGGGGTCAAAACGGTCATCAACATAGGAGCTGACCTTCAGCCCGTATCCCTTCCCGGTACCATACATGAACTGCCACAGTCCTTTTGCTCCCGCAGGGGAGTTGGCCGTTGGGTTGAGGGCCGATTCAATGACCGCAAGATATTTGAGCTCCAGGGGCATGTTGTACTTGTCGAGCTGCTCCTCGAACAGGGGGAAATAGATCTGGGCAAGGCCAAGGATCCTGGCGGTCAGCTTGCGCTTGCGCACCGAATACATCTCGATGAATTTTTTCACCTCCCCGTTGTACACATATTCAAAGGGCGACTGGTCATTCATTTTCGCGATCCGCTCGCGGTAAACAGAATCGGAAAAAACGGGTACGTCATTATCAGAATAGGTGTTCCAGTTCTGGTACTGGCTTGCATTGGGGAATTCGGTATCTTCAAAAATCTTCAGGCTTGCCAGGCTGTCGAGCATGCTGACGACGGGGTCATCCTCAACCAGGACTCTCCTTTTGATGAACATGGTATCAGGGCGAACGGAATCCTGCGCCGAAACAAAAAACGGGAGCAGGGTCAAGAATAAAAAAAGAATTTTAGCCTTATTTAACAACATGAAGATAACATTTTAACTGATAATGAATTATAAAATAACTGCAATACTACGATTTTATTTTAAAAATTTTCAACATGGATGGTTACTTCTGTATGGCTAAAGGCATTTTTGATCTCATCCTCGATCCGGTCACAGATGTCGTGGGCCTCCCTGACCGTCTTTTCGGGATCCAGATTCAGATGAAAATCGATGTATTTATAATTTCCCGCCTTCCTCGACCGGAGGTTGTGGAACGACATTTCTGCCGTGCAATTGTGTTGAATGATCGCAGAGATTCTAGCGATCTCTTCTGCGGGCAGCGACTCATCCAGCAACGGCGCATAGGCCTTCATGAACAGGCTTACCGACTCCTTCAGGATCAGCAGGGCCACGCAGATGGCAATGACCGGGTCAATCAGGTGGATGCCGGTGGCCCACATCAGGATCAGCCCGGTTGCCACGCCAAACGAAGTATAGACATCGGTCTTCAGGTGCAGGGCGTCGGCTTCGAGGGCGACAGAATCGGTTTCCTTCGCTACTTTATATAATCTTCGTGAAACAATAATATTGACAATGGCGGAGGTTATCATTACCGCAAACCCGAACCCGATTTTTTGTACTTCGGCAGGATGGAAGATTTTTTTCGCCGCCTCCACGATGATCCAGATGGCGGCAATGAATATCAGCAAAGCCTCCACCACACCGGATATGTTTTCAAACTTCCCATGGCCGTAAGGATGCATTTCATCAGCCGGGGTGTCGGAAATCCTGACGGAAAAAAAAGCAATGACCGATGCCAACAGATCCATAAAGGAATGGATCGCCTCTGAAATAATACTGACGGAACCGGAAAGGAGCCCGACAATAATTTTCATAAGGATGAGAAAGCTGTTTGAAAAAATTGAGAGACGGGCAACACTGACCTTCTTGTTCATCCGGGTGAAATTTTAGCAAATTTAGTGATTTTGAAAGAACTGTGAATGTCTTATATTTGTAACATCAATCCCCCCTTCAGATGAAAATGTTCCTTCCCATTGTGCTGCTGTTCTTAATGACGACGGCAGCTGTTAGCGCACAGGACAGCACCCGGGTAAATCGTCCTGCCTTACAGCATGAGATGACCCCTGATGAATTGATGCACAAATCAGAAATCGGAAAAAACTTTGTAGAGACATCGCCTCCATCGCCCCCGGTCAGGAATGTTGCCGAATTTGACAGGATGCAGGGCGCCCTTGTGCGTTATCCCTTTGGGATTCCCATTTCCCTGATCAAGGAGATGGCCACCGACGTGATGGTTACTACTATTGTTGCCAGCACGGCCCAGCAGGCTACGGTTCTCAGCCAGTATGTTGCCAATGGCGTTGATACCAGCCACTGTAATTTCCTGATCGCCCCCTCCGACAGCTACTGGACCCGTGATTTCGGTCCCTGGTTCGAATCCGACAGCGCAAACCAGATCGGGATCATCGACTTTCCCTATAACCGTCCCCGTCCCCTGGATGATGAGATACCTAAAGAGCTGGCCGCCATGCTGGGAATCCCCTGGTTTGGCATGAATGTGACCACTACCGGCGGAAATTACATGACCGATGGCTTGGGAATTTCAGCCTCAACAGAATTGGTCTGGAATGAAAACCCTGCACTGACCCATGCCGAAATTGCCCAGAAACACAGCGATTACCTCGGCATCACCAATTACCAGGTTGTTCCCGACCCCAACATTTCAACAACAATCGACCACATCGATTGCTGGGGGAAATTCCTGGCACCCGACAAGATACTGATCCGGAAAGTTGCACCCTCCAATTCATCCTATACAGCCCTGGAAGCTGCCGCCACCTACTGGGCCTCACAGACCTGCTCATACGGCTATAATTACAAGGTATTCAGGGTGATGACCCCGTCGGACCAGCCCTATTCCAACTCTGTCATTCTCAACAACAAGGTGTTGATCCCCTTTATGAATACCGCCTGGGACGACAGCGCCAAAGCCGTATATGAGGCGGCAATGCCGGGCTATACGGTAAAAGGATTTATCGGGAATCCGTCAACACCCTGGATCTCGACGGATGCGCTGCATTGCAGGGTGATGGGCATCGCCGATGTCGGCCTGCTTTATATCAGGCATATCCCAATTGCCGCCACGCAGCCATGTGAAACCGATTATACCATCCTGGCCGATATCATTGCCAGCAGCCACCAGCCGGTAAAGAACGACTCGGTACTTATCTGGTACAGTCTCAACAACGGACCCTATAAGCCGGTCCTGATGTCAAACACCACGGCCGGTCACTACAAGGGGATTATCCCGAAACAGGCTGCAGGCAGTGAAATCCGCTATTATCTCACCGCTGCCGATCAGTCGGGCCGTCGTGCATCTGCCCCCTTTATCGGGGTGGCCGATCCTTTCGTGTTTCACACGGTTTATACCAACCTGGCACCTGTTCCCGATACGCTTTGGTTTCTGACTGTCCAGGATTGTATAAAGGGTAAGATTACCCAGCTGAAGAATCTGACCAGCGGAGGACTCAACCTGACCTATGTTCAGCAAAGCGGCTACCTGCCGTGGTATGTCGATTCCATGTCGGTCAGCTCGCTGCCGCATATGGTCAACCCGGGCGACAGTGTCGGCATCAGGGTTAAAATGTATATCATCGTGAAAAATCCCGCCATTCAGTTTGTGGTTGACTCTCTTCATTTCACTACCACCGCCGGCAATTACCACGTCATCATTATGGTAAATCATCAATTGCTGGAATCGGTTGCTGCTGCCCGGCTGCCGGTGAGCGCGGGCAACAACTACCCCAATCCGTTCAGTAGCAAAACGACAATCCCGCTGGAAATTTCGCAACGTGGCAAGGTGAAACTCGACATCCTCGATATACAAGGCATGGAGGTAAAATCACTTGTATCCGGAATACTTGAACCCGGGGAGATACGCGTTGACTGGGATGGAACAGACCACCTCGGGAACAGGCTCCCGGGAGGTGTCTATCTTTACAGGGTGATCACCGAAAACGGAACAGAAACCAAACGGATGGTGCTTATTCGGTAAACCGTTTTTCAGGCCGCATCTGCGGGAAGAAGAGCACATCCTGGATGGACTGGGAGTTGGTCATGATCATGGTTAACCGGTCGATCCCGATGCCGAGACCTGCCGTGGGAGGCATCCCGAATTCAAGGGCGCGGAGGAAATCCTCGTCAAGTACCATCGATTCGTCGTCGCCCCGTTTACCAAGTTCAAGCTGCGATTCAAAGCGTTCGCGCTGGTCGATGGGATCATTCAGCTCGGAAAAGGAGTTACACAGCTCCTTGCCGTTGCAGATCGCCTCAAACCGCTCGACTAGTCCATCCTTGGTGCGGTGTTTCTTGGCAAGCGGCGACATTTCCACAGGGTAATCGGTGATGAATGTCGGCTGGATCAGGTAGGGTTCGCATTTTTCCCCGAAGATCTGGTCGATGATCTTGCCCTTGGCCATGGTCCTGTCGATGGGAACATTCAGCTCTTTTGCTATGGCAACGAGTTCTTCCTCCGGTTTGCCGTCAATGTTGATCCCGGTAAAGTGTTCGATGACTTCAAACATGGTGAACCGCTGCCACGGGCGTTTAAAATCAACCAGGTTTTCGCCTACCTGCACCTGTGTTTTTCCATGGAGGTCCATGGCGATCTTTTCAACCATCTCCTCCACAAGGTCCATCATCCAGTCGTAATCCTTATAGGCGACATAGAGCTCCATCTGCGTAAATTCAGGGTTGTGGAAACGATCCATCCCCTCGTTTCGGAAATCCTTCGAGAACTCATAGACGCCGTCATATCCGCCAACAATGAGTCTTTTCAGGTAAAGCTCATTGGCTATCCTGAGATACAGGACCATGTCGAGCGCATTGTGATGGGTCTTGAAGGGCCGTGCCGCCGCACCGCCATACAGGGGTTGCAGTACCGGGGTTTCGACCTCGAGATAGCTCTTTGCATTCAGGTAATTGCGCATCGAATTGACCAGCTGGCTGCGTTTGATAAAAACCTCGCGGACTTCGGGGTTGACGATCATGTCGAGATACCGCTGGCGATAGCGCTGCTCGGGATCTGTGAATGCGTCGAAAACGGCATCCTCCTTTTCCTTCACGATGGGAAGCGGACGCAGCGACTTGGAAAGCAAGGTCAGCGACCGGGCATGGATGGTGATCTCGCCCATCTGGGTGACGAAGACGAACCCCGTTATCCCGATGATATCGCCAATGTCGAGGAGCTTTTTAAAAACAGTATTGTAGAGGGTTTTATCCTCACCCGGGCAAATGTCATCGCGCTTGACATATAATTGAATGCGTCCGCTCTCATCCTGGAGTTCCACGAAAGAGGCGGCACCCATGATGCGCCGGCTCATGATCCTTCCCGCAATGGTTGCCTGCTGGTACAAGGTATTGTCTCCCGGAAAATTTTTCTTAATCTCTGCAGCCTTGACATTAACCTCGAATGTGTCGGGCGGATAGGGGTTTATCCCCAGCCTGATCAGTTCACCCAGGGAATTTCTGCGAATGGTTTCCTGTTCTGTATATACGGTACTCATATTTCCTGATTTTCGGCAAAGATACAGATTTAGGCCATAACATCATGGAGGATGTGATGCGACTGCAACCCTTTGAAGCCCGGAAGATGCAGCCGGTAATAAAGGAGGATCGTTTCAAGAAGCCTGCTGCGGGTTTCAGATTTCAGACGGGCAAAGGGATCCGCATATAGGATGGCCGCGTAACCCGGAAGATCTTCCCGGTCTTCAGGATTCCCGCCGCACACCTCCAGCAGTGTATGAAAGAGCGTGCTGTTCTCCGGATCAAGGTAGTGCTGGTGGTCGGGAACCGCCGGCTGGAACAGCCCCTCCCGGAGGTTGAAAATCGGGAACTGGTCCGAATGGTTCGACAATGGAAAGATGCCCAGGTAGTGACAGAACTGCAGGGAAAAAAACAGGGGGAAAGCTGATACAGGCTCAGCCGTCTCATCCAGCAGAACACAGGTGTTCCAAAGGAATACGAAGAGATCGGGATTTGCCTCCTCCTCGCGGATGGTCTTGTATGCCAGTTCGTTCATGAAGAGCGCTACCGAACTCTTACGGATGTCGAAAGGGAGGGTGTGGTAGGGCCGGGAGAGGTGAACCTCCCGGGCATGCTGGAGCGACTGGTTTTCCCTATGGTAAACGACCAAATCCAGCAAGGTCATCGGCTGAAACAGGCCGGGCCTGGTTTTTGATTTCGGGTTGTGAACACCCTTGAAAAGATAGGATTGAATACCGAAAAGCTCGGTATAAATTTTAACGATTACACTGGTTTCCGAATATTTGACAGAGTGAAAAACAATGCCTTTGGTAGCATGAAGCATCAGTGCATAATGAGTATTTTTGTTACAACTTTCTCCGAACCGCTGTCGTTGGCCGCATATACCAGGTATACACCGCTCTCGACTTTAGTGCCGTGAAGGTTTTTGCCATCCCAGATCGCCTGGCCACCTTCGGCCCGGGTTGAATACACGAGTGTTCCGTTTACATCGGTAATCCTGACCTGGGCATTGCTGACAAGGCCTTTTACGGCAATGGATCCCTGGTAATCAGACTTGACAGGGTTGGGGAAGGCAATTACGTTGGAATTGACCTCGCCGCCGGGGGTGGCGGTGGATCTGTAAGAAATGACCCCTTTATCGGTTCCGAAAAACACATCTCCATCCTCGTTGATGGTAATGCAGGTAATCCTGTCGGACAACAGGGGGCTGTTATCGGAAGTAAAATGGTATATCTGTTTCGTCCCGTCTTCTGAAAAGAGGAAAACACCTCCGCGGTCGGTACCGATCCATTTGCGATTCGCCCCATCAACAGTGATGGCGGTTACGGTTTCATTTTCAAGCAGGTATTGCACATTGAGCCCCTGGGTAACCAGGATTTGCTGGGCATCGAAATTTTGCCCGTTGAAGACATTCTCGGGGGTGTAGAAAACAGCAACCCCAGCTTCGGTGCCAATCCAGATTTCGCCCTTCAGGTCTTCAGCCATTGTAAAAACAGTGTTCCCAGGGATATTACCGCTGCCGACAGAAGAATTCAGCAGTTTTGACTGATCATCGGCCGGATTGTCGGGTGTTCCGTTATCGGTGAACACGAGGATGGAATTTGGGTTCTGATTCCCATAGCGCATCTGGATCCAAACCTGGCCCTGTTTATTGACGAGCACCTGTCCAAGGTCATCTTCATTGACAATCGGGATGGTGAATCCTGTCCATTTGTCTCCTTTTTTCATGGAGAGGCAACTGTTATTGTGCGAGGTGACCGCCCACAGGTTCCCGCTGGCATCGATGGTGACCCCGCCGACCCGGATATCCGACGTGTCGGAGGCTGTATGATAGCCCAGGGTACTGTTGCTCCCGGTAAACCGCCGGGTGACCACATTGTTGTTTATTTCCAGTACCCCGCTCCCGTAAGTGGCGGCATAAACATGCTTGTGGTCCTTGGGGTCAACGGCAATGCTTACCACATCATGGCACTTGGCCAGGATGGGATCACTATACCCCGAAAGGTTAACCCAGTTATTATTATCGAAATGGTAAACCTGTGGCTGGATGAATATGGGGCTGAAGGATGCATCCCTTCCGCCCGGTGCAATATACATGTCATTGCCCTGGCAACTCATGTTGAATGCAAGGGCGGTAGAGGGTCCGCTCAGGTTATAGGCAGTTTTGGCCATGGTTGCCGGATTGTAGCTTGATAAGCCCCCATAGGTGTCTCCTGTCCAGATCCAGCCATCCTGGTCGGCAATGGCCGCCTGGGGAAAGGAACCTCCGGGGATGGTGGTAAATGTTCCAAGGTCGGTCGAAGTTTCGGTCACCAGGTAATTGTAGGCAACCACCAGCGATTTATCATTCGACCAGAGATTCATCACCGGGCTGTAAACTCCCCGCATCCAGCGGCTCCAGGCCCCGTCGGCAAAAATAAAGATCGTATCGGAGGTGGCGGAACCTGTTTTTTTGTTGACGAAAATTTTCCCGCCGAAATAGGTGATTGAACTGAAAGTCCCGGTTGAATCAACCTTCAGATCCTTGTGCCATGAGGCAAAGTTAGCCAGGTTCGGATCGTTGGCGGAGGCTTTGTACAGGCCCTTGTCGGATGCGGCAAACAGCGAATCATGACCATCCTTGGCCAGTCCCAGAACATTGACCTGGCTTCCCTGGCTACCTATATAGTAGGTGTCGCGGATCTCCTCCTTGCTGATATCGAGCACCACGATGCCGAATCCGCACGAAAGGTAGGCATCCTTCCCGATAAAAAAGATATTGTTGATCGTCTTGTTCCCGAGGATCCCCTTGCGCTTGATATCTGAAATATTGATAATGGTGTTATTCTTGATCAGATCGATGTTGGCGTTGCTGTATGCAATGACCAATGTCTGGTATTGTTTGTTATAGTTGATGGTGCTGATGCCTATGTCGGAAAGGCCTGTGATTTTGGTGATGCGGGTAATGCTGTTTTCAGGCTTGTCATAATAAAACACGGCATAAGGGGTGGAAATATAAATTCTGCTTCCGGCATCCGTCAGCGAATTGCACAGCGTATAGGGGAGTTCATCCCTCCAGTGACCAATGGGGACCGATTGGGCAAAAAGCCCCGTAACTCCGGTAACAGCTATAAGGCAGGTGAAAAGGTATCGGAAGCGTTTCATGGGATATTTTTTTAATTTTTTGGGGCCACAAGGGAAAACCATAATCTGTTATTCACGGTTCGGACAACCATGCGTGGCATGTCGGTCATGAACAGGGAATCAGGGATTATCTGTTGTAACAAAAGAACTGATTTTTTCCGGATTTATTGTAGGAAATCATCTATTTCAGAGGATCATGCCTGCCGCAACCGTTTCATTGGTGGCTTCATCAATAAGAATGATACTGCCGGTTATGCGGTTGGTGGTATAGGCATCGAAAAACAGGGGCTTGGTCGTTCTCAGCCGGACGCATGCTATTTCATTCATCCGCACCGTTGTATTCCCGGTAACCTTTTCCAGTGTGCTGATATTCAGTACATAATCGATATCCTGAGCCAGGCACCTGACATCTTTGGTGGTATTCTTCAATGCGTATTTTCCGTTGATCTGGAGAGGTTTTGGATTCATCCAGCAAATCATGGCAGTGATGTCGCAACTTTCCGACGGGAGATCATCGATGCCGACGATCATGTCGCCACGGCTCAGATCCACATCATCCCTGAGGGTAATGGTTACCGACATGGGAGGATGGGCCTCGGCAAGCTGACCGGTTAGGATATCCACAGAAGTTATTTCACTTTCGAGCCGGGAAGGCAGCACCATGATTTTATCCCCCGGGTGAAAAAATCCTCCGGCAACGCGTCCGGCATAACCACGGTAGTCGTGGAATTCATCCGATTCGGGGCGGATCACATACTGCACCGGGAAGCGCTGATGAACCAGGTCGTGGTCCTGGCTGATGGGAATGGTTTCAAGGTGATACAGCAGCGTTCCTCCTGAATACCAGGGCATGTGGAGGGAGGGTTTTACCACATTGTCGCCATGAAGGGCGCTGATCGGGATAAACCGCATGTCCTGCGAAGGGAATACCTGGTTGGCAAAGGCCTGGAATTCGCCGAGGATTGACTGATAAACATCCTCGCGATATTCCATCAGGTCCATCTTGTTGATGCATACGATGATGTGCGGGATGCCCAGCAGGGAGGCGATAAAGGCATGCCGGTGTGTTTGCTCGATCACCCCGTTCCGGGCGTCGATGAGCACGATTGCGGCATTTGCCGTGGAGGCGCCGGTCACCATGTTACGGGTGTACTGGATGTGTCCCGGGGTATCGGCAATAATGAATTTACGCTGGGGAGTGGCAAAGTAGCGGTAGGCAACGTCAATTGTAATCCCCTGTTCCCGCTCGGCCCGCAACCCGTCGGTAAACAATGCCAGGTTCAGGTGCTCGCTGCCTTTTTGAATACTGGCCCGTTTTACGGCATCGAGCTGATCCTCGAAAATGGATTTGCTGTCATACAGCAACCGGCCGATCAGGGTGCTTTTTCCATCGTCGACACTGCCCGCGGTGGTGAACCGGAGAAGCTCCATGTCGAGATAGGCTTTACTTGAAAATGTCTCTTCCATCAGAAATACCCCTCCTTTTTCCGGTCCTCCATAGCAGCATCCGAGCGTTTGTCGTCATACCGGCCACCCCTTTCCGTGACACGGGTGGCGGCAATTTCCTGGATGATGTCTTCCACACTGTCGGCAAACGACAGGGTAAGCCCGGTACAGGAGATGTCGCCGACAGTGCGGCAACGTACCCTGCGGTATTCTACCTTTTCGGATGGTTTCCGCTCCATGAAGGGGGCTGCGGCAAGCCATACGCCATCCCTGTAAAAAACATCGCGCTCATGCGTGAAGTAGATGCTGGGGAGATCAATATTTTCAGCCAGGATATATTGCCAGACATCCATTTCCGTCCAATTGCTGATCGGAAAAACACGGAAATGTTCGCCCATCCTTTTTTTGCCGTTAAACATATACCAGAGTTCGGGACGCTGGTTTTTGGGATCCCATTGGCCGAACTCATCGCGATGGGAAAAAAAACGTTCCTTTGCCCTTGCTTTTTCTTCGTCGCGCCGGGCACCCCCGATGGCGGCATCAAATTTATTCTGTTCAATCGTATCCAGCAAAGTAACGGTCTGAAGAACATTGCGGCTGGCATTGATCCCTCTCTCCTCAACAGCCCTGCCCTGGTTGATCGATTCCTGCACGGAGCCGACAATGAGGCGCGCATCGACAGAATCAGCCAGGCGATCCCTGAATTCAATGGTTTCCGGGAAATTATGACCGGTATCGATATGCAGCAGGGGGAAGGGGATCTTTGCCGGGTAAAATGCCTTCAGCGAAAGATGCACCAGGACAATGGAATCCTTTCCTCCGGAGAAAAGAAGTACCGGACGTTCAAACTGGGCGGCAACCTCCCGTAATACATAAATTGCTTCCGACTCGAGTTCTTTAAGGTGAGTCAACTTATAACCGTTCATTTACCATTTCCCCCTTAAGATTTACCAAAGATCCGCTGAAGAAAGGTCTTGTTTTTTGTCGAGGATTCCCGGTCGTCGGAATAGTAGCCATAACCATATCCGTGTCCGTAACCGGATCCGTATCCATAGGCATAGCCGGATCCGTAACCGTAACCGTAACCGTATCCATACCCGTAGGAGCTGCGGTTCAGTTTCACGTCGTTGATCAGGATGGCCAGGTTGTTGATGCCCCGGTTCTCCATATCCCGGATGATGGATCCGAAAATTTTCTTATGCGTGTATCCCTGACGTACCAGCACCAGGTTGGCATCGGCATGTTTCATCAGCAGGAATGCATCGGTTACCAGCCCTACCGGAGGCGTATCGATGATGATATAATCATAAACCTCCTTCAGTTTCCTGAACATGTCGGAGCACCGTTCAGATGCAATCAACTCGGCTGGGTTCGGAGGTACGGGACCCGACATGATGATGTCGAGATTGTCGATGCCCGAAAACTGGATGATATCCTCCAGCTTGCTTTTCCCGATGATGTAGGAGGTGATACCTTCCGTGTTCGTAAGACCGAAGTCCTGGTAGATCTTGGGTTTCCGTAAGTCGAAACCCATCAGCAACGTCTTTTTGCCGTAAAGGGCATAGATGGATGCGAGGTTGATCGAAACAAATGTTTTCCCCGCGCTGACCATATCGGCCGTAACCAGCACTGTTTGTTTTTCTTTGCCCTGGAGCAGGTAGTTGATGTTGGTCCTGACCGAACGGAATGATTCGGCGATAGTCGATTTCGGTGAATCGATCACCACGACCGTACTCGCCTTGTTGCTGTGAATTACGTGTCCGAGAATGGGGAGCCTGGTGAGTTTTTCAATGTCGTCGCGCTCCATGATCATATCATTGAAATAGTCTTTTCCAAGGATATACAAGATCGGGAGGATGATCCCCAGGATGAGGGCGATGATATAGTTCAGCGACTTCTTGGGAAAAACGGGGGATAACCCGATACTCGAGGCTTCGTCAACCACTTCGTTGTCGGAAAGATTGGCAGCCAGGGTGATCTGGGCCTCCGAACGCTTCTGAAGGAGATAGGTGTAGATGGCGTCGGTGAGTTTGAACTTGCGTTCAATACCGAACAGGACGCGTTGTGTTTCGGGGAGGACACTGATCCGGGCGTTGATCAGTCCGACCCGGCTGTTGACCTCCTTGAGGGCAATATCATTGGAATTAATGGCGCTCTTGACATTTTCGTACAAGGCGTTTTTAGTGGTGGCGATTTGCAGGTCGATCGACATCAGGCTGGGATTCTTCGATTTCGAATACTGGGATGTCTCCGTCCGCTTCATGTAGAGGGTGGTCAGCTGCATGGTCAGGTCGTTCAGCACCGTGTTGTCAATCCCCATGGAGGCCGGCACGATCAGTTCATCGAGCTTCTGGTTTTTCTCAATGTATTCCTTCATGTTCTGGAGATACTTCGACTTTACCAGCAGGATTGCCTTTTCATCCTGGAGCTGCATCATCTTGGAAAAAACCTGCTTGGTTTCGTCATCCATGTTCATGACCTCCTTGTTGGTCCTGAAAACCATCAGGGCGTTCTCAGAGGAGTTGAGTGAATCGGAGATTCCCCGCAATTCGTTGTCGATAAAGGAGATGGTGCGGATGGCGACGGTGTTCTTCTTTTCCAGTCCCTTTGCAAGATACTCCTTGGTCAGGGTATTGAGAAAATCAACCATTTTATCGACATTTCCACCCTTTAATTTGATCTCGACGATCGAAGCCTCCTTGTTGATCGGTTCCAGCTTAAATGATTTAAACTCGGTCACAAGAGCATCATAGGTCTTGAAAATAAAGGAAAAGGAGCGTTTTGAATCTTTCTTTTCATTATAGTTGTCATTCAGTAGTACCTTGAACCTGAATTGTTTTGTCTGTATATCCTGGCCATAGGAAAATGATTCATCAACGGCGACCGATTCAAGACGCCCTTCAACGCCGCTCTTTTTTGAATAGTCGTAGAATTTGATCGACTCTTCATTGGTTTCGATTTTGAATTTGTTTTTCGAAAGCAATATGATCTTAAACCACAAATTGACCGGCTGGGGATAGGTGGTATCCAGGACAACCCTGAACGGGCAATCCTTATAAAGCTCCTTGGTTACAAAATTGTCCTCCACGGTATAGGAGACCTCGAAACCCAGTTTCGTCACGGTCCGGTAGGAGAGGGTGTAGGATGATAAAACGCCGATCTCGTTTTGCAGGTTCTGCATGTTGTTGAGAAGCCCCATGCCCAGCAGGTCCTGGGGATTCAGTTTGTTTTCCGACTTGTCCTTTACGAGAACGGTGGTTTTTACCTCATAAACCGATGTGGTATATTTATTGAAAATAAAAGCAATGATAAGTGCAATAAATATCGTCACGGCAAAGAAATACCAGTAGCGGTAGAATTTAAACAGAATGATCTTGTAATCGACGGTTTGTTCAAGCTTGTTATTATCCTGTATGGTCTCGTTCACGGGAAATGATATTTTACAATTTGAAATAATTGATCAGTAATAATGTCGTTGAGATGGAGGTGAGCACAATGGTCCATGGGAAGGTAGAACCAAGGCCCCATCTTTTGTAGCCCAGCGGTGAAACATAAATAATGTCGTTTGGCTGAAGATAGTAGTAGTCGGAACTCAGAAGTTTATCGCTGGTTAAATCGACATAATGTACCTGTGACCCGCCCTTTGTCTGCCGGATCAGCGCAACCTTGTTGCGGTTTCCGAATTCTGAAACATCGCCTGAAAAGGAGAGGGCTTCGAAGATGTTGAGATCATCCTTGTAAATGGTGAATTCACCGGGTTTGTTGACCTCGCCGAGGATGGTAATTTTAAAATTCACTATTTTAACGACAACCGTTATCTCCTTCAGGTATTCCCCGATCAGTTGCTGCAGGATCGTCTTGATCTGCTCAACGGTTAAATCCCTTACATATACTTTACCAATAATGGGGAAATCAATATTTCCTTCACTGTTGACCACATAACTGTTCAGGTAAATGGTAGCATCCGTGGCGTAATCGTTTAATGCGGTAGTTCCCGATTGTTTGTTGAAAAAATTATAGGCCTTCTCATCCAGGGCAAATACGCGGATATAGAGATTGTCCTTTGACTGCAGCTTGTAATCCGTATTCCGCTTATTGGCGTGAAATGAAGTGGTATCCTGCTCCTGCTGTTTCTGGAGATATTTTATTTTTTTCTGGGAAATGCATGAAGAAAAAAGAACAGAAATTATAATGAAAATGGATGCAAGGTTTGCCGCCCGCCTGATGGATTGTTTCATGTGTTGAAATTTGTTTTTTTGGCCAAATGGAATAGCCATAAGGGATCATTCACGGTTTGCATGAACGAAATCCTTATGGTAATTTCATAGACTGCTATTATTGAGCTTGCAAAAGTACTTCTTTTTTTCAAATCTCATATTCACCAGGTGCCTGAAATTCTTATAACAAGTCAGGATCTGCATATTCACCCAGAAGTGTTGCCGATGTTGTATGGGTAATTTTCACCGGAATATAATCCCCGGGCAATGAATCTGCCTTGGTAAAAACAACTACCTTGTTTTGTGAAGTTCGTCCAAAATATTGGCTGTCAGATCTTTTTGATTTGCCTTCGATCAGGACCTCCACGATTTTCCCGATTTCTTTTTGATTATTGGACAGGGAGAGTTTTTGCTGCAGGGCGATGATCTCCGTGAGGCGGCGCTCCTTGGTCTCTTCCGGAACATTATCTTTCAGCGTGTCGGCTGCCAGGGTTTGAGGCCGTTCGGAGTATTTGAACATAAAGGCGGCATCATAACCTACCGTTTCCATCAGCGCAAGGGTGTCGTGGTGATCCTCTTCGGTTTCATCACAGAAACCTGCGATGATATCGGTGGAAATGGCACAGTCAGGTAATATCCGCCGGATGTTGCCGATGCGGTTCAGGTAATCCTCGCGGGTATATTTCCTGTTCATCAGGTCCAGCATGTGATTGCTGCCCGACTGTACCGGGAGGTGGATGGCTTTGCAAAGATTCGGGTAACGTGAAAGGGTGTAGAGCAGCTCCTCCGAGATATCCTTTGGATGGGAGGTGGCAAAACGCACGCGCATCAGCGGGTTTACGAGGGCTACCCTTTCAAGCAACCTGGCGAAATTCACAGTTTCCCCGTTGGTATTCCATTGATAGGAATTTACGTTCTGGCCCAGGAGGGTCACCTCCCGGTATCCTTTTTCAAAGAGATCCCGGGTTTCGATTACGATCGTCTCGGCATTGCGGCTGCGCTCCTGTCCGCGCGTGGAGGGCACCACGCAATAGGAACAATAATTTTCACAGCCTCTCATGATCGAGATAAAGGAGGAGATCCCGTTGGAATCAAGCCTTACCGGGGTGATATCGGCATAGGTTTCATCGATCGACAGAATCGTATCGATTGCGGGCTGCCCCGTTCCAACCTGTTCAAGCAACTGCGGCAAATGGCGGTAGGAATCGGGACCGGCCACCAGGTCGAGCAACTGCTCCTCCTCCATCAGGGCGACTTTGGTCCGTTCAGCCATACAGCCAAGCAACCCGATGACCAGGTCCGGGCTCTTTTTACGGAGTGATCTGAAAAACTGGAGTCTTTTCCTGACGCGCTCCTCGGCATGTTCGCGTATGGAACATGTATTGACAAAGATAATGTCAGCCAGTTTTATCTCCCTGGTAATCTCATATCCTTCAGCCGTTAAAATGGAGGCAACAATCTCACTGTCAGAAAAGTTCATCTGGCAGCCGTAGGTCTCAATATAGATGGATTTGTTTTTTTTCACAATGTTGTATTACCCTGGGGTCCGGAGACCGGTTACGCATAAAAAAGCGATGCAAAGGTAAGGATTAACTTAATTGTCTTACTTTTGCACCGGATTTTGAGCACCAAACAGGGCATCCAAATGACGAAGAACTTAGTAATTGTTGAATCTCCGGCCAAAGCCAAAACGATCGGAGGATTTTTAGGGAAGGATTTTACGGTAAGATCTTGCATGGGTCATGTTGTCGATCTGGCCAAAAAAGATCTTGGCGTTGACATTGAGAATGGATTCATTCCAAAATATATTATCTCTCCTGAAAAGAAGAAGATTGTCGCCGAGTTGAAAAAACTGGCCCTTGCATCGGACTGTGTATGGTTGGCATCTGACGAGGACCGCGAAGGAGAGGCCATTTCCTGGCATCTTATCGAAGCGCTTGGTCTCGATGAAAAAAATACGAAACGGATCGTTTTCCATGAAATAACCAAAACGGCTATCCAGCAGGCGATCGAACATCCCCGCTCCATCGACAAACACCTTGTTGATGCCCAGCAGGCCCGCCGCGTGCTTGACAGGCTTGTGGGATTTGAACTTTCCCCGCTGCTTTGGAAAAAGATCAAACCCTCCCTTTCGGCCGGGCGCGTTCAATCCGTTGCCGTCAGGCTGATCGTGGAACGCGAGGATGAGATCAAGCTTTTTCAGAGTACTTCCGCCTTCAGGATCGTAGGCGATTTCCTCCATCCAAACGGGGATAAGGTAAGCCAGGTCAAGGCTGAACTGAATAAACGGTTCCCGAAAAAAGAGGATGCCGTCAGCTTTTTGCAGAAATGCATCAAAGCTGTCTATACCGTTGAAGATGTTGACACCCGTCCCACCAAAAAATCCCCTGCCCCGCCATTCACAACATCTACCTTACAACAGGAGGCATCGCGCAAACTGGGATTTTCCGTTGCGAATACCATGCGGGTAGCACAGGAATTGTACGAATCGGGGTTTATAACCTATATGCGTACCGACTCGGTAAACCTGTCGGATATGGCCCTGGCCATGTCACGCACCGAAATTACCGGCCTGTTCGGGGAAGAGTATGTGAAAACCCGGCAATTCACGACCAAGTCAAAGGGAGCCCAGGAGGCACATGAAGCCATCCGGCCGACCTTCATGACCAGCAGGACGATCGACGGGGACAAATCGCACAAACGGCTGTACGAGCTGATCTGGAAACGGACCATCGCCTCCCAGATGGCCGATGCCGAGCTCGAAAAGACCAATGTCACCATCGGCGTCTCCACGGCCACCGAGAAGTTCATCGCCAGGGGAGAAGTTATCAGGTTCGACGGATTCCTGAAAGTATACATGGAGTCAACCGACGACGAGGAACCCAACGGCGAAGAGGGGATGCTGCCCCTGATGAATACCGGCGACCGTCTTGGTTTGTCGGAAATGAATGCCCAGGAAAAGTTCACGCAGCAGCCCTTCCGCTATACGGAGGCCATGCTGGTAAAAAAACTGGAGGAGCTGGGAATCGGGCGGCCGTCAACCTATGCGCCCACCATCTCCACCATCCAGAAAAGAGGATATGTCATCAAGGAGGACCGGCCCGGCATCATCCGCGCCTATACCCTGGTGACCCTTAAAAATTCAACCATCACCGAGGAGGTGAAATCTGAAAATGTCGGTTTTGAAAAGTCAAAAATGTTCCCCACCGATATCGGAACGCTGGTAAACAACTTCCTGGTCCAGCATTTCAACAATATCCTGGATTATAACTTTACGGCCAGCGTCGAGGAGGAGTTCGACGAAATTGCCGAGGGTAAGATGGTGTGGAACCAGATGATCAAGGAGTTTTACTTTCCTTTCCATAAACAGATTGAAGGCACCCTCGAAAATACCGGCAAGGTCAGCGGGGAAAAACTTCTCGGCAAGGACCCCAAATCAGGGGAGAACGTTTTCGTGAAAATCGGCCGGTACGGCCCCATGGCCCAGATCGGGGATACCGATGCCGAGGCCAAACCGAAATTCTCATCTTTGAAGAAAGGGCAAAGCATCGATACCATCACCCTCGAGGAGGCCCTGGATCTTTTCAAACTTCCACGTACCCTTGGTGAATATGAAGCCGGTGAGGTGATTGTCTCCACAGGCAGATTTGGCCCCTATATCCGTCATGCCTCGCTGTTTTATTCGCTGCCGAAGGAGGATGATCCGCTTGCCGTGGAACTTGGCAGGGCGATCGAGATCATCCTGGCCAAAAAACAGACCGACAGCCAGAAGATCCTGAAAGAATTTATGGATGACAAGACACCGATCCAGGTCTTAAACGGCCGTTACGGAGCCTATATTTTCTGCAATAAATCGAACTATAAAATTCCAAAGGATAAGGATCCAAAGAGCCTTACCCTGGAAGAATGCAAGACCATCATTGCCGAAACACAGCCATCAAAGTCTAAATCAAAGAAGAAAAAGTAATGTCCCATGGATATTTCTGAATTTTTCGAACCTCTCGATCTGCGTGAATTTCCCGGTAGCGGGGCAACCACGGGATTGACACGGCTGGGAAACATCATCAGTATTTTTACTGAGGCCAACGGCTTTCCCGATTATGCTTCATTCGACATCGCCCTGATCGGGGTAAAAGATGACAGGAACGCAGTGAATAATGAAGGATGCGGCCTGGCGCCCGATGTGATCCGGAAGTTTTTTTATAACCTGAACCCGGGTCCCCATCCCAACAAGCTGGTGGATCTTGGAAATATCAAAACCGGGTTTGCGGTTTCGGATACCTATTTTGTCCTGAGTTCGGTGATCGCCGAGTTGATTTCCCAAAATGTGATCCCCGTCATTTTAGGCGGCAGCCAGGATCTTACCTATGCCAATTACCAGGCTTACCAGAACCTTGGCCAGATCATCAACATCGTTGCTATCGACCCGATGTTCGACCTGGGCAGGTCGGAACAGGAGCTGGGCGCGCAGTCGTACCTGAGCAGTATCATCCTGCACCAGCCAAACTACCTTTTCAACTACGCGAACATAGGTTACCAGACCTATTTCATCGACCAGGATGCCCTCAAACTGATGAGGAATCTCTTTTTTGACACCTACAGGCTGGGGATTGTCCATGAAAACCTGGAAGAGGTGGAGCCGATCGTGCGCAATGCCGACATGCTTAGTTTTGATATCTCCGCCATCCGCAATTCTGATGCACCCGGAAACGGGAATGCAACCCCCAATGGTTTTTATGGGGAGGAGGCCTGCCAGATCATCCGTTATGCAGGATTAAGCGATAAGCTGACCTCCATCGGGTTTTACGAGGTAAACCCCCGGTTCGACAAGACTGGCCAGACCTCCCACCTGGTAGCCCAGATGATCTGGTATTTCATCGACGGTTACTATTGCCGTGCCAATGACTTTCCCTTTAAGAGAGAAGAGGATTACATCAAATACAGGGTCAGCATCAGCGACCACAGGGAGGAGATAGTCTTTTACAAAAGCAAGAAAACCGACCGCTGGTGGATGGAGATTCCGCTACCCGTGGAACAACGGATTAAATACGAGAGGCATTACCTTGTTCCCTGTTCGTACAAGGATTACCAGACCGCCTGCGAAAACGATATCCCCGACCGCTGGTGGATGGTCTATCAGAAATTAATGTAGTACCTGGAACATCCTGTTTCCCTGGAAGTGGAACTAGCCCTGCCTTTCAGGGTTTGCCGCCAGGAAACTTTTCCATCCTGTAAACTTCTTCCCTGCCTCCGGCGCGGTTTTCTGGAAATAATGGCATACGGCTGCGGCAACACCATCGGTGGCATCCATGGTTTCCGGCAGTTCGGTAATCGTCAGCAGATGCGAAAGCATTGAGGCGACCTGCTCCTTTGAAGCAGCGCCCTTCCCGGTGATGGATTGCTTTATCTTGCGGGGAGAATACTCGAAGATGGGGATCGACCGCGACAGGGCTGCGGCGATGGCGACCCCCTGGGCACGGCCAAGTTTCAGCATCGATTGCACGTTCTTCCCGAAAAAGGGAGCCTCAATCGATAATTCATCAGGATGATATTGCTCGATCAGCGAGATCATCCGTTCAAAAATAATCTTCAGCCGCAAGGGATGATCGTCGTATTTGTTTAATTTTAACACCCCCATTGCAAGTAACCTCATCTGGTTGCCGGTAATGCAGATTACCCCGTAACCCATGATGTTGGTACCGGGATCAATGCCTAAAATAACACGTTCGCTTGCCATAGAAAGGATGATAAAACTGCCAAAATTAAGGAAAATAGAGAACCGGTTGATCCAGCTGGCCATCTTTCTGGCAACCTATGCCTTTATTTATAAGCAGGTCTTCCATACGAGCAATTTACCTGAGCTGATAAAGACCACCGGGGATGACCTGGCCAAACCCGGTATTCAGGACAGGCTGTTGATCATCATCCTGATGATGGTGATCAACTGGTGCCTGGAGGCCTATAAATGGAAATACCTTATCGGGAAAATTGAAAAAGTCAGTTTTTTCAAGGCTTTCCAGGCAGTATTAACGGGGGTCAGCATCAGCTCCTTCACCCCGAACCGGGTCGGGGAATTTTTTGGCCGTGTGTTTATCCTTAGGGAAGCGAGCCACATCGAGGGGATCCTTATTACCATGGTGGGCAGTGTAAGCCAGCTGCTGATCACTGTTTTCGCCGGTTCAGCTTCGCTGGTGATCCTGATCCCCCACCTTCTTCCTGATGCAGCCTACAGTCATGGCTATCTTTATTATGGAATCATCTCGATCGTTACCGTCCTCGACCTGTTATTGCTGGCCCTGTTTTTTAACCTTTCATTCCTGAGCGCCCTGAAGGAGAGGATCCTGAAAAACAGATGGAAAAAGCTACGGCGTTTTTTCAGGGTTTTTGCCTTTTTCCGCAACCGTGAACTTGCAACCGTCATGGCGTTGAGTTTAACCCGCTATATCGTATTTTCCACCCAGTTTTACCTGCTGCTGGAGCTGTTTGATGTCAGCATTCCCTACCCGACTGCCATGATGCTGATCTCGCTGGTCTATTTCATGATGGCCATCATCCCTACGATCGCCCTGACCGAATTGGGAATCAGGGGATCGGTGGCATTGTATTTCTTCGGAATGTATTTTGGACACCTGCATACAACCCTGGCCAACCTAAGCCTTGGCGTCTTTGCAGCTTCGACCATCCTGTGGATGATCAACCTGGGTTTCCCGGCCCTTGTGGGAACCATCTTCGTTTTCAGGCTGCAGTTTTTCAGGAAACCGGTTTAACCCCCCAGCACAAATGGAAATGCCAATCGCGGGGATCGGAAAGACATTTTTGGGATATTCTTCCTGGAACCATCCTTGCCGGCTGGTAATTTAACAACCTGGTAAATAATACAATTTCATGGGATTTGAACCTGTTTTTCTCGTGCTGCTTCTTTTTTTTTCTGTGTCATATCTCTGTATCATCTGCTGGGTTACCATTGGCCTGGTAAAGGTTGACAAGGGGAACAGGAAGGAAGAAGTTTCCGGCGTTTCACCCGGCTTCCGGCAACCCGTATCTGTCGTCATACCGGTTCGCAACGAAGCCGGCCATATCGAGCGGATACTGGAGGAGATGAGGGGTCAGGATTTTCCCGTGAACCTGTTGGAGATCATCGTCACGGATGATTTTTCAGAAGACGATACCGTGAAGCTGGCCACCGGTTTTGCCGCCCGGCATCCCCTGTTCCCGCTTGTTATTGTCCTTCCCGACACGGCGGCAGGGGCGAGTTCCGGAAAAAAACAGGCGATAGAAAGGGCTGTACAAATGGCCGGAGGAGAGATCATCCTCTGTACCGATGCCGACACATCCCGATCCCCGGTGTGGATATCTTCCATGGCGGGTTGTTTTACCAGGCCGCATACGCAGATGGTCCTGGGCCCGGTGGCGCTTAGCCATGAAAAAAACCTGCTGCAGCGGATCCAGTCGCTCGAATTCCTTGGCATCATGGGAACCACCGCCGGGTCGGCGGCGCTGGGCTGCCCGGTGATGTGCAACGGCGCCAGCCTGGCTTACAGGCGGGCGGCCTTCGCCGAAACCGGCGGGTATTCAGGGAATATCAGGTTCCGTTCGGGCGACGACCAGTTCCTGATGAATTCGGTCATTAGGAAATTTGGCAGGAGGGCTGTTCTCTTTAACCGCGACCCGGGGGCGATTGTCAGAACCGAGCCGGAGGCAACCCTCAGGGGATTCCTCAACCAGCGCATCCGCTGGGTCTCCAAGAGCCGGGGCTACAACGACCCTGTGGTGATCGGGGTTGGCGTGGCGACCTGGAGCGTTCATTGCCTCCTGCTGACGGGGATCCTGCTGGGATTGGTGTTTCCCCGCATTCTTGGGCTGTCCCTTATATTATGGCTGGTAAAGATGGTTGCCGACCTCCCGGTGGTAGGGCTGATGAGCCGGTTTTTCGGGGAAAAGAGGCTGCTCCTGTACTATTTCCCGGCCCAGGTGTTTCAACTGTTTTATGTGGCGACCGTCGGGTTGGCCGGGCTGCTGCTGCCTTACCGCTGGAAGGGACGAAAGGGAAAACGTTAGCGGGACTGTTTTTCAAGGATGATCTCCGCCATGGCGAGGTCGTGCAGGTGGGTGATCTTGATATTGACAGGGTCGCCCTCGGCCAGGAAGATGGCTGCTCCCGTGCTTTCCACCACGGTGGCATCATCGGTGAACTGTTCCCTGAAAGTCTGCCTGTAGGCCTCTTTCAGCTGCCGGATATGAAAAACCTGGGGGGTTTGCACGGTACGCAGCGAATTCCTGTCAACGGGGATGCTCCTGCCTTCGCGGATCTCCCGGATCGATTCATTGACGGGGATGACCGGGACACAGTTCCCGTGAATTTCAGCAAGGGTAAATACACTGCGGATCAGCGAGACTGAAACCAGCGGCCTTGCACTATCGTGCACGGCTGCCAGTCCGTCGTTGTCAACGGCTGCCAATGCCTGCTGAACCGAATGGAAACGGGTGTCGCCGCCTGCAACGAGGGTGCAGGGGATCGTAAAACCATGCTGGTCGCACAGCCCGGTCCATAAGCCAAACTGGTTGCGGGGCAGGGCAAGGACAAGCGAGATTCCGGGAAAGGCATGATGGAACGCCTGCAGGCTGTGCATCACCACCGGCATGCCGGCAAGAAGCAGGAATTGTTTGGGAACCATGGAATTCATCCTGGTTCCGCTTCCGCCCGCAACAATGATCGCCGACTTTTTCAAAAAAAGGGAATTGGTTAGAGGATCAGCATCGGGTTGCCATAGGTGAAGAACTTATACTTCTTGTCGATGGCAATATCGTAAGCTTTCATGAGCAGGTCGTATCCCGCGAAGGCGGCCACCATCATCATCATGGGCGACTGCGGCATGTGCAGGTTGGTGATCATGGCATTGGCGATGCTGAATTCATAGGGAGGGAAGATGAACTTGTTGGTCCATCCCTTGTAAGGTTTCAGGTTGCCTGCAATGGTAACGGATGATTCGATGGCCTTCATGGTAGTGGTCCCAACGGCCACTACGCGGCCTTTGCGGGCCATGGAGCGGTTGACGATTTCGGCGGTTTCGGGCTCGATGATCATCTCTTCCGAATCCATCTTATGTTTGGTCAGATCTTCCACATCGATGGTCCTGAAGTTGCCCAGTCCGAGATGCAGGGTGATTTCGGCAAACGAAACGCCCTGGAGTTCCAGCCTTTTGATGATCTCCCTGCTGAAATGGAGACCTGCCGTGGGTGCGGCGACCGCTCCTTCGTGTTTGGCGAAAATAGTCTGGTAGCGTTCAGCATCCTCGGGGGTGGCCGAACGGTTATGGATTTTTGGCAGGGGTGTTTCACCCAGCCGCTGGATGGTCTTTTTAAATTCGTCGTAGGGGCCGTCGAACAGGAAACGGATGGTGCGGCCACGGGAGGTGGTATTATCAATGACTTCGGCTACAAGCGAATCGTCATCTCCGAAATACAATTTATTGCCGATCCTGATTTTACGGGCCGGATCAACCAGCACATCCCACAAACGTGATTCCCTGTTCAGTTCACGAAGCAGGAAAACCTCGATTTTGGCCCCGGTTTTTTCCTTTTCACCGTACAGGCGGGCCGGGAAAACCTTGGTATTGTTGATGATGAAAACATCACCATCGCCAAAATGGGTCAGGATGTCTTTAAAGTGCCCGTGTTCAATGGTTTGGGCTTTGCGATCGAGAATCAGCATGGGCACATCGTCACGATGTTTGGGTGGCTGGTTCGCGATTAATTCTGGAGGTAAGTGGTAGCGAAATTGAGATAATTTCATGGTATTCTGCCGGTTAAAAGGGGTGCAAAGGTAATGGTTTTTTCGGTAGAAGTCAAGGCTTTTTTTATACCGGAATTAAAATCCGGCGGCCGTCTCTTGCCGAGGTAACCGGAAAGTCATGCTGCATCCATGATTGGGAAAAGTGAGGTGCCCGGGAATATTTTAATGAAGGGTATATTTTCCGGGTAAATGAGGCAGGAAATTCAGGAAAACAGCTCCATGATCTGTTCGCCGCGTCCGATCTGGAGGTGATGGGCATGGATACCGGCGGCGTTTGCCCCTTCGACATGCATCAGGGTGTCGTCGATAAAGAGCGTTTCGGCGGGATCCAGCGCACTGTCGCTTAAAACATGCAGGAATATCCTGGCATCCGGCTTTTTCAGCCCGATCCTGTGTGAATAGTAAGCTTTTTCAAAGAGGTCGTCAAAGTCGGGGTAGCCATATTGCCTGGTGAAGGCAGCCCGGTATTGCAGGTAGTGGATCTCGTTGGTATTGGTGAGCATAAAGATCCGGTAATCCTTTCTGACCTTTTCAACCAGCCTGATACGGGGTTCCGGGATGTCGAGCAGCAGGGAGTTCCAGGCGTCGTCGATTTGCCGGTCGGAGGGGGGATGCGCAAAGAAGGGGCGGATACTGTCACGAAATTGCTGGGGGGAGAGGATGCCGGTTTCGAGATCTTCGAACACCCGGTTGGACCTTGCGGCGGGATAGAGGGGGTCGTTGATCTTAAACCCCAGGCTGACAAAGTTTTTCTCGGCGATTTTAACATCAATATTGCAGATGACCCCGCCGAAGTCGAAGATGATGTTTTTTATCGGTTTCTGATCTGTGATCCCGGAGGCGGCATTTGGGTCATGGCCGGCGGGATGCGATATTCTGGAGCGGAGGAGCTGCATGTTGAAAAGGGGTTGGCGCGGGATTGATTTTGCAAAATTCGCAAAAAAATTCTACTTTTGCACACCTAAAGCCGAAAACCGGGTGTTTCCCTGTTTTCGACCCGGGCCCATAGCTCAGACGGTTAGAGCAGCTGACTCATAATCAGCTGGCCACAGGTTCAAGTCCTGTTGGGCCCACCAGTAAAATCAAGGGCTTCAGAGCATTCAATCTGAAGCCCTTTTTTATTTGCCCCAAAATTTGCACCCCAAACACCTATTCACACCCCGTATTACAGCACCCCTATTTCAACGCCAACATCCGATTCCATTGTTCACACAATCATATATCCGGTTCGTACATAGATGTCCACGGTGTCCAAAGTTTTGGTAGTAAAAAAGTCTATAATATTTAGAAGTGGTGTTGATGAGTTCCAGTGCAGATATTTTATGAAAAAAATCGGCCCACAATATTTTAACAAATTGATATACAGATATTTGTCACGCCATACACCAAAACACCCCTTGGGGCGCCGGGAGATACACGGGTGCACCTGGTGGGTGGGGGGCTATCTGAACACAACCATACAAACCCTGTATTTTTTTCAATATTTTTGTAACCGCTCGGTGCTTAGGTAACAAGTATTTTTTATTATCAGCAAAACACAACGAGTAATTATATTACTCAACGTCAGATTACTAACCCCTTCCCGCATACCAACCATAGCCGATAGCCCCCTCGGTGCTTAACCCGTCGAATGGCACACATTGCCCATTTTCATCAGTCCCGGTTATTCCGGTTTCTTTGGTTCCCTCGTCGGCTTGTAGTCCACATTGATTATTTCCGTGATTGATACCCCAAGTATTTCGGCAATATCAAAAAAGCGTTCTAAAGGTTGAGCCCTTTGGTTGCATATGGCATTCATTGCATTGGCTGAAATGCCCAGCTTTCTTGCCAGCCAGCGCTGGCTCCGCTCCTTTTCTGCAAGCACATCGGTGATGCGGTTCAGCTTGGGTAATTGATTTTTTGGTTCCATTTCACAAAGATATAAATAAAATCATATAATCGACATAATGTACAATTAATACTTGCATATGTCGATTATTTTTCGTACCTTTGACGTAAGTTAAACCCAATAAAGACAATGGATACAGCCACTTTTTCAAACCTCAGCGTAGCCGAAATTGAAATCACCTACCGCAACCCCGTGAAGCCATCGCAAAGGGCGAAAATCACCCGTTCACAAGACTGTTATGAACTGCTTTTAGCAAACTGGGGCAATACCATAGAACTGTATGAGGATTTTTATGTGCTATTGCTTAATAATGCAAACAGGGCGATGGGTCTGGTGAAAATCGGTTCGGGCGGGGTCACGGGGTGCGTTGTGGATGTCAAGAAGGTTTTCTCAATTGCGTTGGCAGCCGGTTCGGTTTCCAGTATGGTGCTTTCGCATAACCACCCCTCTGGAACCCTGAGCCCCAGTTTGCAAGATATAAGTATCACAAAGAGAATCGTTGAGGCTGGAAAACTGCTCGACATCAAGGTCGTTGACCACCTGATTGTGACCAGTGAGGGGTTTTACAGTTTTGCTGACGAGGGTATGATTTAATAACAATCAGATTGAAACTCAAAAACCACACAACGATGAAATACATTCTCAGATTGGAAGGCGAAAACGGCAGCGGGGCGAATATGACAAAACCGTGCAATTGGCGAAGCGTGAACGAAGCGAAGGAACAATCAAAATGTCTTGAAATGAAAGGTCAGAAGCTGGTTATCAGGCTATGTCGCGAGTGGGAACGGAAAGCCAAGAACAAATGAATAACAAGCAACTCCTGGTATTTAACGCACCTGATGGTATATTCGCAAGTCCCGAAAGGATGTCTCAGAAAGAAGCCCGTCGGTTCGTTACAGAATTCCAAAACGGGTACCTGACGCAATGATTTTACCTGAATGCCGATGGAATACGTGTCAATCCTAAAGATGTTGTGCTGGTGATTATGGTAGCTTGAAGTTTATTCATAAACCATTGCAACCGCCCTGATGGGCGAACCTTCCGCTTTTTCAACCTTCAGCGGGAAACATTGAAAAGTGAAAACATCATCGGGAAGTTTATCCAGGTTGGTCAGATTTTCAATCAGCAATATCTCTTTCCCCAGCAGAATATGATGGTTTGGCAGGTTGTCCTCGTCGATGTCAAGTGCCGAGTTTATCTTGTCCAGCGAGAATGCATCCACCCCGACACCTTTGAGGTTGAATCCGGTTAGCCACGTTGCCGCATCTATGGTTGGAATGGGACAATTGTCAACGTAACCGTTGGTGTTCCACTTGTTTTGCCAACCCGTGAAGAACAGCACAAAGTCAACCGCTGCTATTTTGGATTCAAATGGTTGAAGATATTCCAGGCTGATTTCAGTTCTGCCCCGGCAATCAATCACCATTGCTTTCCCGACGAACTGGTTAAGCGGGAACTCATCCAACGCCCGACCGTGCTGCAAGATGTGGCTGGGGGCATCTATATGGGTTCCGGTATGAGATAGTATTGATATATGATGTTCCCTATATCCGTCGTTCACAACCGTATTGGTGACCTCAAACAATGGCGGGGCTGTGTCGGGGTAAACCGGCATTTGCTCGTTCAAAAGCTGTGTTAAATCAATTATTTTAGTTGACATCGGATGTTTCTTAACCTCTGATAATCCTTTTACTATTTCTAATATGCTGTTCCAGAATCTCCAACGTTTTCACCTTCCCCATATTTACAAACTTATCGGGTATTTCAGTGAGAACGAATTGCTCTTCTCCTGAGTTAAGTATTGCTTCTTTTTCGTAATCATTAACCATAAATCCATCCTTATGATAAACAGTTGTAGTAACCACATTGTGTAAACGCATTTTTTTATTAACGCATTCAGGTGTCAACGCAATATTGAAATACTGACCTTCGCTCCTGACGCTTGGATAGACAATGCCATCAAGTTCATATATGCTTTTTTTTGATAGTATGGATTCAACAAATGCAGCAGAAATTTTATAATCATTATCATCTGAGATTTGTGGTTTTGCAAATTCTTTTGCTATCAGCTTTAGTATCTCAATTTGCAAGTCATTTTGCTTAAACCGTTGTAAATATTGAAGATAACTTTGGTATACCCCTATTAGGTCAGAATTCTTTTTCAAGTAATCATCGTGGAAAACCATCCCGATGACATACAATTCTTCGGTATTGAACCACCTTCCAACAGTTAGCTTCTTTTCACCTTCAGTACTAAGTTTTGTCCTAAAGATTTCCAGCAATTCAGCGAAGGTGGTTGCCATCATATCAAGATGGTCTTGGTTTTCCTTCGAGGTTATCGCACCATAAAACATCGGATATCTAGGTCTATGGGCTCTGCCAAAAGTACTTGTCGTTTTGGGGTATGACATTTCACTGACAGAATTAAAATCAACCGATTTACTTGGTCTTGCTCGAAGAATCGCATTATTCATTGGAATCCTAAATCCAAAAATATCTGTTAGAGATATAGAATTTATTGCCTTTAAAATTCTATCATAATGATAGTTCTTTAAGTTTCCGCTTGCAACGGAAAGAAGTTGGAAGATTTCTTTTGTAGTCATAAACAGAATTTGGTCATTTGGGAAGACACAGAGAGTGCATTGTTATTATGTTCCTCGCCTTTTGTCAACAAAATTAAGTATAAATTGACACCTCATATATTTCAATTAAATCAACCCTGTAATTGTTGGCAAATAGGACTCTTTCTATTTCTAAGGTTCTTCTAACTGCTTCATCTGCTGGTTTAGCCCGTCACTCGCGATACCTTCCACCCTTCCCCAGAAGCTCATTATACTGTGCTTAGCCTGCCAGATATGGGCTTCACGTTCAGCGAACCTCTTGGCTGCCGCATCCCTGTCCTGGTGAAGAGTCTTGTCCATCTTCTTAAACGCGTCCAGAATGCCCAGGATGTGGTTTTTAAAGTCATTGGACAGCAGGTAATCGTAGAGCATTGTCATCTTATCGCCCTTGTTTTCCTGCGCAACCAATGCAGCCGATTGCTTAATAAGCCCATCCCGAAGAAGCGTGGTCAGTAGTGGAAGGTCATCGAAGGTGCAGACCCAGACGCCTTCCCGCAGGTGGGTTTCATCATTATCCTTTGGCATCGCCCTGGTCACAATAACCAAAACGTCAGCCTTAGCTGTCCTTCCATCTTCCTTTAATTTGCCCACCCAGCTTTCCGTGAAGTTCATCGTTGACTTCCTTTCGTAGAGGATGGTTCCACTTGAAGCACCGACATTGTTCTTCACGATATGATAAACATCCGCTCCCTTGACCCCCGACGGTACGTCTTGGATTTCATCGATTGGGTAGGTTTTTTTCAAAAATTCACGTAATTCTATTTCGGTCACTTCGCCGGTAAGCTTATTGCTACCCTGCTCAAGCCTGGTCTGGGCATCCGTTAGCCTGTTTGTGAGGTCTTCTATCAGCTTATCCCTGCGCTGGACATCCAATTTGGACTTCTCCGATTCAGCCGCCTTGATTTTATCCCGCTCAAGGGAAAGCTGCTCGTTGAACTTCTGCTCGGCTTCCGCTTCAACCTGCTCTTTGAGCTCACCCTTCTCCCGTTGTAGTTGTGACACCAACGCCTTTGTTTTGTTGAGCTCTTTGAGCTGTTCAGACTTGGCATTGAGTTCGTTTTCCAAAGCTGTTAGCTGTTCGGACTTCTCTTCGTCAACCTGTTTGCGCAGGTTCTTCTCCATCACGGCTTTCTCCACGGACAGCTTCTGCTTGACGGCTGCGGCAACCTGTTCCTGTAAGCCATCCTGGGCTTTCAGAAGCTGTTCCTTTTCCAACTGGAGCTTCTGCTGCTTTTGCCTGAATTCGTTGTCCCTGGCGGCGCTTTGAGCTTCAAAATCCTTTTTAAGCTGCTCCTGAACCTGGTGGAACAGCACATCGCTTACGTTGATGTCAAAGCCGCAATTCGGGCACTTGACGGTTGACACTTCAGTTTCCATATGATTTATTTTGGTTGTTAACTTATTCCACCGGATTAAAGCGAAGAAGCACCAGGAATGAACCTGATGCTTCAACTAAAAACTTAACTACACAAACACTTAACGCAACACAAATATACAAAAAAATATTGAATTAACCTAATGATATTTAGGGCTATTCCTGGTTTTACTGGTATTTATAAATGCCCAAACAATTCCCGGTGGGTTTGTATCAGGTCTGGTGGTGTCGAGGCAATATGGTTATCCAGCGTCTCGATGAACTGGCTTACCCGCTGCTGGTTCTCCCTTGAAAACCGGAAGCCGACACTCGAATCGCTTTCGCAATTCAGGTCGATATACCCAGGTTGTATTCTAACCGTAAGCCTGGCACCGGAAAAACCGTTAACCATTGGTATCATTGCAACTATGACATTTTCATATTCCTGTTGAATATTCCAGCCCAAACTGTTTATTGCCTGTCTTGCCACCTGGAGCAGGAAGCCGGGGTTCAGCCTGTAGCGTTTAATATCTGAGTAGGAAGATGCCATATATTCAGGGATAGGACACTTGTCATTTAACCACAAAAAGTTTGAATGTGCTGTAATCCCCGGCAATGATAACCCCGTCGCAATTGTATTTCAGGCATTTCGCCATCCCTCTGTTCACACATTGGTTGAAATTATGCCAACGGTTGAAGTAGCCCAGAAATGGAATCATAAACCGCCAATTGCTATAATCCCACCAGTATGTTCTGACAACTGAATAGTTGATACCTTTCATATTGTCGGTGAAGCTGACAATGTAATTGTATGTGCTATCCTTTGGAATCTGACTGATTTGGTTTTGGAGAATGCTTGATGAGTTTTCGAAATATTCCTGGGCTTTATCGGATGAACGGCTCAACCTCTTGTTTATGCTATCCAGTGTGGTTGTAAGTTTGCGATATTTAATAGAATTAGCCTTTGTGAACCCCGGAGCCGCATAGGTATAATATTCGGGAGTCTCATTATTCGGCTCTGGTCTGAGCTTGTATTTAACCCGCTTGCTTTGGGTTATGTCGGTCATCGAGCGATTGACATTGCAGCCTGCCAGAAATACTGATAGAAGGAGCAGAATTGGAAAGGTTTTTTTCATAACGATTAGTTTTAAATTTCAGCTAAAATTCGTTGCTTTAAACCAGTTAGTTTAACCCACTTACTCATTAATTCAGAAGCAAGTGCAACCGTGCCGTGTAAATGATTTAACGTATCAAATGGAAAAACGAAATGGTGGCGAAGGCTTAATAAATCCTGCTTTTACGAGCGGATTGGGACAATTGGACGACATTCATTGGGGAGTGGAAATGCTTCTTTTGCTTTAATAATTAAATGAAGCAAACAGACTGAATTACTAATCATCGTCGCTTCTGCTTAAATCTGCAAGGTACACCGACGCCCAGTAATGAACAAAAAAGCTCATAATGAAAGTAATGAACGCAAGAAAATAGAAAGCTGGAATGTATTTACCCAAGGCAATAAGCGGGGTTGCCCACCCGACACCAAAAAAGAAGAATACAATGATTTTGACGTCGGGGAGGCAGATCATAACGGTAAAAACAACAATAAAAACGAAAAACGCCGTAAGCGTTACCATATCAGAGTTAAAGTGGTATCCCACACCTAACGCACACACCAGACTCCATATAATAACCTCGATAACCATTAATCGGTACATCGGCTTGTTCCAATCGTTCTGCGCAAGTGCTGACCTGTAATTTTTTATCTCGTTTGCCATCCCTGATTATTTTAAGTTAGTTTTATCCGTCATTGTTTACGATGCCAAGGTTCACAGGAGTCTTGCTGAACACTAACACGTTAGTATTCAGCGTGATGTTCGCTATCAATAAAAAAAGTAAAAGAAAACAATAATCTGCATTCTACGCAACCCATCCCCCCTGCCAGAATAGCTTCCCGCCCCATCATAAACCTTGTCACCATCGATTCTCCCAATCAGCTTGCCAGAGCCACCGTAAAGATTATTCCCATCAACCCTGCCGATATTTCTGCCAGACCCATCATAGATATTTGAGCCATCCACCCTGCCGATGTATTTTCCAGAACCATCATAAACTCTGCTACCATCATATTTTCCGATTAGTGATCCAGAGGCATTATAAACGTTGTTCGCATTAAAGCTTCCAGCCAGACTACCTGAACCATTGTAAAAATTCTGACAATTCCCTTTCAGTGAGAATATTATAAATATCAGTATGAGTATTCTGGTTTTCATTGTCGGCGGGAAAACTATTTGGGACTTACAATCACTGTGAAGGTGGGTACTATCTCCACATAACGAGTTGTCAATTCAGTCTGATAAGCAACAACAAAATGAAATTCACCTGGCTTATCAAATGTGTAAGTAAAATCACGTAGTCTGTTGGCTTCGCAAATAGTCAAATCACTGTTCCAGGCATCAGAAAAGATTCCTTCAATTGGGGTTTTATTCGTTTTGGCATCAGCACCATCGAATACAATGGACTGACCCACCGTCAGATGAATCGTGCTACTTTCATATGCTCGAATTTTATTGTTTGATAAAATATATTTGGCAACAAATGCCCCATTGTCCAAGGCTTTTTCAATATTTGAATTGAACGTCTTGACAAGTTTATTCCCAACTAACGAAAATTTATAAATCCCTTGGTCACGGTTCATTGTCATTATACTGTCCTTTTCAACTGTGACGCCAAAATGCTCAGAAAAATCTTGACCAATAAATGGGTCACGAAAATCTTCCACTTTCCCACTTGTGTCAATTTTAAACAAGTTCATATCATTCATACCGTGGGCACCACCCAAATTGGTTTGAGCCAGGGCTAAAGCCATTGAATTTGACTTTATTATATACAGTTCTTCAAACTGCCAAGCCCCAAAAACTTTGGTTTCACTCACAAGTGACCAACTGCGATTATTTGAATTGTTTTTAATTATGTTCTTAAAAATGAACAATTTGGTTAATGTTTCAAAATCACGTAGAGAATCAATTTTGGAGTCGTTCGGTTTTGTAGCCGCAATAACCAAAAACTCATTATTTGTAGAAAATTTGAGCAATTTGAATTGCCGGTTATTCCAAATCTCGGATTTGCTGTTTCCGTCAGACTCATTTTTATTAGCATTATTACAAGCTACCGATAGAACGAGCAGCAAGGCAATTAAAACATAAAACGTTTTCATATTTATGTTGTTTCAGTGTTTGAAAATCATTTCCCATTCATTTGTGTATACGCTAATGGAATTGTCCGACTCATTATAAGTCAAGGTTCGATGGTTCTCGTTATAATTATAAGTGAATTTGACGACAGTTGCGAGTATATATTCCCTACGGCGGAATCAATTATGAATATTTCATCAATTCGTAAATTTTCTCTTGCAATTCCGAATTGACAATTAACTGTTTTTTAATAGCCCTAAGAACATTTACAGCCAAACTAATGATAATACAAATGATGGTCAGACCTATCAGAAACCCCTCCGAATAGATATCCTTGACATTCTGGTAGGTTATGTTACCTTCTGCTGATGCACTGGTTGAGTTAAATTTGATGTAAGTTGCTGGATTTATAAATAACAACCAGATTAGAAATCCAATCCCCAATATACTTAAAATAACAAGAAAAGAGTTAGCCGTTTTTCTATCATTCGTATTCTGCTTATTGGCTGAATCGATGTTTCTTTCAATTCTACCACCCAAAGTGATGTTTTTCTGATTACGTGGAATTCCACAACCGATGCATATATCAGATTTATCGGAAATTTGTTTGCCGCATTCTGGACAATTAATTAGAGCCATAGTATTTCAGATTAATTTTATAATTAGAACTGTTTTTTTTATCCATTAAGAATATCAAATCACAAATCACTATCAGTTAACACGATAAATTCAAAAAATTTTGTTAAAATATCCGACACTGCTTTATCATCACATTTGCGAATTTACCATCACATTTCCCGATGACGGTGACATACTGCCCCTTGGTCAACTGTGCTATGACGTTCTCTTTGTCCTTACTAAAAAAGCATTGAATGCCACCAAACATCTCATCGGTTGATAATGAGACATAAATCTGGTCGTCAACAATAGACTTACTGATGCTTTTTACATACCCGACGACTTGGAGTATTTTACCCTTGTATTCCCTATCAGCGGCTACTTCATTTGCAACATATTTTGCAAAGAGTTGTTCTGCTTTGATAGTCAACTCGGGTTTTGAACTTTCAACCTCACGTGCTTCCTGTTCATCCTTTGCCTTTTGCTCATCTTCGACTTTTTTTGTCGCATCATCAACGGCATTTTTAATTTTTTGTTCGAATGTTTCTTTTTTTACCTGGTTGCTGGATGATTCCTTCTCGTTATCCACAGACTGATCCTGATTGTTGCGCGGCTGCAAACAACTTGTAGACATCACTGCAAGGCAGCATATTACAAGAAAGAAAAACAAAGTTGGCTTCATTTCGCTCAGATTTAAATATGTTTTTTATAAACGACCAGATATTGGTCTGATAATCCCTGATATTTAATAGTATCAAGTCGTTCCTGTGTGATAAGTTTAACTTGATTGTCCCTAAGTACAATGATTTCGTCGTTGCCCATTGTTGAAAAAAATTGATTTATTTTATGCAATTTCGCTGACGAGAGCTTTGACAATATTCCTTTGTCTATAATCTTGCTCAATTCTTCGACAAGTGCTTTTGATTGATCTTCCAAGGCATTTGCAGCTTCACTTTTTATCGGCATACCATTGACTAACTCCTGAAGGAGTCGGTTCGTCTCCTGTTGTAGTTCCAGTTGGTCATTAACGGTTTCATCCAAATCCAAATTAACTTTTATCATTTCTGCACGTGCAACAAAGAATAAAATCACAAAACCACCGGCTATCAAAAGAAATATCAAAAAACCATAATTGTCAGGCAGTCTCAAAATATTTGCCAGTTCGGTGGTTTGGAATGCCAGAATTATAGTAATAATGCCTGATAGAACGGCAAATGCATATAAAATATTGATTATGGTTTTTAATGCTGGATATGTTCTCAAAGACTTGAGTTTTTTGTAATTTTTTGGTAAATTTCAATAATTATTAATCGGGTTTTTAATGCGACTTATCCTATAGAGGTATTTTGAGTGTAATCGTTCTACCTGACCGATTAAACGTAAAAAAGGTGTAAGGGAAAAATGCTGAAATGCTGAGAAAAACCCAATTAATCCAACTGAATCGGTAGAATAATTGTGACGATGGTGCCGGTTTTTCCCGGTTCGATTTTTTTCCTGTCCATCATCGCAACCGAATATTTGGCAGTTTTCGACGACCGTGACAGCAGTTCGATCCGCCGCCGGGTTATGCCCAAAGCTTTTGAAAGGTGGGTGGTATTGTCTTTTTTCTGTGCCAATGACCTTTCCAGCCCGATGCCGTTATCTTCTATGGTGCATTGGAGCGACGCCTTATCCTTTATGGAGAATCTGACGGTCAGCATTCCGTCCGTGTCTTCCAAGGGAGATAAGCCGTGTTTAACGGCGTTTTCCACCATCGGCTGGATGAGCATCGACGGAATCATCGTATCAGTGAGGTTCAGCTCAGCACTGGCGGTGATTTCAAACTGGAATTTGTGCGCGAACCGCTCCTGTTCCAGCGTGAGATAGCTTTCAAGATATGTTATCTCTTCCTGCAACGTAATGATTTTCTTGGAAGCCAGGCTGAAGGTCTGGCGAATCATACTGGAAAAATCCGACAAAAGCTTAACCCCGTTGTGTGCGTCGCGTTCCAGGATATACCGTTGAAGTGAGTTCATTACGTTGAATACGAAGTGGGGGTTCATCTGCGACTGGAGTGCCTGCATTTCAAGCTCGGCATTCTCAAGCTTTGCCAGGGTTTCCTTTTTAAGCCGTTGCTCACGTGTGTAATAGACAATCCATAAAACAGCAATCAGCATAAGGCTGGTGAAGACATAGAACCACCAGGTCTGCCAGTAGGGTGCCTGAACTTTAAACTCAAACAGACACTGTGTTTGCCCCTGCTGGCTGTTCAGGTTGTGAACCCTCACCATTAACCGGTAGTTCCCGGGGGGCAGATTGGTATATGTTGCTTTTCTTTCACTGCCGATTTCCTTGAAAGACTTGTCGAACCCTTCCAGTTTGACAGAAAACAGGTCTTTGTCGGCATTCAGCAGGTTAATGCTGTTGAAATGAAAAGTGAAGTTATTTGACCGGTATGGAAATTTCCAGTTTGAAATTCCGGCTGCCCAGCCAGCGGTTCCCAGACCATTGGCAAAAACATAGACCGAATCGGTGGTTTCCACCCTGGTTAACACCACCGTTGACTTTGTCAAAACACGGGATGAAATGGCTTTTACATCGATTTTCACAAGGTTTTTCTGTGAAGCAAGCCACACGTTGCCATCATCATCAAGAATCGGGCTGGTGACGCTGTAATCCGAGTACCCTTCCGAAGCGGAATAAAAGCGAATGTCCCTTGCTCCGTTGGCATAGAGTTTCGGCAGGTTAACCAAAAGCATACCCCTGTTGGTTCCAACATATAGGTTGTTTGCTTTGTCACAAATCAGCCAGATGAAATTCTTTCCGTATGATTCATAAAGCGAATCCATCCTGAATTTCAGAACAAACCTGCCACCGGTTATTGTGCCAATTCGAACTTCACCCGTATTGGTGCAATAAACGATGTTCCCATTCAGGTCTTGACATATGTCAGAAACGTCATCTGAGAGCCCGGGACAGGTTTTGTTCAGGTGGACGAAGGTTTTGTTGTCGTAGAGGTAAAGCCCGCCGTAGCGGCTTGAAAACAGCATATTACCGTCAAATGGCAGCATCCTGGTTATTTCCTTCGGCAGATTGTATTTTGCCGATGAAAAATGTTGCATCATCAGGTTTGTGCTGTTGTTTGGCTCTCTAAAGATGGAAAGTGTGTCTATCCAGTACCCCCAGTTGAACAATTCATTTTTGTCATTGAAAGCAATGTTGCCAAACCGGAAATACTTTTTGGGTATAATGTGGCGGGAAATTTTTTTATTCTCTTTGTCAAGTTTGAGTAAACCCGCCGTGGTGCTTAGCCACAGACTGCCTTCATTGTCCTGAGTTATCTCGTTGAATTGTGGTGTCCGCCACGCTTTATATATGACCGATAATGTCCTGATATAATCCTGTGCCGGATTGTAGGACTCAATCAGACTTATGGGAATTGTCGCTTTGGTACCGTCGGGCAGCAGCTTGACAATGATATCCTGATATACGATGTACTTGATTCCGCTAAAATATTGGAGCTTGTGAAAATCGTGTTTGCCCGTCAAGTAGGTTGTTCTTGGCAGGACACTGAATAACGCCGTCGGATAGGCAATTAACCCTTTTTGTTCGGATGCCATCCATAATATCCCGGCCTTCCGGTCGAAAAGTAAGTAATTGAGTTTGATCTCATCAAGTCCAAGTACTTCGGTATAATCATCAACGGCAACCCCGTTATACCGCAGAATTCCAGATACGATAGAGCCAAAGACAGGTATCCAAACGTTACCACCGTCATCTTCACTTAGATTAAACGCCAGACCGCTTTTAACGGGGTGAAACCTCTTTATTCCAGTTTTGGTGGATATGATAAGTCCGTTCCAGATAGTATCTCCGTTTGATGTGACGACCGCCGACGATAGACCACACCAGGTTGAACTGTCATACATCTTTTCCTTTCGCTGCCTTATTTCTTTGGTTTCCGGGTAGAATTTCAGCAGGTAATCCTTAAACGGGAACACGTAGACGAACCCCTTTGCTTCCAGAAACCAGAGTATTTCGTGCTCTTCAGCCAGCTTGCCATTTGCCTTGCCGTAGAATTCGAATCTGCCGTCTTTCAGCGTATAGAAGCCATCGTTTGCCCCGACGAACAACGTCCGATATGTTCTGGAATAGTACAATCGCCGGATGAAATTGCTGTGCAAACCATTCTTGGTGGTGTAGCTGGTAAATTTCGATCCGTCAAACCTGGTTAAACCACCGTCATAACAGGCGAACCAGAAATTCCCGGATTCATCCTGGGTGATTGCACGCACGTCGTTTGAAGCCAGCCCGTCCCGTTTGCTGATGATTTTAAAGACAATACCGTCAAACACACCAATTCCGGCGTCGGTTCCAATCCAGAGATACCCGGTGCTGTCCTGGTATAGACAGTTCACCTGGTTAGATGGAAGTCCGTCATCTACGGTGTATGTGCGCGTATAATTCTGTTGGGCTGATCCCAGCAAAGGAAAAATGATACAAGCCAGAATGAACCACAGTTTTTTCAAAGTTATACGGGCTTTGGTTTGTTCAGAAGCCTGTTTACAAGGTCACCCTGGTTGCGGTGCGAAACTTCAAGTTCCTTGCCATTATCGAGCACCAACAGGTTGCCAGCTGCCTTGTCAAATGTCCTGACGTGCCCAAGATTGACGTAGGAACTCTTATGGATACGGTAAAAATAATCCGGTGGCAACGTCTCTTCCATCCATTGAAGGGTCTTGCTGATGGTAACTGATCTGCCCGATGTGGTGTGTATCTTTGAATAATTCCCGTCGCCTTCACAGTATAGAATTTCCTTTACGGAAAACATTTCGAACCCCGTGGAAGTGGGTATTGCAATCTTGTTGTTATCGTAATTCGGCTGCAAGTTAGCAAGCAGCATTTCAATCTGCCGCAGCGATACATCCGACGAATTCCTTTGTTCCAGCCGTTTCAACGATTCACGGATTTCCACAGGATTGACTGGTTTGAGTAGGTAGTCCAATGCTGCGCACTTGACAGCCTGAATGCCATACTGGGCATACGCCGTGGTAAATATCACATCGAAATTCACTGATTCAAAATACTTAAACAGTTCAAACCCGTTCTCGTTTGGCATTTCGATGTCCAGAAAAACAAGGTCTGGCTTATGTTTCTTGATTTTCTCGGCACCTTCCTTTACCGACGTGGCTGTGTCAACCACCTGAACTTTCTCTTTCAGGTATTCCTGGATAACAAGCTTCAGCGATACAATGGCATTGGGTTCATCGTCGATTATTACGGCAGTGTACATCGGAGTAATTTTATGTAAAGATCGCCACTTGGTTTATTGTTTCCGGGTTGGGTTATTGACCGTATGGAATCAATGAGCCATCGTCCATTCAAAAATAATGACTTTAGCCGGATTTTAGGATTTTAAATGCTGCTGTGCCCTTCTTGCCAGATTTTGATAAATGAACTCCACCTTGTCATTGTATGAACCAAACTTCACATCCCCGCCGATGAATCCGATGCAAACCCCGCCAAAGAACGTGCATTCAGCAAGCAGCTTAATCCATATCTTCTCCGTCAGCACCTCTTGCGGGAGGCGTTTGCGGTTAATTGAGCAGGAGAAAGGGTACTTGAACATAGCGTTCCTGTTGGAGCTGGTATGCGGCAGTGCGAACATATCCAGAATCTCATCCTGCTGCCCGATGAAGGTATATAAAAGTTTTGAGGATGGTGCTATTCCACCCATCATAATAACCTGCTGATGATTGATGATGTGCTGGTGGATGGCTTCTTTGGCTTCTTCGGGGGTTGTCATATCGGGGCGGATTGGGGCATAAAAAAAACACCAATTAATTTAATATTGGTGCTCAATTTAGGCACTGCCACCCGTAAACAAAAGTAGGTAAAATCTGCGATATTTGCAAATAATTGTGGTTTGCAATTCGGTAATGTTCCTCGGATTAAAATGATTTTTCGCTACGACGCCTCTTCCGATCACTCCCTGTACTGCTTTTTGCCCGCACAATAATATCAACCATCACCAGGGTATTCTCTTTCTTTGCTGACGGTCTTCTGGGAGAGGCAAATAATGTATTAACTGTTTTAAAAAGTCCACTCCCAATGACTTCCAGGCGTCCGGTTCAGCTCATCCTTCAGGAACTTCCAGTTCGGTAAAAACCGCTCCAAATGCTCCAAATATCGGTCGTTGTGGTGCCTTTCCAGCAGGTGAACCATTTCGTGCACCAGTATGTATTCCAGACAATGCACAGGCTTCTTCGCCAGTTCAAGATTGATCCAAATCCGTCGGGCTTCGATATTGCAGGTTCCCCACTTGGTTTTCATCAGCTTTATGCCCAGTTCCCCCACCTGAACGCCGACAACAGGCTCCCATTGCTCAACAAGAGGGGCAATCGATTTCCTGAGTTCCTTCCTGTACCAGTCGTTTAGAACGGTTTGGCGCTGTTCGACGGTCGAATTGGGTCTTACAAACAGGTCGATGTATGTTTTGTTCTTAATGATAACCTTTGGGGGGGCATCTTGTTCAGTAACACGCAGCAAGTATCGCTTACCTTGGAAGTAATGACTCTCCCTGTTCACATACTCTCTGGGGGTTTCCCGATGCTGACCTGCATACCTCACCTGCTGCCTTCTGATCCAGCCCATTTTGGATATGGCAAACAGTCGAACAGCTTCGTCATCAATGCGCAAAGGAGCGGCAATGCGCACCCTGCCATTAGGCGGGTAAACAGCTAAATGCATATTCTTGATGTCCTTGCGGACAACATCAATAGTAATGTCTTTGACCGTAATGGTATGCATCAGTAGTCTGTTTTCTGGTTATATACCAGTTCGTAAATTTTTGCAATTTCGGCTGGGTCAGTGATGCCGTACTTTTCCAGCACCTGCTTGACTGTTATCTCCACCCTCCTTCGTTTGATCAGGGTACCCCGCCAGTCATCATCTTTCACCATCCAGATGGTTTTATCCAGATCAATTGCCAGTTCTTCGTCCCTGTTAAGGTTATCGTACAGTGCACGCTTGGGCTTGGTGTTTATAGCTGGTGGGTATTGGGCTGTTTTTTCGGGCTTCTTAATTTGCCGTGTCAGTTCAACGATCTTTTTCAGGTATTCTTCGTAAGCTGCCGCATCCTGCCGCCGAAGTTTGATGAGTTCATCAAGTAGAACACTCATTCGCTCGTAGTACATCGGGTTTGTAGGGGATTCCTCAATGATAACCTTGCGCAGGTTGTTTTCAATGGTTTCCGCCATAGCTTCCTTATTCCTTCGGATTCGTTCTGGAAGCTTTTCCAATGCATCTTCCCCACGCTCGACGATGAGTTCAACCAGACTCAAGTCATCGAAATTCGAAATCAGTCTGCTTTCATCAGCACCAATGTAGGTATCAATCAGGTAACGCATCGCTGGTTCAAACTGTTTCAGGTCAACATAGTCGCCGCTGGCTAACTGGATTTCCTTTCGCAGGCTTTCGTACAGCTTCAAATCTGCCTTCAGGGTATCAATCTGGGCTGGTGTATAGCCTGCTTCATCAAGAAACTCGGCAATGTTGGCATAAGCCCTGATAAACGTAAGCACAGCCTTGTAAAATGCCACCCGTCTGGGTTCTTTGTCCTGAATGTCGTCAGGTATCTCCGTATTACCGCAGAAGTAACGAATATACTGGGGCGTGTTCTTTGGTAACTCTACGGGTTCGCAAAGTTCCTTCAGGGTTTCCAACGCTTCTTCCAGCCGTTCCTTGCCTTTTTTTATACGGTCGCCCAGTAAACCTTCCACATCCTCTTTGGCATACCCTTCAAACGCGCCTGACGTATAATCCTGCACGGATTGTTCAAGGCTGTGGAACAAATCCTTGTAGTCGATGATATAACCGTATTCCTTATCATCGCCGTCCAGTCGGTTTACTCGGCAGATGGCTTGGAATAACCCGTGGTCTTTCATTGACTTGTCGATGTAAAGGAAGGTTGCTGGTGGCGCATCGAAGCCCGTCAGCAGTTTATCAACCACAATCAGCAGCTTTAACTGGGCTGGCTCTTCAACAAAGGTCTTTTTGGCTGCATCTTCAAAGGCTTCGGGCGTTTTCCCGCCAAGCATCTTCTGGTATATCTCATACTGCATCAGCTTTTCAGTGTACCCTTCACCTGTTTCTTCACCTTTAATATCTGTGTGCGTGGGGACGAATGACGTGACAATGGCGCATTTCTTCAAACCCGCATTCTGAAAAAGCTCATAGTACCTGCAAGCATTGTAGATGCTCCCAGATATCAGGATGGCGTTCCCCTTGCCGTTTTGAAGCCGTTCCTTGGTTTCCATATCCATCATCACATCTGCCACAATCTTCTGCAAGCGGGAAAGCGAGCTGAACAGGGTTCTCATTGTACCCCACCGCTGCTTTAATTCGGACTTGCCAAGGTCGGACAAGCCTTTTGTTTTGGCTTCGAACCATTTGTCAATGTGCTCCATCGAAGTGATCTTCTGGTCGATATCCCGCGCTTCATAACGCAAATCCAACACCACCTTGTCGGCTACGGCTTCATCGAACTTGTAGGTATGGATGTACGTGCCGAAGATTTCCAAGCTGGTCTGCTTATCCGATTTCAGCAATGGCGTGCCCGTAAAGCCGATAAACATCGCTTCAGGCAGGATTTTCTTCATCGCCTTGTGAAGGTCGCCGCTCTGGGTTCTGTGGCATTCATCGACGAACACATAGAAATCACCCTTTGCCTTGAAATCAGGCGGCAGGCTGTTCTTCAGGTCTGTAATGTAGGTTTCGTAGTCAGCTTCCTCTTTGTTGCCGAACTTATGGATCAGGGAACATAGCAACCACGGCTTGGTATCGTTGAGCTTATCAATCAGAATCGTCCCACCCGATTTGCCGTCCTGCTGTTTGCAGCGGAAAATCTGTTCATCAATCCCCTTGAATACCTTTTCGATCTGTTTGTCCAACTCGTCACGGTCGGTGATGATCAGCACACGGGCATTGGGATTATGCTCACGAATCCATTTGGTGATCCAGACCATCGTAAGGCTCTTGCCGCTGCCTTGGGTGTGCCAGATGATGCCGTTTTCTTTCCTTCGAACCCTGTCCTGAGTGACTTTAACGCCGAAGTACTGGTTATGCCTGCACAGCTTCTTGATGCCACGGTCAAACACAATGAAATCGTGGATTAGCTCAAGCAGCCGCTCTTTGTTGAGCAGTTGGATGATGTGCTTGTCCAGCAGACAGTCCACAGAATCTGCCAATCCCCTGATCGGTTTTGTGATTTCCAGCAGGTAGGGGTCTTTAGAATTGAACTCTTCGCTGACCTCCTTCCACTTCAGGTAATACTTTTCCTTGTTGGTTTCAGGGTCGATGGCTCCGTAACGTAAGCCTTCAGTATCATTTCCAGCCATTACATACTGTATGGTCGAGAAGAAATGACGGATGAAAATGTGCTTCTGGTTATCCAAGTTCTGGCGGATACCCTCGGATACGGATACGGTGCTTCGCTTCAGTTCCAGAACACCAATAGCAATGCCGTTGATGTACAAAACGATGTCTGGACGCTTCGTGTGCTCGCCTTTGATGGTAACCTCTTCGGCAATGGCAAAATCGTTGTTGAGCGGCTCTTTCCAGTCAATCAAATCAACCGTCTGTGTGTATTCTCCAACTTCTTCCTTCACCTTCACGCCATAGCGTAGCAGGGAATAGACCTGCTTATTAACTTCGTAAAGGCTTTTACTTTGGTCGGCTGCGGCTTTGGAGAACTGATATATTGCCTTTGCAGCAAGGGTTGAACTGTAGCCCTTCTTTTCTACAAGATACGTTACAAGCAAATCCTCAAGGATGTTCCCGTTATCTTCTGTTTCTTCGAGATTGCCCAGATAGAAGTACTTCAGTTTCTCCTGAAAGAGCTTTACAACACGTGCTTGGGTGGCGCGTTCGATTTGACCAACGGTGCTCATACGAGTCTGATTTGTCCAGTTAACAAGGTCTGCATCATTCCCTGCTTTATCATTTTGTACTTTTCGAGTTTGGTTTCCAATGCAGTGATTTCAGAATCTATATCGCTCAAAATAGTTGCAATTTCAATTTGGTCGGAATATTCCTTTGGGGTATCAATCTCGATTTTATACATCTCAGATTTATTCAGCTTTGCTCTCGTTCCACTTGCAAGAAACCTAAGTATGTTTTTATGAACCAAGGAGTAATAAATAAAATCCTGATGGATGTTTTCTTTGGCTTTTAGAATATGGGCGTGATTGTTAACCCAGCACTTACCTGACATCTTATATGCAATTGGGCGCGTCGAATATTCATCAAAATAACCACCATCTTCCGCAATTAAAATTATATCATCATCAACACGATATTCATTGATGAAATCCAGTACCCCATTGGCACCACAATACGGATAATCACCTTTTATTGACGACCTTTGTGCGTCATTTAAAGGTACTCGCAAAGAATCTAAACAGATGGTAAGGTCATCTACTGTTTTCACAGACCAACCATCCTGCGGCTTCAGCAACTCCTGCATTGCCCCCTGCTTGATGTTGCGTTTTTTGTTAATGAGTTTTTCCAGACTGGTAAATAGCCTATCGGAATCGGAAAGGGCGGTGGAGATTTTAGTTAGTTCCACTTTGTTAGGTAATGCAATTTTTAACTCTCCAATTTGTTGTAAGGATAAGAATGGTTGTGCGCCACCTGCTAACAGGGAATTAGTTATATTCTTTTTATTTCCAGTCTGCCAATGATTTAAAAATGAACCTGACAATAATGACTTGTTTGGTTTTAACAAGGCAACATTTTTCAAACTAAATTCATAATCAACAGTCACTAATGCTGTGGTGGCAACACCAGCACCGATATTAACCATAAGGACATCGCCCTTTTCGGGATTACATCTCTTATAAATGATGTCGTGAATTTCTTTTGGTAAAAAATAACAATTCTCAAAGTCAATAAAATTTTCTTTGACGTGAATCGCTGTTAAAAAAGGCACACCTGATTTAATTGGTTTAGGAGTATCGTGGGTTCCATCAGTAATTTTTGTACAACATTCCGATAAAGTTTTAACACTCCAATCTTCGGGAATAATACCAACCTCAGACTTAATAAAACCTGCTTTTATTTCCATAAGAATCCCATCTTTTGAAGGTGAGCAGCAACCTTGGCTTCGAGTTCTGTAATTTCGGCTGTTTGCTTTGGCATCGGTGTTTCGTAACGTTCAGCCAGTTCCTTGATTCGCTGTGTAAGCCGCTGGCTGATGCGATCCATCTCGGTTTTGATTGACCGCTGGATGCTTTCCATCCACTTGTCATCCACCACCAATGCTTTAACATCTTCTTCTGTCAGATTTTTGTATCGTTTCAACAGCTTTTCATCAAGCTCAAGCGTCAATGCTTTTATCTTAACGCTTATGGTTGCATCCTTCTCACACAGACTCAGGTATTCCTTCAGAACCCTGTATTCCGATTCCGCATCTTCGTCTATCTTTGATTTTCCAAAAAGTGAACCCATTTCTTTAAGTCGGCTGCTTACCAGAGCTTTTGTGATTTTTCCCGTGTCTGTTGTCGCTTCTGCCAATAAGCCCTCTTCGCCGCCGTGCTCTTCGGCAATTTCCTGAATACTTGCCGCTATTGATTCGGAATCCGCTTCAAGCTGGTCAATCTGCTCCTTTTCAACTTTAAAGTACCTGTTAATGACCAATTCCTTGGGCACCAAATCGCAAGCCCAGCCCTTATCCACCTGCTTCTTCTGCTTGTTTTCGGCAACGATCCTGCGCACCTCAGCTTTCCAACCTTCCAGCGCAATGATGTAGCAATCGTCCTGCATCACCTCGTTCCAGTAGTTCATCAGGTGCTGGTATAAATCGTACTTGTCCAGCAGGTTCTTGTCGGTGTAGCACCGCAGAACATCTTCAGCAATGGTCTGGATAACCTGTTTGGGTTTATTACCAATGGTCAGCTCTTTCAGTAATTTCGTATTTCGGTGTTTCCAATCATCAAATACGGAATCCATTGCCCCGCTGAACGACACAAATTCTGGATGGTTGAAGATGGTTTGTTTGATGTTGTCCTTTGGGGCTTTCAGGACATAATACTTATCCCGATTGCTATCTGCGAACAATGCCGATTTGAGCGACGGGTATGCCTTCCAGTAGCCTTGAAGCCCATCAATATCAGCCTTAGGAATATCTCCCAGCAGATGGGCTTCAATATCTTGTACATCCTCGATCTCTTGGCTGTCGATGTATCGTGGAATGTTCAGGTTGTAATCGTTCTTCGGGTCGCTGATCTCAACAACGGGCACAAATCGGCTGAACTTCGGCACCTCAATCTGGTGGTTAAACACATCGACTATCTTGTGGATATCCTGCTCCCGCAGACGGTTCTTGTTGCCGTCCTTGATGTAGCCCTTGCTGGCATCAATCATAAAGATGCCGTCACGGGTATCCGCCTTTTCCTTGTCGATGACGATGATGCAGGCGGGGATGCCCGTACCGTAAAACAGGTTGGCAGGCAATCCGATAATGCCCTTGATATAACCCTTTTTGATGATGTTCCGTCTGATTTCCGCTTCAGCGTTGCCACGAAACAGAACACCGTGGGGAAGGATGCAGGCACCCTTGGCGTTGCTCTTTAATGATTTGATGATATGCAGCAGGAAAGCAAAATCGCCGTTTTTGGCAGGTGGCATCCCGTACCCATCGAATCGCCCATAAACATCGTTGGCTGGGTCAAAACCCGAAGTCCAGTTTTTCGTTGAAAACGGCGGATTGGCAACTACGAAATCAAAGGTTTTCAGATTGTCGTATTCGTTTTTGAACAATGGATTTGACAGTGTACTTTGTCCCTTTGCGATTTCTGCCGTCGGGCTGTTATGCAGGATCATATTCATTCGTGCCAGGGCGGCGGTTGCTACTTCCTTCTCCTGCCCGTAAATGGTCACATTCGCATCCGACTCAGCTGCAGCTTTCAATAAAAGGGAGCCTGAACCGCACGCGGGATCATAAATTGCCTGCGTCTGGCTGGTGGCGTTCTTAATGCCAATAACCTTCGCCATAATGCGGCTGACCTCGGCAGGCGTATAGAACTGCCCTTTGCTTTTTCCGCTTTCCGTGGCGAAGTTTCGCATCAGGTACTCATAAGCATCACCCAGAATGTCATCCCCATCCGCACGGTTTTTACTGAAGTCCAAAGCTGACGCTTCAAAGATTGTAACAAGTTCAGAAAGGGTATCAACCATATGCTTGCCAGAACCGAGCTTCTCTTCGTTATTAAAATCCGCTTCGGTGATCACGCCCATCAGGTCATTCGCCTTTGCTAATGCCCCAATGATTTTATTAATGCCATCCCCAATGTTCGATTTCCCCTTCAGGGCGATCATATCCTTAAAACTCCCGCCTTCGGGAATAACAATCAGGGCATTGGGGTCACCATAGTACTTGTCGGATACGTACTTTACGAATAATAAGACCAGCACGTAATCTTTGTACTGGCTGGCATCCATTCCACCACGCAGTGCATCGCAGCTTGCCCAGAGAGAACTGTATAGCTCGGATTTCTTTATTCCCATTGAATTTTATATTGTCGTTGTTGTAGTTAAACTTTTAGTTCACAAGCTATTTTCCAGCTTTCTTTACCCGTTGCTGGCTTTCGATCAGGTTCTTTGGGTTCACTTCCAGACACTCAGCTATTTTGAAAAGGGTGTCCAACGTCGGCTGAAGCTTGTTATTCACATATAGCGCAATCGTACCTTGGCTCTTCCCGATCTTTCCCGCCAGCCAAACCTGAGTCCGTCCCTGCTCCTTTAAAACTTCTTTGATGCGGTTCATAGGGTTTGATTTATGGCAATATTAATAAAATTAAAGCAATGTTTAATCTGGTTGTGTAAATAGTTAGAGAAATGGTATATTTTTGCCCAGCGGCACCGTAGCTTAAATTGTTTATTTCTGACAAATATTTGATAAAATAAACCTTCAATTGCGAATCCATCACGATCATAGAAAAGGTCAATCTTTGGGTAGAAATATTCAAAGGCACAGAAATATTTCGAGGTTAAAGCGACGATCCTCACACAAAAAAAGATTAAGAATATGGAAATTGGGATTATCGCACGTACCTGATGTGTCGAAAGGAAATTCTATCCGCTTTCCATCAGATAAAAGGATTACGGTTCTCAAACATTTTTCACTGATTTATAACACAGAAAGGACACTTAATTTTTTCACAAGACTGAAAGATAATCTGATTGCTAAGCGACGAACATTTGTAAATTTTGAAGAAGTTGAGATAATTACAAACGATGCAATTGTGGTAATGCTTTCTGTTTTAGCTGAGTTTGTGCATTCTAAGGTTCCTATTAGCGGAAATTACCCCAAAAATGAACACGTAAAGGAGATTTTCATCAAATCTGGATTCTTTGATTATGTTAAAGGAGTAGTACCACCCGAAAGTTTTATCGGCAGAAATAAAATTTTAACTGAAAACTATAAGGATGTAAAGGCTGACGTTACCAGTAAGTTGGTAAGTGATTCGGTTGAAACGGTCTTTGGTGTTCCTGGCAGAAGCCCAGGGATACAACGTGCTCTTATTGAGCTTATGGGCAATACATTTGAGCACGCATCGTTATCTGATCAGAAAGAATTTTGGTGGCTATCAGTATTCCATCATATAAATGAGAAGAAAGTGTGTTTCGCATATGTAGATAATGGGTTAGGAATATTAAAAACGATAAAACAGCGTCCTATTAGTGCGTTACTAACTCGTCTGAATGTCAGAACGCCTAAAGAAATTCTCAAAGAAGCGATGACTGGTGAATTGGGTTCGCGATATCAATTGGACAGCAGGGGGCAGGGATTACCAAGTTTTTTAACAAGTCAAGATCGTAGAAGTTTTGAAAACCTTACAGTTATTGCAAACGACGCTATGGGGTTCATTAGTGAAAATAAATATGTAACTTTAACAGAAATTTTCAGGGGTACTTTGTTTTACTGGGAATTTAATGAAAATAATGTATGGCTGAAATAGTTGTCAATATTGCGGAAGAGTTTTCTAAGACGCCAGGACCAAGGAGTAAAGCCGAAGGTTTGTTTTCCGCTGAAGAATTTTTGGATACCATTTTGGTTGGCAAGTTTAGGGAAGCACTTGAAAGCGGTAAAAAGCTAACAATTGTGCTGGACGGGACGGCTGGTTATGCCACATCTTTCTTGGAAGGCACATTTGGTGAACTCGTCAGGCGGGTTTCGAAAAGGGAAGTAAAGTCAACAATCCAGTTCATTTCCAATGAGGAACCCTACCTGATTGACGAGATAAACCAATACATTGATAATGCTTAATCTCCGCAAGCTCTTCTGGTGCCTTTTCCCGTTTGCCTTGGGCATCCTGATAGGTTTTTTGTCTACACAGTACACATTATTCACGATTAAATATGAGGTTGATATTGTACCATCCTTCTTTTCGGTATTGACAATTCTTATCGGCGTTTATATTGCCGTGGTAATTCAGAAAAACATTTCGGATAAACGAGTGCAGAAGGATATTTTTATCGAAAGGCTGGTAGAACTGAAGGAAGCCACAAACAAAATTGATGATGAAATCAACTCTTCCCGAAGGTTCAATGAATTAAATGCGATGTTTAAAAATTTCTCGTCAAAACTATCAATACTTGAAAGTTTACTGAGTCACGCAAGAATTTCCAAATTTAACACTGATTTAGCAAAACTGAAAGCAAATCTCTTAACCTACAAACGAGCTGCAACTGGAGCCGTAGCAAGCAACAACGTTTTTACCTACTCACCTGCTGAATTAATAAAATTGAACAGGGCAAGGCTCGAAATATTGAAAAAGATTGACATTTTCATTCTTGATATTAACACGATATGACAATAGCCTTCTATGGCGACAGCATAACTATTTATCAATATTATTAATGGTCGAACTTGGACGCTGTCCACATTTGATGTTAATTGATCAGGTTATGTCGATTTATTTATCAAATCGGCACTGATTTCCACTAATCCATTAAATAGCCCTTCGACCAGTGCGGCGTAGTCTTGTCAATCTTCTCCGTCAAAGATTCCCTGAACGAAACTAAATCCCATCACGTCCAGCAAGAATTCCTCACAGAAAAGGCGTTGAAGAACCACTTCACGAGAGCCGATCTTACCATCCAGCAGGCATAGCTTTTTTATTTCTGGAATAATCTCGCTGCGCGGTTGACGAATCTCGTATTCCAACCACAACTTAATGCCTTCATACTGGTATTTGGCACCTGTTTCGACCAATCCACTATCCAGTTTGCTTTTGATGCGCCTAACCTCACGTAATGCACTTGAGCGGGTTGAAAACTGGCATCAGCCCGTTTTAAGTTTTATAAGGTCGTAATTATAGCTAATGGTATTTATTTATAACTTGCAATGAAAATAACCACAAGTAACATATGCAATCACTTTTAGGACAGTTTTACACACGGATCAAAGGTTCACAAGAGGACATTGCTTCCGAAGGGCTTGTATATATCCTGATGCGAGCAAAATCTGCACGTGAAACCATCCGAAGGATCATTAAAAGCGATAGTGGACTTGACCTGCCAGACCTGACATACATATCCCAGAGCAGCGGCACCAAACTTGAAAGACCGGACATCACTGGGAGCGACGATGACGGCAAGGAAAGACTAATTATCGAAGCCAAGTTCTGGGCTTCATTGACGGACAACCAGCCCGTTGAATATTTAAACAGGCTGAAGCAAAATTCAGCCTTGGTATTTGTTTGTCCGATATTACGTGTCCGCCCGATCTATTCAGAGGTTGTAAAACGGCTGAACGAAGCATCCATAATAATTATTGACAATTCTGTTGAACACACGATTGAATTACAAGGCAAAAGGTTTATCGTCATTAAAACGTGGGATGAAATACTGGGCGCCGTCAAGCTGGCTTTGTCACAAGATAATAACCCCATCTTGATTTCTGACATTGACCAGATAATAGGCTTTTGCAATACCATTGACAACGAAGCGTTCCTTCCGGTCAGCAGTGAGGATATGTCACCAAGTATCGCTCGACGGATTAACTCATTCTATGACCTGATTGACAAGGTCACAGATGAATTGAAAAAAAGAGGAGTTGCAGATACAACGGGATTACGAGCAATCGGTCAAAAATATGGATACACAAGATATTTTTCCATCGGGAATTTCGGTATAGGTTTAAGTTTGAAATTTGAATCGTGGGCAAAAGAAGCGGATACTCCGTTTTGGTTCTATTTGGGAGAAAAGGCGGAAGGTCAAAAACACTGGATAAAAACCAATGAACTCAAACACATTTGTCGTGAAATAGCTGCTCAATATGGATTTAAGCTTGTTCTTGACAGCAATAATATAATTTACTTCGCTTTATTCCCGACTCTGAATGCCACGGAAGACCTTGTCATTAAAAATATGGCAGATCAAATGATATTTATTTTTGATGAACTTGAAAACAGGATGAAGAGCAAATTGCCCGTGAATAATGTTTGAATTCCATAGCCACACCTTCCAATACCAAATGAATTCCAATGCTTTGAAAAAAATCGACCAAATTCCAAATGGCGATAAATTTCGGTAAACCGTTCAATAATTTTTCCTGACCTCCTACTGCAATGAAAGGTTTGACAGGATTGCAGATTTTGCTAATGACCATAATGCAATATGACACGTATAAAGACAGGCGATGAACCTTTCACAAATAATGGGGCACCCCTTGCACAAAAATTAATTGATTTCTGGAAATGGAGCGTTTCAGACCTTGTCAGTAACGCCACACGTGGGGTTCTTGCTGAATTTATAGTTGCCACGGCGTTGCAGATTGATCCATCCAAGGTTCGTGATGAATGGGCTGCTTACGACCTGTCAACAAATGAGGGAATCAAGATAGAGTTCAGGTCTGCCGCATACTTGTAGAGCTGGATAACTACAAACGCAGCATACACTCGATCACCTTGCCATCCCTGAAAAAATTAACGCCACCCATTGGTTTTACTGAACTACGGGAGTCTGAGCTCATTAAAGATAACTGTGCAAAGGAGTTTGACGACGATTCGGCGTCAAAATAATTGTTAAAGACTCAGCCACAAATGTCAGTAGTATCGCTTTAAAATGTAACTTGCTTAGAAAACCTAACCAACCCATAAGCATATGAAAGTTATCCTAAGCCGCAAAGGGCTTGACTCCCAGTATGGCGGAATCCCAAGCCCCGTCATCAAGACAGAACACGGATACAGGTTCTTTCCGATCCCAATCCCGGAGGAAAACTCAGACGTGAGGTACGATAATCTACTGTTGTTCGGAACCTACAAGGTATCTGATTTTCTTAAAGATGTTCCGCTAAAATCAATGAAATCTGACACCTGTCATCTTGACCCTGATATTAGGAATTCATACCTTCATAGCCGACCTGAGGGTTGGGAGAAAGCCTTCGGGCAGTCCCACATCGCACAAGACCACCTGAGGATTCAGAAAGTCGGTGCAGGGGATGTGTTCCTGTTCTTTGGTTGGTATCAGTTCGCTGAATTTAAAAACCGCAGGTTTCAGTTCATAAAGTCAGATGAATACCCTAATGGATTTCACGCGATTTACGGTTATCTACAGGTAAAAAAGGTTTACGACCTGTTCAATGGCGAATCTGTTCCCAAATGGCTTGAAAGCCATCCCCACATCAAGTATAAATCCCTCGACGCATACAAGAACAAAAGCAACAGCATATATGTCGCCGACCCCTTTTTCACCTATAATGACAAAAGGCTTCAGAAGAACGGCTCTGCATTGTTCTGTTTTAATGATGACCTGATTCTCACACAGAAAGGGCATCAGAACAGGACAGAGTGGGAACTGCCAGGCATCTTCCATCCTGACAACGGGGTGAGAATGAGCTATAATCCAAACAAGAAGAACTGGGGGCTGCCAAACGGAAAGACAACGCTCAGGTCTGCCAGCAAGGGACAGGAATTTGTTGTCAAAACTGACCCAAACGGGCAGATTGAACAGTGGTGTTATGAGTTAATATTAAACCACACTGTGACTGATTAGCAACGACAAGGCTACTTGCAATGTTATCCAAGGCACTTCATTATGACCATCACTGATCTACGGAAAAAATATGCAAACGGGAAATTGACTGCTATTAAAGGTGATTTGGAATTTCGGTATTTGACATTATCTCCGTTGCTCAAAAACCTTTATGAAAACAAGGTTGTTTGTCACGATCGTTTTACCAGCATTGTCAAGTTAGAAAACCTTTTCATTACGCCTGAACAGTTTCAAGCGACAGCAATACGCCACCTAATAATCGACAACGGAGCTTATAGGGGCAAACGCTTTCCTCCCGAAAAATGGACGCTTGGCGCAAATTGGGCTTTTCTGCGATTGGTTGGGAGTGGATTAACCGTCTATTCCGGATGGATTATTTGGACAGACCCTGAGTTGGTTAAAAAAGTTGAGCAGTTAGTTACAGAAGGGAAATTCAAGGAAGCCTTAGACCTCACACTTTGTAGCACCGACAAATGAATGAAATCGATTGGAATTATTTATAATCCGGGCGGTTAACTTTGGGGGTCAATTTGAAGCGTATAAGAGGGGTCAATTAGAGCGTAATATCCAGTGTAAACGCAAAGCCTTTCCACCAAAAAGGACTCGGAGTATTGAAGTTCCAATCTTCTGGTTTTTGGATTCCGACTAAGACGGCTTGCCAATCCGTGACTTTTTAAGACACTTGGAAGCAAACCATCAATTGAGTTTGATTCCGCAGGCGTATTTTGAGTAAAAGGATATCAACAAGAACTGGTTTTTCATCAAATCGTCCAAATAATATGAACTTCTCCGACATTGAAGAAATCAAGAAGGCTGGTTTTACCGGGTTTCAAACAATGAGCGAGCTATTTGCCGACAGTTCAACATTGCCAAAGACCAAGGGGGTATATCTTATTCTTTATCTTGCCGAAAAATCACCCGCCTATATGGCAGTGGGAACGGGAGGGCATTTCAAGGGGAAAGACCCGAACGTGTCGATTGCTGAGCTTAAAAGCAATTGGGTGGACGGCGCCATCGTCATTTATATCGGCAAAGCCGGAAAGGAAGGCGGCAGTGCAACATTGCAATCACGACTCAGGCAGTATTTCGGGTTTGGAAAGGGTGGCAACGTGGGGCATTATGGTGGCAGATTAATCTGGCAACTCCGGAATTCCGGCGAATTGGTTGTGTGCTGGAAGGCATTGCCAAAGAATGATCCCCGAACTGTTGAAGCCAACCTGATAAAGCAGTTCATTGCCAAATATGGAACAAGACCGTTTGCAAATCTATCGGACTGATGAATCCACGACAATTTGAAGAGCTGGTTTGCGACCATTTTCGCAAAATGGGCTACAGGGTTGAAATAACGCCGTACAGCAATGATTATGGTGTCGATGCATTCGCATATAATGAAAAGCAAAAGATTGCTATACAGGCTAAAATGTATGGCAATTCCACCAGGAAGGTGAATCGGCAGATGATAATGGAATTGCACGGAGTAACAAGTTATTTCGATTGCACGAAGGCGATTCTGGCAACCGATGGCATATTAATGCCGGATGCAATTACCGTTGCGGAAAAACTGGGCGTTGAAGTCCTATATCTTAGCCGTCTGCCCATTGTCCCCACGCCTGCCACTGAAACGGCTGAGGGGACTTTTGAAACCATATGGGAGCAATTCATAATGCCGCTCCAGGGCAAAACCCTGTTTCGTTCAAATGGTGACACGAATACGATTCTAAAAGCTGACTGGAGCGGGATTGAACGTATAACATCAAATGGCAGAAAGGGTGCAATAAAAATTGAAATATTCAGACTGACCATAAACCGGTTGCTGAAGGATGGGTCAATCACCAGGGATGAAATAAACCAGAACTATTCGGGAAGGGCATCTTCGGGTGTGGTTCTCATCCTTTCGCAAGTGCCTTTTTTCGAACTCACCAGCAATCCCATTGGATTAACGGTTAACCCTAAATTGTTCAAACGGATGAAAAAGGGTTGACTCAGGCAATGCTGCATACCGTCCGTCACGTATCGATGATATTCTACCAACCTCATTTCAGAATCTTCCTGATAAATGCCTTCGGGTTTGCCCCGCTTGCAGCCTATCAAACGCTTACAAACAGTACGCAAAGCTCAAGCCTGTTGTCGCTTTGCAAGGTGACATACGCCATAAGCATACCGGGATTGATGGCGAACCCTGGAAGCTTTAACGCTCGGCTCTGTCGATGGCGGGCACCCCGGATTTCCTGGGTTGCGTTCCAAAAGGTGAAACCCGCTTTAGCATTATGTCTGCCGGGTTTCCTTGCAATATCCCTGACCAATTCACCTAAGCTTTTATTGCCTGGCGGGCACCTGGTTCAAATGGGAATGGCGGGTGTCTGGTTTTGTAGGTGGCGGAACGCCTTTCCTGGTTGGCGATTTTATTTTCCATTTGGAGAACAGGTCATTTTTTAAAAACCGGGAGCCTTGCTCCTGGTTATCAAATAAACAATAAGCCAGACCGATATCATCATTATCTATATGGTTGGTATCCTGACCCTGTAAGCCAATGAGTCTTGCATTTTTTTGAAGTGCTCCATTACTACTTGGGATATCAATTTTACGTTTATCCAAAAAGAAAAATAAAGCCAATGCAAGTATTTCCTCGAACTGGGTAAAGGAATATTTGAAATCCGGGTTTTTATCAAATTCCATTTTAAACCTTCGGTAGTTGAGATTGGTAGTATTGTCATCAGTCCAGAACTCAGAAATAACTGGAGCAGCCCCAAACGGGCTGCGACGGTCTATTTCCTCTGGATTCAGGCAAGATTCAATATTAAAAAAGCAATCATTCGGGTTTCTAACTGAATTTTCAACTGAATTAGAAACAGTTGGGTTATGCCCTTCGGGGGAAGATCTTCCCAACTCGGTATTTGCATTATCAGCAGAATTTCCAATCTTTTCCAATAGTCTTTCCGGGGGAGCACCATATAATGGGGTGCGACCCACGGATAAAGAGTTTTGTTTATTAGCGTTTACGCTGTATTCTTCTTTATTTTCCGACGATCGCGCACCCCATTTGAAGGTGCGCTCGTCGGAAACAATATTAGTAGTATTATCAACATCGGAAATCCCTTGATAGTCTAAGGATAGCTCAGGTTTTACCTGCGGTACAACGCACGTTTTCGTGTCATCGAACGCAACCTTTTCAGGGGTAAATTGCGTTGTAACACAACTTTTAATGTCATTTGGCGCAACAGTTGCACCAGTTAATCGATGTTTCGGGTTATCAATTTTGGGAATAACAAGCCTGAGTGACTTGCCAGAAACCACCAACACCCCCTTATTAACCAGCGAATTTAATCTGACAAGCACTTGCCTCGGCTTGATTTGCAGGTCATCACAGATGCCTTTTATCGTCAGCCGATAGCCATTTTTGTTGATAAGGAATACCAATATCAGCTCTTTTTCTTCGGCTGTCAGGTTAGGGTTTAAAATCAGGTGATTGCTGATTTGGGTGAAATTGCCTTCAGCTTTTAATTCGGGAGACCATTTCGTCAGGTTATCGAAGTCTTTTTTGTCCATTTTATCTACTTTGATTGTTTATTTTCAATTTAATTTGAACCCCAGGTGCTGCTCTTCCATTTCAATATCTGGCTTGCTCAGGTTCATAATGTACTCAGACACCCGGAATTCGCTTCGTTTCGCCTGGAAGGCTCGTCCATCGGGTTCCGACACGATCTCCCAGTCCTTTATGGTGCAGCCCAGTTGCCGGATGAGGTTGTATTCGTATTCCAGGTTCACGCAGAGGTCAAGAGAGTTGTTACAAGCACTGTCGTATATGATTTTTTTCGCCTGTTGGTGCTCATCGGCAAAAAGAACCCTTACAGTGAAGTCGCCGAGACGCTGATACCTTGGATTGTCGATTAGCTCCTGGGCTTTCCGCAGTGCCAGAAAACGTGCCCAGAGAGGGTCGGAATTGTTGAAGTAATAGCCACCGATCCTGACAGGTGTGCCGGTGGGTTCAACTTCCGTCATAGCTTTCTGAATTATGTCAGTACGGTAGCTTATCCTGTGTTCAGGCGATGGATTCCACCGGCTGGGTATGACTGACCAGTTTGAACCAGGTGGTTGAGATGGCAGTGTTTTCCGCGTTGGTGCTTCAGTCGGTGTGTCCATTTTCAGTTACGCGTTTTAAGTTCTTATTGCCATCCAGCAGGTTTTTCATCAGGTACCACCTTGTCCAGGTTGATACGCGCATAAAATCATTATCCGCTTGTTGTTGAAGCAGGTTAAAGAAGTCCCTGTTGAGGCAGATGTTCATTTTAACGTGTTTTTGCTCCCGGTTCTTGGTCATCGTGTTACAGTATTTTCATTTTATGTTCAGGCATTATTGTCGCCTTCTTTCTTAATAAATATGCAGCAACTTGAAAAAGGAAACATATTGTTGTATAAACTTTCATTTTCTTTCATATTCAACCACTTTTATAGCATTTTTTACACGAATGAGATAGGATAACAAGATAAAAAGCCACTTTGAACCATTTACGAAGCAGTGACTGTCACTTTTTGGCTCTCAGTTTTCCTACTGTCAATGTCACAGAATCTTTCTAAAATTCATTTTTGTCCTGTTATACTGTCCACCCTGTTAAGGGTGGATGAAGAAAGAAAGACTAAAATGAGCCATCCGATAAGAATAGCCGTAGCAACCCAGTCTATCAATTGCTGGTTCTGCGGATGAAGATGAACCCCCGCAAATTAATAACGCGCAGGGGCTCTTCCATCCAATCACCACCTCAGGGATGAACACACATCGCTGAGGTGGCTGCAACCGGAGTCATACCAAACTTGATCTTCTTCGCAGTGGTCATAGAAATGCTAAAATTGGCATCGTTCAATTATTCTGATTCCGTGTTGAGATTTGATTGGTGTTCGATGCTTGGAAAGCTAATTCTTCGATTTCCGGCATCATAAGTTCAAAAGCCTCAACCTCTCTGTCAAATGCTCTAAGGATATCGGTAAGGCTTCCAGCACAGCTAAAAACAGTATAAAGCGACTCACCATTATAGCCCATATTTACAATTGATATAGCAAAGCGAATAGGTAGTGAGCCATTTTCGGTTAGAACCTTTTTTATCATATTCATTGCATATACTCTTGCGCCAAACTCATTATCAAAAAACAAATTTGTAGTAGAGATTTCGAAAAGAGGGATTCCGACGCCAAGGTCGGCATCTTCTTTAGCAAACACTGTTGCTTGATAACGTATTAAATTTTGAGAATACATAATTCTGGAGTTAATTTGAAATTATTAGTTTTTTTTTACCACAATCCGACAAAATCAATCCTTGGGAACGGCGACAATGTGATCAGTTGTCGCTCCGTCATATATGTTTAATATTTAGCTGCGGTTCGCATATTCAAACCCGATCCGATCCGACCTGACCTGGCGATTGGGCATCTGTGTACGTTTTTGAGCCTGAAAGCTTTTTTTTGCTCCAGGTTCTTTATTCTTTGCTGACGATTGCTCCCCGCCATCGAGGATGTCAATCTCGGAATCCAACTTATGTAGGACTGTATCATAGCTCCCGTTCAAGTCCAGCACATAGTACAAATCCGTTGTCTCGGCGTTGACGCAGAAAACATTGAGGTTCAATTCAAGGTTGGCAGGCAAATCGACTGACTTCAAAAAGTGCGATAACATTACGCACGTGAGTTTGCGTGAACTGAGCGGATCGTTATATTTTGACGGGTGCAGAGTATTCTGATACAGGAGATCGCCTGTCCCATCCTTTCGCGTAATAATGGTAATCGATCCAAGGTAGGCAGTTGAATTTGGGGTGATAATGTTTGTTTTACTCATTGTTTAATGCTTAAACTTTTTATTTCCTTAAATATAGACAATTGTTTTGCGAAAACAAAATCGAAATCTTCCGAAATGCCCGTAAACAGTGGTTTGCAATATATTTCGTAAAATCAAAAAAACCTATTTGCCTGAAAATAATTTGATTAGTAACCAACTATTTTATGAAAAAAGTTTAAATATTTTTTGGACAACAAATCTGCAATCCCAGATACAGTTACCACAACAATCCTACCCTGACCTGATGGATATTAAAATAGCTGGCGAATACATACACCTGTCGGTTGGGAGCATCTACGGGCTCACCCATAAACGAGAGATTCCCTTTTTCAAGCGTGGCAAACGGTTGCTGTTTTGCCGGGATGACCTTGATAAATGGATTGCAGGAAGCAGACGGCAGACGGTTGATGAAATACGGGCGGATGCTCTGAGCTCATCGTCAGGGAGCAGACGGAAATAGAACCAGTTCGTTTTTATTCGATCACTCATTACCTTTGGCACACACAATATATATATAAATGCCGACAATCAAGCTGACCCAGGGTGAGCTCAATCATCTACGTGCATTCTACACCAATGAACTGACTAAAGCCACCAACTACGCGGAAAAAATAAGAACCATTCTTTCAAAGCTTACAATAAAGGATATGTCAAAGGCGACAAATCCAGCCCGTATAACGGAAGTTTCACAACCATCGTTAAAACGTGGGCGGAAGCCAACAGTCAAGGTTGAACCCACGGATTCGCCAGAGCTACTGCCATTAGTCAGGAAAGTTAATGCTTCCAGGTCGATGGCAGTAAAGCCAGCCATTGAGCCTGCAAAGAAACACGGCAGGAAACCAAGGGTTAAAGTTGATGTGGCACAAACGGATGCTCATATGCCGAAGGTCAGGGCAAAATCTGACAATGGCAAGGAGGATGTCGAGCCGAAGAAGGCATTACCAGAGATTTCATCGGTGGTTCCCGCTAAAAACATCGCAGCGAACGCATCGCCGGAAAAGCCGACAGTTACCGTGGACCCCAAGCCCAAACGAAAGAGGATTCACAATGCAAGCCATAAGGGCAAGGTCTTGCTGGCGGGGTGGAACAAGCCTTTGCCGAAGAAATAGAATGAGCAAAAAAATAATGAGGATTAGGATTGCCCGGATTTAATAATTACAAAATGCCAGATCGTGAGAGAGCTATATAGTAAGATGATTTTCACAGAAATACCAAGGGTTAACCGTGGATTGAGTATAACTTGATTATTCGTTTTTGTTGCCATAATTTTGTGAACGAACCAATAAATCAAAATAAATGGCAACTGACGAAATAATGATTAAACGGCTTACTGACTTAAATAGCAAAGTCCAACATCTTGCTTCCCGACCATTCAGTGATTATGGTATGGAACAATTTATCCTACTATTTGAAGAAGCTGAATCCATCGCACAGCACGGCAAGTTAGAACAGTTAACAAATAATCTTCGACAAACACGAGCAGAGCAACTACGTGAAATGCATAGTTGCATAAATAAACCTAAAAAGAGGGGTAGCGTTTGGGATAGATTAACAAGCAATTTCCTTCAAGATATATGTTATCATTTGCCAATGGAACTATATACCATATAAAATACATCGAAGATATTATTCAATTTCCCAGCTCAAGCAATTCAAGACACCACCACCCATCGCTACATCCCTTGACGGCACGGGAATGATGTTTGCTTCACCTAATATCTCACCAAACCTTTGGATTGCGGCTTCATCATTGACTGGATCATCGAATGTCGGCAGGAATATCTTTTCCCCGACCTGCAAGAAGTTGATGTAGCACCCAAGGGCAACCCACAGACCGTCCACCTTCAGGTCTGCTGGGTGGTAAGGCACAGGTAGAACATCAAGCCCAGCTTTACTCAATGCGCCGTAAAACCGATCCCTGAACCCATTGCTGACATCAATTTTACGGTAGTCATTCGCTACGACCGTATGCTCGTCAACAAACCGAACCATTCCGTCGCTATGTCCAGCTTGGTCATATGGTTCCTTGGGAATGATAATAATCTGCTCCACCTTGAGCGCATTCATCAGGATGTCCGTTAAAATAGCCTTGGGGATGGCATTATCCTTGAAAACCTTTTCGGTTATGATCGCCTTTCCAAACCCACGAATCACGTTTCCCCCATCGAGGTAAACCGGCACACCATTATATAATATAGGTGAAGGGTCAATACCAAGCGACTTGCAGATCGGGGTGGGGTCGGTCTGCTTGTGCCGGTCTTTCTTTGGGTAATAATCACGGGTCAAGACAAACTGGGCGAACTGGTTGGAGCCAATCTGAATGGGCAAAAAGTCACGGAGCCAGATATCACGAGTATCACACAGAAAATGTGGTGTTAATGAATATTCTGCAAAAATTTCAGTTAAATTATTGGCAAAGCTCCGCAGGTCAGATTCACGGAGGTTTTGTGATAAAAAGAGTTTATTCAATTTGTATAGAATTTATGGAAGCATCACCATAATACTGCTTAAACAAACTTTTTGAAACTTCATTTGATTTTTCGATTTCCTTAATATCCGCAATAAACCTATACAATTTAGGAGTTTCACCGTTGGCTGCATTTACCCCAATTCGTTTGGATGCATTGATCTTGAAATTACTTGGTTTAGCTTTTTGAACAAGTTGTAATTTTAATTGACCATCATATTCGATAGGTTCAATATGATTCAGCAACTCAAGCATTGTTCGCCAAGGCCCGATAATATAACGAGAATCATCCTTTATTGCCCGAATGAGAATCCCACCGCGAGTTCCGTTGTCACCAATTGTCAAATCAATTCCTGAGTAGTGAAACAACCAATTACCAATGCTAAGATTCTTTGTAATCTCTTTGCCATCAAATTTTTTATAGATAGACGGGTCAGAATGTTTTGGTGGACAATCAAAATAAAACTCGATTTCGATGATGTCGTATGTCTTGGCATTTGCTATAATCTGGTAGCCATTCAACAAGACCTTTGCAATGCGTTCAAATTCAGACTTGAAATGCGGAATTTTAACTTGTAAGAAATCGGGGAATTGTGTTGTTTTCATAATGTTGGTTTAATGGTATTATAGAATATTGCTTTGATTACTCAGCTCCACCGCCCGATTTCTTCCAAATATTCGAGAATCAGGTCAACAACTTTCTTCATCTTCTGATGGTCGATCTGGAACTCGATGGAAACGAGGTATTGGCTCACCCAGCGTTTAATATCGCCGTCACCGATCATTTTTCCAGTCGAAACATTCCATATTAATCGGAACCCAAGCTCAATCTGGGTGAACTCATCGTCACCCAAAGATATTAAAATATTCTTCATCACGTACGCTCTAAGTTCCGGTAAAAGGTCGGTTTGTGGCGTGCAATAATCATTGCCGGAATCCACCTGTTGGGGAATGAAACCCTCAGGTCGTTGCTGGACGGGCTGTGATAAGATTTGGACGGCAATCTGGGATAGCTTTTCAATAAACCGTTCGGCAGACTCAATTGTCAGTTCTTCCTGGTTGAGTAGCTCATCAAGGATGTCGTCAAGCATTTTTGAAGGTTTGAGCCCAAAATGTCTGTATATGCTTTCCGGCAGGTCAATAAAAACCTCTTCGAAAGGGAAATCGCTTTGGTCATCGAGGTGGTGCGGATTCTTTAACCTTCGATACTGATGGAACAGCTCCGAAAGCTCATATAGTATTTGGTCTTTATTCATAATAAAGTATTTTATATGATTATATATTAAATAGTTATGTGGATTCGTGCAAAGAAACACAAACGTTTTGAAAAAAACAAAACATAATCTTCGCAAAGGCTTGTATATATTATAATACGGAAGGTTTGGCGATGGAAACGCCCGTCAATGGCGGATAATAATGGTTGATAACTTTTTCGCCCGTTAATATTTATAAAACATCAATAAATACTAATGGTTTGGAACAATTTATTCATTGGTTTATAATTGTTTTTTGAAAAGAATATAGAAAAGTGAAAAACAGCACCCTTCAAATCGATATTTTAGAAAGAATATTTGAACACAAAACGCACGTGTGGATCGCCATTACTGGTGTTTCCTGAAAATAATGTTTGGTGGTTTCAGATATTTTCCGTATCTTTACATCACTTTTAAGTGATTCCATCAACTTTCGTTTTTAAACCAAAGGCGTATGAAAAATGTCGCATTGTATCTCCGTGTTTCAACCTCATCCCAGACTGTCGACAACCAGCGCATTCGGTTGGTCGAATTTGCCGAACGCAGCGGCTACACCTATAATATATATGAGGAACAGGAATCAACCCGCAAAACGCGCCCAGTCAAACAGGCACTGCTTGCTGAACTCAGGGCTGGAAAATACGATGCGGTGGTTGTTTACAAGCTGGATCGTTGGGCTCGTTCCAGCACGGAATTGATATTGGACACAAAGGAATTGCTTGATAAAAACATTGGCTTCATCAGCATCAGCGACAACCTGGACTTTGGAACCGCATCTGGCAAGCTTCACTTCCAAATTCTTTCAGCCTTTGCTGAGTTTGAACGTGAGTTGATTCGTGAACGCACCATCGAAGGTCTGCGCCGTTCAAAATTGCAGGGCAAGACGCCGGGACGTCCGAAGGGCTCAAAAGATTCAACGAAACGGAAACGGTCAGGCTACATTTTGCGGGAAGCGCGAAAAAGGCAATTAGTGGAATCCGATGCTGGCATCCACAAATCGATTGAAACCTACCTCAACTAAAAACCCTCCCCCAAATAATTCCTGGGGGTTTTTTATGCCCCAAAACCCCGTCAACCTCCCCTGTATTTCGGGTATCAAATAAACGGACGGTTTTTTGATTTCACGTTCAGAGGTTTATAATTTGTATTTTTGAAATACGGAAGATACTATCCAATCTTTAATAATTAAATAATTCACAGTGATGACAGTTTGTAACAGCCTTAATATCTAAAGTTTATGCCTAAATATGTTACGACTAAACAACTAATTGGGGATGCAGGTGAGAGTTATCTTGCCTATTTTCTTTCAGCAAAATTGAACGCTTTGTATCGACCTATATCCAAGCGAGACACTGGAATAGATGGAGAAATAGAACTAACAGAGCAAGTTACCACACATAAATTTCAAGCAACTGGAATTTTCATAAAAGTTCAAGTAAAAACTTCGACAAAAAGATCATTTAGCAAAGGCTCGTTATCACTATCCCTTTCAAAAGATGACATTAAATACCTTGCTTCAGACATTAATTTGCCAGCCATACTTATCTTTGTTGATATTGCATCTTCTTCGCCGAAATTATATTGGGAAGTAGTTGTTCCACAAAAGGTTATAAAGGATAAATCTATAACAATCAAGCAGAAGAATCGGTTATCAAAAATAACGATAGACGAATTCATCAAAATAGAGATGTTTTATCGCGGTAAGAAGGTTCGTGAGGAATTACTTAATTACTTTAATGACATTGAACAAACCATTTTATCGAGGATTGAGAAATCTGAAACCGATTATGGTTTGGCATATATGCTTCCAGATTACCATAAAGACTTATTAAAAATGAAAGATGCATTTGAAATTGCGACCGTTATGATCGCTAAACAAAAGGTTATTCCTAAAGGATTTGATTGGTTGAAACCTTCACTTGAATTAGATAAAAGAGTTCAATCGCTGAAGTTAAAAGCTTCTGAAATTCTTAATAGTAAGGGGTTGGGCAACTATGACGAATATATTGATTCTACTGGTGATGATGACTGACTATGTAATAAGTTGATCTTTATCTAAATATGAGAATTAGCACTTTTTAACCAAATCGGCAAATGAATAAAACCGCGGGAATCAAGCCACCATCAAATCTTGATGATAAATTATTAGGCGAACTAAAACAGCTTGTTTTGCTCTTTGATTTGATAGGTATTCCTCAACTCAACAAACTTATTGAAACCTTTAAAACTCATCACAAACCTTCTTGTAGTCATTACTACTTGCTTGATGAATTAGACTACTTACAACAACAAGGCTTACTGTTTACAACTATGGATAAAAGTGGAATTGTGTTAAAAAATGACTGTGACATTCCGTCAATAGGTAAAGAATTTAAAGAACTATCTGATATAATAACAAATGGATCTGATTACGAACTCGCTTTGGAAGCAGGAGCAAGGCTTTCTTGCCTTATGTTAAACAATGAAGCTGTAACTCGAGATTTTTACTCCTTACCTTTGATTAAAAGATTGAAGCTCCCGACTGCCGACCCAATAAATCAGACTGATGTTATTAATTTAATAGTTGAACGTATGCCCATACCAGATAACAAAACACCTTGGGAAAATATAATTGAATTTAAAACCAATCCTGATAATGTAGGTAGGTTCTTTGGTCTTCGAAATTGGGTCAACAAGGCAGTTCGTTCAGGATTGTCAGTTGCTGAAATACACGACGAATTAGAATTCTTACTGTATCAATACCAAAAAAGTCTGGAACTTCATAAAATTAAACACCAATCTGGGATTCTACATACAATTGTTGTTGGTACAGCAGAAATGGTTGAGAATGTCCTAAAGCTCAAGTTTTCAAATATAGCTAAAGGACTTTTCTCCGCACAACAATCAAAGGCTGACTTACTTCTTGCAGAATTAACTGCACCAGGAAATGAACTTGCGTATATTTACAAAGCACGCGAGGAATTTGTGAGATAATCAAAAATAGTGTTCCACGAAGTTTATCCTATTAATCGTTTTCAAAGAAGCCCAGTAGCTCATCTTTTTTGTTTATCAATGGATCATACCAGTCCACCTTATCCCTTGCCCACGTAAGCCAGTCCTGAACTTCATCGGTTAACCCACCCTTCTGAACGGCATCTTGCTCATATGCAATAAGGTATTCCCGCATAAATCGAGCTCGTTGCCATCGTTTTGCCTGCTGGTAAAGTTCGTCGAACGCTGCTTTTTCTTTTTCAACAAGTTCACATTGCTCCCGGAGGATGCGTTCCTTTTCTTCACGTTCACGTTTGAGTTCTGCATTATAGCGCCAGCACTCCAACATTTCACTGACGTCTGATTCAATTTTTGCAAGTATTACTGCCAACCTGTCTTCAATCAGAACCTTACCATCAGTCCAAATTCTGCCACCGAACCCTTTGATTTCAAAATACAGCAAACCAGTGCTTTCAAAATGTGCAGACCCCCATTTAGTTAATTGATCCGATTTCTTTGTCTTTTCCATCAGTTTGAATTCGCAAGACACTGTGTCAATAGACAAAGAGTATGTGCATTTTTTGTCCAAAATATGCCCCCTTGCCCTGAGCAGCTTAATCAATGTATCCATAAATCGTAGAGCTCGTCCAATATTCCCACGTGACACCCTTATTGTAAAAGAACCCGCGTAACGCGCCATTCCAGTATCGTCATACTTGGTGTACTTGTATTCCGTTAATGTCTTCTGAGCTGCTAAAATCAGTTCATCCGGGTTGCTAAGCGTTTTAGGAACCTTCAATGGTAGGGATCCATCCTCTCGGATTAGGTCAGCCGCAGTTTTCTTATGCAGGGTGATAACCTTTGGATTACCAATGTCATTCCGGCTGGGGTACAGCTTAATTTCAGTGGCTCCGGAGTAATCCTTCGGCAGTTCAATAATTTCGACTTCCTTGCCGTATTGTAGCTTCGACCAGTGACCGTTTGGCGGGACTGGCACCTGCATTTCCTGACAGATCTTCCGCAGGTGTGAATATGGTATGTTGAGACGCTTTGATATGCTGGTTAGCGATTCCTGCCATACCTGGTCATAGAGCTCTTGCCGGGTTAAGGTGTTCTTTTTCATAGGCTATTGTTTTAGTCAAAGGTAGCCCGGCGAAAATAAATTGTCAAGGCGGAAGAAAAAGGCGCTACTCTAAAACAGTTGAACCTGAGTTGAATGGTTTCTCTCAGGTTGGGAAGAATATCAGGCGGGGTTTAGGGTCAAAAGACCAGGACAGATTTAAAATCTGAGCTAAGCAGGCATTCAGTGAAGAATGCCTGCGATGACCATTCCTTTGGCACCAATGATGATTGCTTTGATTTTGGGGGTCATAGTAACGAGATTAAGTATAATCAAAGGGTAAAAATGTTTATCGGGTATATCTATTTCAATCGTGGGCGTCGCGTCTTTCCTGTTCCTTTTGATTTTCTCCTAAAAACCTCACCAGCTTCTTGTAAGCTGCTTTTTTGTTTGTTGCTTTTCAGCCAGTCCATAATTTCCGGATAAAAGAAATACATTTTACCTTTAGGAGAATCTCGATACATAGGTATCGGGTTTTTAACTCGCAAAATTAATCTTCTGACCTGTGAATCACTATATTTTAGGACTTTGGTAAGGTCTTTTATATATAATTTTTCATCATCTGCATAATAATTGTGTTCTTGTTCAATATTAGGTTTTGGCATTATTTTTAAATCTGCATTACTAACATTCAATGGAATAGAACCCTCGTTGTTGATTCGTTTACCATTTCCAAACGCTTTGTGTAGCTCCTTCCTTCGGTTTTCAACAAGTTGAGCAAAATAATTAACTTTCAGCAGTTTTACATCAACGATACGTATATAAAGGTTGTTATAAATTCGAAGTAAGTCAATTTCTTGGTGGGGTGGTTTAGATTCCAGTTTTTTTACAAACTGGGCTCTTTCTTCCATTGAATAGTTATGAATCCTGTGAGAAATGACCGTTTGGTGCATTTTGAACCGTTCTACATATTCATCCTTCCTGTCATTACTCGATTGTTTATATTCAATTTTATCAATGAATTTGATTAAAAAATCAAGAATTATAAACTGCTCAAAATCATTGTAATCCAGATAATTCATTTCACTTAAAACCAACTCGCAAGTCTGTGCTACAGCAGATTCCTTATCTAAATACTCATTCCATTTTTTGAATAGTAATAACAAATTCATTATTGGTAGTAATGACTCCAAACTATAGAAATCGTGGTATTTTTTTACTGAACGAAAAAACCGGGTAAGGTTATTGTTTTCAGGTCGTTCAATGTATTCAATAATTTCAAAATCTGATAGTTGATTCATAATAGTTGTTAATAGTCATTTATAATAAACTCCCACTCATTGCCTTCTTTTTTTGGTAATCCAAGGAGTTAATGTAATTTTCTGTTGTCTTTGTGGATTGATGCCCCATTTGTTCACCAATATCAATAATGGAATATGCGTTACTCAACCTTCTGGCAAAAGAATGCCTGGCAATGCCAATTGTTAGTTTTACGGTAAGGTTAAGTTTGTTCTGGATTTGCTTTAGATTACGGTTGATTCTCCGACATAAAAAGGCTATAACGGCTCGTTCTCGCTTCGCATCAATATATTTTACTCCTGAAAATTCATTAAAGAAAGGGAATACATAATCTGATTGATCTGAATTTCCCCATTTTTCGATTATTTGTACTGCTTTTTCGTGAAGAACGCCAGAAATAGGTGTCAAATCAGTTTCGGTTTCCTCGGTTTTTGACCGATAATAGCTGAATGTTTTATTCTTAAAATCTAAATCAGAGTATTTTAGTTTACAAATGTCTTTCGGGTTACTTCCGTTAAGCAAATAATGAAACAGCCATAGGTCACGTGCAAAGTCCAGATTCCCTTTCGCTGGACAGGTGAATTGTTCGATTTGTTTAATCTGCTCAAAATCAAGTGATTTCTTTTTAGATGATTTCGATTTGATTACGTACTTGTTTTTCCCAAACGGATATAAATCTGCTTTAATTATCTTCTTTGTATTGATGACATAATTGAAGATGCTTCGTAAGTTGCGCAAATATATACCAATAGTAGCTTTGGAACGACCTCTACTCCTCATCCAGGCATCGTATTCTTTTAAAAAGTCAGGTGTGATATCCTGAAAATGAAGGTTGGGTTGTAAGGACTCAAGGGATTTTAATGTTAGTTCATAATTGCGTACGGTAGAGTGTGGACGGTTGTGTTGTATAAGTAACTTTTGGTAATCACCAAACCAGAAAGACAGCCTATAATTTGAAATATTTACTTCTTTAAAAAACGCACTTTCAAAGTTTTTGTGATTCTGGACACCTTCTTTTATTAAAATGTTTTCAGCATCCTCAACAAGTGAATCGAGTGTGCTTTTTATTTTATTAATGTCTTTTAGTTTTTCCCGCTCGGTCTTTGTCTTATAGTTAATGTCACGTGGAGTATTCCAATCTTCTTTAGTCATTGAATATTCGGTACTGTAAAGGACTTTTTGACCATTGATATACACTTTAATTTTAATCGGATATGAACCATCGTTTTTCTCCCGTCTATGGTCAAGAACTGCTTTTACAGAATAGCTCATAAGATTTGCCCCAAAATTTGCCCCACGAAGATACAAAATTTGCCCAAAAGCATTATGTGAAATTTTGCAGAATCGCAATCGTATTTATAAAAATTCCATCGTAATTAATTGTATAACAATGAATATGAATAAAGATGACTAACTTTGAATAAATTGTTGCCCACCGGGTTGACGGCTAAATTATCTGACTCATAATCAGCTGGCCACAGGTTCAAGTCCTGTTGGGCCCACTTCAAGATCAGCCACTTACGATGAAAATTGTGAGTGGCTTTTTCTTTTTACATACAATTTATATACGTTATGTGTGTTTGCCATTTCACCAGGTACAAAACAGACGTCTTAGTTTCATCATATTTTGTAATCTAAATCCGGATATATCAAGACTTTCAAAGAACATTCATAAATTAATGCTCAACGCTGGTAATTGCAGTTGATTCAATACATTTTAACAAGTTGATCGATTAGTTTTTTACCTTTGGAACCTGAGTAAAGTAAATTTTATGAAAAACAAAATATTTTTGTTACAACACCGATATAAAGATCATCAATGGAAATAACTACCTCGCCAATCGATTACTCTTTTGCCTCACATTGGCTTTCAATCCCCCCGGTGATCAGTAAAGTTGATGTTTTTTATATTTGCCCGACTGTTTGGATGAACACTGGAACTGAACACTTCTGTAATATTGATAATCCGCAGATGCTGACCTATGCTCCGCTGGAACTTGCTTTACAGGCGTCCGCTTTTGAAACCATAGGGAATATTTTTGCACCGTTTTACAGGCAGGCCGATGCTGCTTATGTTTTGCGACTTTCTCCTGAAGAGAAGGAGGCATTTATTGGGGGTGTTCCAACGGGGGATGTAACAGCTGCTTTCAACTATTATATAAAACATTTCAATAACAACAGGCCATTTATTCTGGCAGGACACTCGCAAGGTTCAAACATATTGATCCATTTGCTATCCCGATATATGAAGCAACACCCGGATGTATACCAGCGAATGATTGCTGCTTACGTGATTGGTACGCCGGTAACACAAAACTACCTCGATGCTAATACCCACCTTAAATTTGCGACAGGACCGGATGATGTTGGCGTTATCATTTCTTACAATACGCAGGCTCCTGATGTTAATCCCGGAGAGAACCCGGTTGTTGGAAATCAGGTTGGTTTGGTTATCAATCCGATCAACTGGAAACGTGATTCAACACCTGCAGCAGCCGATGAAGGATTGGGAGGTTATATCATGAACAGTTCGAATATTGCTGTTCGGGTGCCACAATTTGCCGACGCCTGCATTGATGCCGCCAAGGGCGTCCTGATTTGCAGCACTGTGGATGAAGATGGATTATACAAGCTGAATGCTGCCTTTCACCGGGGAGTTTACCATGGCTATGATTACGCTTTCTACTATTTTAATTTACGTGAAAACGCCGTGAACCGGGCCGGTCAATATTTTGCAGCATTCAAGGGGAGATAGGGAAGCACAGGAAAACATGTAACGCGCGACCTTGTTTTTGCTGCGCGTTACATGTCGCCCTGGTACCATTTTACTGATTTTTGCCGGACTTTAAAAAGATCGTAAGCGTGTTGTCAGGTGGTGGTAAATCGTGCCACAGACTACTTGTAAAAGGCTTGAGAGCAGTTGCATCCGACCATGTGCCACATTGGTTGCATGTGTTAGTTACCAATGTGGTTTCCTGATAACTTTCATTTTCATCGCCAGCCATATTACCCATTAATGCTGCACTCATTCGTTGGCCGATAAGCCAGGCATATAATTTAGGGATCGTATCCGGAGTTGTTCCCGGCGGGGTTGATGCCAAAACCTTTAAATTGTATGTATTATAAATGCCCGAAGTAAACATCGTATCCCCAGCCATCTTCGTTAATCTTCTGGCATAATCCGAAAACGTCAGGTCTTGTTTTGGTAATGTAAATTCCGGGATTTTTATTGTGTCGGTGGCAATAACCAGGGCGGAATCCTTATAGTAAGTTATCCTTCTGTATGAACAGGGATAAACAACAATAGAACCGGTATTTATATCATATAAAAACTTTCCATCACCGATGGTATCCGAAATATCAGAGGCATGGAAATGTCCCGTAAACATGATCTTTAATCCATTATTCATGAGGGTGTCTGCTTCGCGCCGCCAGTTGTCCACAAGGAAGCCTTTAAATAATTTTTCCTCATCATAGAAATGCTGAAAGATTGCATGGTGCATCATGCCAAACACGGTTTTTCCTCTCTTAGAGGCTTCTTTTAGTTGGGCTTTTATCCAGGTCATGGTATTCGGCCTGATAGCACCTGCGGTGTAGGCCGTATCATACGAGCCATCGTACTTGCATGCGTCAATTACAAGGAGCCAAAGGTTGGGTGTAGGTTCGGATACATAACTCAGGGAATAAGGATCGGCGGCAATTGCATCGCTATAGCCGCAATCAGAATATATAGATCTGAACATATTCGGACCTATATTCGGAACCCTTGTCTTTGTTGAATCATCAAAAACATACGCATTTGGATTATAAATGTCATGATTACCATCAATAACCCTGACTTTGATTCCAGCCTGGATCAATTGTTCCAGGTATAAATGAACAGAGAGATGACTTTGCAATTCCCCGTCTTTGGTAAGATCTCCGGGAATAAGAACAAGGTTGGGCCTGGGGTTCATATTCAGGACTTCACCAATAAATTCCCGCAAGATTGCATCACTGGCAACCAGTAGTTTCCCGTTGTTTATAAGATAAGTCTGAAATGCAGGACCATCCTTGACCAGCAACGAAGGATCCATGTAATGGTTGTCAGACATCACGACAATGTTATAAGCTTTGCTTACGTTTGTGCCCTTTATACAGTCGTCGCTTTTTTTCTTACATCCCCCTGCTAAAAGTATGAGCAGGATGGCAGGCAGTACAAATAGAGTTCTCATTTTGGTTGGATTTTGTTGTTGTCGGGTGAATATTAAACTTGTCAGGAGGGAATTCTTATGGATAAAAGTTCTACTGGGTAGCCGTAAAAACACTTAAGCTTAGGACAACAATTTTGATTTGCCATGATAATAGTCAATATGCAATAACCGAGTTAAAAAAGGACAAGGTTAAAATGATCTCACCTGTGATTTTGATTTTCTTTGATTTCAATGTTAATTTAGTAAATGTCAGACAAGATAGAACGTGTTAATTAATTTGTTCCGATACATTGACACCGTATGGAGGAGTTAGGAACTTTAGTTTTATTATTTACAATCCTTTGGTCAGACCAGTTTGCTTCAATGATGGAAATGAGAATTTTCAGCAATAAACGGTAGGTCAAATATAAATAATAATCGGGGATTGTAACTTTTTTTGTGAAAAATTTCACAATTGTAACAATATTAAAGGTTTTTATGATATAAAGTATTGACAACCATGTCTTTATTGTGGTGTCTTGAGGGAATGGAGGTGCGAAAAAATTCCTTACTCAAATCGAATATAAATGGAAAGTTCCTAAATTCAGTGTCAGGGATGATTGGGTATAATGTAATTTTTTGCAGGGAGCTCAGTCCTGGCATGGACTGCCATAACCTATTGATTAAGTTAACTTTTGCTTGACTTGTTACATTTATTTAATTATATTTGGGCGACAAAAAACACTGTAGGGAGGCGCGGGCCCCATTACCTGGCCCGGTTCCGGCGTCCCGGCATCTGTATTAAAAAAGCCTGCATAAACCCCCCAAATCATGAAAAAAACCATACTTGTAATTGTCAGCCTGCTTGTGTTGTGCGCGACGACACAGGCACAAACGGTTCATGGACTGATTTATAAAGACACCCTCGGCATCCAGGTCGTAAAGATCTGGGGAACGCACCAGGAACGCGGCTATGCGCTGGGATACCTCACCGGGGCAAAGATCACCGATATTATCAAAAACTACATCAAGCCGCAGTTTGGCGCCTACTATGCCACGGCACGCACCACCATCATCCAGGGGAACGACATCACCATCCCGCAGATCTACAAGGATGAAGCCCAGGCCATGGTCGACGGGATGAATGCCGCGGGCACCAACCCTTCGGGGTATGACGTGACCGACATCCTGGTTTCAAACAGTTTCCTCGACATCGAGAATGTCTGGGGAAAACTCGACGGCCCCGGATGCTCCTCCCTCATGAGCTGGAACACCGCCACCGCGGGAACCGGCCTCAACGGCAAATCGGTCGTGTCGAGGCACCTCGACTGGAATATCTCACCCTATCTTTATAACAACAATACCATCATCATCCATTTCCCCTGGGAAAGCAGCGAATCGAAATGGCTGCTGGTCGGCTTTTCAGGCATGATGGGGGTCCTCTCGGGGGTAAACCCCGATTTCGGCGCCTTCCAGCACCAACTGGCCGACGTAACCAGCATGGGCATCCCGAACAGCCACTACCTGCCCATCTGGCTGGCCATCCGCAACGGGATCGAAAGCCATGATTACAACGGCGACGGGCTTAGGAATGTCCAGGATGTCAGGTCGGCACTCAACGATTGTCCCAATGGCTTTGCAGCAGGATTTATCGTGACGTCGCTGGCGAAAACATCGCCTGTCGACAGCCTGGTCGCCATGGTGGCCGAACTGGCGCCGGTCAGCCCTACAAAGACCTTCCGCTACAACGATTACCCCGACAGCATCCCCAACGACAACCTCTATGCCTCCAATTACATGATCAAACGTAACAATGCCCGCCATTATGACACCCGTTACCTGAATGTGGTCAACCATATCGGCAACGGCACCAACATCGGCCTCGATACCAGCTGGAATATCATGAAGAGCTATTCGGTCCAGTCGATCAACCTGCAGTTCATGGAATACTCGCCCGAAGCCGATGTGCTCCGCCTGTCGGTATACGCTAACAACCATCCCGCCTATATGAACGATCCCGTTCAGTTTTCGCTTTCCGAACTGTTCGACAACCCCGCTGTCGGTATCCCAAAGCATAACCGCGACAGGGCCGTGGTTGTCTATCCCGACCCCGCCCGCGAATCAATTAACATCGCCGGGATCTTCAAGGGTAATTACCGGGTTGAGATCAGCAACCTCAACGGGAAGATCGTGTTTTCAACCCGTGCCGAATTCCCGGGGACAAGTATCCTGGTCTCATCGCTGCCGGCCGGCTTTTATACCGTAAGGGTAACCGGCAGCGATTATCTGTATACCGGGAAGTTTGTCAGGGAACAGTAAACAGGCCCGGTACTTCCTGATCAAGCTTTAAACTGTAAATAATCCGGCCGGATTGAGATACAGGATTTAATCCACCTGTCCCTGATTGTTTTATAACCGGCTCCTCTGAGGGATAAATTTCCAGGGAAATTTCTCCATTTTCAACTTCAGTAATCATCTAAAGAAATATCTGCAGTTTTTAACTGATTCAAATTTAATGATCAACAAGGAGCATGCTGAAAATCCAATAAAGAGTAGGCGCAAAGAAATCCAAAATATGAAAAAAATAATGTTGATTGCCCTTGTCCTTACCGGGTGCCTTGGTACGCATTTACAATCGCAGAATCCCTGCAACCTGGAAAAGATGGACAATAAAGTAAAATCGCTGGGAAACAGGTGTAATGTCAACCTTGAAGCCATGGGCAAGCAGGGGACCCTATATGCAAATGTATGGGGCGGATCACAGATCGACTTCAGGTTCACCAGGGATTCAACCAGTTATTTTCTTATCCTGTATTTTATGGCCGCAAAGGAGCCCAATTTCAATTTAACGGAAAGCGACACATTATACCTTAGTGTTGCAAAGGGAGAGGTTATTAAAATTCACCCTTGTGGAAAATCCTACCATGATTTTAGCAGGAGCAGTTCAAATATTACCTATTCACAGGGCGAGCAAACATTGAACAACATGGCCGCCGGCAAGCCAGACCCTTATGGACATATGGAAATTTCATCATCAACATACATATATACAGGATTTTATCCGTTAAGCAAGGAGCAGGTGAAGAGCCTTGCAGGGAATGATCTCGAGGTGTTTTCCCTCTATTTCAGTGTTCAAAAGGGCGACAATGCAGGTGACTCAAAACTTGCCATGGAGCCTGGGAAAGATGTGAAAGGAGCGGAAACCGACAAGGATGGAAGGAAATTTATTAAGAGTAAAGTTTCCGGGATAAAACAACATTTCGTGAAGAAATTTGCAGCCTGTATCCTGAGAGACTGATTTTTTGCACTGCCCGGTTGATACCGGGCAGGATGTAACACATGCTGCGGCGAATGGAAATCATGGCCACTGCCGGTTGTTCTTTGAAATCCGATTCCTTTTTACAGTAGGATACGATACGATTATTCCCTGGTGCGGATATGACCATCTGCAGAATATCCGGGCCTTAAGAGAATTTTACCTAATTTCATGCCCTCAAACCAGGTTCATACGGGATGTGCCTGAATGTCATATTCCAGGCCGTAAACGGCCATCCCGGGAGATCCATCAAACAGGAAAAACAAAACTATTTCAAATGAAGATCATCACCACTGCAATTCTCCTGATCGTTACCCTGCTGGCAGTTCCCCTGTTCAGCTACTTTTTTGGCACAGCTCCCGGCCCCGACGAATGGAGGGCCCTGCATACACTGATCGTAATCATGGCGGTTGTCACTGCCTATTCATTTCTTGTCGGTGAACTTACCAAAAACAACAGCCAGGTCGACAAACTGTGGAGCCTACTGCCCATCGCCTACGTGTGGGTGGTTGCCGGTTACGGCGATTTTACACCGCGGCTGGTGATGATGGGCATCCTGGTAACCCTCTGGGGCGGCCGGCTTACGATTAACTTTGCCATGAAGGGGGCCTACCAGTGGCGCTTCTGGACGGGCGAGGAGGACTACCGCTGGCAGGCCCTGCGTGACAAACCCGAGTTTCAGCCCCGCTGGAAATGGATGCTGTTTAACCTGCTGTTTATCTCGGCTTACCAGAACATCCTCATCCTGCTTTTTACCCTGCCGATCATCATTGCCCTGCAATATAATGCCACGCCAACCGGTCTTTTCGACTATATCGCTGCCGCGCTGATGCTCCTTTTTATTGTTTACGAAACCCTGGCCGACATCCAGCAATGGAATTTCCAGAGTAAAAAACATGCCCTTGTAAAGATGGGAAAAGTCCTACCCCCGGAATTCAAAAAGGGATTCCTCGACAGCGGTTTGTGGGCCTATTGCCGCCATCCCAACTACTTTGCCGAGCAGGCCATCTGGGTCTGTTTTTACCTTTTCGGGATCGCTGCCTGCGGGCAGTGGTTTAACTGGAGCATTGCAGGGTCGCTGCTGCTGATCGTCATGTTCCAGGGCAGTTCCAACTTCAGCGAAGAGATCAGCGCGGGCAAGTACCCCGATTATAAGGATTACCAGAAAAGGGTTCCCAGGTTTATCCCCTTTGGTTTTAAATTAAAGAGGTCAGGACGGTAAACCGGGTAATGCGTTTTCAGGCAGGAAAAAACAACAATCACCATGGCTTTGTGCCGGTGAGGTGTTGCTTTGCCGTGCGAAATTGTTTAATTTAGTTGGCGGGAAAAGTGACAGGAATACCGGGATTGATTTATTTGCGGCTATTTTTGAACATTCCCGCCATAAGGGGAATGCCGTGAAGTTAGGAGGTACTAAAACAGAAAAATCATTGGGAAAATTTGCACAATAGTAACTTTTAAGTTACTTTTACACGGGATTTATTGATTTGGAAAAGATTCGAACTATCGTTGCATATAAACATTATTTCGAGGAATTTCTTGTGAAACAACCTGTTAAGGTTCAAAATAAGATCTCCAAGAATTTTTGAAATAATCGAATATCAACAATTTATCCCAACAAGATATCTTGAACACATCGAAGGAACTCAAGGCATGTATGAAACCAAATTTTCACTCGGATCTGACATTTGGAGAGTGTTTTGTTTCTTTGATGAAGGTCGGTTGGTGATCCTGCTCAATGGGTTTCAAAAGAAAACACAAAAGACGCTAAAACCTGCAATATCAATCGCGTTAAAACTTAAAGAAGAATATTTCGAAGAAAAGAAAAAGGGGAAAATATGAAAAAGGAACATTCAAACCTGAAACCATGGACCCAGATAAAAGATGATGTCTATGGTAAAAAAGGTTCTCCTCGCAGGGATGAACTTGATCGGGATATTGAAGCATTTAAAATTGGATTATTAATCCGTCGGGCAAGAGAATCTAAGAATATGACCCAGGAAGAACTTGGAAAAGTAATTTCAAAGAAAAGAAGTTATATATCAAGAGTTGAAAATGACGGTAGTAATATGAATTTGAAAACACTATATGACATTGTCGAGAAAGGCCTGGGTGGGAAGGTCAATATTGCAATCGAAATTTAACACCCCCTGACGGGCTTGCACCCGCAATAAAACCAGCGCTAGTGAGGCTTTTTAAAGGTTTGCCTTTGGGGCGGGTGCAAGCAATGCGTAAAAGTGCGTTATATAAATCCAACCATGCTTTGGAGAAAAATGAAATGGAATGAAGAAATATCTGTTTTTAATTTTTATTTTTCAGGCATTCCTGCATTGCTGTTCGAAATCAAATGAAAAAATATTGTCATTTATATAACAAACTGGAAACTATATGAGGCGCTCGCATTCCTGCTTGTTACATTATCATTCATACTGTTAAGACCGGTTGAAGCTATTGCATTGAATTTGTTGTTATGTAATAAAACAGATCGTTATGAGACTCTATGATTTACATTACCACGCCTTCGACCTCAGCCATGTAAACCTGCTTGCCTTCCTTTCGCGCCCCGACCTGGTAACACCCGAATCGCTGGATGGCCTCCTGGAGAAAATTCCCTGGTATGCCAGGGTTTTGCCGATAGGCCTCGCACAAATACCGTATGCAGAGAAGAAAATTGCCGGCATGGCCCGGAACTATATTGCCCATGATGCCACCAGGATCAGGAGCCTGCTTTCCATCCTCGAAAATGCCATTGAGTCGCATTTTCTTTTCAACGATTATTTTCTGAGGAACAAAAGTCCCTTCATTGCCAACCCTGATAAGCCTGACCCGGCTCACGCCCTGAACCCGGATAAGATCATCCTCTGCCCCCTGCTGATGGATTTCGGAGAAAAAAAGATAGGCGACCAGTCCCAGTTCTACAATAATCCCCCCGGCAAGCCGATCGTAAACCAGGTGGTTGACATCATCAATGCAATTTATTTCTATTTCCATTATGATCTTGTACCAGACCCTGCTGCAGAAGGACGCTTTATAACAAAGGAAATCGAATTTAACCCATCCGGGAAGTTGTTTGAAATATATCCGTTCCTGGGGGTGAACCCGGTCAATTATACCTATGGCCAGATTGAGCGTCTTTTCGAAAAGTACTTCACAGGTTTTGAGCACGACACGCCCACATCACGGAAAACAAACCTTTTTGAACGGATGGGCAAAAGGCATCTCGATATTACGACCATCTCCGGAAAGAAGGGTGCCGACGCCCCGGCCGGCAAACCCGATTGCAACTATATGTTTGCCGGCATAAAACTCTACCCGCCCCTGGGTTTCAACCCATGGCCCGATGATGAAAAGGAGCTGCAAAAGGTCCGGCTTATTTACGACAGGTGCCTTGAAAAAAACATTCCCATCACCACCCATTGTTCCGATGGCGGTTACCTGACCGATCCCCGCGGAAAGGATTTTTCAAACCCGGGGCTGTACTGGAAAAAGGTGCTGACCCACCCCGATTACCAACACCTGAAGATCGATTTTGCCCACTTCGGGCATCAGCAATCGGGGGAGACAGACTGGAAGCAGACCATTCTTGCCTATTTCGGAACCAATCCCAATGTTTACTCCGACATATCCTGCTGCGGGTTCAGTGCGGAATTTTACCAATCCTTCAAAACATATCTGAATCCTTCGGATATGAACCGCTTCCTGTTTGGCAGCGATTTCCTGATCAACCTGCTGTGGATTGATTCCTATAACCAGTACCTCGATCTTTTCCTCAGCGATCAGAATCTCGATGCGACGGCGAAACTGCAGCTATGCAACGTGAATGCCGAACGGTTTTTATTCGGATGACCGCCGGCTAATCTTTGCTGAATTCGGGTAAACAGTAGCGGCAGCCGTCAAAGCCATGTTTCCAGGCTTTGTCCAGGTCACCATAGGCCCTCTTGTGGCGGGGACTGATCTTTTCCGTCCAGGCACAGTCGGCCAGGTGGATTTCAAAGGTACTGCTGTTTCCCATATACCGGTAGTTCCCGACTGCCAGCATGCGCGTCACCCGGCCCATCTCCCTGCCGCCGATGATTTCCGAAACTGCCAGCCGGTAGTTGCCGTCGGGCAGCTGCGGCGGGGTGGTGATCTCAAGGGTGGCCTGTGAACAGTCGGAGGTTCGCAGGTTCATGTTCCGCAGGAAAACCTGTTCCCCGGCAGTAAGCTGGAATTGCTGGTAGGTCGCCGATGAACCGGTCAGGGTTGCGCCCTGGAGGGTGGCTGTCGAACTTAACCGTTTCAGGATCTTCAGTTTCACCTGGACGGTGGATGGCAGCGTTGTAAGGTCGATCATCAGGTCGGCCGCTAGCTGTTGCCTGGGCCAGCCCTGGATGGAGAAATCAAGGCTGGTCATCGAATTTGCGAAGACATCCACCACGTCAAAGTTGCGCCAGGTTGCGTTGTTGCTTTGCCTGATAAAGTTGTAGTAGTCATCGATGGTATGGATGGTTGCCGGGTTTGGTGCGGGATCGCCGCCGCTGTTGATCAGCCCGATAAAGCAGTAATGTCCCTTGCCGGGAATATCGGCCTTGCGCCAGATAATGGGGCCCACGATCTTCATGTCATTCGGCCCGACCGATGGAATGGCGATGGGGGAACCGGGGGCGGTGATTTCGGTCCACGACCCGGGGGTTGGCAGTGCCGACGGATTTGTCCAGAAGAGCCGTGCCGTTCCGCTGGTGGCTTGCGTGCCGCGGTTCTGTACCCTCAGGTAGATGAAGTTATCCTGTCCGGATTCAACCTGGTCGCCCAGGCTGTCGCTTTTCTGGGCGGCGGCGGTTGCCAGGGTTGCTTCCGGGTCGAGCAGTTCCTGGTTGAACACGATGATGTCGGGGCTGCAGGAGATCCCCCCGTCGACCAGGGGCTCGCGGCCGTGATCCAGCAGGTTGTCGCGCAGGTAGAGGTCGTGGGCCGGCAACCCCAGGAATATGTAAGAACCGACATTTGCCGGCGATTCGGAAACCGTTGGCGTGTCGCCATAACGTAAAGGGGTTCCGTTCGGGGGTGGACAGTATCTGTGGATTGTGCCATCATACTGGTGAACGGCATTGGCATAGTTGAAGGCCTCCGTTGCGGAAATCCGGCCGTCGTTGTTTGCGTCAACCGTTTGTTTGAGTCCCGTGCCATCCGGGTAACTCCCATGGATGCCGGCGATCCAGTCCTCGGCGAAGGGGTCGAAATCAGCTCCGCCAAGCGAATAGTCATTGGCCGTTACGGCTGTTCCAACATGGGTCCACTTTGCAGGGCTGTTATTGATGATCGGATTGATAAATCCGCCCGAGCGGCATTGCTCCATCATGACCATCAACACCTCAAACGGAGGCAGAACACTCATGTCGGAGATAAAGTCATTGACATAATAGGGGATCCAGTTTTCGTTCACATCATACTGGAACATGCAATAATCAGTTACTCCGTCGCAGGGGCCGCCGCCATGGTTATTGGTGTGGATAAACAGGAAATCTTCGGGTTTGATCCTCCCTGCAACGGCGTTGAATGCTGCCTGGAAACCTGCCCGGGTGCCGGCTCCTGTGACCTGCATGCGATAAGCCGTATTATTACCGGGCCATTTCCCGATGGGAATGCTGGCCCCATAATAGTTAACAGTTCCGTCGTGGTTGAGCACGTAGATATTGGCGGCGGCAAAGCCGTAATCATCAATGAGGGAGCGGTAAAGGAATTCAAGGTCATTGGTGTGCCGGTTGTTGGCATGACCGGCGAACAGGATGGCGTAACGCTGGCCGGGTGAGGCGCTCGGGCCGTTGGTGATCGCCGGAAGTCTTTTCTTCCACGCTTTGCGTCTTTTCTTTGTGTCTACCAGTTTCACCGGTTCATGGAAGGCTGTCTTTACCCCCGTGTCGAGTTTTAATTGTGATGGGGGTAAAGAGGCCAGTACCTTCTGGTAAAGTTTGGCTGTAACGGCATCATACAGGTGGTATTCGCAGGGATGCGCCCAGTTGCAGATAGGGGCGTTGTCGACAAATACCAGGGCGGTATCGCGTTCAAGGGTTACCTCGAAAGCTGCCATGCCCAGTTTTTCCCCGGCTGTCAGTATTTCATCATGGAGATGAAGATTGCTGGTTTTGTCAATTTTCAGATTCTTCGCATGTTTAAGAGCAGCATCCTTAACCAGCGATTTAATCCGGCTGTTGAGTTTCATGTTTACCTCCTTTGTTAAGTGAATGGTTTATTTGTCAAAAACATTAAAATAACGTTCATCAGGTGGCTTTTTCCCGTAACGAAAGAGGATGACATAGCTTTCGTCGGCAGGATTTATTCCCGGCGGAAATGACGCTTCGGTCACCTCTGTTCTCGATGCCGTGGAATCGATAAAAATGTAAAGGCAAGGGTGCGCCCAGTTCGCACGGGGTGCCAGGTCGACGAAAACCAGGGTTCCGTCAAATGGAACAACCATCATTTGTGATCCGCTGCTGATCGTCTCGCCCCGGGAACGGGGCTTTTGATGCCAGTAGATGCAGGAAGAGTTAATGTCTTCGGGGTTAAGGCATCTTTTTACCGCTTCCAGGATCTGGCTGCTGTCGGCGTCCATATTATTCAACAATTGGCTGGGATTCTGTATGATATTCTGACATTTTCAAAATAACCTTTATGGATCGATCACCACTTTACCCGTAATGATCCTTAATCCGTTTTGCTAAAAAGAACCTATCCTGTGACCATGCCTTTGGAGGGGAGGGTCACGGGTGGGGTTGCTGAGCACAAAAACTCCAACAAACTAGTTCCCTGGTATAATGATGATCAAACAATTCAATAAATAAAATAAAAAGGGTTAATTGCCAGGAATAAATTCACTGAAACAAGGAAAGATCCATGAAATGAGCCGTACAAGCCAGTCGAGGGATCATGTTTGTTCAGCGAATTTATGCCGTAAATATAAAAGCAAAACTGTCAATTTCCAAATAAAACAGGAAAAAATTACCAAGCTAACTATCAGATTGAAAGGATTTAATATCTCGATGCCACAAACATACCCTAACAATAACAGTGCATAATTCGCGACAATTGCGGGGTTGGATTTTCAGTCCTGACTGATCAGTTAGGGTCTGTTTTCAGGGGATGAATTAGCATTAAAACCTTTGGAAGTTAACAGGGCCTTTTGATTTAGATTGACCACACTTCATGTTTAACTGTCGGTGAACGGGCATGACGGCCCATTTGGTTGAATATGGAGGTGATATCGGGGTTAACCAAAAAGGAAAGCCCTTTCAGTGAATTGATTTTTTCGTTAAAGTATCCGGATAAACCCTTTGAAGGGTTGACTCAAAGAGGGAGTCCGACAGCTTCCGGTACCGGTTGAGCAGTCCAGGCATGGGTATGTAGGTATGTGTGACCGGTTGATAAAACCAGCGGGCATAGACCGACGAATCGCGCTGAACGGAATCCTTCCAGGCCCTGAGTGCGGTCAGGATACTGTCCCTGTTTTTCCCGTTGAGCCGGTGATTCACCAGGCGCTGGTATATCGGGAGCGAAAACGGGGTCATCCCGGAGATATGCGATCCGGTTGCGAGGCGGCAGCGCTTGAGGGTGTCGAGCAGGGCAAAGGCCCTGAGAGAATCATACCCGCTGGTCGTTTTGTTTTTGGGTGCAGCAAGGTAATCCGTGATGGTCCTTGTGATGTTTTCCAGCTCCGAAGGGTTAATGACCGTATCGCTTCTCAGGTACTTCTGGTAATAGGATAACAGGTCGCTTTCAATGCGGACCTCGACGCGGGGTTCATCGAGCAGCAGCGCGAAAAAGGTCTGCAGGTTTTGTTCGGCATTGGTTTTGGCAATGTTGAGGATATCGCTTGCCAGGGCGTTTGCCCGCAGGGAATCGAGACAGGCCTTCTTCACCTTGTAAAGGATGGCCGGATTATCCGCTTTTCCGTTCACGGCAACTATTTCAAAGCCTTTGATGCCAAGTTCCGGTATAAGCCACGGATTGATATCGCAGGAGAGAATCTCCGGGTTGATGCCAAAGAGGACAATCCTGTTGCGCATCGTATCCACCATGATATTGCGCCCGTCAAGCTTGTCAAACCTGAACCCTGCCTGGACCTTTCCCCTGCCGAGCAGGATCAGCTGGGGCTTTCTCACAGCGCGTTTCGAATAGACCTTGGTGATCTCCTGCTCCTGGTCCGCCTGGAGTTGTTTCAGGTAGTCCTTGTTTTTCACAAGAATGCCGATATTGCCGGGATCAAGCAGTTGCCTGAACAGGCTGTTGAGGAAGGTCAGTCCCAGTTTTTTCTTCACGGCATGAAGGTAATCGTCGAAGTTGTCGTTTTGTTTGAACTCATCGAGGGTGCTTTCAAACTTGTCCTTCCGCAGCTTCTTGTCATCGATTGCCGACAGTTCACTGAGCCGGTTTACAAACATTGAATCCATGATCAGCAGCTTGCTTTTTGTCCGGGTGATCTCCTCCTCTTTCTGGATAAACATGATACTCTGGTAGGAGGAGATGACTTCGCCATAATATTCCGCCGTGATCAGTTCCCCGATGGACCTGATCTCCCGGATGTGGGAGGGGGTGTCTTTCAGTTTCAGCTTCGTGGATACCAGGATGCCAAACGGATCGAACCACGCGAACAGGAGCACGCCGGCAACCACCAGTATTGCCTGGATGATAAAGGATAATCCGGAGGTTAGGCTTTTCATGGTTCCTGTCCGTTTAGGTTAACTTTCGGGATCAGCTGGGTACTCTTATGAAAGGTGATATAGATGTCTTCATAGCCGATACTGCGCAGGAGCACCTCCATCATCTGGCGGGTTTTGTTTTCGGTAGTCTCGACAAGGCCCATGTAGGGGAGTTGTGCCCTGATGTCAAGCTCGGCCATCCTGAAAAACTCCTCCATGTCGGTTACATTGATGCTTACCCAGAAACCGTTATCCAGCAACGTGGAGTCGATCCTGAATTTCTCAAAGGGATAGGAGAAGTTGATCACCTCCACGGGGGGCAGCTGAAGTTCTATCTGTTTCCCGTTGATTTTAACGTCATCCTTTGTCAGTTTCTTCAGGTCAATGCCCGATTTGATCCGCGCCTCTGAAAAGCAGACAAACCTGGCCTCACCCAGGGTGAATATTTTCAGCACTTTCCTGGTTTTATTCCCGATCACCACCTTTTCAATGACGGTTTCGGTGGTGGCCAGTTTTGCGGCATCCTTGATCCTGGCCACGGTAAACGACCGCTTGTCCTTGCAGGATAAGAGGAACAGGAGGCAGAATGTCAGTAAAAGGATCCTAACCCTCCACATTGTCGTTGGTCTTAGCGGGAATGTTATTCTGGGCTGCAGGAGGCTGAACCGTGCCATTGGCGCCGGCAGCCGGTGCGCCGGGATTGGCCCCCGGACCGCTCTTCGCAGCAGGAACCTTCAGGAATTCCAGTGACTTTGAGCCAAAATAAAAGGCGATCATCATCAGGAATGCTGTTTTAAAAAAGTCAAGGCTGTCGATAAAGATCTCATTTTCCTTGACCGACCGGTCATTCCCGAAATAGACGATGGCAAGGGCCAGCACGGCCACCAGCAATGTCAGGGCAATAATCGCCCTGACCGTCCCCGGGGGCAACCCGAGCGACTGGTCTGAATTCGGATTTATATCAGGCCCTGCATTTGCATTGCTCCCGTCATTGTTGTTTTCTATCTTCTGCCAGTCCTCATCGGTCAACCCCATGTTTACATTATAGAAATAGATGGCCCATGACAGGTAGATGATGACCACGCCAAACCAGATGATGATCAGCGCGATGGCGAGCATGGTGCGCAAATCGATGCTGTGCTTGAAAAAGTAGACAAAAATGAGACAGAGCAGGATGGCTCCCAGTATCATTTCAATGCCTGCGGTGATCCGGAAAAAGTATTTTTTTATGTTGTCGCTTCCGGCCTGGTGTTCGGTGTTTGAACTATTTCCCATGTTAGATTTATTAACTGTTTTATCAATCGGTTCAATTATGCCGGTTTTCCCGTCCCGGGATGCGGGGCTGGGGTTGTAACGGCCTTTTTGAAGGGGTTACGCTGATCGATCTCATAGATAACCCGTTTGAAGAGGGCAATGACCGGACCAGCGAGTCCGACCGCCCATAGCCAGAAGTTACCTATGATATCAGGTCGTTTCACCCAGAGTACCACGGCAAAGGTGATGATGGCAATAAAAATCAGGAATGTTATCCGTTTCATCTTTTATTATTTGAAGTAATCATGCCCGGTCATGTGCCCCGGGGTGAATGTTGCAGTCTCGTAACCACAAAATTCACAATGATTTACACATTGGATTCCTTTGTGAACTTTGTGCCTTCTTTGTGTCAATGTGGTTAACGTTTGATTCGGTTATTAAAAATCAAACAGTCTCTATAAAGCGTAAAAATATATCTTTTTTGTTTGCAATTCAAATAATTGCAGGAATAATGAGTAAAACAGCTGAAAACGGTGGTTTCATCAGGGTGGTTACTCATCATCGGTTTTCACAAAGGCCGAATGCACCGGAGGAGGGCAGGGGGCCGAATTACCCCTGCAGGCAAACCATATCGCGCGGTTGAGCTCCTGGTCGGGGGCGAGGTCCTCCCTGCTGAAGTTAAACTCCTCACTCTTCCTTTGCCATTCGTTGAGCGCCGTGTTCTTTTCAAATAGGCTGGTGCGGGCAGGAATGACGTTGTAGGCCGGGTGGCTGGCTATCGTGTCAAAACAATGCCAGAGGGGTTCGGCTGCCGCGTCGTACTGGCTCATGGGAGGGATCCCCAGGATCAGCTCTATGGTCCTGAGGAAGGAGGATGTTGAGCAGGGGGTATGATCAACGATCGAATTTTTGACAAACCCGCCTGCCACATAGCCGGTGCTGCGGTGGGCATCCACATGGTCGGGACCGTTCTGGGCGTCGTCTTCGACGACGAAGATGGCACATTCTTTCCAGATCGGGCTATGACTCAGGTAATCCACGAACAGTCCAACTGCCAGGTCATTGTCGGCAACGGCGGCATAGGGGGTCGGGCGGCCTACACGCAGCCCCTCCGTATGATCATTGATGAAGCGGAGCGTATTCATTTGGGGAACCTGGTGAATGGCAAGCAGGGAGTCGAAATCGCGTTTCCATTGCCTGAAACGGGTGGTGTCCATTACCGCCTGGTCCCAACTGGTATAGTATTTGCAGAAATGGTTTTCCAAAACGGGGATGTTGGCCTTGTAATCATCGGCAAACTCACCATAGGTGCGGTAACTGATGCCATATCTTTTACAGTAGTCCCAGATGAAGCCGTTTTTGTTATTGGCCACTTCGCGGGTACCTTCCGCATCGTAACTTCCGCCGCGACCCCCGTAACTGGTCGGCCAGTTTTTCTCCAGGTAATCGGTGGCATAGGCGCCCAGGCTCCAGTTATGCCCGTCGGCGCTGACCTCTCCATCCACATAAAAATTATCAAGCAGTACAAACTGAGTGGCAATTGCGTGCTGGTTGGGGGTGTATTTCGACCCGAACAGCACCAGGGAGGTATCCCCGTTTCCCCCTGGCATATCCCCTAAGACCTGGTCATAGGTCCTGTTTTCCTTGATGATGTAAAAAACATACTTAATGGGCGATGCATCTCCGACCCGCCGGGGGATCGGGTTGCCGGCCTTCCCCTGGCTCTGCATTTCCCTGGTTTTATTGTAGGGGGAGTTGGCAAAGACCTGCCGGGTATACTGCGCAAGTTTGAGGTTGTCGGGTATCGGGATCACGCTCAGGCTTCCCTTCAGCAGACTGCCGATATACTGAACCTCCTCCGCCTTCTTCTGATCGCCCGACTGATACGCTACCTTATTGGTTCTTTTAACGGGATTGGGACCCTTTGGATTGGGAAAAGAGGTGAGTCCTTTTCCGTTGGCCACGAGGACCGAACGGCCGGCAAGACGCACGCAGGCAGGATACCATCCTGTCGGGATAAATCCCAGGCCCCGGCTGTGGCCGGGATGGGTCACATCGAAAACAGCAAGGCAGTTGTTGTCGGCATTGGCAACGTAAAGGGTATGGCCATCCTCACTCAGGGCCACGCTGTTGGTGGTTGATCCGGGAGGCGATACCGGGTATAGGGCGGCATTCAGGGTTTCAACAACGACCCTGGCTGCAAGGTCGATCACGGAAACGGAGTTGTCGTTGGAATTGGCGACGAAAAGATATTTTCCCCGGCTATCAACGGCCATATCGTTCGGATTATCCCCGACAGGGATGTTTCCTTCGATTTCGAGGGTGCCGGTGTTCAGGATCACCACCTTGTCACAGCCCCAGCAGGTGCAGAAAAGATGTTTTTTATCGGGCGACAACAGGCAGGCGTAACCTTCGCCGCCCAGCGGAATTTGCTTCAGGATCCTTTTTGACCCTGATTCCATGACATATAGGGAATTGTTTTCCTTGGTCACGGCATACAAACGGTGCTTTGCCTCATCAACGGCAATCCCGGCGATGGAGATTTTTTCGGGCCACGGGCGTCCGAATTTAAAGGTATCAAGGCAGATCAGTTTTTCATCGCGGATTGAAAATTGCAAGATCCAGTTGTCATTCCCGCCGGAGGCATAGAGATTTTTGCCGTCATCACTGAACACCAGCCCCAGCCAGGCCTTGCCGACCACATGCGTATCGGTCACCTGGCGGTCTTTCAGCCTGATGAGCTGAAGGGATTGGGTACCCTGGCCATTGTTGGTTATGGCGGCATATCTCCTGTCGCCGGTAACCGCGATGTTGAGCGGCAGATCTCCCAGCGGGACCTGTTTCCCGGCCGGGCTCAGCCTCCACCCGTTGGGAAGGGTTATGCTGCCAGCCTCACCCACGGTTGCCTGCGCCTGAAGGTAAACCGGTAAACATTGAACAATGGCCAGGCAGAAGAGAGGCAGGAAAATCAGCGCGGATTGCTGAATCTTGAGTCGTGAATAAATACTGAATCGCATGACATTGAATTTTTTCCGAAAGTAAAAACATTTTGCGTGAATTCTGCTATTCCTTCCCGTTGTATTCTTGAAATTTGTTCCGACTTTTGCACCTGCATTCTACCTTTGAACTTTACTCCCCCCATGAAACGATCATTTCTTTTCTTTTTGCTTGGAATACTGCCCTTTCTTGCTCTTTCCCAGTCCCGTCCCGACGGGATCATCCAGGGTAAAGTCATAGAAACCCAGAGCAAACTCCCCGTCGAATATGCCAATGTAGCGCTGGTTGACACGGCAAAACGAATCATCATCGGGGGCGCGGTAACCGACAGTACCGGGCAGTTCACCCTGACGAATATTCCCCCGGGCATCTATTTCCTGGATTACAGTTTTATTGGCTATGAAAAGAAAAGGTCAAGCCCTGTCGGGATAAGCCGAAAGAACAACCGGGTGAACCTGGGAGTGGTCGGGCTCACACTGGCTGCAGTTAATATGAAAGAGGTGACCGTCAGTGCCGAGAAAAGTATGATGGTGAACCGCATCGACCGGAAGATTTTTAACGTTCAGCAGGATATCATGGCCCAAACGGGCACTGTTAATGATATTCTGCAGAATATCCCCGCCGTCTCAGTCGACATGGACGGGAATATCACCCTGCGGGGATCGGGGAATGTTACGGTTCTTATCGATGGCAGGCCATCAGCCATGGCGGGAACCGCCAGCCTTGACCAGATGCCGGCATCGTTGATCGAGAGAATAGAGGTGATCACCAACCCCTCGGCCAAATACCGCCCCGACGGTACGGCAGGGATCATCAACATCGTGCTGAAGAAGAACCGTAAAGCCGGTTTCAACGGCACCATCGGGGGAAATATCGGGAACCACGACCGCTATACCAGCAACCTGCAGCTTAACCTGAATACGGGCAAATTCAATTTTTTCATGAGTTATGGTTACAGGAAAGACTACCGCTGGAGAAGCAATGAATTGCATTCCCAGACCATTGACACTGCTGCACGCAGGTCAACATACCTCTACCAGAATTCCATCGGCACTGCCAAACCGCTTTCGAACCTGGTCACCCTTGGCGCCGACTGGAGTATCAGTGACAAGGATGTCACGGGGATCTCGGGGAACCTGAATTACCGTGATTTTAACAGGGTGACTTCGACCTATAATCTCTACAGGAACGACTCGCTTCATCCTTCAGAGGAGTTTACGCGCAGCCAGGTCGGACCTGACTATGAGACAGGCATTGGTACCAATGCCTATTTCGAACATACCTTTGACAGGGAAAGCGAACATAAACTCAGGGCCGATTTTGTTTTTCAATATGACGACGAGCATGAAAACTATACCTATACCACTGTTTATGCCCTTCCCCAGACAGCCGACTCGAAAGACTTTAATTACAACCACAACCTGGACGAGCGTATCAATATCGCCCTTACCTATTCAAGGCCATTATGGACTGACGCCTCCCTGGAGGCAGGATATGATGGTAACATCGGCATTGCCGACCAGGAATTCAGGGTAACGCACTACAATACCGAGATGGCGGTTTGGACAACCGATTCCGTCCTGACAAACCATTACAAGGGAAATCAGACGGTACATGCCCTGTTTGGAACCCTGTCCTGTAAAATTGCAAAGTTTTCATTCATGGCCGGGCTGCGTCCCGAACTCTCCCTGCTCAATCTCGATTTTATCTCCCGCAACAGCAAGGTCGTCCAGACCAGCTTCGCCGTCTATCCTACGCTTCACCTTTCACTTGCCTCCGGAAAAAACGAATGGCAGCTCAACTACAGCCGCAGGGTTAACCGCCCCAGGCCCGAAGATCTGAACCCCGTGCCGGAATACCGGGATCCCAGAAGTTTCTATGTCGGGAACCCGGCGCTTAAACCCGAAGATATTCATTCATTTGAATTTGGCTATGCCGTTAAATCGGGCCACATCACCCTGATACCTTCCCTTTTTTACCGCTATCGCCGCGACGGATTTACCTCGGTGACCTATACCCGGCAGGATTCAATACTGGTCACCACCATGGAAAACCTCGCCCATGACCAGAGCGCTGGGATCGATTTCAGCGGCAATGCACAACTGGCGAAAATTTTGAATCTCAACTTCAGCGCGTCGGGTTATTACAATGAAATTGATGCCTCCAATATTGGATACAGCAAAAGCAAGGCGGCCCTTTCGTGGAATGCAAAAATGAATGTCTCGGTAAACGTAACCAAAACCACCATGGTTCAGGTCAATGGGCAGTACCGCTCCTCGGTGCTGACGCCCCAGGGGATGCGCTATCCGAGCGGAGGGGTGAACCTGGGTTTTCGGCAGGATTTCTGGAAAAAACGGGTATCCTTCCTGGTTACCGCCTCCGACATCTTTAATACCAATGCCATGAAAAACACCCTTGACACACCGGTGCTGATTCAGGAGTCGGTCAGAAAACGCGACGCACCCATCGTTTATGCAGGGGTGGTTTTGAACTTCAGCACCACCAAT